>R14__coassemble_1173_pt1 | contig 13828 bp, 8 predicted proteins | sample R14__metabat2_low_PE_022 | metagenome-assembled genome bin R14 | reverse complement strand
CATAAGGTCATATTTGTCTTTGAAATAGTTATAAAAAGTCTGCTTAGAAATCCCGCATTTTTTTATTATGTCGGCAATGGTTATCTGTTTAAATGGCTTTTCATCGGCAAGCTCTACAAAAGTATTAGCTATTGAGCCCTTTACAAGTTCTTTCATTGCAATTCTCCTGAATATTTAGCTTCTATGCGACAGCTTAAACCAATTCAAATAAGAAGTCAATGATTTAGAAAAATAAATAAAATAGTCAATATAGTGGACGATAAAATTATAAAGTCAATATATTTTTAACAAAAATCTTTGTATACTAAAAACAAACACATTTGCTGAATCAGTCAATCGGATTGAGCAGGAAAATTGACAAAAACAAATCCTAAACCGGCAGACTACTTTGAAATAATAAAAAATTATGATATGGGGGATTAAAAATTATGGTAAGAAAAAATCTTTGTAAACTTGCAGAGCACGTAAATATGCTTAACCTGCATTGTACTGAAAAATCGCCGGAATATATTCTGATGGATCATATTTTGACGGACGATATGGTAGACATCTGTCTTTCAATGAAGATAAGAACTCCATATACAATGGAGGAGATTGCAGCTAATTCAAAAAAAGATATTGAAACTGTCCGCAAGTGTGTGGAAGAGATGGGTCTTATAGGCTTTATCGAATATGAGCGCAAGGACGGTATTGAATATGTAAAATTGCCGCTGTTTGCACCAGGAAGTATGGAACTTATGATGATGAATGCCCCGCAGGTCGAGGAGCACCCGGAGATAGCAGATGCATTTGTTACCTACGTTGAAAACTTGACTAAAAACTTTGCTCGCTTCTTCCCCAAAGGTAACGGACTTGTTATAACAGTTCCTGTTCAAAAAGCTATCCAGGCTGAGCCCAAACGCATAGGTATTGAAGAAGTCAGCTATTGGGTGGAAAAATATGCTCCCAGCCTTTCAGTTACAGGCTGCCAATGCAGAAGAGCTGCACGTGTACGGGGTAATATTGGCGAAGATCTTGAAGGCGAATGGTGTATTCAGCTCGGCGAGTTTGCAGAGTCATGCATAAAAACCAAAAGGGCACGCCGTGTAACAAAAGAAGAAGTATACGAGATTCTTCATAAGGCTGAAGAACTTGGCTACGTTCATGAAGTAACCAATGTCGACGGTCCGACTAATTCTCTGTTTATATGCAACTGTCATCCTGAATGCTGCCTTGGGATGGTAACAGCGCGACTCATAGACACACCAAACATGATGAAGTCCAACTTTGTAGCAGAAGTAGACAAGTCAAAGTGCGTTGCATGCGGACAGTGTGTTGAAGTATGTCCAATGAATACAGTTAAGCTAGGTGAAGCATTATGCCAGAAGAACCCTGTTGAAGTTAAATTTAAGCCTATCCCGGATGACCACGCCTGGGGCAAGAAGATGTGGACAGAGGATTTCCGAAATAATAAGCAGGATGTTATTCCGGAAACAGGAACTGCTCCATGCAAAACAAACTGTCCGGCACATATTTCGGTTCAGGGCTATCTCAACCTTGCAAGCCAGGGCAGATACCTTGAAGCACTTGAGCTTATTAAAAAAGAAAATCCACTCCCTGCAGTCTGCGGTCGTATCTGCAACCGCCGCTGTGAGCAGGCATGTACAATGAACAAGCTTGGAGACCCGGTAGCAATTGATGAAGTAAAGCGTTTCATTGCTGACCGCGAACTTGACAGCAAAACCAGATTTGTACCTAAGAAAAAGTTCAATCACGGTGGAAAAGTGGCAGTTATAGGTGCAGGTCCGGCTGGCTTGAGCTGCGCATACTATCTTGCAGTACTTGGACACACAGTAACTGTTTTTGAGCGCGAAGCTCAGCCAGGAGGTATGCTTAGGTATGGAATCCCTTCATTCCGCCTTGAAAAGAATGTTATCGATGCTGAGATAGATGTGCTTTCACAGCTAGGCGTTGAATTCCGCTGCGGCGTGGCAGTTGGTGAAGATGTCACTCTTGATAAGCTCAGAGACGAAGGATTCCAGGGCTTCTATCTGGCAATAGGCGCTCAGAAAAGTGCTAAGCTTGGAATACCCGGTGAAGAACTTAACGGAGTATATGGCGGCGTAGATTTTCTGAGAGATGTTAATAATGGCAAATATGTTGAGCTAGGCAAGAAAGTTGCAGTCATTGGTGGCGGAAATGTCGCAATGGATGTTGCCAGAACCGCTGCAAGACTTGGTGCTGATGTAACTGTTGTATACCGCAGAAAAGAGTCAGATATGCCTGCAGATCCTGCTGAAGTTGCTGAAGCTAAAGCAGAGGGAATCAAATTCCTGTTTGAACATAAGCCGGTTGAACTTGTAGGTGAGGACGGTAAGCTGACTATGCTGCGCTGCGAAAACGATGAGTGCTCAGTTGATGCAGTTATTGCGGCAATTGGTCAGAGAGTTGACCTGGGCAAGCTTGGAGAAGGTTTGAATCTTACTGAGAAGGGTCTCGTTGAAGCAGACAGCTTTACTTATCAGACATCTCAGCCTGATGTTTTCGTAGGCGGTGATGTATATTCAGGTCCAAAATTCGCTATTGATGCAATTGCAGCCGGCAAAGAGGGCGCTAACTCTCTTCATCGTTATGTACATCCGAACCACAGTCTCACTCTTGGCAGAGACCGTCGAGTCTATATTGAAATAGACAAGGAAAATCTCGTTCTTGACAGCTACGACCGCCCTGCGCGCCAGGTAGCAGGTACTATTGCTGAAAATAAGCTCAGTTTCAAAGATGAGCGTAAATGCTTTACAGAAGAGCAGGTAAAGATTGAAACATCCCGCTGCCTTGGCTGTGGTGTTGCGGTTGTTGATTCATCCCGCTGCCTTGGCTGCGGTCTGTGTACTACACGATGCAAATTTGATGCTATTCATCTGCATAAGGTTTCTTCAGAGTATGGCACCACATATGAAAAACTCCCGCTTCGTCTGGCAGGCGCGATTACAAAGCGCGCAGGAAGAATTGCTGTAACTTCTGCTAAGGAGAAATTCGGAAAGGATAAATAATGCACGAACTGAATGTCCTTATGGCAGCAGCTGACCAGGTGGAACAGATAGCAATTGAGAATCATCTAAAGCTTATTGATGCAATTGTTCTTGAAGTCGGCGAACTGTCATCAATTGTACCAATGTTTTTGACGGAATATTACCCGATGATTGTTGAAAAGAAACCGGTTCTGTGTAATTCAAAACTGATAATAGAGAAAGTTCCGGGAATTGCAAGGTGCCTTTCGTGCGGCACGGATTTTAACGTTGTTGAAAACGAGGGTTATTGTCCCAAATGTAATTCATTTGAAAAAGAAGTTATATCAGGGCAGGATTTCGTTATTAAAGAAATAAGAATTAATCTTGGCAATACAGATGCATAAAAAATGGGGCTGTAAAAAAATTCCTCCAAACGGAAAATGCGCAGGTTTTGAGTGATCTGCGCATTTTTCATGCAAAAAATGGAACAAAAATAGCTGTTCTCGTATGAAAACAGCTACTTTTGTGGTATAATTTTGTTGTGAAGCAAATCAATACCTTATGTGAGTATAATACTCCATATCAACTCAAATTACCACTGGAAATTTCGGTAATTATTGATGTTGATGATCCAATTTATACATTCAGCGAGGTGTTGAGTCACATTGACCTGAAAAAATATTTTGCAGAGGAAGGCTGCAGAATGGGTCGTCCAAGATGTGATTCGGTCAAACTCCTGAAAATCATTCTCTTCGCTTTCATGGAAAATGGCTATTCTGCTTTGCGCAAATTAAGAATATTCTGTTGAATATGTGGAATTTCTGCTGCAAGAGTATGAGAAATTAACGGGGTGCAATAAGGATAGCTTTGTCAGTGGCAAGGGCAAAAAGAAAACCACAGAGCAGAAAGATTATGAGGAGCTTTCCGGCTACCTTGAACGGCTTAAAAAATACTCGGAACACATACAAATCTGCGGTGATGAACGCAACAGCTACTCCAAAACTGACAATGATGCCACTTTCCTGCGCATGAAGAAAGACTACATGGGCAACGACCGACTGTTACCAGGATTCAACATGCAAATGGCAATCTGCGACGAATACATAGCAGCGGTGGATGTAAAGAGATTTGCATCAGATATGGATTGCTTTATTCCATTGATGGAAAAATTCAATTCCATCTACGGGAAGTATCCTAAATACCCTGTGGCCGACGCGGGATATGGCTCTTACAACAATTATTTATACTGCGAAGAGCATGGTATGGAAAAATTCATGAAATTCACAATGTACGACAAGACGGTTAAAAGCGAAAAGTACAGGAATGACCCATACAAGGCAATAAATTTCAAGCGAGATGAAGAGGGTAATTTAATCTGCCCGAATGGCAAAAAATTTGTATTTCTTAAGAGCCAGCCGGTTAAAGGGAACAAATATGAACGTACCGAAGAACTCTATGTATGCGAAGACTGCAGCAATTGTCCATTCAAACGTCATTGTACAAAGAGTATGAAGAATAGAACCATCCGCCTTAATCGTGAACTAACTTCCATACATGAGGAAGTAATAGCAAACCTGGAATCCATACAAGGTGCGCTTCTTCGGATGAATAGAAGCATTCAGGCAGAAGGTACATATGGCATAATTAAATGGGACAGAGACTACTCCAGGGTATACAGAAGAGGCATAAAATCCGTTTATCTGGAATTTTTGCTTGTTTCCTGCGGCATCAACCTCTACAAATGCCATAACAAGAGGATGAAGATGGAGGCAGTAGCTTAAAAATTCTCACTACATTTCAACAATTATCCCTTTAGATCTGCTAAAAATATGGCAGGTCTTGAGTAGTATGCTTAAAATCCGGAATTTTTTCAACAATAATGTAATGAAGCACCAGTTGCACATTTAATGTGGCTGGTGCTTCATGATTTAGGGACTTTTTTTACAGCCCCATTTTTTAATTAAAAAGGCTTTCTTTAGTGAATCTCCAGAGACAGCATCGTCATATCATCAAAAGGCTCCTCATCGCCTATGAATATGCCGGCTTCTTTCTTAACGCCTTCAATGAGTTCCTTCGAAGCACAGTCACGGTATTTATTAAGAGCCTGCAGCATTCTCTCACTGCCCCAGAGCTCCTCATCACCGTTGGTGGCTTCGGTTACGCCGTCGGTGTAGATAAAGAGCTTATCACCATGGTCAAGAGTCAAGGTCATGTCTTTATAGTGCGTATTCTCCATGCCTGCAAGGACAAAGCCGTGATGAGTTACATGCAGTTCGTATGTTCCGCCGTTTCTCATAATGGCAGGGTCTTCATGACCGGCATTAGCATATGTGAGAGTGCCGGTGGAGATTTCATACTTAGCAAGCCAGGCGGTTACGAAAAGCTCGATATTGTTATTTTCAAGCAGCATATTGTTGACAATTTCAAGAATCTGAGAGGGCGGAAGAACTTTATTGGCCTGATAGATATTTTTTATCATAATCTTAGATGCCATCATAAACAGTGCTCCCGGCACACCTTTGCCGGATACATCTGCCATAACTAGCACGAGATGGTCATCATCGAGCATGAAATAATCATAGAAGTCGCCGCCAACCTCCTTGGCGGGAGACATGCTGGCATAGATATCAAATTCTTTTTTATTCGGAAATGCAGGGAAAGTGCACGGAAGCATTGATGCCTGAATCTTTGTGGCCATATCAAGCTCAGTGTCTATGCGGGCATGGTCGCGCTGTATTGTAAGAATCTCTGATTCTTTGCGCTTTATCTCAAGCTCTTCGCGGGCAGCCTCTTCATTACGCTGGGCGAAGATATTAACGTAGATTAAAGTTATTGCACACAGCAGTGCTGACGGGACAAGAGAAATATTCGGTACGAAAAGCTGGTAAATAGTAGCTGCTATCGGAAAGATGATATAGGAAAAGAGAATCTTCTTTTTCTGCTTCGGAAATGGATAAGTGGCAAGAAAACCCCAGGAGGCAATGAGAAGAACGAGAGTATATATGCCGATGCATGGAAGATACTTTCCATTAGTCATAAGACCGGTGGAAGGGTCAACGGTGAAGTAATATCTGCCAAACCAGTTGCCTATTACAGTGAGTATGGCAAAGATGGTTACAATGTTTACACCCTTTGTGACTTTGCGGAGTTTAGGGTCGTCCGGGAGAGTTATCTCAACAAGGTAGTGCCAGAACAGGTCCATCATCCACAAGGAGATAATGAGATACATCTCGTTGAAGATAATGGTCTGATAGACATACTGAGACATTCCGTTTGTTGCCCAGCGCACAAAATCAAAGAAGTATAGAACGCTGTTGTTAAAGAGCATGTAGCTGAATACCATACCCATGCCGTTGTGCTCATCGCGATTTTTAATGCTGCTTACATATAATAGCAGCACCAGCACCGAGCCGAGACTTGCAACCGAGATGTTGTGCATCTCAAGAACGGCCATGGCATCGAGATCAGCATAACCGAGCAGCATGAAAAGATTGAATACCGGCCCGATTATCATAAGTATGAGCATCACGAGCTTCTGAAAGCTCCATTTCTTTTTAGATACAACTATTTCCATAAATGGCTATCCTTCTTTCAGACAGTACAATATGTTTTCAGGCTTTCTTTTCCGCGCTGGATGTATTAGGGGAATTAAGTGAATTTTCAGAGCGGGCTATCACCAGCGTGACTGCTGCATCTTCAATGCAGCTGCAGGCTGACTTGAACATGCTTATAAAAGGATCAAGACCTATAATTAATGTGATAAGCCCCATCGGCACGCCAAGCTGAGGAAGTATCATTGCAACGCAGATAGGTCCTGCACCCGAAATACTGGGAGCACCTATGCCGAGCATGAATACCGTGAAGAATATCATGGGCTTTGCAAGAGGCGTCATATCAAGCCCGGTGAAGATATTTGCAAGGAAGAAGGCTGAGATAAGATAGAATACACAGTTGCTTGCACAGTGAATGGATACGCCTATCGGGATGGTTATCTGGGAAACACCGTTTGTAACGCCCATTTTGCGCTCCATCATTGTAGCACAGTTTGGCATGGAGGAATTGCAAGAGCCCATTGCGAATGTGCCGGTGATAGCCTCGCCGTAGCGGCTGAGAAAAGCTGCGGGAGAGACCTTCGCAAACACTGCAATAAAGAGAATATATATGAGTATCATTGCTGTAAATGCAGCCAGAAGTGCCAGCACCCAGTCTGCAAGGAGCACGAGAGTGTCAACGCCAAGGATTATCATTGTGTTTGCCATTGCACAGAAAACGGATATCGGCAGGAGTATGAGCACTATGCTGACCATTTTGCAGAAGAGCATATTGCCGTAGTTCAGAAACCGCTGCAGACTCTCTTTTGCCTGGCGGGTGAGCAGGCAGACCGACACACCGAACAGCAGTGCAATGAATATTATCTGCATCATGGCAGCGTCAGTAAAAGCCTTGAAGAAGTTAGACGGGAAGAAGTTGAGGAGAGTGTCTTTAACTGAAACCTTCTGCGCCGTGGCGGTTATATCTGCTGAATTAGCAAGGAAACTCTCTATAGAAGGGATGGTGTCGTTAAAGCCGGGCTTAAGGAGAAGAATTAAAAGCGTTGAGACAGCCATAGCTATAAGAGCATCGATAAAATAAAGAATTACAAGCTTTTTGCCTATCCTGCCCAGAACTGAAAGGTCTGAGCGGGAGGAGATAGAAGAGGCTATTGTGAAGAATATAAGCGGCCCAACGAGCATTTTAACACAGTTAACAAATATGCTCGTAATGCTCGAAAAGATATGCTCTGCCATGAATGTGCCGGCAGCCTCTGGGACAAACTCTCTTATAAGAAGTCCTGTAACTGTGCCGCCTATCAGCGCAATGAGAAGCCTCAGAAGCGTTCTATAAGAAGACTTCTTTAAAAGAAACGTAGTGGTGTTGGTCTTGCTGTTTGAATATGTATTTGAGATGGAGGAAGAGCTGTAGTAGTTTGTGAGAAGGTCAAGAAGCTTTTCTTCAGGCTCAGGACCTATCTCCATACTGTGCGCAATTAGCTGCTGGGTATCAAGCTTGTCGCCTTTGTAGTTGAGCCTTACACGGACGTCGCCTAGCATACGCACTATCTCAATATTTATGGCAGTGGTTTCAGGGTAGGAGTCTGTAAGGTAATCAAGAGTATTATAGATATAGCGCATGTGCTCTTTGAGCTGCGTTCTGGAGGCACCGCACTTTAAAGCTGCTTCATAGATAAACTTTAGAGCGGCATCCATGTTGTCTTTTGTGTTTATATAATTATATGAATCGTATGTTTTCACAAGAGCATCTCGCTTTCAAATGCTGTTTATTAAATTCCTACTCTGAATTATACAACAAATATTATGAATATGGAACGGCAATTTTGCATTTTAATGTGGATATCAGCCGCTTTGCAAGTTGAAAGAAAGAATTGAGGATGCTATAATATAAAATCAATAAGAATATAATGAGGGAGTATTTATGAGCAGACAGAACGATCCTCAAAGAGCATATAAGAGATTGCATTCATTCCGCCATGTTCATCTGACGGTGATAGTTATAGTGGTTCTTCTGGCATCATTCCTTTTTGCAGGACTCATTTATTATCAAAATGAGCGGGAAGGTGTTATAGAGACACTTACATTCGAGCTCGAAGCGGCTCAGAACCAGCTTGATCTCAATGAAATCAGTTCAACGGTAGTGCGCAACTATGATCGCGAGGACTTCAAGAGCTATCTTAAAATAGAAGCTCTATTCCTTGATGAAGGCAAAGAGGATGTTGACTCTCTGCTCGCGGAAATGAATACCGACCGTGCCAATGAGATATATTATTTTCTGGATTCAAATGATGAGTGGCACATGCTGGATGGGGATTCCGCACCTCAGCTTGCCCCGCAGGAACTTATAAGGCTTAAGGCCACCGGCGACGCGATAATAAGCAACAATGAGATAGTAGCCGATGATGAGATAATAGCTGTACCTGCCGCTGAAGGTTATCTTGTGGTGTGGATAGGTTATGACTATGACCTTGAACCTGTGGAGGAATCCCTCACTGAGGCAGGCGACTATGTTATCCTGGCAGATTCCTCTACCGGGAAAGTAATATTTGCAACAGAACCGGGTATAATTTCTGATTCGCGCATGCCTGAGCTCAGAACCGATGAGCGCATAGACAGTGAATGGGATATGGGCGTTTTATATCCCAATACCGGCAGCGGATTTTACAATCAGAATCACAAAGCCATCTATGCGACTGCTGAATTTGATGAGGGTTATCAGCTGGTGGTTTATGAACCTGTTCGTATGATAATTCTCAACAGTATAGCAAACAGCGCCATTCCTTTTGCAATAATGGCTATATTTGTGATAATCGCGTTCCGCAGCGCCATAAAGCTCAGAACCTACATGAAACCGGACGCCGGCAGCAAGCTGAAAAAGCTGTGGAGCAATGTTTATGTACATGTACCGTCAATGAAACTTCTGGCAGCACTTTTGAGCATTGCTGTGCTGATAGAAATAGTTGTAACCGGCTATTCGCTTGTTATGTATCGCTACAGCTATTTTGGGGATGCATCAAGAGAAATGCTTTCCGACTGCAACAGAAGCCTTGTTGACACAAACAATGAGCTTAAGATACTCTCAGATGATGTAGACAAAGCAGCTCTGCTGTGGGCGCAGGAGATAACAGATGCAATAGAAAACTTCCCGGAGCTTCTTGACGACCAGGAACTAAACGGACTGTCTCTCCTATTCCCGGCAATTGATATAGAGATATTTGATTCTCATGGCGTAATCACGAACTCAACGGGCGATTATATCGGGTATACATTAAGTACATATCCCGATGACCCTGAGTATGAGTGCTGGAGCCTGCTGCAGGGCGAAGAGGACGATTTAATATATCGTGCAAGCGATGAAGGCAACAAAGTTTTTGCTGCTGCAAGGCGCACTGATGATATAGGTCTTGTGCGCGTAGGACTTGCATCTACAAGACTTAATAACCTTATGGGTCTCCTCTCCCCAACAAATGCCATTCTCAGTCAGTATTATACGGGCACGATGTATTATGTGGATCTGGCTGACCCGGATGTCATGTACCGCATTGACGATAATGCCAAAGACTCTATTGCCCTAACGAATATATTCACCGCTGATGAGATGGTAGACGGCTATTCCGGAGTAAGAGTAATCAGCGGAAAATATAGCTGCTACATGATTGATGTCTGCGAAGAGCGCAATATTGCCATTATCAACGCTCGCCCCGTTATGGAAATACTGGAAGGCGAGATAGAAATGCTGATCTATTGCAGCATCTGCTATATTCTCTTCACACAGGCATTTATTATAGGCTTTGCACTTTATGCCGGCGAAGACTTCAATGAGGCGGAGGAATTCCATAATATCAAGCATAGACAGCTTTTAAGATACATCCTTAAAAAGAATGAAGATGAAGAAACTGTAGCAGAGCGAAGCCAGCTGCTGCTGGATACGCTTAAAAAGATAATAATATGGTCTGTTATAGCACTTCTGACTTTGTTCGCGCTTAACCACCTTGCCTCAACGTGGTCTATTCTTTCCACATTGTTCCTTGGCGGGTGGGAGAAAGGCTGGAATATTTTTGCAGTCACGATGGTTCTGCTTACAACCATCTTCGGCGTATTTCTCTGTGTACTTATACGCTGGGTAGCAAAGCAGCTTATACAATATGTAGACTCGCATACAGCAACAGCTATAAAGCTTGTATCAAGCCTTCTGCAGGTTGTTGCCGGAGCATGGGTATTCTTTATAGCGCTGTATTACTTCGGAGTTGATCTTTCAACAATTGTGGCAGGAATTGGAATCACCACTCTTGCTCTCAGCATTGGCGCAAAAGACAGCATCAACGACCTTATAGCCGGCGTATTCATTGTTCTTGACGACCATATCCGTGTTGGCGATATAATAACAGTGGGAGACTTCTACGGCACAGTTGTTGATATGAATATCCGCACCACCAAGGTAAAGCATATCAATAAGGAAATTTCCATCAACAACTCCAGCATGGTGAATGTAATAAACCTCTCCAAGGAGATGTCGGGCTGCTTTATCACATTTGCAGTTGTATACGGCACTGATATAGACGTTGTTGAGAAGATGATAGTAAACGAAGCAGACCGTATCAATGCTTATGTTGATTACAAACTCACAGATACACCAAAGTTCTGCGATGTTGATACTCTTGGTGACTTTGCAGTAAACTGTGCGGCATACTTCCCGGTTAAAGAGAAAGACCGCCGCGCGGTTACCCGTAAGCTCAACCGCCTTATACTCACTCTCTGCGATGAATACGGCATAGAGCTTGCACTGCCGACTTATGTTATAAAAGATGGCGATGCACCCGAACAGCTTAGTGGTCCTATACAGGAGGCAGATTACTGATATCATAAATAGAGCGCGAAGGAGAGCTGTATATTATGGCTTTTAGTATAATCCGCAGCGATATAACAAAAGTTAAAGCAGATGCAATAGTAAATACTGCAAATCCTCACCCGACATTCGGAAGCGGAACGGACCATGCAATTTATGAGGCTGCCGGAGTTGATGAGCTTCTTGCTGCTCGAAAGCAGATAGGCGAGATAGCGCGCGGGGACGCGGTTGAAACACCGGCATTTGCTCTCAATGCAAAGTATATAATCCACACGGTAGGCCCGCACTGGCAGGGAGGAGAGAACGGCGAGTTCGACACTCTCCGCTCCTGCTACGAAAACTCGCTAAAGCTTGCCGAAAAGCTGAAGTGCCGCTCTATAGCATTCCCGCTCATAGCCTCAGGCTCTTACGGTTTCCCAAAGGATAAAGCCCTGCAGATAGCCCTGTCTGTTATCCAGCCCTTTGTTATGGAAAACAGCATGGATGTTATTCTGGTAGTTTTTGATAAGAAGGCATTTGAACTCTCCGGCAAAGTGGTTGAAAACGTGCGGGAGTATGTTGACTCACACTATGTTGAAGAGGCTCACAAACGTGAGCGTTATTATGAAGACAGAGAATATGCTCTCAATAACAGTATATTAAATGACCGTGACCGCAAGGCGTTCTATGAAAGGCGCCGCAGACACGAGATGTTCAATAAGCTGAAGGACTTTGCAGAATATGACATGGAAGAAGCAACCATAACTGCTGACACCATGCCGGATGAAAGCTTTGAATGCCTGGTGCCTGATGCTGTTTCTGAAAAAATAGACATAGACAAGGTACTTCTAAATCAGGAGAAGACCTTCCAGGAAAAGCTGCTTGAAATAATTGACGAGCGGGGGCTTACGGCGCCGCAGGTATATAAAAACTATATCTCCAAGCAGGTGTATTCAAAGATACTTCTGGATAAAGACTATCACCCGAATAAATATACGGCTATCGCACTGTGCCTGTCGCTGCATCTGAATATTGAAGAAACTAAAGACCTTATAGGCCGCGCGGGATGGGCGCTCAGCCAATCAAGTAAGGCGGACCTTGTGGTGTCAGCCTGCATTCAAAACGGCGAATACAATGTAATGGAAATAGACGTTATATTATTTGATTATGATCTGCCTACACTCGATAAAATAAAATAGATTTATATTTTCAATATAAAAGGAGAACACTTCAATGCTTGACCTTAAGATGATTCAGGAAGCACGCGAGGTCGTGGGGCAGGTTGCCCGCGTAACTCCGCTCACACCGTGCAAAAACCTTGGCAAGAATGTTTATATCAAAGCCGAAAATCTTCAGCTCACCGGTTCTTTCAAGCTCCGCGGAGCATATAATAAACTGAATTCTTTAACCGAAAAGGAGCGCGCAAAGGGCGTTATAGCCTGCTCGGCAGGAAACCATGCTCAAGGCGTTGCACTTTCAGCGTCTATGCTCGGCATAAAGTCTGTTATCTGCATGCCGGCAGGTGCTCCAATAAGCAAGGTCGAGGCTACACGCAATTACGGTGCAGAAGTTGTGCTGGTGCCGGGTGTTTATGATGATGCTGCAGCCGAGGCTGCCCGACTTGTAGAGGAGAAAGGCTATACCTTTGCACACCCGTTTGACGATGAGTATGTTATGGCAGGGCAGGGGACTATAGGACTTGAAATACTTGAGCAGCTGCCCGATGTTGACCAGGTTGTTGTACCTATCGGCGGCGGCGGACTTATAAGCGGCGTTGCAGTTGCCATAAAGTCCTTAAAGCCGGAATGCCGCGTTATCGGTGTGCAGGCAGCCGGAGCCCCAAGCATGTATACCTCCATCCGCGAAGGCCAGCCGACAACTCTTCCTTCTGTATCCACCATTGCAGACGGCATCGCTGTAAAGCGCCCGGGAGACAACACCTTTGCAATAGTCAGCAAATATGTTGACGAGATAGTAACCGTACGCGATGATGAAATCGCCACAGCTATCCTTGCCCTTATGGAAGACCAGAAAACCGTTGCCGAGGGCGCAGGCGCCACAACTGTTGCAGCGGTTATGTTCGGCAAGGTAAATGCAGCCACCAAAAAGACAGTCTGCCTTGTATCAGGCGGCAATATTGATGTTACTACTATCTCACGTGTTATTACCCGCGGCCTTACCAAAACGGGCCGTCTCACAGAGATATCCTGCAAGATTCTCGATAAGCCTGGCAGCATAATAGGCCTTCTTAAGGTCATTGCTTCAACGGGTGCAAACGTTATGAACATCGCGCACTCCCGCGAAGATAAAAATGCTGACGTAACCCACTGCGTTGTCACCATGACACTTGAAACACGCAACCAGCAGCACGTGGACGACATTGAAATGGCCATTGAATCCAAAGGCTATACCATCCTCCGCTGAAGATAAATATTATATATAAAAACGCCCCGCCGCAGGACATA
>R14__coassemble_1171_pt1 | contig 13863 bp, 16 predicted proteins | sample R14__metabat2_low_PE_022 | metagenome-assembled genome bin R14 | reverse complement strand
GACGGTTCTCTTTAATTTATCCACCCGGAGAAAATTATGCAAACAATATCCCAAGCGCTTGAGAAACTTGAAAAATCCAGATTCCGTTCAAGCTTTTATCTCACAAAGAAAGAGAAAGCCTATATAGAAGAAAAGGGCATGGACACTATTCGCCGGCATGCTGAAGACTTTGTGCGCCTGAAGCTTGCCCCGCCTGCGCAGCCAAACGACGGCAAACAGACTCCTATGCATGGCCACCCGGTATTTAAAGCGATGCACGCAACAGCGTGCTGCTGCAGAGGGTGCATGTATAAGTGGTATAAGATCCGCCCGGATAGAGCTCTTACGGAAAACGAGCAGGAGAGAGTCGTGCGGCTGCTGATGGAGTGGATTGCTAGGAAGCAGTGAGCATGAGCCCCCGCACGCCTTCCCCGCGTGTCAGCCTTGACCGTGCTGACAGCGCCATCCATGAGCATCGCAATGCCATACAGAGCGGCAACCTGCGAAGCAGGCTCTTAGCCGCGGAGTAGCGAGCAACCGCCGCAGGCGGCTCTTAGGCGCGGAGTAGGTAGCGGGGAGCAGGAAGCGGGATGAGGCCGTATTTTTTGAGGGACGATCCCCGCAGTCCCAGAGAAAAATGCGGCATCGTTATTATCGAAGATTGACAGGAATTAGGTGTTGCATAGAAGGAACGAGAACTGCGACTGTTGATTCGTGATAGTAAAAACAAGGCGGTCCTCGAATGAGAAAATCCGGTGACCGCTTCGCTTATTTTGTATTTATAAATTGTTTCCACTGATATGGCAAACCAAGCCTCATTGGCTCTACAACTGAATTGTATTTTTTTAATAGCCGCTCGAAGTCGTCAACAAATGAATTCCATGTTGTAGGCTTTGAAATTCGTTTGATTGCCAACAAATAGGAAAACAGCGTTTGAGGTTTGGCTTGGAACTTTTCCCTTGTTACCTTAACGATTTTAGCTTGTACGTTAGTCTCGATTTTAATTGGAATCGGAATGTTGCGGGCATAAATTCGACTGTTATGAGCACAAAGATTTCTCAAAATAGCAGAGCACTGAATCCAGTTTGTCAGCAAAGATTCATCAAGTCCATCGTAAGCTGCTGAAATTTTTTTCTTCATGGGTGTCGGGATAAGATGGTATAGCTTTGAAAGGTCCCCAAATGACATTACTTCAACGGCAACCCAGATTGGAAATTGTCCGGAGTATTTCTGATTATAGGTTTTTATGAACCGCTCTCGTGATTTCCCAAGGTCATCATCAATACGTAACATGAGCTCTTCAAATTTATTGTGATCTGCCCCCGCATAATTGACCTCATCACGATATCCCATAGAACCCCATTGATGCGCAATAACATATGCAATTCGTGCTCTGGCTACGATTTCAATGTCAAGCAGGAGCTTCAAAAGCAGATTGCGCAGTTCATTGTCAAAATCATGCAGAGCAAGGATTTGCTCAAAAGTAACATTTTCCTTGAAATCATCGGATCCATCTTTCAGCAGATGAATATAATAGCCACGCAGCCTGTAGTAATTGGTGTACTCTAGGATTTTTGCCGATTTTTCTTCGTCGGCGAAAATCAGACCTCTGGATTTTAGAATCTGAACCTGCTCTTCATATGTAGTTGGCGGCTTGACTGTAGCGATGCTTTTACTTTCATCATTCATACAATGATCCTCTCATTACAAAAAAAGTCCCTCCATGGTGCGCATTTGCCGAAACAAAGAGGCGTGGAAGGATCGGTTGCTTATATTATAGCATAGGATTTTCAAAAGTCAACCTAAAACCGGACAGTCCCTCCTCACCACGAAAACTCCAAAAAGTTTCTTGATTTACTGATACCCTGAGAAATCTTTGAGTTTTCAAGCCGGACGATTCTAAAATTGAAAATTTAGGCACGACCCACTGCCGGAAAATATTTGGCGGCGTATGGTTGACTTGTTTAAAGAATGAGAGTATTATGACAGCGGGTGGGAAATCCCACTATTATTATGGAGGTGAAACTAATGGACGCAGTAAAAAGTTATGATGCGCATCTTGATGCAAAGAACCGCATCACACTTCGCGGAGTAAACTATCAAAATTACAATGTCCGCGTTTTTGCTAATGGCTGCATCATTATGGAGCCCAGAGTGCTCTCCGTTCCGGATACTATTTCGGCAAAAACTTTAGCTGACATGGATAGTGCTGTTTCAAATTTTAAAGCGGGCAGTGTATCTTCTGCAATTGATCTGTCGGACTTTGATTGAGGCTTTACTATGAGCTTTAATATCAGAATGGGAATTCCGGAGATGGAGGAGCTGTGGAATTATTTACAGACCAGGTATCGTGCCGGAAATATTAATAAAAAAGAAGAACAGATATATAAAAAATGGGGCATATGACAGAATAAAACTTTCAGATTTGTAAAGCAGCTGCATCGCAGCTGCTTTTGCTGTACTTTATGCACAAAAACCAATGCCCTTAAATTGTGCAGGGTGCTGAATTGAGGGTGAGAATTGAAATAACCGCTGAAATAATAGTATAATTAATCATCAAATAAGAGTCACTAGGGGGTTGTCGGAAATGAGTCATAAAAAATCAACATTAACTGCTGAAGAGGCACTTGAGAAATTAAAAGCGGGGAATGAGGAATATCTCCGCAATAATACAAACGGCGCAGATGTTTCGGCAGAAAAAAGAAAAGAAACTGCTGAAAACGGACAAAGTCCGTATGCAATTATCATCAGCTGCTCAGACTCGCGTGTGATTCCGGAGACTATATTCTCAGCCGGCATTGGCGAGCTGTTTGTAATCCGCGTTGCCGGCAATGTGATAGATAACCATCAGCTGGGCAGTATTGAATATGCTGCAGATCATCTTGGCACAAGTCTTATAGTGGTGCTGGGGCATACTCACTGCGGGGCGGTGGATGCTGCCATAAACAGCGACCCTGAAGGCTATATTAAGTTTATAACGGATGAAATCAAAACGGCTATAGGCGATGAAAAGGATGCAGATAAAGCGTGCATGCTTAATGTGATGCACTCGGTTGAGTATATAGAAAGCAGCCTGAGAATTAAAGAAGATGAGGATAACTTTGGTCTTAAAGTGATTCCTGCTGTTTATGATATAGCTGCCGGGAAAGTGAAATTCGGGAATCTTTAATTTTGAATTTAATGAGGAGAACAGGCTATGGCTTACTGGATAGAGCACGAGCATCTTTTCAGCGGAAAGAAGTATGAATGCTCCAATTGCGGTGCGGAGTTTGACGCTGACTATGATAAATGCCCAAAATGCGGCAGGAAAATGGACACCGCCGGAAAATATAAGCCGGATTTTGTTGATGAATGCTTTTTCATGGACATGATGGGGAAGTGAGTTGAGAGGGAGCAGGAAGCGGGAAGCATGAGCGCCCGCAGGCGCCATCCAGCGAGCAACCGAACGAAGTGAGGCACTTAGCGAGTCGGAGGGAGCTGGTTAAGGCTGTAGGCCGTAGGCCGGTTCAGGTGTGAGGTGTATGGTTTAAGGTGTATGCCTACCGTAGCTACACCATAAACCTGTAACCTGACGCCGGCTCTTAGCGAGTCGGAGGCAGCAGGCAGCAGGAAGCGTGCCGCGCGTTTCGCGGGAGGATGAAGGATAGAGGATGAAGGAAATTGACCGCGGTTACGGCAGAAAATACTTGAAGAAAATAAGCCGAGCTAATATAATTATATAAAGATGATAATAACAGGGTTAATAATATGGTTATTAAATATTCAAAAGACTCGCTTAAGTTTCTTTCAAAACTCGATAAAAAATCTGTAACGAGAATCCGCGAGGCAATTTCTAAGCTTACTCTTGATCCGCCGGAAGGTGATATAAAAACAATGCAAGGTTTTTCTGATGGCAGGATGAGGCTGCGAGTGGGTTCATGGAGAATAATTTACAAATATGGTATTGATGGCGACCTGGAAATATTATATGTTATAAACATAGGTAACCGCGGAGATGTTTATAAATAATGGGAGGAGTGAATTGATATGTCTGAAACAGCAATGACAGCTGCAAAAATTTTAAATGTATTGCCTGAAAGTGATCAGCAGTTTGCACTTGAATTTATTAAGCGATTACTGCTTGCCTGGGACCCGGATTTCACCAAGCTTACTTCAGAAGAGGCTGAACTCCTTCAAAAGGCTGAAAATAGCGGTTTTGTTGATGAAGCTGATATCAATTGGGACGACCTTTCAAATTTTGGATGAATAAGTTAAAAGGCATTGCGTATTATGCGTAGTGCCTTTTTGAGTCAAAGGGGACACTAACTATTAGAAGTCAAGAGAAATTTTGAAAGTTTTTGCTCAGGAAAAATGAGAATATAGGCACGGCGCTATCGGCACGATTATGGACGATATAATTAATCAAAGTTATCAGGTGCGTGATAACTTTATAATTAAAATGAATTGAGGATTTAAAATGAGCAGGATCCTGATTATTAATACCGGCGGAACGATAGGCATGGTGAAGGGAGAGCATGGTTATGCTCCAAATCAGGCAGAGTTTTATAAGAATCTGAACAGGATGCCTGAACTGCAGGACGGAAGAATCTGCCGGTGGGATATAATTGATATGGATCCTCTGCTTGATTCATCCAATATGACAGTTGATGACTGGAATAAAATAGGGGAGCTCATAAATGCGGAATATGAACATTATGAGGGTTTTGTGATACTGCATGGCACAGATACCATGGCTTATACTGCAGCTGCCCTGTCATTTATGCTCGAAAACCTGGGAAAGCCTGTGATTATAACAGGCTCGCAGATTCCTATTGCTGAAATAAGGAGTGATGGCAAGGATAATCTGATTGCGGCAATGATGATAGCGTCTTCAGGTAAAGTGAGTGAAGTTTGCATATATTTTCGCGGAGAGCTTCTTCGCGGCAACAGGGCTATAAAATATTCTGCCGACGGATTTATGGCCTTTAAATCGCCGAATGCGCCTCCTCTGGCGGAAGCAGGTATTTCAATAAATTATAATGATACTATGCTGCTGCCCAGGCCTGATGAAAAATTCTCTTTTCAGAAACTTGATAATATACCGATAGGCGTTATAAAGGTATTTCCCGGCATTCAGTTTACATTATTCAATAGTATAATGACAGAGAGTCTAAAGGGCGTTGTTATTGAAACTTTTGGTGCAGGAAATATCCCCGGCAATGCAAAAGCATTGCTGCCGATTATAGAAAAAGCTTTTAAAAACGGGACTGTTGTTACAGTCTGCACACAATGCCCGCAGGGAACAGTTCTTCTTGGCACTTATGAAACCAGCAGCGCTTTAAAGCAGGCGGGGGCTGTTAGCGGAAAGGATATGACAACAGAGGCAGCAATTGCAAAAATGTATTATCTTTTCAGTAAGGGCTATGATTTCGGGACAATCTGCAGATTAATGGAAACTAATCTAAGAGGAGAGGAATAAGCAGATTTTGTGGGGTTAGACTCTGCTTTTCAACAAAATCCGAGCCGCATGTCGCATGGCTGTTAGCGAGTCGGAGGAAGCAGGTAGAAGGCTGAATACAAAATGTATTACAAAAGATATTGCAATGCCTGACAGACCGGTATATAATTCAAATAGAGAGGAAGATGAATTATAACTGTGAAGTTTGAATATGTTGTATTTACTGAAAGAACAGATGCTATAAGGATTATATCCGCGCGAAGAGCGACGAAGTTTGAGGTGATGCTTTATGATGACAACTTATATTCTTGATGAAACAAATTCAAATCTCACAGCGGAAGAGAAGGAGATGCTTCTTGCAACGGACGGACGTGAAATTACCCCGGATTCTGATTGTCCAGAAATGACTCAGGAACAGTATGAATATTTTTCTCAACTGCTTGCCCAAAAGAAAGCTCAAAACAAAACTCATATTGTATCTATCCGCCTTTCCGAGGAAACTATAGCCAATGCAAAAAAACTTGGAAGCGGTTATACCGGTGTGCTTGGCAGAATTGTTGAATACGGCCTAAGCCATCCCGAAATTTTGAGCAAGTGTATTTAATATCAATCCCTGTGGTGGACTAAATACGAAAAATATTTATTTTTAAATTCCAAAGAATATATACGGCAGGCAGTGTCAATTGCATCACTGCTTGCCTTTTTGCTGTAATCGGTTATAATTGACACAAAATTAAAGCGAGGAGAGGATTATGAATTACAAAGAAGTTTTAGAAAATGCTAAAAAGACTATAGGTCCAAACTGCAAGGTCTGCCCTGTGTGCAATGGACTTGGATGCGGCAATACGATACCCGGTCCCGGCTCAAAGGCTCCCGGCAACGGTGCAAACGAGAATTATCTTGCATGGCAGAAATACTCCATTGAGATGGACACCATAGTTCCATCAATGAAGATTGATACATCAACAAAGTTCCTCAGTGTAGAATGTTCTGCACCTATTATGACAGCGCCCATCGGTGCCCTGAACTTCCAGTTCAATCCGCAGGATGATATCCGTGATTATAACGATGATATTATGAAGGTCTGCGCCCAAAAACACATTATAGGCACATTCGGCAACGGAATGGCTGCAGAAACCCTCCCCGCAGGTCTTGAATCCGGGAAAAGATACGGAGCACCTGCTATAGCTGTTTTAAATCCGCTTTCAAATGCGGATATAAAAAAGGACCTTGACCTTATAAAGCAGTATTCCTGCCCTGCGTTTTCGGTGGTTGTAGACAGCGCAGGTCTTCCACATCTGCGCAACAGTAACTCGGGTGCAGGCGTAAAATCCGTAGATGACCTTCTTGAGCTAAAAGAATACGCCGGTGAGCTGCCGTTTATAATAAAAGGTGTCCTCAACGCGAAGACCGCTGAAAAAGCAGTTCAGGCAGGTGCTGACGCGATAATAGTTTCAAATCACGGCGGCCGCGTGCTCCCGTATGCTCCGGCAACGGCCGATGTTCTGCCCGAGATTGCAGAAGCTGTAGGCGGCAGAACAAAAATAGTTGTAGATGGCGGAATACGCTCCGGAGCAGACATATTCAAGGCTATGGCACTGGGCGCCGATATGGTGATGATATGCAGACCATTTCTCATCAGCTGGTACGGTGGCAGGAGTGAGGGCATAGAGCTTTATATAGACAAACTCACAGACGAGCTTTCGGATGTAATGTATATGGCAGGTGCAAAAGACATCAAATCCATTACAAGAGACATGCTCAGAAGAAGGTAATTAGGAAGCAGGAAGCAGGTAGCGGGTAGCAGGAGAGGACGCAGGCAGCAGTAAGCAGAAAAAACAAAATTGAAGCCCAGCTTTAGGCACTGGGCACTAGGCAATAGGCACTAGGAAAAATTTAACTCAAAAATAGTTCGATTTTGAAAAGGATAGCGAAGCGACCGAGCAGCAATGAATGAAGTGCCGGTGGCACTTCAGAACTGCGAGGTGTTCGAGCCGCAGCGAGTGGTAGTAAGCGTCTTTCAGGAGATTCTTTAGAGTCTCCGCACGCAATGGTCCGCGCATCGGCCTTGACCGTGCCGATAGACGCGAATCCGACTCGCTAAGTGCCCGCTGGCGCGGGTTGCTCGCTGGATGGGCCTGCGGGCCTCATGCGGCATTTGGACGCAGGCTCTTAGCGAGTCGGAGGGAGCAGTCAGCAGGAAGCAGTAAGCAGGGGGCTGCCACAAACAACTAAAAACTAATATTATGGAGGTAATAGATATGCAGCATGAAATAACTTCTTCGCATGAACTTCTTGACGAAAAGGGGAATATTATAGAGCCCGGGTATGCAAAGCATCTTCTGCCTGTATACAGCCGCAGCAAGGTTAAGTGCAATAAGACCATGCGGCTTAAGGAATGGGACTATTATCTTATAAGCAATGCTAAGTTTGCTCTTGCCCTAACTATAGATAATAACGGCTACATGAATATGAACTCCGTTTCGGTGATGGACTTTGAGAGAGCATGGACGGAGACAAAAAGCCCGATGAAATTCTTCCCTGGTAATGACCCTCTGCTGCCAGAGACCTCCGCAGCAGGCGACTGCTCTATGAAAGGGCGCGGGTACTGGAGCCGATTTGAAAATAACGGCAGTTCGCGCCGTCTTAGCGGGCATATGGATGGCTTCTTTAACGGCAGCGCCATTGACTATGACATCACTCTCACAGATGCACCCGATGAGAGCATAGTAATCTGCACGCCGTTTAATAAAGACGGGCATTTCTATTTTAACCAGAAGCTCAACTGCATGCGCGCTGAGGGCAGTTTTTCCTTCGATGGGCGCACATACAGCTTCTCACCCGAAGACTCTTTCGCCGTGCTCGACTGGGGACGCGGTGTGTGGACTTATCATAATACATGGTATTGGGGCTCGGCCTCGTATGTGCTTGAAGACGGGATTAAATTCGGCTGGAATATAGGCTACGGTTTTGGCGACACATCCGCTGCAACGGAAAATATGCTTTTTTATAACGGCAAAGCACACAAGCTCTCAAATGTTAAATTTAATATCCCCGGCGAAGAGAAGGACTTTATGAGCCCCTGGACATTCACCAGCGACGACGGGCGCTTTGAAATGGACTTTGTGCCGGTAATAGACCGCGCATCATGCACGGATGTGGGCATTATTAAAAGCGATCAGCACCAGGTGTTCGGCAGATTCACAGGCAAAGCAGTACTTGATGACGGTACGGTTATTAATGTGAAAGACTTCCCCGGCTTTGCCGAGAAGGTGGAGAATAAGTGGTAATTAGCGCATAGCACATAGGAAGCAGGAAGCAGGAAGCAGGGAGCAGGAGCGTGAGGCCGTAGGGCGGCTCGAGATAAATCCCTTGCGGGATTTTCGATATGGCTGACGTCTCGATATAGCTAAAGCTTCGATATGCTCTGCGTAGCAAGAGGGGATTTATCTCATATCGAATGCGTAAAACGCATATATCAAATTGCCGTGAGGCAATATATCGAATTTGCAAAGCAAATATATCGAATTAACTACCGACAACCGACTACCAACTAGCTACCAGCAGGCTATCACACCCTACACCACAAACCTGACGCCGGCTCTTAGTGAGGCATAGCAGATAAGGTTGAAAGCCACGGCCATGAATAAATTCAAAGAGGCATCGGGCGTATTGACGCGTCCGATGCCTCTTTTGGTTTTAGCAGGAAGTGTATTCTATATTATTATTTGGTTTTCAGCAGCACTTTTCCATTTCTGCCGCCAAGATATTCGCCCTCTCGAAGAACGCATTTTCCGTTTATAAACACATATTCAATTCCGCCGGGCTTTGTGTCGGGCTTCTGCTCGTTTACACTGAGAGAGTCTGCATCGAGTATTGTTATATCGGCTTTATATCCGCTCTTAAGATATCCTCGTCCGCTTATCTCATAGCGGTCAGCGGTGGCGCCGGTCATCTTGCGGACTATCTTCTCATATGCTATTCCATAGCGCTTTGCAAGAAGGAAGAACTGAGGGAAGGTCTGGAATGCGGCAATATTCTGCAGACCCTTTTCCTCTACCCATGCATCTGTCATAAATATCGAGAGCTCATCCTCCATAAGGGTGTGAACTATGTCATCGTTATAATATTTGCCGAGGTAGATGCTGCCGCTGCGATTGGAGAGATCAACCAGCTTGAGATACATATCAAGATTTGAAACTCCCTCGGCTTTGGCAAGCTCGTCTATACGCTTGCCCTCGTATTCGGGATGCTCGTCGGAAATATAGGCAACTACCATGTCGTCCCAGTCGATGCCGAGGACTTTTCTGTACATGAGTATGGTGAGCTCAAGCTTCAGGCGGTTTATCGGCTTTTTAGCCTCGTCCTTAGAAAGAGTTGCGTACCATTCGGGATATACAACTGTTATGACCGATGCGCCGTAATGGAAGGCGTAGTTATCAAAGGCTATAGGGTAGCCGTTTGCCTTTTCAGTGTGGAATACCTTAAGCATTTTGTCCTTAAGGCTCCAGCTGCTCTTGCCGGTGAAAATGAGGTGGGAGTACTCAAGCTTGACACCCGATTTTTTCATTATATCAACAGCCTCGTCAAGTCCGAGCTCCAGATGAGATTTTTTCGTGAGAAGAGGATAGTCTGCACTCACCTTGGAGCATGCACGCGGATGGATGGTGAGGATTCCGCCGTATTTTGCAATCTCTTTTGCAAAGGCAATTACCTCAGCTTCGGCTGCATATCTGTCAGGCTCATACATAAAGCCGAGACTTCCGCCAAAAGCTCCGCCTTCCATTGCCTCACGAACATATGAGAGCTCTTTTTCTATCTGCTCAGGTGTATAAGGTGCGGAGTCATAGCCCGTCATACCGGCACGCACAGAACCCTGACCTATAAGGGGTGCCATGTTTACAAAAAGCTGACCCTCGGCACGCTTTTTAAAATCGGCAAAGCTGCCGGGATGCTGCGCGTCAAAAAGACCGCCGCCGATCTTATCTTTATACGGTGTGTCCGGTTCCATGCCGAAAGGAGAAAAACTGCAGTTGCCGGTTATCTGGGTTGTTATGCCCTGCTCGATAAATGGCTTATAGAATATTTCAGCATTTTCGCGATCGTAGAAAAAGTCGTTATGAGAGTGCGCATCGATAAGCCCGGGGCAGATCATGTGCCCTTTAACATCTATTATCTCATCGGCGTTTTCATCGATTGCCTCTGCAACAGCTGTTATTACATCGTCTTCAATAAGCACATCGCCTTTGAATGGAGCACTTCCGCTGCCGTCATATATCATTCCGTTCCTGAATAAAGTTTTCATGAGAATTACCTCCGCATAAACTTAAATTATTTGAACCATCCTTTTACATTATACATAAAATCCGAAATAAGAAAAGAGAAATGTAAAAAATTTTAAGTATTATAGATGCAGGCAGTATGGCGCGATAGGAGAAAAAATAAATAACGAGGATAATTTCTCTTGACTTAGCCGCACGGCGAATATTATAATCTCTATTGAAAAAAATATGCCGTACGGCTCATTTTTGTAAAATAACATATAATTTTGTTCGTACGGCGAAATCAGGTGAGATAATGGTAATTACAACCCCTGCAGAATTCGGTGCGGCAATAAAGCAGAGAAGAAGGACTCTGCATTATACTCAAGCTTTTCTATCAGATTTTTCCGGACTGAGTGTCAGCTTTATTTCTGACGTTGAAAATGGTAAAGAGACTGCTGAAATTGGAAAGATTCTTAAGCTTGCCAATCTTTTGGGTCTTGATTTCGTCCTGAAGGAGAGAGAATGAATTGAATTTAAATATCAGTATAGAACGCAAGGGTGAAGCCTTACTTGCCGGTACAATAAGCGGGGCAGGAATAGAAGATGCTGTGTTTCAGTATAAGGAAAGTTATCTGGATGAAATAGATGCTGTCCCTATTTCTCTAAGTCTGCCTTTGCAGAGAGAAGCTTTTTCACCTGAGCAGACTTATAATTTTTTTGATGGACTGCTTCCTGAAGGATTTACACGCAGAACAGTTGCCGACTGGATTCATACAGATGAAAGTAATTATCTCGAGATACTTTTCTCGCTTGGGAAAGAATGCCTTGGTGCCATAAAAGTTTCAGATTCAAATGACAGAAGTGAAATTACATGCAGCTATGAAAAACTATGTATGGAGCAGGTTCGAGAACTGGCGAGGGAGGGAGCTTCAAAATCAACAGAGCTTGTTACGAAAGCTCATCTATCCCTTACAGGTGCTTCAGGAAAAGTCGGATTATATTATGATAAAGATAACCGGCAGTGGTATCTTCCTATCGGCAGCGCACCAAGCACTCATATTGTGAAACAAAGCCACGTACGCCTTAATGCGATAGTGACTAATGAACAACTCTCCATTTTAACTGCCAAAAAGCTGGGAATAGATACTCCGGACACGTTTATTATTAATACGGGGAATTTTGAAGATGGAGATGTACTTTTTGCAACTGAACGTTATGACCGAATATTTGGAGACAATGTACGTCTTATAGATGGCTTGCAGATGCCTTTTCGCCTTCATCAGGAAGATTTTGGTCAGGCATTAGGAATCCCGGCATCAGAGAAATATGAAAGACCGGGTCAACATTATCTTGGAGAAATGGTTAAGCTTCTGCGTAATCATTCCATGGATCCTGTTAATGATATTACGAAATTATGGAATATTGTGATTTTTAACTTTCTGCTTGGTAATACTGATGCACATATAAAAAATTTCTCTCTTATCTATGGAGAAAATCTGAAGGCTCTTCGGCTTGCGCCGGCGTATGACCTGGTAAGTACAAGCACATATAAAGAATCAACCAGAGATATGGCATTCAACATAGGCGGAAGGGTTTCAATCGATGAAATAAAGCGTTCTTCTTTTATGGATGCCGCAGACGAAGCGGGTATAAGCAGAGCATTTGCGGTAAAGCAGTTTGACAAGATGGCAGACGGCTTCGAAAAGGCTTTGCAGCGTTCTGCATCTGAACTTGCTGAGGTGGGGTATGAGAATGCTAAACTGATTGCAGAACAGATTCTGAAGACGGGCGGTATTCATAACCTGCTGTAGCAGGCGGTCGTATTTAGCGCATAGGCACCCCCGATACGGTCACACCAATGTCCGTGTGTCAGCCTTAACCGCGCTGACAGGATCGGGGCGCGAGTTAAGGCGTAGCGCCTAGGAAGCAGGGCGCAGGCAGCAGGCCGTACGCGCTTTCGCACTGGTGAATAGTGAATAGCGGATGAGGCCGTAGGCCGTAGTCCGAAGGCCGTACGCGAAACAACGTGCAACGAATCACACCTTACACCATAAACCTTAAACCTGATTTGCATATTGCAAACGGATAGGCAATGAGTTAAAATAATATCATACAAACTTATTTTGTATAAATTCATTAAGAAAGAAAAAAGAGAGGCAGAAAATGAAAAAGTATATTGCAGAATTTATCGGTACGCTTGCACTTGTTACACTTGGCTGCGGCACCGCAATGCTCGTAGGCTGTGATGCAGCAAGCGGCAGCGGATACATCCTCACAGCCTTTGCTTTCGGTCTTACAATCGTTGGCATGGCATATGCAGTGGGCAACATCTCAGGCTGCCACATCAACCCGGCAGTTTCACTCGGCGTGCTCCTCAGCGGCGGCATGAGCGGCAAAGACTTTGTAGGCTATGTTATAGCTCAGTGCCTGGGTGCACTGGCAGGTTCAGGCCTTACTGCTGCTATCTTCGGTCTCGGCGGAGTTACCGACAAGACAGGCGGCTTCGGCACAAACGGACTTGCAGGCGTTAACGGCAGCGCAGCTGCAGGACTTCTTGTAGAGATAGTTCTCACATTCTTCTTCGTGCTCGTTATCCTTGGCGTTACATCAAAGAAGGCAAACCACGGTTCCTTCGGCGGACTTATAATCGGCTTCACACTTGTTCTTGTACATATTCTCGGCATCGGTCTTACCGGCACATCCGTTAACCCGGCAAGAAGCTTCGGTCCGGCAGTTGTTGCAGCTATCAGCGGCAATGCAGCTCCTATGGCTTGCCTGTGGGTATTCATTGTAGGACCTCTTGCAGGCGGCGCACTTGCAGCTGTTGTTTATAAATATTTAGAGAAATAGGCACTAGGCACCCCCGGCACGGTCAAGGCCGGGGCGCGGGCAGGGGCGTAGCGCATAGCGCTATGCAATGAATTGCCGACACGCCAAGGTCGGCATACCTAAGTGCGTATCCGGGTCTTGCTTTACCCGGACGCGAGCCGGGGCGAGCCTTCGGCATGAATTGTGCTAACGCACATGAATTCCCGGTACGGTCTGACCGGGACGCGGGGCAAGGCGTGCACTTTCGTGCATGATTTGCACCTTCAGTGCATAATAAGGAAGGCAATTCAAATCATGATGCGACGCCTTAACTCGCGTCCCGGCCTTAACCTGCCGGGAGCATCAAATCATGGC
>R14__coassemble_1152_pt1 | contig 14078 bp, 12 predicted proteins | sample R14__metabat2_low_PE_022 | metagenome-assembled genome bin R14 | reverse complement strand
TATATTTTTATAAGCTATGCCCATGCGGACGAGGCAGCTGTAATGCCAATAGTTGCACAGCTTTATAACAAAGGGTATAAAATCTGGTATGACGAAGGAATAGAAGTCGGAAGCGAGTGGCAGAACCATATTGCTGAGAGACTGCGGGACAGTGCCTTGGTGATAGCTTTTATATCGTCTTCATATGATGCCTCTGCAAACTGCCGGAAGGAAATGAGTTATGCCGTAACTAAGCAAAAGAAGATCTTAAATATTTTTTTGGAGAACGTACACCTGTCTGCCGGATTGGAACTTCAGGTAGGCAATATATATGCCATAATAAAACCGGATTACTCTGAAAGGGAATTCAACAGAAAACTCTATTCATGTGCTCTCCTTAATTCCGTGGAGTTTGCTGCAGAGCCGATTTCAAAAAAAGACAGAGTAAAAATTAAAAAGGCAAAAAAAGAGAAGACTCCCAAAAGCGCAGGGTTACCCGAAAAAAGTATGAAAAAGAGAAAAATTTTCAGAATAATTTTTTTTGTGGTTCTGTTTTTGCTTTTTACAGCCTTTCTTGTTACAGATTATATATTCGGCTACTCATCATATATAGTATCGTTCTTTAAATGGGTGTTCAGATGGTTGCCTGGAGTAGGGTAAGTTAAAAATGAATAAAAAGCACCATCACAAGGATGGTGCTTTTTATTGGCGCAGAAGGAGGGATTCGAACCCTCGAACACCTTATGAGTGTTACACGATTTCCAATCGTGCGCGCTCGACCAACTACGCGACTTCTGCATGTTGCTCAAGTAATAACATATCTTTAGCTTGTGTATTATAAGCTGCGGAGGGGAAAAAGTCAAGCAATATTTACTCAGTTGCAAACAAAGTGATATAATGGTAATATAATTTGCAAAAATTATTTATGGAATATAAGATAGAAGGAGACTGGTAATGGATCCGGAATTTTGGAATAGAGAAATAGAAACTATGCCGATAGAAGAGATCAAGGCTCTTCAATGGAAGCTGATGAAAAATATGGTAACGCATGCATATAATAATGCTCCATTTTATAAGAACATGTATAACAATGTCGGCATAACCCCAAACGATATAAAGACATGGAGTGATTTCAAAAAACTCCCGACGTTTGCAAAACCGGATATGCGCACAGATATTGAAAATAATCCGCCTTACAGCAGCCTTCTCGCCGTAGATAAAAGAGAAATAAGCTTTATTTCAAATTCAAGCGGCACAACAGGGCAGCCTATGATAAGCCCATATTGCAAGGAAGAAGTTGATAATATTGTTGATGTTTCCGCAAGATTTTTTTATGCTCAGGGCTTGCGGAAAGAAGACGTATATATGCATTGCTTGAACATGTCTTTGTTTGTGGCTTCACCGTCAATTATGTCTGTTCACGAAATAGGAGCAGCGGCAATCTGGGCAGGAATACTTCCTTATGAGCGCCTTGTCCAGATGGCACAGGCGGTTGAAGCGACAACACTTCTCACAACTCCATCATTTGCATGGCGTTTCGGAGAAAAACTTATAAACGATGGCTATGATCTCAAGAAGGATTTCAAAATAAAAAGGTTTATTGTCGCGGGAGAGCCTGGCGGAAGTATTCCGGAAACACAGCGCGCGCTTAGAGAGGTGTGGGGAGAAGACCTCCAGATAGGTGAAGTTTATGGCATGAGCGAGGTATACGGCTGCCTTGCAGGTGCCTGCAAAGCACATGACGGACTTCATATAGCTGAAGATCATATTTTTGTTGAAATAATTGACCCTGAGACCGGCAAAGAATTGCCGGACGGTGAGACCGGGGAAATTGTTGTTACTGCCCTTACAAAGACCTGCAGGCCTATGATTCGATATCGTACAGGCGACATGGGTTGGATAGACAGGAGTCAATGTGTCTGCGGCAGAACTCATGCGCGTATCCATGTGGCAGGCCGGAGAGATAATATGTTTATAGTTTCGGGCGTAAATGTATTTCCTTCTGATATAGAGGGAGTAGTAAGGCAGATGCCCGAACTCAATGGTGAATTTGTAGTCCATATACAGAATGACCGACTGTCAGCTTGTTATACTGTTGATGTTGAGAGGAAATCCGGCTGCCTGCTTTCATGCGAGGAAATTGCATTGAAGCTGAAAAAAATGTTGAAGAAAGTCCTTATAGCAGCTCCAAAGACAGTAAATGTATATGAAGAGAATACACTTCCACGCAATGATATGAAGGCAGTTCGAATCATTGATGATCGAAAAAAATAAATATATTCACAAAGCAGGTCAGACTATGGTTTGGCCTGCTTAATAAGTTGACATAATATTATTTCCGGAGTATAATAAATCAAATCTGATTGAGGTATATGATGGTAACAGGGCTATATGCAAAACAATATATACAAAAGCTCAGAACTCCTGCAGAGGCAGCTCTCCTGATAAGGAGCGGCAACAGAGTTGAATATGGTTTTGCAGGTTCGTTCCCCGAAACCTTTGATTCAGCATTGGCGGAGCGCAGAGATGGACTGAAAAATGTCAGCGTATATGGTGCATTTGCGGTGCGGCCTGTGCAGGTGGTTGAAAAAGATCCCGAGCGGGCAGCGTTTACATATAATTCCTGGTTATGCAGTGAAATAGAGAGACGGTATATTTCAGAAGGTCGTGCATTTTCAGTTCCGACATGTGTCGGGAGTTATAGCCCATCATATAAACGCAGATCATGTCACCCGGATTTTGCGGTTGTGAAGGTTGGACCGATAGACGAAAACGGTTTTTTTCCATTTGGAACGACTAATGGGCCATTGAATGATATATTCTCATCTGCTAAACATATTATCGTTGAAGTCTGCGACGAGATGCCTTTAATAAAGAACCATGAAGAGAGTAGCATACATATTTCCAAGGTAGATTATATAATCGAAGGCAACGCCTCTCTTGCTGTAGTGAATAAAAAATATCCATCGGATAGAGATATTGCTGCTGCAAAAAAAGTGATGCCTTATCTGTATGATGGGGTATCGCTGAATCTTAGTGAAGGCAAAGCGCTTGATGTTCTCGGTCAGCTTATTGCTGATTCAGACATTAAAGACCTTGGAATGCATACGGAACTTCTGAGCGAAAGCTTCCTTCCAATCCTGCAGGCGGGGAAAATTAGTAATATTCATAAAAGTGTTAATACGGGAATAAGTATTTTTTCATTCTGTCTCGGTTCATGTGAACTTTACAATTTTATCAACCGCAATGAAAATATAGCATCGGCACAGTTTGGTTATATCAGCAGAGCAGATATTATAAAAGAAATAAATAATTATATATCTATAGGCAGCTGCACGGCATGTGATCTTCATGGCTTAACCTTCACTAACGGATATAGGATACATAGCCCGTTTTATGAGGCGGAAAATGGCTCTGCGTTTGTTGTGATGCCTTCAGTCACTGAAGATATAGACGGAAAGCTGTATTCAAATATCATTCCCGATTTTAGAAATGTAAGCGAAGTCGAAATGCCCCTAGACAGCGGACCCTCAATTGTAACAGAATTTGGCGTTGCTGAAATGCTTGGGAAAAACACCTGGGAGAGGGCAGAAGCTGTTATCAATATTGCTCATCCGGATTTCAGAGAAGCACTTATATCAGCAGCTGAAAAACAGAAAATATGGCGCGCTTCAAATAAAAGATGATATTTACAGAATTTTAACTATAAGATTATCAAAAAGTGGTATTTTCCGTGCAGATATAAATTAATAATAAATATATATAAAAATATGCGGAGGTTTTAAAATGAAAAAAATAACAGCACTTGTTCTTTCCTGTGTTATGCTGCTATCTCTTGCAGCATGCGGATCAGCAAAAGTCAAAGAGGAAGTAGATGAAAACGGCGAAACTTATAATGCGGAGATAGTTAACCCAATAAAAGAAGGAACAGAGAAGTCTGTTCTTGAAGAGACCGGCATCGATCTTGCAGCTCCAAAAGGCGCAAAGGACGTGACATATCAGACTATTACCGCAGATGCAACCATTGCTCAGATGTCATTTACAATGGATGGCAAGAACTATAACTATCGTGTTATGTCTGCTACAGAGTATTCAGATATTTCAGGTATGTACTATGATTGGAATACAGTTGATGTAACAAATGTAAACGGTATAATCGCAGAAGCTTCATATAATCCTGGTGAGCAGGGCGTGATTACATGGTTTGATGTCGTTTCCGGCCTTGTATATAGCCTTTCCGTAGAAAGCGGAGCAAGCACTGATGTTCTTGCCAATATGGCAAATCAGCTTTGCACATCTGATCAGGCAGAGTCCGAAGACAATTTCAGTGAAGTATTTGCAGATGAGCTTGCAGATATTCAGAAAAAGTGCGAAATCGGTACAGCAGGCAGTTCACTTAAAGCCGCAGCCCTTGCAGGTCAGCTTCTTGACACATTTGCACAGTATAAGCCAAATGCGAGCGATATTCAGTCTGCAGTTTCTTCCTATTATATATCTCTTGGCAGTAAAGCAAAAACTGAGTTTGCAGAGCAGATGAATCTTGTAGCGGATATTGCAGAGCAGCTTATTGGAGAAAATGGTGAGGGGCTTCTTTCGGATTGCGGCTATGAAGCCACAAACTATCCATGGGATGCATCTGTTATGAGCACATATATCAGTGCATTAAGAATTAATGGATAATATAAACTTCAGCATAAAAACGGCAGCTGCAATCATTCTCTCTTCAGCAGCAGTCCTATTGTGCGCAGCCTGCGGTAATGCAGAAAAGACAGCCGAGAAGGTTCAGCCCGTTGCGACGGTGGAGCCGGCTGTTGAACAGACTCCGGAACCAACGCCTGAAATGCAGCCTATAGACTATTACCGCGAGATATTAGATAAGTGGCAGACCGGCATTTCCGAACGCTGGGACATGCAGACACTGGAAGAAAACGGCCTTAATTATATGGCAGCCTACTGTTACTCAGATTCCTCTCTGGAGCGGTTCGGATATCTTCTCCATGATATAGACGGCAATGGTATTCAGGAACTTCTTATCGGCACAATGACAGGAGATGAGTATCAGGATAAAATAATACTTGAGCTATACACAGTTAAAGATAATGCTCCTGTGCAGATATTTTCCAGCGGCGAAAGAGACAGATACTATTTCTGCTCCGACGACACTATTGCAAATGAAGGCTCAAGCAGCGCTTTCGAAAGCTGCTATAACTATTATTCATATATAGATGGTGAGCTTCAGCTTAATGGCAGTGTCATTTTTGATATGGCAGCAAATAAAGATCAGCCGTATTTCTTCGTCATGGGCGATGAAAGAATCAATATAGACAGTGATACTGCTACAGCTAAGGTAGAAGAATACCAGGCACTTTATATCATTCCGGAATATACCCCATTTTCACAGTATTAATAAAAAGCGGGAAGGTTTCAAACCTTTCCGCTTTTTATTTTAACCATATTAACCGAACAGAATCTGTTCCCATTCGGCAAAATATTGTACATATGCCTTATAAAGTTCTGTGAGGTTAAATCGATTGTCTAATACAGAGTATATCCTTGTAGTATCTCCACCTGTAAGCAGACCGACCCCAACGCACACTGCACCAAGAATAATTATAACAAGAACCAGGATGCCGACTATTTTCCAGCCTTTTTTCATTTGACTAGTTCCTCCTTGTCCTTATAGCAGATCTTTCCGCATAACTTTACAACTCCATTTACAAGTCCTACAACAGCACCGCCAAGGAACCATACAAATATCCAAAGAAACAATATTCCAAGGGCAATAAGAATAAGAGATATACCAACAACTACTAAAATGTCTGCAAATACTGTAAAACCACCAAAGGCGGCGCCAAGCGCATTAAAACCGGTTACGCCGACTGCAATTGCGAATGCAAAAAAGATTGCAGCTAATGAAAGAAGAAGAACAATTCCGAGAGCCGTGATAGGAATAGCTATTATAATAAACAGAATAAGAAGCGGAATAATAGGTTTGCGGACAGTTACGGTATTATAAAGTTCTGTTTCAGGAAGCTTACGAAGAATAGAATCTGCAGCATCCGTCTCGGTCTGCACGGCAACAGAAGGTGCTTGACCCTGAACGGCTGCATCAAGGGCCGCAATTGTATCTGCCTGAGCAGAAACGGGTATGTCAGGCTCGCTTTGAACACTTGGTTCTATGCTTTCGACAGCCGGAATAGAAGTAGCCGCTTCGGTTTCTGAAATACCTTCGATTTTAAGGTCCTGCATAAACACATCAACAGGATCAGCAGACTCTATAGGGGCTTCTTCCACGGAAACGGCTGCAGCCGGCATCTCGGCGGGAGCTTCTTCCACAGAAATCGGTGCGGCAGACGGCTGAAGCGGAGCTTCTGCAAGGACAGTTTCCGCAGCAGCAACGACTGCAGGAGCAGCAGGAGAAACAATATCAGGCTCCACCAGAGGGGCAACATCGTTGGAGTGAAAATCCGGTATATTTATCTGAGGCTGTGCATAATTTTCGGAAGAATTCGTGATAGCAGATGAAAATTCACTCCCATCAGTATCTGAAAAAAATGATATTTGATTTTCAAGAACACCTGAGCCGGCAATCAGGTCATCTTCAACCGCTTCATCATGAATGTCGTTTATAGTTGAAACGAAAGCGGGAAGCTTTCCACCCGATACCTGAGCTGCATCTTTGCCGGCCTGTGCATGCACTTCAAGCTTGCGGGCTTTGGCATCATATACTCGTGCAAGCACTACTGCCTGACGGGTCGGAGATACGAGGAAGTGAATGAGATTCTGCTCATCACTTGCTTCATCAAACATCTTTTCGTACATCGCAAGGGCTGTCTGGCGGTCTTCTTCATACATGAATGTCAGCAGCTTTCCAAGCTCGGCAAGAAATTTGCGCCTATTAATATCAATCACCTCAATCAGTTGAGAATCGTAAATATTATACTGTTTACTTCAAATAAGGTCAAGACTTTATCAATTTCCTTGACGAAAGTTTAGCCGGAGAATATAATACTGAGGCTTAATAAAAAACGACAGGACAAGGGTCCCGGCGGAAAGGAATTATTAATTATGGCAAAAGATAAAAAAGTTGAACAGATAACCGATATGGAAGTGGACTTCGCTCAGTGGTTCACAGATGTATGCACCAAGGCAGAGCTTGTTGACTACTCCGGAGTAAAGGGCTGCTTTATTCTCCGCCCTTACGGATATGCAATCTGGGAAAATATCCAGAAGATTCTTGATGAAATGTTTAAACGCGACGGACACGAAAATGTTTCCATGCCGATGCTTATTCCCGAAAGCCTTCTTCAGAAGGAGAAGGATCACGTTGAGGGGTTTGCTCCTGAATGTGCCTGGGTAACCGTTGGCGGACAGGAAGAACTGCCGGAACGGCTATGTATACGTCCCACATCCGAAACTTTATTCTGTGATCACTGGAGCCACGTGCTTCATTCATGGAGAGACCTTCCGATGCTTTATAACCAGTGGTGCTCAGTTTTGCGCTGGGAGAAAACCACACGCCCGTTCCTTAGAGGAAGAGAGTTCCTATGGCAGGAAGGACATACTCTTCATGCAACAGAAGAGGAAGCGCGCAAAGAGACTCTTCAGCAGCTTGAGGTATATGCAGATCTGTGCGAGAACTATCTTGCTATGCCGGTAATCCGCGGAAATAAAACCGACAAGGAAAAGTTTGCTGGTGCCGTAAATACATATACGATTGAATGCATGATGCATGATAAAAAGGCTCTTCAGTCAGGGACAAGCCATTTCTTTGGAGATGGATTTGCGAAGCAGTTTGATATAACATTCACTGATAAAGATAATAAACAGAAGCATCCGTTCCAGACATCCTGGGGTCTGTCTACAAGAATTATAGGCGGAATTATAATGACTCACGGCGATAATTCAGGACTTGTGCTTCCACCGAAAATCGCTCCGATTCAGGTGATAGTTGTTCCTGTTGCTCAGCATAAAGAAGGCGTTATAGATGTAGCCGAATCGCTCTATGAACGCCTTAAAGCCGCAGGACTCCGTGTAAAAATAGATGAAAGTGATAACTCCATGGGTTGGAAATGCGCACAGTATGAGATGAAGGGTGTGCCTCTCCGCGTTGAAATCGGCCCCAAGGATATCGAAAACGGAAACTGCATGGCAGTGCGCAGAGATAACGGTGAAAAAGTGTCAGTTTCGCTTGACGAACTCGAAACAAAAATACCTGAACTTCTTGGCTTGGTCCAGAAAGGGCTATTTGATAAAGCCAAGAAGAATCTGGATGAGCACACATTTGCAGCGTATTCACTTGAAGAAGCAAAGAAACTTCAGGATGAAAACGGTGGATTCATTAAAACTATGTGGTGCGGAGATCTCCAATGTGAGCTCGATATGAAAGAAAAGGCAGGAATGTCTTCACGCTGCATCCCGTTTGCCCAGGAAAAACTCGGCGATGTCTGTGCTTGCTGCGGAAAACCGGCAAAGACCATGATTTATTGGGGAGTAGCTTATTAAAATCATATAGGAAATAAAAAGAATGGAGGTCAGAACTCTGATCTCCATTTCTTTTTACTTTTTCTTGCTGAAAATTCCTGAGCCACCCCTAATGGTAGATGTATTGCCCATCGCTTCAGCAAATTTGCGCAGTTGCTCTTTCTGCTCTGAAGTGAGCTTTTTGGGGACAGCTATGTTCACAGTAACAAATTCATCTCCGCGTGCACCCTTACCATTGAGATAAGGTATGCCTTTGCCTTTAAGGCGGAAAGTAGATCCGGGCTGTGTACCTTCAGGAATTGGTAGGCGGACCTTTCCGTCAAGAGTGGGCACCTCTATTTCAGCCCCAAGAGCTGCTTCAGCATAGCTGATATCCTGAGTGAGATACACACTTGTTCCGTCACGTTCAAATACTGCGTGAGGGCGGACAATAACTGCAACATAAAGGTCACCGGCCTGACCGCCGTTTGTTCCGGAGTTGCCCTTGCCGCGCAGCGGAAGCATCTGACCATCATCAATTCCGGCAGGAACCTTAACGTTTATCTTATGCTGTTTGCGTATATTGCCTGCGCCGCGGCAGGTCTTGCATGGTTGGTGGATAATCTTGCCTTTGCCTTTGCATTTTGGACACTGCCCTACGCTCTGTGCCATTCCGAACGGAGTTCTTTGCTGCGTCACTGTCTGCCCGGAACCGTTGCAGTCAGGACAGATCTCCGGAGTGGTCCCGGATGCGCAGCCGCTGCCACGGCAATCAGGACATTGCTCAACTATGCCCACCTGGATTTCTTTCTCACAGCCAAAGGCCGCTTCTTCAAAGCTTATATTTATATTGGTTCGAATATCACTGCCTTTTCGAGGAGCATTCGGATCTGCACGTCTGGTGCTGCCGCCGAAACCGCCGAAGCCGCCAAAGCCGCCGCCAAAAATATCACCAAAAATATCGCCGAGGTCACCAAAGTCAAATCCTGCGGCACCTCCTGCGCCTGCTCCATAACTCGGGTCAAAAGCCGCGAAACCGAACTGGTCATACTTTTTACGCTTATCAGGGTCTGAAAGCACTTCATATGCTTCATTTGCCTCTTTAAAACGTTCCTCGCATGTTTTATCGCCGGGATGCAGATCAGGGTGATTTTCTTTAGCAATCTTTCGATATGCTTTTTTAATTTCGTCATCAGAGGCGGATTTGTTTACTCCAAGGACCTCATAATAATCTCTTTTATCTGCCATTTATACTCCTAAAGGGAAGGAATACTTATGCTTCCTTCCCTTGTAATTAATTATGATTGATACCTGATATATAGAGTATTACTTGTTATCGTCATCAACAACTTCGGTATAATCGGCATCATAATACTGCTGACCGTTATCCTGCTGAGAAGCAGCTGCAGAAGGATCAAAGCCCTGTGCACCGCCTGCTGCCTGATACATCTTTTCAGAGATTTTGTAGAAAGCCTGAGTAAGGTCTTCGGTAGCAGATTTTATTGTTTGAGTATCATTACCCTGAAGTGCAGACTTAAGTGAAGAAAGCTTGCCTTCAACTTCAGACTTATCTGCAGGATCGAGTTTGTCACCCATCTCGGAGATAGTCTTTTCGGTCTGATATACCATCTGGTCCGCCTGGTTGCGCACATCAACTTCTTCCTTGCGCTTTGCATCTTCAGCTGCAAACTGTTCAGCTTCCTTAACAGCCTTATCAATGTCTTCCTTGCTCATGTTGGAGGAAGATGTGATAGTGATGTGCTGCTCTTTACCAGTGCCGAGATCTTTTGCAGATACATTAACGATACCGTTTGCGTCAATATCAAATGTAACCTCAATCTGAGGAACACCACGGCGTGCCGGAGCAATGCCGTCAAGATGGAAACGACCAAGAGACTTGTTGTATGCGGCCATCTCACGCTCACCCTGAAGGACGTTAACTTCAACAGAAGTCTGGTTATCAGCGGCTGTGGAGAATACCTGGCTCTTCTTTGCAGGAATAGTTGTATTGCGGTCTATAAGCTTAGTGCATACGCCGCCGAGAGTTTCAATTCCAAGAGAGAGCGGAGTTACATCAAGAAGCAGAATTCCTTCAACATCTCCGCCAAGAACACCGCCCTGAATTGCAGCGCCGATAGCAACACATTCATCAGGATTGATGCCCTTAAAACCGTCTTTGCCGGTGAGGGCTTTGACCTCGTCCTGAACTGCAGGAATACGGGAAGAACCACCGACGAGCAGGACTTTAGAAAGGTCACTTGCTGTGAGACCTGCATCACTAAGAGCCTGTTTTACAGGACCGACTGTCTTTTCTACAAGGTGATGTGTAAGCTCATTGAATTTTGCTCTTGTGAGGGTTACGTCAAGGTGCTTCGGACCGGTTGCATCTGCTGTGATATAAGGCAGGTTGATGTTGCTTGAAGTAACACCGGACAACTCAATCTTTGCCTTTTCTGCAGCTTCACGCAGACGCTGCATAGCTACTTTATCTGTGCTAAGGTCAATGCCTTCGGATTTCTTAAACTCATCAACGAGATATTTCGTAATGCACGCATCAAAATCATCACCGCCGAGACGGTTGTTGCCGGCTGTTGCAAGAACTTCAATAATACCGTCGCCAATCTCAAGAACGGAAACATCGAATGTGCCGCCGCCAAGGTCATAGACCATAATCTTCTGATCCGTCTCTTTATCAAGACCATAAGCAAGAGCAGCAGCTGTAGGCTCGTTTATGATACGTTTAACATCAAGACCTGCAATCTTGCCGGCGTCTTTTGTGGCCTGACGCTGCGCATCTGTAAAATATGCAGGAACAGTAATAACTGCCTCTGTAACGCTCTGCCCGAGGTAAGCTTCTGCATCGGTCTTGAGCTTCTGAAGAATCATAGCAGAAATCTCTTGCGGAGTGTAAGACTTGTTGTCTATTTTTACCTTATAATCAGAGCCCATCTCGCGCTTGATAGAGGAGATGGTGCGGTCAGGATTTGTAACTGCCTGACGTTTTGCTACCTGTCCGACCATGCGCTCACCGTCTTTAGAAAATGCAACAACAGACGGAGTGGTGCGTGCACCTTCTGCATTTGCTATAACTACTGCTTCGCCGCCTTCCATAACGGAAACGCAGCTGTTTGTTGTACCTAAGTCAATACCTATAATTTTACCCATAATTCATTGTTCTCCTTTATAATCAATAATTTTTTACATATTTTTAGTTAGCAACTTTGACCATTGCAAATCTGATCACTTTATCACCAAGCTTGAACCCCTTTTGAAATACATCAACGATTTCGTTTTCGCCTTTTTCTTCATCGTCAATATGCATTACCGCATTATGTATTGAAGGATCAAACTTCTCTCCTAAAGCAGGAACCTCTGCAACACCGAGCTTTTCAAGGGCTGCATTAAACTGGCTCATTATCATTTCAACGCCTTTATAATAGGCTTCATCTTCGGTCTTCTGCGCCAAAGCTCTTTCCAGATTATCATAGACAGGAAGCATCTTTATAATCGCATCTTCCTTTGCGTCATTATATCTGCTGTCTTTCTCTTTCTGACTTCTCTTGCGGAAGTTATCATACTCTGCACACAGCCGCAAGTATTTATCATTAAGAAGAGCTATCTCTTTGTCTTTTTCCGCAAGCTTGTCAGCTTCGATTTTTTCCTTTTTCAGCTCTTTGCGGGACTTCTTTTTCTGTTCTTCTTTTTCACTTTCGCTGCAATCGTCGTTTTTTTCCTCAGCAGCAGCGCTTACGTCTTTTTCGGATTCTACGCCTTCCGTTTCGACCTGTTCAGCGGTTTTTTCGTCCTGATCTTTTATATTTTCACTAATTGGAATCATCCCCTTTAATTATCAACTTATTATGCATGCCTTCTGGCGGAGCATCACCGCCGCCAAGTCGTTTTGAAAGCCCCTGCGCAAGGAAACTTAACTTTGCGGCAATAAGAGAATAGTCCATTCTCGTTGGGCCTACAACACCTATAAGACCTTTTGTGCCGTCTCCGGCATCATAGCTTGCTATAATAACACTGGAATCCTTAAGCTCTTCAGCAACATTTTCAGGACCTATAAGGACTTTAACCTCATTGGACATATCAATTTCATCACCTGGAGGAAGAATATATCCCCCGCCTGAAAGATAACTCATAAGTTTATGAGCTTTATCCGGATCTCTAAACTCCGGCTGGTTGAGCAGACGATTTTCACCGGCTACAAATGCCGACGGGGTACTTGCCTCAAGTAAAGTTTCTATAGTGAATGCGGCAATAACACTTGTAAGCCCGGATGAATCATCAGCAGCTCGTTCGGTAGAATTTATAAGCACAGGAGTTATCTCATCTGCTGTAAGAGAGGTGAATGAAGCATTAAACATAGTTGAAAGTTTTTTAACCATTGCTTCATCTACGGATATCGGGAGATGTATGAGTTTATTTCTGACGCTGTTATTATCAAGCAGAGCTACTATTATGAATGTATTTGCATCTACATATATAATATCAAAGCGCTTTACCGATACTTTTGCACGAGATGTAAGGGCAAGTGCAGGATAATCTGTGAGCTGGGAAGCGAGCTTTGAGACATCACTTATTTTATTATCAAGTTCCTGAATCTTTGATTCAAGTTTTAGCTTAAGCTCGTCGGTTTCCTCAGATGATAGCCGCTGACGTTCCATCAGCTCATTAACATACATTCTGTAACCGAGCGGTGTTGGGACGCGCCCAGCGGACGTATGCGGCTGCTCAAGAAAGCCCATGGTGACAAGCTCGGCCAGCTCATTGCGTATTGTTGCGGAAGAACAGCCAAGCCCCGCCTTTTCGGCTATGAGCTTGCTGCCGACAGGCTCTGCTGTTTGGATATACTCATCAACAACAGCAGCAAGTATCGTTTTTTTACGTTCACTTAATTCCATAACTCACATTAAAACGAATACAAATTCTAAATATTAGCACTCTTGCCTTTCGAGTGCTAATATATCATTTAATATAAACTTTGTCAACAATCTCAAAGGTCTATTTTTTCAAGTTTACAAATTCGTTATAAAATAATATAATAAAAGAAGCAAAGAGATATGTGGGGTGGCGCTTATGCTGGAGCAGAGTTTTTCTCGCTTATATGACAAAATCAGACTTCAATCTTACCGAAAGGTGTTTGAACTCATTAAAGAAAGAGAAGGGTCTCTTTCTGCAATGGAGGCGTTTTCTTTAGAAATCATAAGAATGCTTGATAAACCGACTATAAGCGAATTTGCAGATTTTCTTAATATTTCACAGTCAAATGCTACATATAAAGTCAATTGTCTTATAAGAAAAGGGTATATAGAACGGGAAAATTCTTCAAGAGATCATAGAGAATATCATCTTGTCTTTTCTGAGAAGTATCATAACTATCTCGGGTTTATTAACGGGTATGAAAAAGTTGTTTTAGAACGCATCAGAAACCGTTTTTCCGAGGAAGATGTAAATAAATTTGATAGCATGCTGCAGACTATAGCGGATGAGCTTATGCCTGAGTGTACTATAACCTCAGGCTGCGATAATGAAAAATAAAAGTTAAATATTATGCCGGGCGCATGGCAAAAATCAGAACAGCTGCGAAATCTTTTAATGAAGATTCCGCAGCTGTTTAAATTATATATAAT
>R14__coassemble_1090_pt1 | contig 14672 bp, 16 predicted proteins | sample R14__metabat2_low_PE_022 | metagenome-assembled genome bin R14 | reverse complement strand
TCTGATTTGCTCTGAAAGTTCGCTGAAGTCGGCGAACTTTTTTTCATCGCGCAGGAAGGTATAGAAATCCACTCTCACTGGTGTGCCGTAAAGATTGCCGCTGTAGTTGAGGATGTGGCTTTCAACGCTTACGCGCCCGTCGTTTTCAAAGGTGGGACGCACGCCTACATTTGTTACCGCCGGGTATTCTATTCCGTCCGGCAGGACCACCTTTGTGGCATAGACTCCGTATTTGGGCACAATAACGTTATCCGGGAAATACATATTGATAGTTGGCGCATTGAGACTTGTGCCTATATGATAGCCCGAATGGACCGTATCTGAAAGGCAGTGCTGATGACCAAGGTAGCGGGCAGCCTCCTCCATGTCTCCGCTTTCTATGAGTGTGCGGATATAGGTGGAGCTGACAACGCGCCCGTCGAGCATTACGGCGGGGATAATATCGCAGCCTATTCCCTTCTCCTCGCAGTATGCCTTGAGTTTTTCGGCAGTGCCCTCGCCGCGGTCGCCGAAGGTGAAGTCGTGCCCTACCACTACCCACTGAGCGTTGAGCTCATTGATGATGCTGTCTGCAAACTCCTGCCAGGGCATGTGCATAACATGCTTATTGAAGTGGATGAATATAACGCTCTCTATTCCAAAGCAGCGCTTTATTATCTCCTCCCGCCCGGCGCAGTCGCTTATAAGCGGAACCTCTTTATTAAATACAAGAGTGTCCGGGTGCACATCAAAGCTGAGCACGGCTGGGGTGTTGCCAAGCTCGGCTGACCTTTCGATTGTCTTTCTTAAAAGCGCCGCGTGGCCTATGTGCAGACCGTCGAAAAAGCCTATTGCAATTGTTCTTTTAATAATTTCAGCCATAATTTTTATTTGATATTCACGGGTTCAAAAAAGCTCTTTACTGTATGGAGCCTGCCCGCCTTAACATCCCCCAGCATAAGAAATTCGCCCGAGGGTGAGTATACTCTATACTGATTATCCGCCATAGTGCAGGGGATGATATTGCCGTTTTTTACTTTTATCTCATCTGATGAGGAGAGTGTGAGCTGCGGATGCTCATTAAATAGCGTGTCTGTCGGGATGAGAAGTTCATCTATTGCGCCGCTTTTCATCGCATTTTCTATCTCCGGGAGTGTATGGGCAGAGTCTACAGTGAAATTGCCTATAGCGACTCTTCGAAGAGAGGCCATGCATGCCCCGCACCCGAGATACTCACCTATATCATTGCACAAGGTGCGGATATATGTGCCGGCGGAGCATTTTATATCAAGGATAAAGTCTTTATCCTGAGTGCCTATAATGTCTATTGACTCTATGCGGATACTGCGCGGCTTTCGCTCAATCTCTTTGCCGCTGCGCGCTATCTCATAGAGTTTTTTTCCGTTTATTTTTATGGCGGAATACATCGGCGGGATCTGGAGAATATCGCCGGTGAAGTTTCTGCAGGCATCACTCAAGTGCGCATTTGTTATGCTCTTATCGCTTTGGGCGATAACATTGCCGGTTATATCCTGGGTGTCTGTAGTGATACCGGGGCGGAGCGCGGCGATATATTCCTTATCGTGTGCCATTGCAAAGTCCGATGCTCTGGTTGCCCGACCTACAAGGACAATGAGAAGCCCCGTTGCAAGCGGATCTAGAGTGCCCGCATGACCTATTCTGCGCTCGTGGAGTATGCCGCGCAGCTTTGATACAACATCGGAGCTTGTCCAGTCAGTCTGCTTGTCAACAAGGAGAAGGCCTGTCATTTCATAACCTCTTTAATAACATCAACAAGCATTTTCTCGGCTTTATCGGGCGATGCATTGATAGTGCAGCCTGAGGCCATTTTGTGTCCGCCGCCGCCGAAGTATGAGCAGATGCGGTTTGCATCTATTGTCTCATCCGTTCTGACTGATACCTTGCATCTGCCCTCTTCCTGCTCGCGGATAGTTACGGCAACTATCTCGGTATCTACACGTGTGGGCAGGTCTGCAAGATTATCGCAGTCGTTTTCGGTTGCGCCGGAATCGTGCATCATCTGCAGTGTTACCTTGGCAACAGCTATTCTGCCGTTATCGAAAAGGTCCATGTTGGAAAAGACCATACTTTCAAGCTTTATGCGCCCGCTCGATGACTTTTTAAAGAAGGCTGTATTTATATTGGCAACATCCGCGCCGTAATCGCAGAGCCTGCCTGCTGAATAGAAGCTGTTGGCATTGGTATTGCCGTGGCGGAAGCAGCCCGTATCGGTAGATAGAGCAATATAAAGAAGTGTTGCCTCCTCGCTTGTGAGGTCGCCGTGCATCTCTTCGATTATATCAAGAATTATCTCGCCGCACGAGGAGCTCTCAGGCACAACGATGTCGGCTGAGGCATAGTGCGGGTTTGACGGGTGATGGTCTATACAGAAATCCACATCCCCGCTAAATCCCTTGCAGAACATATCCTCCGCCGCCACATCGATGGCAAGGATATATGCTGCCTTAAAGCTGCTGCCGGCGATGTATTTATTCACGTATGGGACGAACTTTTCGGTTATCTGGACATTAGGATAAAGTGCTGCCCTTCTGCCCGCTCTTAGAAGAGCGCTGCACAGCGCTGCGGCAGAACCCAAGGTGTCGCCGTCGGGATTTTTGTGGGTTATTATAAGAATATTATTGTGCTCAAGAAGAGTTTTTGCGGCTTCATGGCAGTTCATTCGGCATCTTCCTCATTATCATCGTCGTGGCTGATGTTAAGACTTTCAAGGATGTCCTTTATGTGGGCACCGTATTCAATGCTGTGGTCTATTTCAAATATAAGCTCAGGAGTATATCTGAGATTCATAGAGTTTCCAAGCTCACGTCTGAGCCAGCCTGAGGCAGACTTGAGACCCTTTTTGAATTCCTTCTCGTCCTCAAGCCCCATAACCGACAGCCAGATTTTTGAATACCGCAGGTCGCCGGTGGTCTCTACTCTTGTAACGCTTATCATTTTATCTGAAATGCGCGGGTCTTTAACTTCGCGCAGAAGCTTTGACAGCACGAACTGAATATCGTCATTTGTTCTTGCTAATTTATTTGAGCTCATTTTAATAACTCCCTGTGTTTGCAATTTGGCTGTCAACAAAAAGTCAACAGCCAAGAATTATTGTTTATCCGGTTAATCGGTGATCTGCTCCATAACGAAGCACTCAATGATATCGCCGATTTTAACGTCGTTGAATTTTTCTACCTGCATGCCGCACTCATAGCCCGATGCAACTTCCTTAACGTCGTCCTTAAAGCGGCGCAGTGAAGCAAGTTCGCCTTCGTGGATAACGATGTTGTCTCTGAGAACACGGACCTGGCAGCCGCGCTGGATTTTGCCGTCTGTGCAGTAGCAGCCGCAGACTGTGCCGACCTTGGAGACCTTGTATGTCTCTCTTACCTCTGCGTGACCGATTATAGCCTCGCGGAACTTTGGAGCGAGCATACCCTTCATTGCGGCCTCAACCTCGTTGATGCAGTCATAGATAACTCTATAAAGGCGGATGTCGACATTGCTTCTGGCGGCATTGTCGCGTGCTGCAGCCTCAGGGCGGACATTAAAGCCCACTATGATAGCGCCGGATGTTGCTGCAAGCATAACATCGGATTCATTGATAGCACCGACAGCCGAGTGGATGACTTTAACGCGAACCTCGTCGTTGGTGATTTTTTCAAGGCTTGCCTTAACTGCTTCTGCAGAGCCCTGAACGTCTGCCTTGACGATGATGTTGAGAGTCTTCATCTCGCCGGCCTGGATCTGGCTGAAGAGATCTTCAAGACTTACCTTGCGGTTGCCGCCGAGAGCGGAGTTGGCATTGTCTGCACGGCGCTGCTCGGCAAGTTCTCTTGCCATGCGCTCATCCGCAACTGCGTTGAAGATATCGCCTGCGCTCGGGACTTCTGAAAGACCTGAGATTTCAACAGGGGTGGAAGGTCCGGCTTCTGTGATGTGCTGGCCCTTGTCGTTTATCATGGTGCGCACACGGCCAACTGCTGTGCCGGCGATTATGATATCGCCCTGCTTGAGTGTGCCGTTCTGCACAAGGACTGTCATTATAGGACCTCTGCCCTTATCAAGGCGGGCCTCAATAACTGCGCCGCGGGCAGCTCGGTTGGGGTTCGCCTTAAGCTCCTGGACCTCTGCAAGAACTGCGAGGTTTTCAAGAAGATTATCTATGCCCATACCTGTCTTTGCGGAGATCGGGCAGACGATAGTTTCACCGCCCCACTCCTCGGATACGAGGTCATACTCTGTGAGCTGCTGCTTGATGCGCTCGGGGTTTGCACCCGTTACATCCATTTTATTTATAGCTACAACCACCGGGATGCCGGCAGCTTTAGCATGGTTGATGCTCTCGACTGTCTGCGGCATGATGCCGTCGTCTGCTGCAACAACAAGAATAGCAATATCCGTTACCATTGCACCGCGTGCACGCATGGATGTGAATGCCTCGTGGCCCGGGGTATCGAGGAAGGTTATAGGCTTGCCTTCTATTTCAACGGTGTATGCGCCTATTGCCTGTGTGATGCCGCCGGCTTCGCCGCTGGCAACATTTGAATGGCGGATATAGTCAAGAAGGGATGTTTTGCCGTGGTCAACATGGCCCATAACAACAACTACCGGTGCTCTCGGAACGAGATCTTCCGCTTTATCCTCGCTGTCGTCGATAAGGCGCTCTTCAACGGTTACTACAACCTCTTTTTCTACCTTGCAGCCCATCTCCATTGCAACAAGTGCTGCGGTATCGTAGTCGATAACATCGGATACGGAGACGAATGTGCCCATCTTCATAAGGCACTTGATAACCTCGGCTGCGGACTTTTTCATTCTGGAGGCAAGCTCGCCTACGGAGATCTCGTCGGGAATCTCTACCTTGAGCTGCTGTTTCTTTGCTATCTCAAGCTGGAGACGGTTGAGCTTATCGCGCTCCTCCTGGCGATGCTTGGCCGATGCCTGCTGCTGGTTTGCACGCTGCTTGGATTTATTCTGGATCTTTTCTTTATTGTCACGCTTGAGATTGCGGTTATTTGTTTTGGAGGATGCGAGATCATCAAAGCGCTCGTTGTATTTTTCTATATTGACAGCTGCGCCGCCGCGGGTATCTACTACGCGCTTCTCGGCGACCTGGCGCGGGACATGCTGCTTTTCAGGCTTTGAGGGAGTCTGCTGGGGCTGATTGGGCTGCGACTGGTTGGGCTTTGGCTGGTTATTGCTCTTTGCCGGCTGATTTTTGCCTGCATTATTATTCTGGTTCTTTGCTGCGTTTGCGCCCTGCTGTGCGCTCTTTTCGGGAGCGCTCTTCGGCTCGGGTTTAGCCTCCTGAATAGGGGCGGCCGCTGCAAATATCTCTTCCATGCTTGCAGCCTGGTTGTGCTGAGTCATATACTCGAAGATGACATCAAGCTCATCATTGCTCAGAACCTGCATGTGTGTTTTGGGAGGGGCAAAATATTCACTGACGATCTCGCTGATAACCTTATTGGCAACACCGAAATCCTTTGCAACCTCACCTATTCTATATTTAACAACAATAGCCATATATCATTCTCCTTTTCTTTGTTTCTTTTTGCCGTTTAAAAGAGTATCTTTTTTGCGGCGGTCTGCTTTCTCACGGCGGCGCTTGAGCTCTTCGTATGTCTGCTGAAGCTCAGGGCTTGATGATGAAAGCGATTTGAGAAGCGATTCCGCAAAACCCAGGTCGGTTACTGCAAGTATGGAGCAGGAGCCGATGCCGAGTGCGTCTGCGAGCTCTGTATTTTCATACGGGAGCACGGCGCTGAGAGTTTTTTTGCCGCTGAGCATGCGCTCTGTTTTTTCGATGCGCTTATCCGGAGCATCGCTTGGAAGCAATATGAGCTTTGCTCTGCCGGATCTCACGGCGTCCTCGGCATTATCCTCGCCGATTGCCAAAGCCGAAGCCTTGCGCATAAGCCCTAGAAGGCCAAGAATTTTATTTTCCATCTGCGCTCTCCAGTTCTGCTTCGAGGCTTTGGTAGATACTGTCGGGGATGGAGGCTTCAAGCGCCCGCTCGAGAGCTTTTGACTTCACGGCTTTTTTTAGGCAGTCTCTATCGGGGCAGATATAAGCTCCGCGCCCTGAGGCCTTGCCCTTGAAGTCTATGCTCACTTCCCCTTCAGGTGATCTTACCACCCTTATGAGCTCTTTTTTGGGCTTCATTTCACGGCAGCCAAGGCACTGCCGCATGGGTATTTTCTTTTGTAATGCCAAAGCTGCCACCTTCTTTTTTAAGAATTTGCTTCGCTTACAGGCTTTATGTCTATCTTAAAGCCGGTGAGCTTTGCTGCAAGACGTGCGTTCTGCCCTTCCTTGCCTATAGCAAGCGAGAGCTGATCGTCGGGGACTATTACGCGGCTGCTCTTGCCGTCTTCGAGCATGGTAACGCTTACCACCTCTGAGGGTGAGAGAGCTGCGCGGATATAATCTTCGGGAACGTCGCTATACTTGATGATGTCTATCTTCTCGCCGCCAAGCTCACTCACTATTGCGGCAACACGCCCGCCCTTTGGTCCTACGCATGAACCGATAGGATCAACATCCGGGTTATCGGAGCGCACTGACATCTTTGTGCGGCTGCCTGCTTCACGGGCGATTGACATTATCTCAACTGTACCGTCGTAGATTTCGGGGACCTCGAGCTCGAACAGGCGCTTTACAAGGCCCGGGTGGGTACGGCTTATGAGCACCTGGGGACCGCGTGTGGAGTTTCTCACTTCAACAACGTAGACCTTTATTCTGTCGCCCTCGTGGAGAGCTTCTGTCTTGATGCGCTCGCCGGGAGCAAGCATTGCCTCGGTATACTCGCTGTTTGAAGCGATTCTGATGGACACGCTGCCGGTTCTAGGCTCTATATGGGAGACAACGCCTGTGAGAATCTCGTGCTCCTTGTCTGTAAACTCCTGGAATACCATGCCGCGCTCTGCTTCGCGAATGCCCTGGATAATGACCTGCTTTGCAGCCTGTGCTGCTATACGGCCGCACTTTTTGGTTTCGAACGGGATAGCGACCACATCGCCGACCTTAGCCTTCTTGGAGATCTTCTTTGCTGCTTCAAGCTGGATCTCATGGCTGGGATTTTCAACATCCTCAACAACGGTCTTTTTTACATTGAGACCGATGAGCTTTTTGTCTTCATCGAGGATAATTTCGGAATTATCTTCGCAGTCGGGATTGTCGCGGCGGAAAGCAGCGAGCATAGCCTGCTTGATTTTTTCATACATATATTCTCTGGGGATGCCCTTTTCGGATTCGAGCAGTGCTATTGCCTCAAAGAATTCTTCGTTGTTTGCACTATTACTTGCAACCATTTTTTATATCTCCATTCAGTTATTTGTATAATAAATTATTTTTATCAGAAATCCACATGCAGCCTGCAGAGAGATACATCCTTCGCGGGGATGGTGTGCTCCTGCGAGCCGATGGTTAATGTGATGTCGCCGTTATTGTAGCCGGACAATATGCCGACGAAGGACTTTTTGCCGTCTATAGGCTTATATGTTCTCACCTCGACCTTGCTGCCGCTGAACATCTCGAAATCGGAAGGACGCTTAAGTTCCCTTTCGGCGCCTGCCGAGCCGACCTCGAAAACGTAGCTGTCGGGAATCGGGTCTGCTTCATCAAGAAGCGGGTCAAGGATGCGGCTGATGCGCTCGCAGTCGTCTATTGAAACTCCGCCGTCTTTGTCGATGAAAACTCTAAGATAGTAGCTGCCTGCTTCCTTGACGTATTCAACGTCCCACAGCGTGCAGCCCTCCTGCTCTACAACAGGCTTTGCAAGTTCTGTTACAGAATCAGTAATTTTGCTCATTTCCACCCCTTATTGATTAAAAAAACTTTAAAAAAGAGTGGGTCGAAACCCACTCTGAGAAAACTGATAACTTACTTTATTTAATATACCACTGCAGTATATATATTGCAAGCTTTTTTTAATTAATCATCAAAATCCGGGACGTAGTGCTTGTAGAACTCCTCATAGCATATGCCCTGCTCCTGAATGAACTTGGCAACCTCCACGCCTACATAGCGGTAATGCCAGGGTTCGTCCCAGCCTGTGCGAAGGCACTTTTTGGTGGGATAGCGCTGGATAAAGCCATACTCTGCGCAGTGCTCTTCAAGCCAGGTGCGGAACTCTTCGTCCATATCCTCATAGGAGCTCAGTCTCTGGCGCTGGCGGTCGTAAATATCCACGGCAAGACCCAGCTGATGCTCGGACGCACCTGCAACGGCCGTATACTTTTTTGCCTCATCAACTGCCGCCTGATATTCATCGGATGCCCAGTCCTTTGCATCATAGCCCATTTCCATATAGATACCGGTGGCCTTAGTATTGAAAAGCTGGTTCTGATAGGAATAGGTTCTGTATGAGCTTGCTATATACGGGGTAAAGCCCGCAGCCTCCATATCCTGGAGCATCTGATCGAGATAAGGCTTGCCGATAATTGCGAAGGCCTGCCATTTCGTGCCGTAGATAGGGTCGAAATTTTCTGTGTAGACGATATTGCCGTCTTCATCCTTGACCACATTGCCGTCGCTGTCGTATTCGGGCTTATATGCTATATCCGGCTCGTATGCAGAGGAGAGAAGGTTATCTGCATTAACGATAGTGTATTGAGGGAGAGTTATGTCTATATCAGGCCAGTCGATGCCGTCGTCTATTACCTCTTCTTCGGCGTTAGGGTCTGTGTAGGAGATGCTCTCTGCGCCCACGTAGACTGTATCCGACCCACCGAGGATGATTTCGGACTTAAGGTCTGTGGTGCGCGAGATAACGATGGTGTAGAGCACAAGGCTCAGACATGCCATCACAACAAGCCAGGCTACTTTTTTTAGATTCAAGCCCTGTGCCTCCTTTCAGGAAATGTCGTTGTATTTTAGCATATAGGCAATTATAATTCAATAAAGACGTCAATTCACGACTAAACTGTAAACAAATTGTGACGCATGCGCCGGGGAGCTTATTTTATCCCCCGCGGGGGCTTGTAATTTAATGCTTTAAAGTGATATTATGTTATTCAATAAAAGCGTTATCTCAGGGGGCGGATCAGGTGCACAAAACAGACGAAGAAATACATTATCACGTACACGAGGACGGCAGTGTGCATACGCACGTGCATGAAGACGGGAGCGTGCATACGCACACTCACACCCACGAGCAGACCAAAGCGGTAGTCAACAGATTATCCCGTGCTATAGGTCATCTTGAGTCCGTAAAGCGCATGGTTGAAGACGGGCGCGACTGCACTGAGGTGCTTGTGCAGCTGGCTGCTGTGCGCTCAGCGCTCAACAGCACAGCGAAGGTCATATTAAAAGACCACATTGAGCACTGCATAGTTGATGCGGCCGAAAGCGGCGATATGGAAGAGCTGCAGGCGCTCAACGATGCTATTGATAAATACATAAGCTGAATGAAGGTGCCGTATCTGCGGCACCTTATCTTTTTTCTTTAAAAAAGTCCTTAAGAAGCGCTGCGCTCTCATCCTCGCACACACTCGTGAAAACTGCCGGTTTATGACCGAAGTTTTCGGAGAAAAGGTCTATCACTCCCCCGCAGGCGCCTTTATTCCTATCGCGCAGGGCAAATACCGCCGTGCCGATTCTGGAGTTGATTATCGCGCCGGCGCACATGGGGCAGGGTTCAAGATTAACATAGAGAGTGCAGTTATCAAGCCGCCAGTCGCCAAGGGCTGCGGAAGCTTCGCTTATTGCTTCAATCTCTGCGTGGCAGGATGCATTGTGCTTTTCCTCCATGCGGTTTCGCCCTGTACCGATGACATTCCCCTCAGCATCAACTATCACGCAGCCTACCGGAACTTCGCCGTGCTGCGAGGCACAGGAGGCAAGCTCAAGCGCTTTGCGCATATAATATTCTCTAGATTCCATAAGCATCAAAAAGAGGCATCTTTGAATGCCTCTTATTTTTTATTCTTTTACTGTACCGTCGGAATTGAAGAGCGGAAGCTTTGCAAGAACGATGATATCATCGCGCTCAAATGCATCACCCTCTGCAAGAGGTGCCATTTTGCCGACAACATTTCCGCCTGCAGCCTTAACAAGCTCTTCAACAGCTCTTATGGACTCGCCGGTGGAGATAACGTCGTCTACAAGGAGAACGCGCTTATCTTTGAGATATGCGGCATCGGTTGAATCGAGGACTAAAGTCTGGACCATGTCGGTTGTGATGGACTTTACATTTACCTCGAAGACTTCTTTCATATATGCCTTGGCGTGCTTTCTGGCAATGATGTAGTTATTTGTGCCGCTCTGGCGTGCCATTTCGTATGCAAGAGGGATGGCTTTTGCTTCGGGAGCAACGATTACATCGTATTCAGGTGCAAGCTCAAGGAGCTTTTCGGCACAGTGGACTGTGAGTTCCACATCGCCAAAGATAACGAACGCGCCGATGCTGAGATCGTCAGTTACTTTGCAGATAGGCAATTCCCGCTTAAGGCCGGCTATGTCTATTTCGTAAGTCATGTTTATAATTCCTCCGAAGGATTGTTTAAATTTAACGCTATTATTTTAAACTAATAATTATAAAAATCAAGTGAGAAAGCGCATAATTTCAGCTTTTTTGCAAAAACGCCGTCAGCCGCGCTTGAGTCCCGCGTCTACAAGAGACTGGGTGCTGGGATATGAAGAGCTCTCCGCCTCATCAAAAGTCACCGTTACGGTATAAACTTCAGCATCTCTATAAAACTCAATGTCTGCCGTATCGCCGGCTTTATACTTTTTGAGCTCCTGCTTGAGATCCTCGTAGTTATTTATATCGGTATCCCCGATCTTTGTGATGATATCGCCGGACATGAGCCCCGCCTTTTCAGCGCAGCTGCCCTCTTCTACATTATATACAAATGCGCCCACCGGCATATCATAATAGCGGCTGTACATGGAGTTGTAGCGGTCGTCGAAAGACGCGCCGAGACTTGCCTTGCTGTTTATATAGTCATTATAGCTATTATCAAGAAGCCCCGCCATAGCCTCGGCCGCCGCGTTTATCGGGATGGCAAAGCCTATGCCGTTTACATCGGAGGTAGCCGAGTATTTTGCCGTTACTATTCCAACAACCTCGCCAAGGTTATTATAGAGCGGTCCGCCCGAGTTGCCGTCGTACACGGCGGCATCGATCTGAAACATCTCTATTGCGTTTTCGTTCTCCTCGGTTGCGATGAGGCGGTTTAGCGCACTGATATGCCCGCTCGTCATGGTGAAGTCAAGGATATTAAAAGGATTGCCTACGGCGTAGACATCATCGCCGACCTGAATGGAGGAGCTGTCGCCAAGGGTTGCTGTCTGGAGGTTTGATGCGTCGATCTTTACAAGGGCTATATCGCATGATTCGTCATAGCCGATAACGTCTCCGTTATAAGAGTCGCTATTGTAGAAGGTTACTATCACCGGGAAGCCTCCCTCGGCTGCTTTTTCCACAACATGGTAGTTTGTGAGAATATAGCCGTCTTCAGTGATAACGAAGCCCGAGCCGCTTACAGTTGACGGGATAACATATCCGTCGCGGTCGCGATAGGCCGTCTCTACATTTATAGAGACCACCTCACCGCAGGCGTTATTATAGATCTCAGTTGCGGAAAGAGCATTTGAATATGAAATCTCATCGCTGTATACAGCTGCGGCGGAATACGCCTGAGATTCATCTGATGCCGGTATAGGCTCTGCCGCGGCAGTGCTCTGCTGAGAGAGCGCATTCTCAAGAGCGGTTATTCTTGCATTATATGCCGATGACATCACGGCAGCACCCGCAAGCCCGCCGAGAACGGCACATGAAAGGCATATTGCAAGCACCGCAAAAAAGCCGACTCCGGTTTTCTTTCGAGCCGCTTTAGCTGAATCTGACGCAGCCGAGGTTGAAGAGCCTGAGGGCTTATAATATTTAGGCGGCGTTGTGCTCTCATCTACGGGAATATAGCGGGCATTGGAGTATACCTGCTGTGTTCTGCCGCTTCTGAAGTGGTATTCACCGCTGCTCCTGTCGGTCTCGCCGAAAAGCCCTTTGCTCATACCCGATGAAGCTGATGAATTTGATATGGTATTTTCGTCTTTCTCTTTTTCGATCATTCGCCGGACTCCGAAATTTTAAGCAAATTTTTATGCATATAATAATAGAGAGTAAATGTGTATAAAAAATGAACAAAAATATAATTTTTTAAAATTTACCCCGTGAATTATAAAATTCACGGGGCAGATTATAGATTTTATCTTAAATCAGATCAGAATGCCGCGCTTTTTGGCTTCAAATGTGAGTTCATCGCGGAAGTCAGGATGTGCTATTGCGATAAGCTGCTTTGTTCTCTCGCTGAGACTGCGGCCTCTCAGATGTGCAAGACCATATTCCGTTACGATATAATCTACATCGTTTTTGCTGGTGGTAACAACAGCGCCTTCGGCGAGAGTGGATTTAATCTTGCTGATAGTACCGTTTTTGGCAGTGGAAGCAAAGGCGATGAAACTCTTGCCGCCCTTTGACTGGCAGGCTCCGCGAACATAGTCTATCTGACCGCCTGAGCCTGACATATGCTTTGTACCTACTGACTCAGCACATGCCTGACCCCAGAAGTCTACCTCGAGAGCGGCATTGATGGAGATCATGTTGTCGTTCAGGCAGATGACGTCAGGATCGTTTACATAGTCAACAGGCATAATAAGGACGCTCGGGTTATCATCAAGGAAGTCATATATCTTCTGTGCACCATAGGCAAAGGTTGTTACTGTCTTGCCCTTGTGAATCTGCTTTTTGCTGTTATTTACAGCGCCGCACTCGATAAGGTCTACCATAGAACCGGTGAACATTTCGGTGTGAATGCCAAGGTCGTGCTTTGACTTAAGGGCAAGTCCTGTTGCATCGGGTATTGCGCCGATGCCGAGCTGAATGCAGGCCCCGTCAGGAATCTGCTCGGCGATGATATTGCCGATCTGAATGCTTATATCATCAAGCGGCTTCTCGGGAATTACAGGGAGCTTATGGTCGTATTCAACGATGGCGTCTATCTGGCTGACGTGCAGCTGCATATTGCCCGGAACTCTCGGCAGCTCGCTGTTTACTTCTACAAAGATGCGCTTGGATTTTTCCATCATGGCTTCGCTGTATGATGCTGTTGTGGAGAGAGAGAAGTATCCGCAGGAGTCCATCGGAGAGACTGCCACGCAGAATGCATCGTAATCATAATTTGCTCTTATTAATTTGGGAGAGTCTCTATAGTAGCACGGGATAACCTCTGCATAACCCTCGTTGACCGCCTTGCGGGCTGCAGCTCCTGTAAACCAGGAAACGCCGTTTACTTTGCCGTTAAGGCTATTATCTGCAAAGAACTCAAACGGGTATACATCAAGAAGTGCATGCACCTTAACTCCCTTGAGTTCGTTATTTTTAGCTCTTTTACTGATGGCGGACATGATGGCTTCAGTCTGTGAGACCCCTGCGTCCATACCCAGCACCCAGTTATTTTCAACAACCTTTGCAAGCTCATCGGCTGATGTAAGCTTTGAAGCATAGATATCTTTATAGTTCATAAAAGCCTCCTGATATAATAGAGATCATAATATTTTACTGCTATCTTTGTTAGTATAACATACCAAATTGCTCATAACAACAAAAAAATCCGACCGTTGCCGGTCGGATTTTAATAAGTTAAGATGTAAACTTTTTATCAGTGCTTGCCTTTATCGCCAACACCGAAGTGAAGCTCTTTCATTCCCTCAACTTCATCGCATATATCTTTCAGCTGGCACACAGAGCAGTCTGTGGGGAGACCTTCAAGAATATGTGTAAGGGTACCTGTTACCGCAGTAGCCTTTTTGGCAAGAGACTGAAGCTCAGAGTAGTTAAAGGAAGGATCTGTTATGAATATTACCTGCGCTGCAAGAACATTCACATCTTTTTTATACTCTTTGATATAGTTGTTGCCCAATGCCTTGAAGTTAATTCCTTTATTAACCGCAGCACGGGAGACTCTCACCTGCTCGCGGTAGGATTCAGGAGACATTCTTACCATATAGCCCTCGGGGTATACATGGTATTTGGCAAATTCTATATCCTTGAGAGTGCGGTAGACCACTTCATCTTCAGCATCAAGAACTCCTATGCGCAGAAGAACAATGCGTGCAAAGTCGCAGTCTGAGGTTATGCTCTTAAGGTCTTTGCCGTAGACAATAACTTTGTCTGTGTCTACAAGCTCGGAGCTTGAAGTGTATAAAACCAGATTAGCTGAGCCTTTTCCGCTTGCGCCCAGCTCGTAAGCTGCATCCTTCTGAAGGACAAGCTCGCTTGAGCCGATATCTTTCCAGCAGGCATTTTCGTTGTATGCATACTCAACAGGATTATCCGGAAGAAGATTTTTTACATCTTTTATGAGAGAATTATAAAGTTCCATGGTTTACAAGCCTCGTAAAATTAGAATTTGATATCTACTTTCTTGCGGTCAAAAATCGTATTTACCTGTCTGTAGGCCCAGCCGAGAAGCTTCTGGTCAAGGTTCCAGAAATAGACAACAAACAGTACGACAACTGCAACAAGAAGCACTTTAACGAGACCAAGAATAAAAGCCATTAATTTTTTCATTCTTCTAGTTATGCTCCTTTCAAATTTTCAATACCCGGAAAGAATTACTTCTTTGCAAGGCCCTTCTGACGTGCATATTCAGCAGCGCCAAGA
>R14__coassemble_1004_pt1 | contig 15839 bp, 13 predicted proteins | sample R14__metabat2_low_PE_022 | metagenome-assembled genome bin R14 | reverse complement strand
CTACGGCCTGCGGCCTCTATTACTTTTCTTCACTTTTGTCCTCAAAATCAACGATATCAGCATCGACAACGCCGTCGTCGAGAGAGTCTGCAAACTGCTGTGCCTTTGTGGCAACAGTGGAAGCTGCACTCTGGACCTTGGATGCAAGGTCAGGAGCCTTTTCTTTGGCCATGTTGAGAATTTCAGGAGCCTTCTCCTTTGCCATGTTTACAACAGTGTTTGCAATGTCGGGAGCTTTGCCGTTTGCAATGTCGTTTACAGCGTTGGTGAGGTTTGGAGCCTTCTGAGCTGCAGCAGCCATAGCATCCTGATAAACCTCTGTTGCTGCCTGCTTGATGGCATCGGTTCTGGCCTGAGGGTCATTAATGCCCTCCGGGTTATTTGCGGTATACTTTTCTGATACCTTAACTGCAGCAACTGCTGCGCCTGCAACGATACCGGTTTTAATGAGTTTTCCTAAGAGTCCCATGATTATTCCTCCAGTTAATTATTTTTATGAGTTTATTATAATAAAAATGCGCAATTATGTGTTAATAAGCCGTGAACATTATTATAAGTAATCTTCGGCTGCAAACGAGAGGTAATTATCTCCCGATACGATTACGTGGTCTAAAAGATATATGCCGATATTATCAAGCGCCGAGCGGATTCTATTAGTGAGATTTATATCCTCCTGCGAGGGGCGTACATTGCCGTCAGGGTGGTTGTGGGCGATGATAACGCCCGAGCAGTTATAGTGGATGCACTCCTCTATCACCTTGCGGATATCAACATTCACCGAGTTTACAACTCCCTCCCCCAGCACCTTTGTGCCGAGAAGAGCATTATTGCTGTCGAGAAAGAAGACTATGAACTTCTCGCTCGTCTCATAGGCAAAGTATGAGCACACAAGCTTGCCCGCAACGCTTGTGCCGGTAACGAGAACGCGGTTTTTGTCCGCCTCCTGCTTTTCAACGATGGCCTTTTTATAGATATCCCCCACCATGTGGATGAGCACTGCCGTGTATGGTCCTATACCGGGCACCTTTTCAAGCTCCGGGATGTCGGCTGTGAGGACATTATATAATGAACCGTCGAAATGATCGAGCAGCCTGTGGGCAAGAGGGTTTGTGTCGCCCTCCTTGATGGCATAGAAAAGGAGCATTTCAAGTATGCGGATATCGTTGAACGAGGCCGCGCCCGAGCTTATATACTCCTCGCGCATTCTCTGCCGATGCCCAGAGTGGATGTATTGTGGTTGTGACATGATAGCTCCTTCTTCAGGTGTGTGGTGTGAGATGAGGCCGTAGGCCGTAGGGATTGTCGGTCTGTCGTCGGTAGTAATTCGTTTCGCGTTTCGCGTTGCACGTTTCAGGTTACAGGTGTAAGGTGTAGTAAAAGTTAGCAGGCAGCAGGCAGCGGGTAGCAGGGGACGTAGGTTGCGGTTGTTTAAAAACTCCTGCTCACTGCTCACTGCTTCCTGCTTCCTATCAATAAGCTCCGTTTATGTTCATCGACGCGTATGCGTTCAGGTCTGAGCCCGCTCTTACGCCTGCAAGATACTCATAGTATCCCTGCGCGCCGACCATTGCTCCGTTATCCCCGCACAGCTTGAGCGGCGGCACAAAGAGCTCCAGACCATTTGCCTCGGCTGCAGCCTTGAAATCCGCACGGATAACGGAGTTTGCCGCAACACCGCCTGCAATCACAAGCTTTTTATAGCCCAGCTCACGAGCCGCCATAATGGTGCGCGGCACAAGACTCTCGCTCACAGCGTGAGTGAAGGATGCGGCAAGGTCGGCGCGGTCTATCTCCTCGCCCTTCTGCTCGGCATTGTGCACAAGGTTTATAACGGCGGTCTTCAGCCCCGAAAAGCTCATATCATAGGGGTTACCCTCAATATGGGCAACCGGGAAGGTGTATCTCAGCGGGTTGCCGCCTTTAGAAAGATCATCTATCGGCTTGCCGCCCGGGTAAGGAAGACCCAGCACGCGGGCGGTCTTATCAAAGCACTCGCCTGCTGCATCATCGCGTGTTGCGCCGAGGATGTTGAAATCAGTATAGTCCTTTACCTCAACAAGCAGCGTGTTGCCGCCCGAGATAGCAAGGCAGAGAAAGGGCGGTGTGAGCTCCGGGAAGGCAAGATAGTTTGCCGCTATATGCCCGCGGATATGGTGCACGGGGATAAGCGGGACACTCAGCGCAAGCGCGCAGGATTTAGCAAAGTTCACTCCCACAAGCACAGCGCCTATAAGCCCCGGCGCATATGATACGGCAACCGCGTCTATCTCGCTGCGGGTAATGCCCGCTGTTTTTAAAGACTTCTCCGCCAGGAGTGAGATGGCCTCTATGTGGCATCTGGCAGCCTCCTCCGGGACAACTCCGCCATAAATGGCGTGGAGCTGCGCCTGGGAGCAGATCTCGTCGCTTAATATTCTGCGCCCGTCTTCAACTACCGCAACGGCGGTCTCATCACAGGTGGATTCAAAAGAGAGAATTTTCACTTTTTATACCTCTGATTTCAAAAATCTGGTCATAATCACAGCGTTTTCCTTTGGCTGTGAGTAATAATTTTTCTGCACAGCAACTTTTTCAAAGCCCTTTTTCAGATAAAGCCCTATAGCCGGGGCGTTGCTCTCGCGCACCTCAAGGGTGATGAAGCTCAAGGATAGCTTCTCCGCCTCGCTTATAAGATAGTCCATTATCGCCGAGGCTATTCCGCCCCCGCGGCACTCTTCCTTCACGGCAACATTTGATATATACCCCTCGTCTATTATATAGCTCATCTCCACATAGCCGAGCACCTCGCCGGTATCAGACACCGCCGCGGGGAAAATGTGGCGGGATGAATCCAGGCAGGAGGTAAGCTGTGAGAGGGTGTGCGGCATAGTAAAGCAGCTTTGCTCAATTTCGTAAATGGCGGCAATGTCGCCTTCAAGCGCGGGGCGGATAGTGTAGTTCATAATATCAGTGCGCCTCGGCCCAGTCTTTTCCGGAGTTCACCTCAACAGTGAGCGGCACGGCAAGCGAGGCTATATTCTCCATGGAGTTTTTAAGGATAGCTTTCACCCTTTCGCACTCATCCTCAGGGCACTCAACAATAAGCTCGTCGTGCACCTGCAGAACAAGCTTTGCCTTCAGCCCCTCCGCCTTGAGAGTATTATAAACATCAACCATTGCAAGCTTTATTATATCTGCAGCAGTACCCTGCACCGGCATATTGAGCGCAATGCGTTCGCCGAATGAGCGCACATTGTGGTTGGGGCTTTTTAGCTCCGGCAGGTCGCGGCGGCGGCCGTAGAGCGTGGAGACATAGCCCTGCTCCTTGGCGTCTTTGATAATTTTGTCCATATAGGCAGCAACACCGCTGTACTCATCAAAATATGCGTCCATATAGGCTTTAGCCTCTCTTGTGCTCACGCCTATATCCTGGGAGAGCGAGTATGCCGAGATGCCGTATACCATGCCGAAGTTCACGGCCTTTGCCCTGCTGCGCAATGTGGAGGTTACCTCGTCAACCGGCACATTGAATACATTCGATGCCGTGACGGTGTGGAAATCCTCACCGCTTAAAAAGGCCGCTATCATGTTTTGATCATCTGATATATGCGCAAGAAGCCGCAGCTCTATCTGGCTGTAGTCGGCATCAACAAGCACATTGCCGGGTGAGGCGATAAACATCTTCCTTATGCGCGATCCCAGCTGTTTTCTTATCGGGATATTCTGGAGATTCGGCTCGGTGGATGAGAGTCTGCCGGTGGCAGTGACTGTCATCTGGAAGTTTGTGTGGATGCGCCCGTCGTCCGCAATGACCTTCTGCAGCCCGTCTGTATAGGTGGACTTGAGCTTTGTGAGCATGCGGTATTCAAGAATGTCGTCTATTATCGGGTGGAAGCCGCGGAGCTTTTCGAGCACATCCGCGTTGGTGCTCCAGCCGGTCTTTGTCTTCTTGCCGTTGGGGAGCATGAGCTTATCGAATAAAAGCTCGCCGAGCTGCTTTGGGGAATTTATATTAAATTCATAGCCGGCGCTGTCGTAAATGGCGGACTGCAGAGCGTCTATATCGCGGCTTAGACTCTCGCCGAAGTCGTGAAGAGCATCTCTATCAACTAAAAAGCCCGTGTCCTCCATGTCTGCAAGCACCTCGCAAAGCGGCATTTCGGCGCTATAATAAAGCTTATCAAGCCCAAGCTTTTCAAGCTCTGATGTAAGGACGGGGTATAGTTCATATATAGCCTCTGCCGGTGCGCACTCGCGCCCGAGGTACTTCTCGCTCAGGCGGGAGAGAGCGTAGTTTTCATCGGTGCTTGAGATAAGATAGGCTGCAAGCGCCGTGTCGAAAATAAATCCGCCGTATTCAACGCACTCATAGCTTAAGCGGCGCATAAGAGCTTTAACATTGTGCCCGAGCTTTTTCACTTTACCGCCGAAGATCGATGCGTATGCCTCGTCGTAGCAGAAGGGGCAGTTCATGCGCTCAAAATTATATATCATTCTGCCGTTATATACCGAAACTCTGCCGGCATCATCCGAAATAACCGCCACATATTCAGCATCACGAATTTCCGCAAGGCAGCGTTCACAGTTATCCTGATATACAGTTATCTCCTCGGCGGCTGCCTTCTCATCCGGCTTTGCCTTAGTCTTTGCTGCAGCGGGCGCGGCAGTGAGCTTAAGCTTGCTTATAAGCTTATTAAAGCCCAGGTGCCTGAAAACATCATAAAGCCCGGGGAGGTAATTTTCGCTCCAGAGGTTTTCTTCCGGGTCAAAAGAGATAGGCACCTCGCGGAAGATGGTTGCAAGCCAGTATGATGAATAGGCAGAGTCCTTGCCCGCAATCAGCTTTTTCTTAACGGAGTCTTTAACATCGAGTGCGTCCACGTCTTCATAGATTTTATCTATCGTGCCGTATTTCTGCAAAAGCTCCATGGCCGTCTTCTCGCCTATACCCGCAACGCCGCTGATATTATCCGATGAGTCGCCCATGAGCGATTTAAGATCCACCATCGCCGCACTTTCAAACCCGTATTCCTCGCGGAAGCGCTCGGGGGTGTACATAATGGTCTCGGTCTGGCCCATGCGCGTTTTTATAATGCACACGGTTACATTATCTGAAACAAGCTGAAGGCTATCCTTATCGCCCGTTACCACAACGCACTCCCAGCCCTTTTCGGTGCAGATTGATGCCGCCGTGCCGAGAATATCGTCGGCCTCGTATCCGTCTATCTCGTAGTAGCGGATGTTCATCTGCTCGAGAACCTTTTTCATTATAGGCATCTGCACAACAAGGTCCTCGGGCATGGGCTTTCTGCCGGCCTTGTAGGTGTCCACCGCCTTGTGGCGGAAGGTGGGACCGTGTTTATCAAATGCAACGGCAACGGCGTCGGGCGCTATGTCGGCATAGAGCCGCTCAAAGATAGTTATAAAGCCGTAGATAGCGTTTGTAGGGGTACCGTCGGGCGCTGAGAGCGAGCGGATGCCGAAAAACGCGCGGTTTATTATGCTGTTGCCGTCAAGAATCATTAATTTCATTCTATTTACCTCTGAGACGGATTATTTCGTCTCTAAGCTGCGCTGCAATCTCAAATTCGAGCATCTCGGCAGCTTTTTTCATTTTAACTTCAAGCTTTGCAATCGCCTCAGCCCGCTCCTTGTCGGTGAGCTTCAGCCCGCGCTTATTCTTAGCGTCCGACTTGCCGAGCGGCGAGGATATCTCAAGCACATCGCGCACATCTTTAATGATGGTCTGCGGGACTATGCCGTTGTCTTCATTATACTTCTGCTGCTTTGCGCGGCGGCGGTTTGTCTCATCAATGCACTCGCGCATAGAGGGCGTGATGGTGTCTGCATACATAATAACCTTGCTCTCGGCATTGCGCGCTGCCCTGCCGACAGTCTGTATAAGGCTTGTTGCTGAGCGCAAAAAGCCCTCTTTGTCGGCATCGAGAATCGCCACAAGCCCTATCTCCGGGATATCAAGCCCCTCGCGCAGAAGGTTTATGCCGATAAGCACATCAAAATTGCCAAGGCGCAGATCGCGGATTATCTCCATGCGCTCAATGGTGTCTATATCGTGGTGCATATAGCGGCAGCGTATTCCGAGATTGCCCAGATAGTCCGTGAGACTCTCGGCCATCTTTTTGGTGAGAGTTGTAATGAGCACGCGCTGGTTTTTCTCAACCTTGGCGTGGATTTCGTCAATTAGGTCGTCTATCTGGTTTGCAACAGGGCGCACGAATATCTCAGGGTCAAGAAGCCCTGTTGGTCTTATCACCTGCTCTGCTATCTGCCCTGCCCGCTCTCGCTCATACTGCCCGGGCGTTGCCGAAACGAATATTCTCTGCCCTATGCGGCTTTCAAACTCCTCGAATTTAAGAGGGCGGTTATCAAAAGCCGACGGCAGGCGGAAGCCGTAGTCTACAAGCGAGGTCTTGCGGGCCCTGTCGCCGTTATACATGGCGTGGACCTGCGGGAGAGTAACGTGGCTCTCGTCCACAAAAAGAAGGAAGTCCTTAGGGAAATAGTCAAGCAGCGTCATTGGCGGGCTGCCGGGTGCTCTATTTGAAATAGGCCGGGAATAGTTTTCTATCCCGTTGCAGTAGCCGAGCTCCTGCATCATCTCTATATCGTAATCGGTGCGCTGGCGGATACGCTGAGCTTCAATGAGCTTATCGTTATCCTGAAAGTATTTTACTCTCTCATCGCACTCATCTCTTATTCTGCCTATGGCAGCCGCCATTTTTTCTTTGGAGGTTACATAGTGGCTGGCAGGATAAATCACCGTGTGGCTGAGTCGCTTTTCGGTTGCGCCCGTGAGCGGGTTTATAAGCGCGATTCTATCTATCTCATCGCCGAAAAACTCTATTCTCACCGCCTTGTCGCTCCAATAGGCGGGAAAAACCTCCAGCGTATCGCCGCGCACGCGAAACATGTTTCTGTCAAAGGCGATGTCGTTGCGGTCGTATCGGGCCTCAACGAGCTTTCGCAGGATAATGTCCATGTCGATGCTCTGTCCCTCGCGCAGAGAGATTGCCATATCCGCAAAATCCTCCGGCTCGCCCAGACCGTAAATGCACGACACCGACGCCACAACGATAACATCGCGCCGCTCCAGAAGTGAGAAGGTTGCTGAAAGGCGCAGGCGGTCTATCTCGTCGTTTATCGCGCAGTCTTTTTCAATGAAGGTGTCTGTATGGGGAATATACGCCTCGGGCTGGTAGTAATCATAGTAGGATACAAAATACTCAACCGCATTCTCCGGGAAAAACTCCTTAAACTCGCTGCAAAGCTGCGCTGCAAGAGTTTTGTTGTGGGCAAGAACAAGCGTCGGGCGGTTAACGGCTGCAATCACATTTGCCATGGTGTATGTCTTGCCGGTTGCAGTTGCGCCCCATAGCACCTGCTCCTCAATGCCGCACTCAATGCCCTGCACCAGGGCATTAATGGCATCAGGCTGGTCGCCCATCGGACTATATTTAGATACAAGCTTAAATTTATCCATAGTAATGCAATTATATCACCGCCCTGCCTTTTAAACAATAATTAAACTAAATACAATAAAAAAAGACTGCTCTCAGGTGACAAGCGGCACTTTTGGTGGTATACTCTTTCTGTATCTGTCCGCAGCACTAGCTGCGCCGGGATTAATGTAACAATTTATCGCTTAAAGCGTATTAATATATACCGAAATAATTTTAATGAGAGGTATAACACAATGACAGCAAGTCCCGTGGCTGTGTGGCTTAACACCTCATTTGCCGCTTTCGATGCAGCGGTAGCCGTGTATGTTCACAGGCTCTATGAGTTAGCCCCGCAGTTTTTCACCCCGTTTTTCGAGTTTATCTCGTTCCTCGGCAAAGGCGGTATTTTCCTGATAATTCTGTCAATACTGCTGATTCTCTTTAAAAAGACGCGCAGATACGGCACGGCGATGCTCCTTGCTCTTGCCATCGGTGCTCTTTTCACAAACTGCTTCCTCAAGATTGTAATCGCGCGCCCCCGCCCCTATACAGACACCTCGAGCATCTTCTACTCGCTGTGGCAGACTGTCAACATGCACGTTGAAAGCGACAAGAGCTTCCCCTCAGGGCACACCTGCGCAGCCTTCGCCGCAATGACAGCCGTATTTTTCGTCGGCAACAAAAAGTATAGCTGGACGGCATTTATCTTCGCCATCCTCATGGGCGTATCCAGAGTCTACCTGGTGGTCCACTATTTCACAGACGTGCTCGGCGGCATGGTTGTTGGCATAATTGCAGGCTGCATCGGCTATGTCATATCAATCCGTCTCCCGCGTGTATGGTATAACTGGGAGGTCCCCCACGGCAAACGGCTTGAACCTACAGAATAAAAGTTAGGAGGAATTCCGTTGTTTAATTTAGGCAAAACAAAATTCCGCTGCCCGGACAAAAGCAAAATAAGCGACGATGAGCACATCAGCGACTATGAATCATCCGAGAAAATAGGCCGCGTGAGTCTTGGCAAGCTCGGGCTATATTATCGCGATCTGGGCAAAAAATACTATGTGCCATATAGCTACATACACCGTGCCTTCACGCGCATAAGCGAGTGCCAGCCGGACGACTCCCCTGCCTACTACTACTATCGTCTTATCCTGGTGCACGATGAAAAGGAATTTGCAAACCTTATATTCAACGAGGAATCCGATGTGGACGCTATCCACGAAAAGCTTAAAGCTATAAACCCGGACATTCAGTTCGGCTACGTCCCGCCGAAGGACGGAAAAGTCGTCAGAAGATTTTCATAACGCAAAAAATATCTGCTGCAGAGTGGCTTATCATTCTGCAGCAGATTTTATTATAAGCGTTTTATAGTCAGTATAGATTACCTGCCCGGGCATACCGCCGGGGCGTTTTTTTACATACCGCACTTTTGTATAGTCAACAGCGCACATGCCCTTTGCCTGAGAGTGCTGCGCAGCTAAAGTAGCGGCATATAATATAATATCCTCTCCGGGCTCGGCCGGCGCGCAGCGGAGTATAACGTGGCTGCCGTGGGCATCCTTGGCGTGCAGCCATATATCGTTGCGGTTGGCGGTTTTAAAGGTGAGCTCGTCATTTTGCAGGTTATTCCTGCCAACGAGAATATCATAGCCCTCATATTTATATGCTATAGGCGCAGCGGCTTTCTCCTTTTTGGGCTTGCCCTGCGTCTTTTTAGCGCGGATGTAGCCGGTGGAGATGAGCTCTTGCCGTATCTCGTTTATGTCAGATGCCGTATATGCCCTTTCAAGCTCCGAGGCGGCACTTTCAAGATAGTCAAGCTGCATTTCCGCCTCGCCTATAAGCTTTGATAAGTGCTCAGCGGCCGTCTTTTTGCGGTTATATTCCCTATATAGCTTTGCAGCATTGTCCTGCGGGCTTTTAAGCGGGTCAAGCTCAATGGTAAGCTGGCTATTATCTGCGTAAAAGTCTTCGCAGCTAAGCGATTTGTCGCCCTTTTTTATGCGGTAGATGTTGGCAACTATAAGATCTGCCTTGCGGCGGTAGTCTTCTCTATTTTCGGTTGCATAGAGCTCATTGCGCCGCGCCTCAAGCTTTCTTTTAGTGCGCTTAACGGCAGAGTTAATAGACGTTCTCAGCTCCTTGCTGCTGCGCTGGGCAAGCTCGCGCCGCTCTTTTTCGGAATAGTAATTATCAAGATACTCCGAAACGCTGCCGCTATACTCCGCCTCAACAGATTCCTTCGGCTTAAAGCCCTCAGGCTTTTGCGGCAGGCGGTATATCATCCCCGGGAACACGCGGCGATACATTGCAGCATCATAGTCGCGCCTTCGTATGCAGTCTATAATAATTCCGTCCTCGCCAACAAGTATTATATTAGAAGACGAGGGCATCATCTCCACATAGAGCGTATAGGCAGCGCTGCGACCTATCTCGTCGAAATTAGAAAGCTCAAATGCCAAAAGCCTATCCTCGCCCGGCTGCGAAACGGACACTATCTCAGCGCCCTGAATGTGCTTTCTAAGGAGCATGCAGAACATGGGGGCTTCCTTCGGCGTTTCATAAGAGCACTCGGTAAGATGCACGCGGGCAGAGCCTGCAACGGCTGAGAGCAGCAGCTTCATGTTCTCTCCCCTGCCTCTTATAGAAAAGACCAGAAGGTCTTTGGCGGGCTGCTGGATCTTATCTATCCTGCGGCCCGTCAGACACTCGCCAAGCTCAATATTAAGTTTTGAAACAAGCTTTGAGTCTATCATAGTTTAAATATCAAGATGTGAGAAAAGCTTTGCCAGGCGCTCTTTATTGCCGCTTAAGTAAAGATATCCTAAAAGCGCCTCAAAGCCCGTTGCCTTGTGGTAGTCGGCAACGCTTGCGTTTTTCGGCACGGAGTTCACCTTGGCATTGCGCCCCCGCTTATATACGCTCATCTCCTCGTCAGTCAGAAGCGGGAGAAGAGTGTCTGCATAGCCCGACTGCGACACGGCATTTACAATGCTTATCGCCGTGCGGTGCAGGTCAAGAGCAGAGCTGTGGTCTTCGGTTGTAAGCTTTGTGCGCACCATAAGCTCAAATACCCCGTCGCCTATATAAGCTAAGGCCAGGATGCTGAGCTTATTTATATCCTGCGCAGAAAATTCAGGGCTTAAGTAGTTCATGGTATCTCTTCCTCAACGCCCTCATCGCTCATCTCAGATGCCAGCGCAAAATCCTCTTCGGATATAATTCCGCGCTCAAGGGCTATCTCCTGCCACTCTTCTCTTGTTATCGGCACGGAGCGCGGCTTTGCGCCCTCATATGGGCCAACCACTCCAAGCTCCTCCATCTGGTCAACAACTCTTGCTGCTCTTGAATATCCAAGCTTAAGTCTGCGCTGGAGCATGGATACCGAGCAGGACTTCATCTCAAGCACCACTTCAACCGCCTGCGGCAGAACCTCGTCATAGTCGCCCGCAGCGCCTTTGTCAGCGCTCTTGTCCTCTTTAGAATCGGCAGCATTTTTAGCCTCGTTGGCTTTGTCCATAAACTGGAATATCTCATCATTGCGCTCAGAGCTTACGGTACTGTTATCAGATATATATTTAATTATATTCTCTCTCTCCTCATCGGATACAAACGCGCCCTGCACTCTAAGCGGCTTTGAGCAGCCGATTGGGGCATAGAGCATGTCGCCGTGGCCAATGAGCTTTTCAGCCCCGCTCTGGTCCATAATGATGCGGCTTTCAAGCGAGGACGAAACCGCAAACGCAATGCGGCTTGGGATATTGGCCTTCATAAGTCCCGTGATAACGTCGGCAGACGGTCTCTGAGTTGCGATTATAAGATGCATTCCCGCTGCACGGCCCATCTGGGCTATGCGGCATATGCTCTCTTCAACCTCCTTGGAGGCTGCCATCATAAGGTCTGCCAGCTCATCTATAACTATAACAACCGCCGGCAGAGGCTCATCGCCGGTGCTGCGGCAGACTTTATTATATGTATCCAGGTCGCGCACTCCCGCCTCAGAGAAGAGCCTGTAGCGCTTGAGCATTTCAACCACCGCCCACTGCAGCGCGCCGGATGCCTTTTTAGGCTCTGTAACAACAGGCACATAGAGATGCGGAATGCTGTTATAAATTCCAAGCTCGACCATCTTAGGGTCAATCATAATAAACTTAACCTCGTCGGGTCTTGCTTTATAAAGAATGCTCAGGATAAGCGAGTTCATGCACACACTCTTGCCGCTTCCCGTTGTGCCTGCCACCAGCATATGCGGAAGCTTAGAGATATTCCCCACTATTGCGTGCCCGCCTATATCCTTGCCAACTGAAAAGCTCAGGCGGCTTTTTGCATTTCTGAACTCATCAGACTCTATTATCTCCCGCAGAGATACTGTATTTACTATCTTGTTCGGCACCTCAATGCCCACTGTAGATATCTCATCCGGGATAGGCGCAATTCTCACATTCTCAACACCCAGCGACAGCGCCAGGTCGCCTGAAAGGTTTGTCACTTTAGAGAGCTTAACGCCCTGCTCAAGCTTTATATCATATCTTGTAACAGTCGGTCCGTTTGTTATTCTGAATACCGAGGATGAAATGCCAAAGCTCCTGAGCGCATTTTCAAGAAGCTCCTGCGTTGCGCGCAGATACTTTTCAGAATCGGCTCCTGCTGACTTTGCCTCGTTAAGAAGCTCTGTCGGCGGGAAGGAATACTCCTCTTCGCCCTTCTCTTCAGAGGCTGCAATCTCCTTTTCAATAGCCTTAACAGCTTTTTCTGTATCCTCGCGGGTGACTTTTTCGCTCTTTGTGCTCTTTTTAGCTGCCGGTGCCTCGTGGCGGCCCACTATCTCGGCTTCCGGCTTTTCTGCCGGCTCCTCGAGTTCTATCCCTGCAATAGCTGCAGCTTCCTTAGCGGAAAGCGGCTTGACGTTATCCGTTGGTGAGGCGCTCTGCTTTGTGCCTGAAGCGCGCTTTTTCCTTGTGGATGTAGACCTTGAAACCTCCTCCGGCACATCCTCAGCAGCCTCTGCCGCCTTGGCAGAGCTCTTTTTGCGGCGGGGAGTTTCGGTTGTATATGCCGGCTCTCTGCCGGTCTTTCTCATAAAGTCGTCGTCATCTTCATACATCGGTATATCCGCAACGAACTTCGGCGAGGAGGCTGTTTTTTTGCGCACAGTCACGCCGTCGTCATCATCAAGCTGCGGTATATATACCGTCTTTGCCCTTGCAGGCACAGTGGCAGCTGAGTATGAAGGTCCTGCCGCCGTCTGCTTTTTCTTACGCGGCTTTGCTGCCCGCTCCGCCGTGGATTCCGCAACAGACTGCGAAAGAAGGTCAAAGCTTGTGCCGAGCGCCTTGAATACGCAGAAGAATATGCACAGTATAAGTATTGCCCCGCAGCCGAATTTGCTCAGCGTCTTAACGAGCAGAAGGTCAATAAGCCCGCCCATAACGCCGGCAGAGCTGAGGTCCTTGCCATCTTCAAAGAGGATATTGGTCTCAAGCTTCAGATCAAGAGTGCCGGTGGGCATCTCGAATGATAAAAGCCCTATGAAGGCCGAGAAGAATATCGGCAGAAGGAAAAGGCACACCGCTCTTAGCGCAACAGGCTTTCTGCCGCTGAAGCACAGCACCATGAAAAGCGCGAAAAAGCACACGCCCGATGCCCAGTAGCCCCAGCCTAAAAGCCCCTTCATAAGGTTAGAGAAGAACACTATAAAGCTCCCCTCGGTTACAAAGTAGCTTATAAACGTGCACACTGCAAGAAACAGGAATATAACGCCCGTAATATAGCGGCCCGTGTAGCTTTCAAACTCAGCGGGTCTCTGCTGCGGCTCCTTTTTCTTTGAAGCGCTCTTTTTTGCTGTTGATTTTGATTTAGTTGTCTTTTTGGCCGTTGCCATTAATTAATTACCGTCCTGATCAGAAAATCATAGTTAAAATTATAAATAATACGCCTGCCACCCAGGAGTAATATGAAAAGCCGTTGAACTTTGCCTTTTCGCCAAGGCTGAGCATAACGCGCAGCGAGAATATCCCCGTAAGGAGCGCCACAACCATCCCCACAAGGCACACCGGCACATCAGACCATGCAAAGCTTCCGGAGGATGCATTTATTATATGTATAATAGCTGCCCCGAAGGAAGTTGGCAGTGAGAGCAAAAGCGCATACTTTAGCGCAAAGTCTTTCTTAAGCCCCACCGAGTATCCTGCCGTTGTGGCTGTTGCTATGCGGCTTATGCCCGGGATTATAGCCACAAGCTGGCAAAGCCCTATAATGAGCGCATCGCTCATTGTCATGCTGTTGGTGAGCTTTTTTGTGCCTGTGAATCTGTCTGCCACAAAAAGAATAGTGCCCGAGAGAATGAGCATCACGCCCATAATGATATTATTGGTATATAGTCTGTTCACATAGCTGTTCACAAGCAGCAGCAGAAATAGCGGCAGTGTTGAGATACCGAGCATCATCAATAGCCTTGCATTGGGATAGTGCTTTTGCCTGTAGCGCGGGTCAGTGCGGGCATTGGCCATAAGAAGCACTTCATATACCATGTCGGAAAGATCGTTCCACAGCACTATAATAAGCGAAATAATTGTGCCCAGGTGCAGAAAGACCGTGAAGAGCTTAAAGTTGAACCCGCCTGACTCTATACCGAACAGATTGCCTAAAGCCGCCAGATGAGCAGAGCTGGACACGGGGAAAAACTCTGTCAGCCCCTGGACCAGTCCGAAAAATACAGCATTCCAAATGCTCATCGTGCACCCCTTTTATCGTTTATTATAAAGGGAATATATGCCCTTGTAGGTCATATAGCAGTCAAACTTGGATACAACCTCAAACGGTGCATGCATGCTCATAACCGGCACGCCCGCATCAATGGTATCTATATTGCGGTTAGCCATGAATTTGGCTATCGTCCCGCCGCCGCCTGCATCCACCTTGCCAAGCTCTGCAAGCTGCCAGGTAACAGCGTTATCTTCAAATAGCTTTCTTATAAACCCAACCACCTCGGCTGAGGCATCGGATGTGCCGGACTTGCCGCGTGCGCCTGTATATTTGCACATGGCAATGCCGTAGTTTATCTTGGAATCCGTCTGCTTGCTCGATACATCGGGGAAATCCGGGTCATATGCGTTAGTAACATCGGCTGAGATGCAGAAGCTGTTTTCAAGACATCTGCGCACATTGGCGTTCATATCCTCGCATATATCCGCCATGAAGAAATCAAATACATCGCTCTGCATGCCGCTTACACCATCAGAGCCTGTCTCTTCCTTGTCGGCAAGAATGCACACGCAGGTCTTTTCAGGGTCTTGCACATCAAATAGCGCCTTAAGCTCTGCATACGCGCAGACTCTGTCGTCGTGTCCGTAACCGCCGATGAGTGAGCGGTCAATTCCTATCTCGCACACATCAAATGCCGGCACTGCGGTAAGCTCTGCTGAGAGGAAGTCCTCCTCGCATATGCCATACATATCATTGAGCATGCTGAGAACTGCATATTTAACGCGGTCTTTACCGTCGTCATTATAGGGTATGCTGCCGATTAGTATATTCAGCCCCTCGCCCGTAATGCCCTCGGCGAGAGTCTTTTTCATCTGCTCGGAAGCAAGATGCGGGAGAAGGTCTGTTATAACAAACTTCGGGTCGCCCTCATCGCGCCCTATACACACATCAACCCTGCTTCCGTCTTTCAGGCATACAACACCGTGCACTTCGAGCGGAATAGTAACCCACTGGTATTTTTTAATGCCGCCGTAGTAGTGGGTCTTAAAGTAGCACAGCTCGTCCGATTCATACATGCCCACCTGCTTAAGATCAAGGCGCGGTGAGTCAACATGAGCTCCTGCAATATATACTCCCTCATCAAGTGCCTTTTTGCCTATTACAGCCAGGATTATAGACTTATCTCTATTATTAACATATATCTTATCGCCGCTCTTTAGCGCCATGCCGGGCTTATACTCGCAAAAGCCGAGCTCTTCAGCCTCGCTTATTGCATACCTCACAGCCTCGCGCTCAGTGCGGGCGCAGTTTAAAAATTCCATATATCCGCGGCAGTAATCTTCAAGCGCAATGCGCTCCGGGGTATCTATAAGATCATAGCCGTTTTTCTGCTTGTAAAAAAGTTCGTCTCTCTTAGTCTCTTCCATGTTTTATCTCCTCGTCTGTCAGTTCTATAAATCTTTTTCTGAAGTCATCAACCGTTGAATTATTATAAATATACCTTGTGCACTTTTCCTTAAAATACTCCTCGCCGTGCTGGGAGTTTACCCGCGCCTCGGCATACTCACGCGAAATGCCGTCGCGCTGCATTATGCGCTCTATGCGCTTTTCCCTGTCTGCAAGCACAGCCACCGTAAAGCTGCACTCATCGGCTATCCCTGAGGATATAAGCTCAATTGCATCTACCGCTGC
>R14__coassemble_988_pt1 | contig 16061 bp, 17 predicted proteins | sample R14__metabat2_low_PE_022 | metagenome-assembled genome bin R14 | reverse complement strand
TAAATGAAAGGTCACTTATATAATGGAAATAAAGCTTTCAAAAAGAAGCGAACCCGACTTCCAGTCCGAATTCCTTGCAAAGATCCTTAAAGCAAATGCAACTCCCGGTCTTGTTACTTTCGCCGGCGGCAACCCGAATTCCGATTCCATGCCTATTGAGGCAATGAATGCTGCAGCAGACGCTGTTCTTAAAGAAAACGGCGTAATGGCTCTGCAGTACAGCGGCACTCAGGGTTATCCACCGCTGAGAGAATATATTTCAGAGCGCTACAAAAGAGAAGGCATAGACTTTGATCCTTCCGAAATAATCATCACTAACGGCTCACAGCAGGCACTTGACCTTTTCTCTTCTGTTATGCTCGATCCCGGTGACTGTGTCCTTGTTGAAAGCCCCACCTATCTTGCAGCTCTTCAGACTTTCCACCTCTATCATCCTGAAGTAATCGGCATTGACCTTGGAGATGACGGTGTGGATCTTGAACAGCTTGAAAAAGCAATTAAAGAAAAAGACCCGAAATTCATGTATATGATCCCGACATTCCAGAATCCTACAGGACTTACATACTCCGAAGAGGCACGCGAAAAGATTGCTGAAATATTTAAAAAGAGCAATGTTATTCTCCTTGAGGATAATCCATACGGCGAGCTCAGCTTTACCGGCGAATCTGTTCACAGCTTCGGCTGGTATCTCGGCGAGCAATGCGTTATGCTCGGCACATTCTCTAAGACCGTATCGCCTGGAATGCGCATAGGCTGGATTGCCTGCAAGCACAAGGCTATAATTGAAAAGATGCTCACATATAAAGCAACAGTCGACCTTCACACAAATATGTTTGGTCAGATGGTGCTGTATCGTTTCCTTTGCGACAGTTCTCTTGATGAGCACATTGCCCGCAACAGACTACTTTATAAGCACAATGCAGAAGTTATGCTCTCCTGCATTGATAAATACTTCCCTGAAGGCTGCACCTGCACAAGACCTAAGGGCGGTATGTTTATATGGGTAACCCTTCCAAACGGACTTAAGGGTGTTGATGTTCAGGCAAAGACCGTTGGGCGCGGTGTTGCAGTATGTGCAGGTGACCCGTTCTTTGAAGATAAGCGCAATGTGCCTAATCTGCGTCTGAATTTCTCTAACTATACCGATGAGATTATCGACCACGGCATGAAGGTCGTTGGCGAGGTCATCGCCGAGCTTCTTGAAGAGCAGAAGAAATAAGATATGAACATCCGTAAAGCTGACTTAACCGATATCGACGCCATAGCAAATATCTACAGTAAGGTGCACACTGCTGAGGAAAAAGGCGAGCTTACTATAGGCTGGCAGCGCGGCATCTATCCTGAACGTATAACTGCGCAGGCGGGTGTTGAGCGTGGAGATATATTTGTTATGGAGGATAACGGACGGATATTAGGCTCCGCTATTCTCAACAAACAACAGGTCGATGTCTACAGCACCGGTTCATGGCAGTATGAAGCAGATGATGAGTCTATAATGGTTATGCACACTCTTGTTATTGATCCTGAAGAAAAAGGCAAGGGTTACGGAAGATCATTTGTAAAGTTCTATGAACAATATGCACTTGAAAACGGGTGCCCGTTTCTTCGAATGGATACCAACGAGCGCAACACTGCTGCGCGCTCATTATATAAAAAACTCGGATATGCCGAGATTGGTATAGTTCCTTGTGTATTTAATGGACTCAAAGACGTTAACCTTGTATTGCTTGAAAAGAAACTTTCATAAATAAAAGCAAGACCGCCGGGAAACAGTTCTCTTTTCTGTTTCCCGGCAGTTTTTTATCCGCTTATTTTCCCGATAACACTCTCAAGCTCACTGCAGAGTTTCTGTGCAAGCTTTGCATCATTTTTAATAAGTGCTGAGTTTATCATTCCTTCAAGTTCAGTTTTCTTCTGCTCAAGTTCCATAACTTCCGGCCGATAATATTTTTTATAGAAAATTTTTCTAAATGCCCTGCCGCTCATTCTGCGCACGGTACCTGACTCTATAAGGAGCACTGCTTCGGCGCACGATGCGATGCTGTAATAGTCATGCGACACCATTAATACTGCGCCTTTATATTCCTTAACAGCCTTCTCCAATGCCAGCTGCGACTGCAGATCAAGATGGCTCGTCGGCTCATCAAGAAGCAGAAGCTCCGCTTTACCAAGAGAGAGTACCAGAAGCTGAAAAAGGTTCTTCTCTCCTCCCGAGAGCTCGGATATTTTATGGTCTATGCATCCTTCTTCAAGATAGACCTCCGAAAGCTTCTCAACCATTTCTTCACGGCTATGAATTCCCGCCTCCTGAAGTCTTTCGTATACCGTAAGCTCTTCGTTTGAGGTTTCGCCGTAAAGCTGTGAGGCAAAACCAGTTTCTATTCCATCTGCAATATGTATTGCGGGGTTATTCCCGTCAGCTATATCTTTAAGAAGCGTCGTCTTCCCGCACGCATTCGGACCTACAAGTGCAAGTTTCTCACCGCGTCTGATAGTAAAGCTTACATCTTTTAAAAGCCCACTGTCGAATGCAGCGCTGTAATTATCTACAGTCAGCACAACTTCCGCTGACTCCGTATCCCACTCAATCTCAGGGAAGTTTATCACCGGCTCTCTCAATTCAAGGAACGGGCGCTGCGTATGATTTTTCTTTAATCTTTCAAGATATGACACTCTTGCATGAAGAAGCTTGCCGCGGTAAGGATCAATTACCTTTTTAGTCTCGTCTCGAAGCTGCTCTACAAGTCTTTCCTGTATCTCTATCCAGTCGGTCTCTTTATCCGAGCGTATCCCGGCATCCGCCTTCATCATTAAGATCCAGAGGCGGTATTCATTATAGTTCCCATCAAATGAGCGTATGCCTTCATTTTCTAAATGGAGGATCTGATCAAAGCATGTACTTAAAAGAAATCTATTGTGCGTTGCCGTAAGGACAGTGCCTTCAAAGCCGTTTATCAGCCTTTCAAGCCCTGCAATATTATCAAAGTCAAGAAATGCATCCGGTTCATCCATAATGAGCATATCAGGCATCTGCAGCATAGAGCGTATAATCTCGACCAGCTTATATTCTCCCCCGCTCACAACGGATATTGAAGTATCTTCAATATATGAAAGTCCCGCCTCTGCGAGTTTTTTATGGATATTCTTTTCGTAATTATAGCCGTCTATTGCCTCAAATCCATCAAGAAGGCGCTGGTATTCTTCAAATACCGCCTCACCGTCTCCAGCTGTGCCCATTTTCTCACAGACTTCATCCATCTTTGTCTGGGCCAATACAAAATCCCGGCAGAGGTATTCATATACCGTACCTTCCTCTCCGCTCTCGCGGCGGGTCATCTGCTGCACATAGCCTATGCGGCAGTTTTCTTTTTTTATTATCTTTCCGCTGTAGATTACATGCTCATCGGTATTTACTATAAGCTCGAGCAGCGATGACTTCCCTATACCATTTCTCCCTATGAGAGCACAGTGCCTGCCATCTTCAATCTCAAATGAGATATCTGTAAAAAGGTCCTTCTGCGGGAATGACCAGGATAATTTTTCAACTTTCAGCATTCTCTCCGTCTCCATCAGGCAGGTATCTTAAGCTTATTCAGAATTTTTGTGAAAAAGGCAATGCTCGGAGCATTGAAGATCGTTATGATAATAGTTCCCCATCCTATTCCGTCAATACGCTTAAGAAGCAGCAGCGAAAGCGCAAAGCACAGCATAAGGTATATGAAATCATTTACGTATTTCACTTTGCTCTTATCAAAATTATATCTGTCGCTTATTTCAACCACCGCAAGCTCATATGCCTGCAGCGGCATTCTTGTTCTGAAGAAAAAAGCTATTGCAAGCGCAGTCAGCAGAAGACCGAGGACAAAGGATATCACGCGTATCGTCATACCGCTGTACACTCCATTTCCGCCGAAAATAAACAGCCATCCATCTATACATAGCCCTGAAAAAATCGCCGTTCCAAATGACAGAAGCCACCGGAGCCTGAATTTTCTTATTATTATCCCGGTTATTATCAGCACTGCACCTTCAATAAAATATTCGCTTGTTCCCTGGGTATACCATGTTAATGTGTCTCTAAGCCACACATGTACGATATATGGCAGCGCACCTATCATAGACATACCAAGCCCTGATTTCGTGCTTAGAGTAACGCCCAGCGAGCACAGCAGAAGTCCTGCTATCCAGCATCCGGGATTTAATTTTTTCTTATTTTCTTCCATAGTCTTTTCCTGTATTTTATAGTTATAAGCATGTTATTTTACCATGCTGTGCTCCGCCATGCAACAAAATGGTTTTCTTATCCGCCCCAATTGACTTTGACGGCAGACAATATTATATTTTATATAAACAATTTCCACGGAGGAGTATTATGTTTAAATTTAATCACTTCAACTTCAATGTTCTTGACCTTGAAAAAAGCCTTGCTTTCTATGATAAGGCTCTCGGGCTGAAACCTGTCCGAGAAAAATGCGCATCCGACGGCAGCTTCAAGCTTGTATTTCTGGGCGACGGGGCGAGCGATTTCCTGCTTGAGCTCACGTACCTTGTTGACCGCAAAGAGGCTTATAATCTCGGAGAAGGCGAATTTCACCTGGCATTTTATGTGGAGGATATTTCTAAAGCTCATAAGCTTCACGAGGAAATGGGCTGCATATGCTTTGAAAATCCGGGTATGGGTGTTTACTTTATTGAAGATCCCGACGGATACTGGATAGAAATCATCCCCAAAAAATAAATCTTCTCATTCTTTTTCGGGAGTGCAGTCTACGTGCGCTCCCGTTTTATTTAAGTATCTCTTTTTCCGTTACTATTATATCCATCGGCATATCTGTTTCTTCGCACGCCAGCGCGTCCGTCTGCTGGCAGCTGAAGGCCGCTGCAATCTTCAGCGCCTGCGGGCATCTTTGCAGGTATCTGTCGTAATAGCCCTTACCGTATCCCATTCTGTTCTTTTTCCTATCGAAAGAGACGCACGGAATAAGCACAACGTCTATCTCTTCAGGTTCAGCAGCAGTCCCGTCAAGCGGAATTCTTATTCCAAACCTGTCTTCTCCCCACCTGCCACCTTCAGGAGCAACAGCCTCCATACTTCCGCTCTCTCCTGTAACCGGATAAAATACCTTTACACCGCTCTCTTCAAGAAGCCTATTCAGATCATCAAGGTCTGCCTCCTCGGGTGTGGCGCAGTAGGAAAAGACTTTTTTATGCTCACGTTCTTTAAGTATCTGCAATATATTTTCCCTTATCACAGAAGAGTTTTTTTCCCGCTCTTCTCCGCTGAGGCTCCTTCTGCGGTGAAGCGCTTCTCTCCTCTGTGCTTTTTTAAGTTCTATATCTTCCACTTTTCGGCTCCCGGAATTTTAATAAATCTTATTTCTTGCTATTGACTTTTAAGCTCTTTTTATTTATATAAATATCCATGGTTAAAAAATATATAGGCGATCGGGCATTTTATAAAAAACTCTTTGAGATAATGATCCCGATTCTGATTCAAAACATAATAACAAACTTCGTTGCCCTGCTGGATAACATAATGGTAGGTCAAATCGGCACAGAGCCGATGTCAGGCGTTGCTATAGTCAATCAGCTGATGTTTGTATTCAATCTCTGCATATTCGGCGGCATGGCGGGCGCCGGCATTCTCACCGCTCAATATTTCGGCAAAGGTGACTTTGAGGGCGTGCGCAATACCTTTAGAGCAAAGCTATGGATTGCATTTGCCTCCCTTGCTGCTTTCATGGCAGTATTTGCACTGTGGGGCGAGGTGCTCATCTCTCTTTTCATACACCAGGGGACAGACGACCTCGACCTTGCCGCAACGCTTGTCTACGGCAAAAAATATCTGCGCATAATGCTTTTCCAGATGCCGTTTTTCACGCTTTTAAATGTCTATTCCAGCACTCTCCGCGAGACCGGAGAAACTGTCCTGCCCATGAAAGCCGGCATTGCAGCTGTATTTGCAAATCTTATTTTAAACTATATCCTCATTTATGGCAAGCTTGGGGCCCCCGCACTAGGTGTGGAAGGTGCAGCCATTGCAACGATTATTGCAAGAATACTTGAGTGTATGACTGTTGTCCTAACAACGCACAAGCATGCCGGCAGAAATCCGTTTATTATTGGGGCATACCGTACTCTTCGTGTGCCGTCGGCTCTCCTGCGTGAGGTAGCGGTGCTCGGTCTCCCACTGCTTGTGAATGAGTTTTTATGGTCAAGCGGCATGACCACCTTAAACCAGGTAATGTCTTTAAGGGGTCTTGAAGCAGTGTCTGCAGAAAATATCTGCTCAACAGTCTCCGACCTTTTCTTCTGCTCATTCTTGGCAATGGGAAACGCCACCGCTATTATTGTAGGGCAGCTTCTTGGCGCCGGTGAAACGGAAAGAGCTATTGACGAAGATAGAAAACTTATTGCCTTCTCGGTCGTTTTCTGCGCGGCGGTGGGAATAATAATGGCACTTGCCTCGCCATATATCCCGATGATATATAATACCACCGATACCGTTAAATATCTTGCCGCCATAATGATACTCGTAAATGCCGTTATGATGCCCTCAAGCGCATTTACAAACGCCTGCTACTTTACCCTGCGCTCGGGCGGGCGCGTGTGGATAACCTTCCTTTTTGACTCTGTATATATCTGGGTGCTGAGTATTCCGCTGTCTCTTTCACTCGTTAAACTCACCGCCCTTTCTATCATCCCTATCTATGCTATAACATACGGCACGGATATAGTAAAATGCATTATCGGTTATATTTTGGTCAAAAAGAAAGTCTGGGTCAATAACCTTGTAAGCGCTCCGGCAAAATAAGATATATATTAAGCCGTGTCCCGATTATTGAGACACGGCTTTTTTCATCGCTCCTCCTGGAGGGTGATGATTTCTTTATAGTAATCTACTCCGCCGGGAAGCGTTCCTTGGTCTATATTCTCATCTATTGCATGCATGGATTTCATCTGAGAAGGGCTCCAGCTTATAGGTGAGAATCTTATGCAGTTATCGCATACCTCGCCGTAAAATCTTGAATCCGTACCGCCTGTTACAACATACGGCATTATCCCGATGCCCGGGAATATAGTCTCTGCTGCCTTAACAGCCATTTTATACTGCTCGCCGTTCAGATCAAGAGCCTTTGAGTGGTCGTTCTGATAGAGCACCTCGGTTTCAATATTATACTTTGCGGCAATCTCTGTTATTATTCTGTTGGACTGTTCAGCATTCTGGTGCGGAATATATCTGAGATTTGCGATTACCCAGGCTTCCTGCGGAATGATATTATAACCCTTTGACCCGCTCTGCATGGTAAAGCATATCGTTGTGCGCAGCATAGCTGCAGCCTCAGGAGAGAGTAATGGAAGCATAAGCGCCACCAGAGGCTTGAAAAGCCATAGGTTATACATAACCATTTTAAGGGCAAAATTGTTGCAGTAAGGGGCCAGGTTTTTGAACATCCCGTCCACTGCCGGTGAGAATTTGCATTTAAACGGGCTCTTCTTCTCTATAGCCGCCTCAAACTTTGCAAGGCGGGCAATCGGGGTATTTTTCGGCGGTGTACTTGAGTGCCCGCCGGCGGATCTGGCTGTGAACTTCAAATCGCCGTAGCCCTTTTCAAATATTCCTATCGCGGCAAAATGACCTTTCACTCCGCTCACAGGGTCCTGAACTATACCACCGCCTTCGTCGCATAGAAGATATAATTTTATTCCTCGCTCTTTAAGCCATCCTGCAAGCTTCGGCCCGCCGCTGCCGCCTATTTCTTCAGTGCAGCTTGAGCCAAGGTAGACATCACACTTCGGGGTATAACCATCCTTAAGAAGTTCTTCTGCAGCCTGATAAAAGCACATCAGACCTTCTTTGATATCCCCTGATCCTCTTCCCCATATTTTGCCGTCTGCTATAGTGCCCGAGAAGGGAGGGTATGTCCATTCTCCTTCCGCTTCAACAACATCCATATGCGAAATGAGCATTATCGGTGCAAGGGATGGGTCCCTGCCGGGCCAGCGCATCATAAGGTTGCCGTCTATCTCTATCTTTTCAAGCTTTTCAAAAACAGTTGGGAAAAGCTCTTCCATCGTCTTGTGGAAAGCTCTGAATTTTTCTATCTCAGGGTCTTCTCTGTGAGATACGGTCTCAACCTGAATCATTTTAGAAAGTTTCTTTGAATATTCATCTATGCGCGCCGTATCCTTTGAAAGCTCATATTCAGCAGTTTTTTTCTTGAGAAGCACCGTTCTTAAAACCGCAACTAGCAGCAGTGCAATTATTGCAAGAAACAGTATTAAAATAACTTTCATTTTCCCTCCCGGACATGTAATTTTTTATTTTCTCACTCAAACTATAAATTACAGACGCTTAAAAATCAACCTGAAGATTTATTTTTGCTCCATTGTATGATATTATAACAGCATTGAAAGAGGTGGTATAATATGGGGTATATCGATTTTTACTCTCTCACTACAGAAGAGATTCGCGCTCTCAATAAAGAGATTGCGGAAATGCGCTATGAAATGCATGAGGCTGAAGCCGCCGGCAAATATTACTTTATCAACATCGATATCGATTCCCTGCCATATGAAGATCTCAAATCAGAATATGAAGCTATGAAGGGTTCTATATAAGGAGGATAACATGGAAAAAGCAAAGATTGACAGGATAAATACTCTAGCTCACCTCGCCAAAGAGCGTGCCCTCACCGATGAGGAGTTACAGGAGAGAGACGCTCTGCGCAAGGAATATATTGAAGATTTTCGCAAAGCAACTATTGACGTGCTTGAAAACACCTACATTCAGACACCCGACGGCGTAAAACACAAACTTCCGACTAAAGATACGGTGCAGAACACCGAGGAAGGTGATGGTCAGGCATGAGCAAAGCAATAATATTCCTGGCTGACGGATTTGAAGAGTGTGAGGGACTTCTTGTCGCTGACATTCTCCGCCGTGCAAAGGCAGAGGTCATCACAGCCTCTATAAACAGCAGCAAGTCAGTTATCTCATCACACAACATAACAGTGCAGGCAGACGCATTAGCTGAGGATATAGATTATAGCGCAGCAGATCTTATAGTGCTCCCCGGCGGGCTTGCCGGTACAGCCAATCTTGCCGCAAGCGATTTAGTTGCTGAGCAGTGCAGAGCATTTGCCTCCGGTAAAAAGCTCGCTGCTATCTGTGCAGCCCCCAGCATTCTAGCTTCTCTCGGCTTATTGTCAGGAAAGCGGGCGACCGTACATCCAAGCTTTGAGAGTAAAATGGGCGACGCTGTCCTCACCCACGAAGCTGTAACCGTAGACGGCAATATAATCACCGGACGCGGTCTAGGCGCCGCAATCCCATTTGCATTGGAACTTGCTAAGCAGCTGTGCGGCAAAGAGACCGCCGACAGGATTGCCGCTTCTATCTGCTATCAATAAAAAGTCTATATGAACTGTAAAACGGATAAGCTTATCGGCCTATCCGTTTTTATATTACGCTCCTGTTGGCAGTTCAACGCAGAAGCAGGTATATTCGCTGTTGCTCTCAACGCTAACCTTTCCGTTGTGCAGCTCGGTTACTTTTTTTACTATTGCAAGTCCTATCCCGTTTCCTTTTGCCGCGTGGGACTCGTCCGCCTGATAGAACTTCGTGAATATCTTTTCTATTTTATTCTCAGGGATCATAGCACCCGTGTTGATTATCTTTACTATAAGTTTTTCCTTGCTCTCTTCTATCTCAACGCCTACTGTTCCGTATTCCGGAGAAAACTTAACAGCATTATCAAGAAGATTCAGCCAAATCTGGCTAAGCAGCTCTTTATTTGCCTCAATATAATGCTCAGTAAAGTTCAGGTCTATATCTATATTTTTTTCTGTCCATTTATTCTCCAGAAGCAGCACGCAGCTTCTTATCTGCTCAGAGAGATTATACTTTTCAACATTCGTGAGTATAGTCTGATTTTCGACCTTGGAGAGATTGAGAATGTTCGTTGCCATATCCGAAAGACGGAGTGATTCCTTTTCAATAACATCGAGATACTCTTTTTTCTCTTCCTCCGTAAGATCACCATGCTTTAAAAGCTTGGCAAAACCCGCAATAGAGACTATAGGAGTTTTAAATTCATGAGAAAAGTTATTAATAAAGTCGGCTCTCAGTATCTCAGTATTTTCTAGTTCGGAGGCCATGGTGTTGAAGCTGTCTCTCATCTCAACGGCAAACGGAATTTTTGATACGAACGGTCCGCTCTGAAGCCTCGTCTTAAAATCTCCGGCTGCCAGGCGGTTCATGGCATTTATTATCTTGTTTACAGGGTTTAAGGTATATTTACCTGCAAGAAGCACAATAACCGTGCCTATAAAGAGGCTTATCGCTGCTGTAAACAGGAAAAACTGCAGCGGAATATTTGTAAAACTCCAGTTATTCAAAGTTCCTGTTTTATCTGCTATTAACACGAGGGCCGCCACAACTAAATACGTTATAAGCAGCAGTATAAACACTATCACTGAAAGTGATATAGTGAGCGAGATTCTATATTTTCTTTCTTCCGGCTTCATCGTTTTTTACCGCCTTATATCCAAGTCCTCTTATTGACTCTATCTTAAATTCATCCCAGCCTTCAAAGCGTTTTCTGAGCCTGCCAATGTGCACTGTAACCGTCTCCCAGCCTGTTTCGCACTCGGCTCCCCAGATCTCATCCATAAGCTGTATTCTTGTAAATATCTTGCCCGGGTAAGATAAGAGCTTATAGAGCAGCAGAAACTCTTTCTGCGGCAGCTCCTGTACCTCTCCGTTCCGGCTTACAGTGAGAGAGTCGTAATCGAGTACCACATCGCCTATTTCTATTCTGCGCTCGTTCACTATTCTCGCTCTTCTCAAAAGAGCCTTTATTCTAAGCAGCAGCTCCTCTTCGTCTGCAGGCTTTGTCATATAGTCGTCTATACCTACAACGAAACCTTTTTTTCTATCTTCAGTCAGCTGCTTTGCAGAGAGCATAAGTACCGGCAGTTCGTTATTATTCTCTCTCAGCTGCTTTGTGAATTCATATCCGTCTACATTCGGCATCATAACATCAAGAATAATAAGGTCTATATGCTCGTGGTCGAGCACATCAAGTGCATCCAGGCCGTCGCAGGCGGTGAGCACATCATAATTTTCTTTCTCAAGGACCGTTTTTAATAGACGTCGTGTGTTTGTGTCGTCGTCTGCAACCAGTATTCTGAACATAGCCGCCTCCCGGTTTTTTATGAAAAACTATTACTTATTGCTAAATTGAAACTAAACATTTCTTCTAAAAATGCCGCCCTGCCGGGCGGCATTAAAATATTATTCCTTCAGTTCATTGTGCGAGCATCCACTCGAACACTTCTTCGGTATATGCCTGATATTCGGTATCAACGTGGCTTGCGTCTGTAAGTACTGTGAGCTTTGCCTCGCCGCCTGCATTTTCAACCTTTTCGCACTGATATTTCATCCAGTCATAATAGGTGTCATAATCATCTATGCACTCACCTACCATACCCCATACAGGCACATCAGTAAAGCTCTCCGCCGTGATATCCGTTGCCCCGCTCACGGGAACTGCCGCAGAGAAATAATCTCCATAGTCGCTCACTATGCTCCATGTGCCTATTGCACCTCTGCTGTGCCCTGTGACGATTATATGCTCCATGTCGCAATTATATTCCTGTGCAACATCATCTGCAAGCTCTTTTACTACGCCCGTTATCCAGCCGCCCCAGCTTGCTTCACGGGTATTCGGCAGAAGCAGTATAAACGGGAAGTCTTCGCCGTAAATCTCATTTATCCTGTTTACTATGCCGCAGCTCTTGAGCGCCTCAAGATTTGCTATATATCCGTCGCCGTGCAGAAATACAATAAGCGGCATATCGTCAGTCACATTTGCAGGACAATATACATAATAGTCAAGATACATATATGTATCTTCCTGCTTGGGGTATGTGCCCTTGATAAATTTTGCCTCAGCCTTTTCTTTGTTTTCCTCGGCTGCGCTCTGACTCTCAGCTTCTGCATTCGTATTTTCATCTGCAGTGCCGGTCGCTAACTCCTGTGCAGCGTTTTCAGTGCTCTCTGCATCTTCTATCTGAGCGGCAGTCTGGACAGGTTTAGCCGCCTCGCGAGCTTCCTCTTCGGCTTTGACTCTGGCTATTGTCTCGGCATCTGGTGTTATCTCCTCGCTGAGGATATTCTTGGAGATATTGCCTGCCACTATAAAAAGGGCCGCAATTATAATAACCGTTGCAGCTATAAGTATTAAATTTATTATCAGACTCTTGTTCTTTTTCATAAAGGCATCCTCAAGGCATTAAACAAGCCTTATCTCCGTGCACATATTTTCACCAAAGACCTTTTCCATTTCTGATTTGTATTCCGGGAAATAGTCTGTCGGCATAAGAGCCTGTACGCAGCCTGCAAATCCTCCACCGTGTACGCGCCATGCTCCCTTACCCTCAAGAAGCTTGCGGCTGAGTTCAAGCCCGTCGGCAAGCTTTGTGTCGCCGGTAGCGCTGGTGATGATATTATTCAGAAGCTCCTCGGAGGACCTTCCCGATTCGTTCATCAGCTTCATATATGTTTCTCCGTCGCGGGCTAAAAGTGCGTCGCGCATTTTTGGCACACGTTCGTTCTCGCCGAAGAAGTGCATTGCTCTTCTAACGGGCCTGTCTTCAAGTGACCAGCCTTTTTTATAGAATTCCTCAGGGTCAACTTCGCCAAGAACGCCTTTATCAAACATATTTGCAATACGTATCATGTCGGCAGGAATCCTTGCATAGGATGTATCAAGTCCTGCGTGACTTCCGCCTGTTTCGGTGAGACACAGAGTGAGCCCCATCTCATTAAAGTCTGCAGTGATAGGGGTAATCTCGTTTGTGCCGAAGTCGACATATACACAGTGCCCCAACGAGCATGCAAGCTGATCCATTAGTCCGCACGGCTTGCCGAAATAGTCGTTTTCAGCACCCTGGGCAGCTCTCGCAATAAAAACAGGGTCCACCTCTCCGCCGTTGAAAAGATTGCTGAGGATTTTGCCTATCAAGACTGTGAATGCAGCCGAGGAGCTCAGCCCCGAACCGATAGGGAGATTGCTGCTTATTTTTGCATCAAATCCACCCACTTTAAGTCCGAAATCTTCAAACTGGGCTACCATCCCTCTCACAAGCGCACGGCTTGTGCCGAATTCTTCAGGTCTTACCTTGAGCTGTGAAAGTTTTACCTCAAAGGCGGGGTAACCTTCAGATTCGATATTTATTATCTGGCTGTCGTTGCTGCTGCAGATAGCTGTGAGTCCACGGTCTACACCTGCCGCCAAGATTCTGCCAAGCTGATGGTCCGTATGATTTCCCGCAAGCTCTGTGCGGCCCGGAGTAAAAATACTTAAGCTCATTTTTCACACCCTGTTTTATTAAAAAATATAAGATTATTTATATTATTCTTCACATAATCTTCCATATAAAAGCATATACCTATTTGCTCTTAAAGTCAATTATACTGATGTATTATGGCAATTATTTTTTAACAATGCTTGCTATACTCGTTTTATAATAATATAATTACTATAATATTTTTATATTTAATTTCCGGAGGCTTCTATGAAAAGTGCTAATGGTATAAACCTTACTATGCTGTGCGATTATTATGAACTCACAATGGGCAACGGCTACTTTGCAGACGGTATGCAGGACCGCATCACCTATTTTGACGTATTTTATAGAGACAATCCGGATAATGCCGGCTTTGCCATCGCAGCAGGTCTTGAGCAGATAATTGACTACATCCAAAATCTTCATTTCGAGCCTGAAGATATAGAATATCTCCGCGGCAGAAATATGTTCTCAGAGGGTTTTCTCAATTATCTCAGCAGCTTCAAATTCACAGGCGATATCTGGGCTGTCCCGGAGGGCACTCCCATCTTCCCGCGCGAGCCTATTATCACTGTCCGTGCTCCGGCTATTCAGGCGCAGCTTGTAGAGACATATCTGCTCCTTGAATTCAACCACCAGAGTCTTATTGCCACCAAAGCAAACCGCATCTGCAGAGCCGCTCAGGGCAGAGCCGTTATGGAATTCGGTTCACGCCGTGCTCAGGGTATTGCGGGTGCTGTCACAGGCGCAAGGGCCGCTTATATTGGCGGATGCATAGGCACAGCCTGCACGGTGTCTGACCAGCTCTACGGTACACCCGCACTTGGTACAATGGCCCACTCCTGGGTGCAGATGTTTGATACCGAATACGATGCCTTCGTAAGCTACTGCAAAACATATCCAAACAATGCAACCCTTCTTGTAGATACCTACAACACTCTTAAATCCGGCATTCCTAATGCCATCCGTGCTTTCAATGATGTTCTGAAGCCTCTCGGCATCACCAAATGCGGTATTCGTCTAGACTCAGGCGACATTGCCTATCTCACTCAGAAGGCAAGACAGATGCTTGATGAAGCGGGCTGGACGGGCTGCACTATCACAGTCTCCAACTCTCTCGATGAGCGCCTTATAACCGAGCTCTTCCTTCAGGATGCCAAAATAGACGCTTTCGGCGTCGGCGAGAGACTTATCACATCCAAGAGCTCACCTGTATTCGGCGGAGTATATAAGCTCTGCGCTGTTGAAGATAAAGGCGGAAATATTATTCCGAAGATTAAAATAAGCGAAAACGTAGCCAAAATCACCAACCCCGGCTTCAAGAAGGTCTATCGCTTCTTTGATAAGCAGACCGGCATGGCCGAAGCCGATTATATCTGCCTTGCAGACGAAGTTGTTGACGACACTAAACCCCTTGAAATCTGTGATCCTCAGTCTCGCTGGAAGCGCAAGACTCTCGAAAATTTCACGGCTGTTGAGCTTCAGGTTCAGGTATTTAAAAACGGTGAGCTCGTATATGATATGCCGTCTTTAAAGGATATCCGCACAAACTGCGCATACGCTGTAAGCACACTCTGGCCGACAGTAAAGCGTTTCGATAACCCGCACGGATACTATGTTGACCTTTCCGATAAGCTCATGGCGCTTAAGGACGATATGCTTAAAAACAACGGCTAATCTGAATATTAATGCCCCCTTATTAAGGGGGCATTTTACGAAGTTCGAGGTAAGATATATGAAAAAAGCTCTTTTAGAGATATGCTGCGGCAGTGCTGATGATGTAATAGAAGCCTATAAAGCCGGTGCTGACCGTGTTGAACTCAATTCAGATCTTTTTCACGGCGGTCTCACACCAACAATCGGTTCCCTTATAGTTGCCAAAAGAGAGACCGGCATGAAAATTATGACCATGGTGCGCCCGAGAGAGGGCGGGTTTAATTATACGGACACTGAATTCAAAGTCTGTCTTGAAGACGGCAGACGCCTTCTTGAAAGCGGGAGTGACGGGCTTGTATTCGGCTTTCTCAATGAAAACGGCACCATAAATATTCCCCGCACAGCCGCCCTGGCGGAGCTTGCTCTTAAAGAGGGCAAGGAGTGCGTATTTCACCGCGCTATAGATGTTGTTCCGGACTGGAGAAAAGGTCTTGACGCGCTCATCTCTATTGGCATCACAAGAGTTCTCACATCCGGGCAGGAGAGCGATGTGTCATATGGTACAGATACCGTAAGAGAGATGATAGAATATTCTGCCGGCCGCATTGAGATTCTCCCCGGTGCCGGTGTTACAAAGAAAAACATCAACCGCATCCTTGCCGAAACAGGCGCTTCTCAGGTCCATCTTGCAGCGCACCGACCGCTTTATGATATGTCGGTCAATAATAACCGTTCAATTTTTTATGGCGGATGCCTTTATCCGCCTGAAGACAGATTTAATATAATAGACCGCGATTATGTAAGCGATATCGCAGGAATATTAAAAGACTAGAGGTGGACAGACTATGGATAATATACTTAATGAAGTGCTGCAGCAGTTTTCATTCGACAGTGAACCTGTTGAGTGTAAGGGTCACGGCAGCGGACATATAAACAACACATTCCTCGTAACATCATCGTCCGGGAAAAGATATATCCTTCAGCGCCTGAGCAAGGCCGCCTTCGGCAATATCCCCGAGCTTATGGAAAATGTTGTTGCCGTCACAAAA
>R14__coassemble_975_pt1 | contig 16146 bp, 9 predicted proteins | sample R14__metabat2_low_PE_022 | metagenome-assembled genome bin R14 | reverse complement strand
ATACACAAAAAAAGTAATTATCGCATATGATAACGACGGCGCCGGAATTAAGGCTTCGCAGCGGGCAATCGGTATCCTTGAAAAGCTGGATGTTAAGGTAAATGTGCTTCGCATGAGCGGGGCAAAGGATCCGGATGAATACATAAAAACATACGGTGCGGAGGCATTCAGAAAGCTCCTGGAAAGTTCCGAATCGCAGATAGACTACCAACTAGGAAACATAATGGCAAAGTATGACATGAATGATATCTCTCAAAAGCTGGAGTTTCTTAAAGAAGCCGAGGAGCTTATAGCCGCCAAACTCCCGAGTGAGACAGCCAGGCAGGTATATTCAATGCGCATTGCAGAGACTGCAGGCGTGAAAGCTGAGACAGTTATCCGTGAAGTTGAAAGCATTCGCAAAAGGATAATATTCCGAGCACAAAAAAAAGAAGGAATTCCTTCCGGTAGAGCACAGGCATCAGCTGTGAGCAAAGAGCTTCACTTTGAGGAATCCCCCTCCGCATCTGCTGAAGAAGGCGTTATCCGCCTTATCTATCTTGACCCGTCGCTGGCACACGGACTTGCTCTCAGTGATGATGATTTCACTTCTCCGGAGCTCAGACATATATTTCATGTAATTACAGAGCTTGCTCTAAACAGCTCATCTATCAGCACTGCAGTTCTCAGCGGTGAACTCAGTACAGAAGAAATGAGTCTTTTCACCGGCATACTGCAGAAGTTTGAAAAACTTTCGGGCGGAACTGCGATGGACGATTACGTCCGCACTATCAAAAATACCAAAAAAACAGAAAATGCCTCTCTCGCTGAGCTTTCAGAGCTATTAAAGGGGCAAGGAAAGGGTTATAAAAATAAATGAGTAAGATCAACGACGACGCAATGTATTCCTCTGATGAACTTTCTAAAATGGCCGATATTCTCCTGGCTGAAGCCGACGCAAAATCTGAAGAGGCTCTTTCAGATATCACCGATGATTTTATAGGTGAGTCTGCCGAAAAGCCCGCAAAGAAAAAACCCGGCCGTGGAAAGAAGAAATCTGCTGAAGCTGCCCAAGCTGAAGCAAGCACAAAAACTCCCGAAGAGCAGCTCGAAGAACTTATGCAGCTTGGAAAGAAAAACGGCAAGCTCACTGCAAAAGATCTTAAGGTCATAGACTCTCTCGGCTTATCCGATGATGCAAAGGATAAATTTTACGAGGAGCTTGATAACAACGGCATTGAAGTAGACCTTATAGACATTGACAACCTTCCTCCAATGGAGGATATTGATCTTCCGCTTGAAGATATTGTCGATCTTGCAGATGTGGAAGAGATTCCCGAAGAAGAGCTGGCAGATGACTCCTTTGCTGATTCTTTTGCGACTGATGATCCTGTGAGAATGTATCTTAAAGAGATAGGAAAAGTTCCTCTTCTCACTGCAGACGAGGAGATTAAGCTCGCCATGGAAATGGCTGAAGGCAGTGAATATGCAAAACAGCGCATGACAGAAGCCAACCTCCGCCTCGTCGTTTCAATAGCAAAAAGATATGTTGGCAGAGGCATGCTCTTCCTTGACCTTATCCAGGAGGGAAACCTCGGTCTTATAAAGGCTGTCGAAAAATTTGACTACACAAAGGGATATAAGTTCTCAACATATGCAACATGGTGGATACGTCAGGCAATAACCCGTGCTATTGCAGACCAGGCAAGAACCATCCGTATCCCTGTTCACATGGTCGAGACTATAAATAAAACTATAAGAGTATCCCGCCAGCTGCTTCAGGAGCTCGGGCATGATCCTTCAGCCGAAGAGATTGCTGCTGAAATGGGACTCCCCGTTGAGAAAGTCCGCGATATACTCAAAATAGCGCAGGAACCTGTTTCTCTCGAAACTCCTATCGGAGAAGAGGAAGATTCTCATCTCGGAGACTTCATTCCTGATGAAGATGCTTCAGAGCCTGCAGAGGCCGCCTCCTTCTCTCTTCTGCGCGAGCAGCTTGAAGAGGTTCTTGACACTCTTGCTCCAAGGGAGAAGAAAGTTCTTGAACTCAGGTTTGGTATTGTTGATGGCCGCACCCGTACTCTTGAAGAAGTCGGCAAGGAATTCAATGTTACCCGTGAACGTATCCGCCAGATTGAAGCTAAAGCTCTCCGTAAACTCAGACATCCAAGCCGCTCAAAAAAACTTAAAGATTTTCTCAGCTGAAAAATTATCGGAATACAGCAAAAACCCGGCTCGCATGAGCCGGGTTTTTATGCTTTAAAAAATTACTTGATGCCGTACTTCTTATTGAACTTATCTACGCGTCCGCTTGTATCAACGAGCTTCTGACGTCCGGTATAGAAGGGGTGGCACTTTGAGCAGATTTCAACGAGGATGTCCTGCTTGGTGGAACCTGTTTCGTAAACAGCACCGCAAGCGCATCTGATGGTAGTCTGCTTGTAATTTGGATGAATGCCTTCTTTCATTTTATGCAGCTCCTATATTAAGCTATCTTGATTGTGCCGCAGGGCATAGTTACAAGACGCAATATGCATAATAACACGGGCATATCCTTTTTGCAAGCATTTTCTTGCCTACAATAAAGGTATTAATGCTATATTATTATCTCTTTTCCGGCCGACAGAAAATAGAGCACCGTTTCCTTGACGGGCATAGCAAATATCCGTCCAAGAGCGAGCGCATACGCCTTTATCTGTGAGGAATAGAAAGCTTTCTTTTCTTCAAGGTCTGCAGCAGAACTTATATGGTCAGTTTTATAGTCAATGATAACAAGCTGCCCGTTTTCCTCAAGGCAGCAGTCCACCACGCCTTGAAGAAGTACCTTTTCCTCTGAGGAGCTGTCCATTATCTCAGATGCACTGCAGAGAATCGAGAATCTGAATTCTCTGTGGACTTTGTCGGCGTTTTTTATACGCCTGCCAAGTTCTGATGCAAAGAGTTTGACTATAGCATCTGCATTTACAGCTTCCGCCTGTCTTTCTGAAAGGAATTTTTTATCTTTAAGCCGTTCAAGTTCCGCTCTGACATTTTCAATGCTATCGGTCTTTTCAGGATTCATATACTGCAGAGCAAGATGAGTCGCTATGCCGCGTTCCGCTCCAGCAGCGGGTCGGTCTGCTTTGCCGAGATCCGGCTTTCTGAATCGTACTTTCCTCTCAGGTACTATACTGAATGTTTCGATATCTTCCTCTTCATCCACTGTTCGGCTTATTTTCTTAAGCTCTGTAGCCGTTACCTTGGAAGGAAGTCTTTCAGATTCTTCATAAGGATATTTAAAGCTTAAATTGCGCTGCAGTTCCTCATAAGTTTCAGTTTCTTCGTCACTAAAATTTTCGGGGACATCCGTCTGCAAAGTATTCTCAGTTTCCGTTTCTACTACCTTAAGGGCAATATGCTCTCCGCCATCTGCGAAATACGCCGCCGTGAGCCAGTCAAGCATACACGAGGCTCCTGCAAGAGCCTCCGGATGAAGAGCAGATGATGATTTGACTGATATCATTTTCCCGCAGATATCCTCGCAGTATTTTTCGGGATCCTTTTTCGCTGCTGTAATATAGAGCCTATGTTTAGGTCGCGTGAGAGCAACATAGAGAAGTCTCATCTCTTCAGAAAGATTTTCCCTCTTAAGTTTCATAGAGATGGCATTTTTAACAATAGACGGATATTTTACCTTCCTTATATTATCTACTACCTGAGGCCCAAGTCCAAGCTCCGGATGGACAATTACGCTATCGCGAATATCCTCACTATTAAACTGATGGTCCGTATCGCAGAGGAAAACGATTGGAAATTCAAGGCCTTTAGATTTATGCACGCTCATTATAGTTACCGCATCGTTGCGCTCTCCGAGTGAAGGCGAAGCCATTCCCTTTGCTGCAAGCCGCTGGAGATACAGCACAAAGTTGTGCAGACCATGATAGCCGTCTGACTCAAAGCTTACTGCAAGCTGCACAAGATACATAAGATCTGCAAGCTTCTGGCGGCTGTCCTTCATTGCACTGCATATCATCTGTATATTGCTTATATCAAATATCTGCCAGATTATCCTATCTGCCGTGAGATCCGGAGCATTTTCACGAAGATAATCAAGTTTTTTGAGAAAATCTCTGCATTTATCATCCGTTTCCGCTGCAGCAATCAGGGCACCATAGATATCAGTCTTTTTATCATGTATCCTTATTGCGCTCAGCTCATCCGGAGTAAAACCAAATGCCGGGCTGCTGAGAACAGTAAGGAGAGGGATATCCATATGCGGGTTATCCATTACCTTCAGCAGAGATATAACAAAAACGACTTCCTCCGATTTAAAGAAATCTCCTCCCGCTCCTGTTGCAGCCGGTATCCCGAGCGCAGCAAGCTCGCGGCTGAATATTTTCCCGACAGAGTTTGCATTTCTTATGAGTATTGCAATATCTCTATAGCGGATATTTTTATTCTCTGCGACAAGGCGGCGTATCTTTTCAGCAACCATTCTTGCCTCTGCATTTCGTCTATCTTTTGAAAGCTTATCCTCAGGATCTACTTTATAGATAATTATTTCAGGCAGTATCTTTTCTGCATTTTCAGCATCCGGCAGCCCATGTATGAGCATTGTATCCTCGCCGTATGTTATATCACCGAGTGCTTTTGTCATTGTGCGTGAGAAAACAGCATTTGCGCACTCCAGGATTTCCTTATCGGATCTGAAATTTTCTCTAAGGGTAATTTTTTCACTTCCACCGTTCAATACTTCTGATGGAAACTTGAATGAACAATACTTTTCATTGAAAATAGCAGGATCCGCAAGTCTGAAACGGTAAATAGACTGCTTTGCATCGCCCACCATAAAGAGTTTATTACTGTTATCTGATACAGCATCGAATATATCATCCTGCACCCGGCTGACATCCTGATACTCATCCACCATTATTTCCGTGTACCTTGCTGAAATATTCTCTGCCAGAGGCGTGATATTCCCTTTTTCATCCTTAAGAAGAGCTGCACTCATATGCTCAAGATCAGAATAGTCCACAAGCCCTGCTCTTTTTTTGCTTCGGCTGTATTCATCGGCAAAGGCAGATGTTACCCGCAGCAGAGCCTTCATAGGCGGTGCTATATTCTGCATTTCCTGTTTAAAGGCTTCAGAATCCTGTTTGAAAATCTCCCGCAGCTTTGAAGTTCCGTTCTTTACACGGTCGCGGCAAAGCTTTGCTTTTTCTTTCAGCTGTTCATTATCACAGTTTCTGCACGACCCAAAGCGACCAAACTCAATCCCGGAGCAATGCGATGCTGCATCCCAGCCTTCCTCAATCGCTCTTTTAAACGCTCTGACGCCGGCGGCAGTCTCACTTAGGGAATCGGTGTATGCTCTGCGTATTACCTCATCCTGCTGTATCTCTAAAAGCAGTGCATCAAGCTCCTCGGAGTAGTAATCAAGCTTTTCTTTTGCAAATTCGATTATGACATTTCCCCACGGTGATTTTGCCGGGTCATCATACGGTGTTTCAAGATCGGCAATTATCTTCTCTATCCACTTATCAGGTCTTGAATGGCACTGCATTTTCTCATAAAGCTCTGATATTATACCAACAAGAACCCCGTCATTATTTCCCGCCCCAACAGTATTAACAAGCATTTCAAATTCAGGGTCATCTTCTATATTCTCATAAAAGCTGTTGAGCACTTTATCAAGCGCAGACGCCTTCATAGCTTCAGCGCGTTCATCTGATACGACCGAAAAATCTGACGGTATCCCTGCTGCATGGCTGTTTTCGCGGAGAATAGAAGAGCAGAAACTGTGGATAGTCCCAATATGGGTTTTTCGCAGAAGGGCAGACTGCCGGCGGATATGCTCATTGTCAGGATTAGCAAGAGATAACTCCGAAAGCTCGTCACTTATACGGCTTTTAAGCTCAGCCGCTGCTGCTTTAGTGAATGTTATAATAACAAAGCTGTCTATATCTGCAGGGGATTTTTCGTCTGTGATATAACCCATGAGCCGCTCTGTCAGCACTTTCGTCTTGCCGCTGCCCGCATTTGCAGAGACAAGCACCGCACTCCCGCGGTTTCTGCTTTCTATAGCCTCTCTCTGGGCTTCAGTCGGTTTAAAACCTGCCATTTCAGCTCTCCTCCTCTCCATCTTTATCTGCGTTTACAAGTTCCCAGAACTTCTCCGCGTCTATTTTTTCAAGCTTTCTTATACTCTCGTTATTCTCACCATCAACGAATCTGCAGGTCTCGGCATAAGGACACATATCACAATATAGTGCCGATGATTTTTCATACGGGTCAGGGCTTATATTGCCTTCGCGTATCTCTTTTGCCATTTCCGACAGACGTGTCTTTATGTGAGAATAAAGCTTTTCTATCTGTTCGCTGCTCAGCGTGGATTTGCTGTCCGGTTCACCACTTTTATCAAATTTTATTGGAGAAAACAGCTTTTCATCCCCATTTTCCCAGGCGTTGATGACTTCTTTGTCGTTTATAACTATGCCGCTTCTCCTGAGTTTTTTAGCTCTCTCCTTTTCAAGCGCCTCGTCATCTATCGGTCCGGAGACCGGAAGAATCTTGCTTCTTGCAGGTACATACATAACTCCCGCCGGAAGCAGTTCACCGGGAGATGTGAGGTCCAGGGCCTTTTCGGTGCTGTCGCCGCCGTTTTGCAGAGCATAAAGATAAAGAAGCATCTGCATGCTCATACCATACCATATATCCGAAAGAGAGAACTCTTTGCTGCCTGTTTTATAGTCAACTACTCTCAGATAGGTTTTGCCGGCATGCTGCCAGGCATCAACCCTGTCTGCAATACCGCTTATCTGCAGCATATCCCCACCATCGTTGATGCGTACAGGCTTAAATTCATCTTTCTTACCAAAGTTAAGTTCAAATGCCTTCGGGATAAAATCAGATTTTCTTAATTCTGCTGCAGTATTTAGAGCTATCTGAAGAATGTCATCCCCCATTCGTCTGAAAAGATAGCGGAATCTCTCCGTTTTTTCACGGAGGTCATTCAGTTTGTCTTTAGCATATTGTGCTATATATTTTTTTACAAGCTCTTCGATCTGCTCATCTGTACTGGTGCGGAAGCCTCCCGCTTTACTTACCTCTGCCGCCACATTTTCAAGTACATAGTGGGTAAAAGTTCCAACTTCGGCAGCGTCAAAAGCAGCCGGCTTATACGGCTTTGCATTCAGTCCGTAGTTGCAGAAATATGCATATCGGCATGAAAAGAAACCGTCAGCCCGCGAGGCGCTTATTTTAAGCCTGTCGCCGTAAAGACCGGCAACGCTCGACGATGAAAGAGCGCCCCTATTAAAAGCTGCTGCTTTTTCAATATTTTCAAGTTCTTCACCTTTATCGGTAAAATATGCCCTTGCAGCTTTATTATATCTGCTGCCCTTATCAAGAGCCAGAGCAACAGCAGGGTAAAAAGATGAAAGCTTAAGCTTGTCGGTATCTACACGTCGGCACTGCAGCGATTGGAATAGTTTCTCAGCCCTTGCTATAACAATTGACCTGTGGTTTTCAACGCCTTCCGACCCTGTTGCAGAATAGCTTAAAATAAGTCCTTCGGATGGAAGCGACAGGCAGTTATATATAATAGAAAAATCTCTCCAGATTTCATTTTCGGGCTCAGCTGCGGTGACTGTCCCGAGATCATAGAGCTTTTCAAGTTCATCTTCAGAGAACAGCCCCTCTTCCGAAACCTGTCCGGGAATACGCGAATCGTCCGCTCCAAGGAGGATGAGGTATTTTACGTTGCGTTTTCTCATTCTATCAGGCTCACCGGCAGAGACACTATCCAGTGAAACCGGAATAATGCTTATATCATATTTTGAGAGCATCATCAGGAAGAGTTCTGCAAACTGCTCTACTGTCATTGGCATCTCTCCGAGCACATTTGCCGTCTGTTCAACAGCTGAGATAATAACGTCCCATATCTGGATATACTCATCAGCTTCAGTCTTTCTGCCCATAGAGCGCAGCTTTGCAGATTTTTCAGTCAGCTGCTCATCGAGTTTGAGATCTTCCAGCAGTACGGCAAGAGAAGCGGCAAACTCGGCCGCGACTGATGCCTCATGATTTCTCCTTGCAAATGCAAGCAGAGGACGGGCTATTTTCTTTCTGGCAGCATTTATTGTCGAAAGCCTTTCCGCCGTCTCATCTTTATCTTTTTCAGGGGCTCCGGCATAGCCGTCGGGGTGCTGAGTCCAAGGATCTGAGCTCTTCCAGGCGCTCTCTTTGAGCTGCCATCTGTAGATATATGTGCTCAGGTCATCCCGCTCCCGTGGTTCAAGTCCTGTGAATCCCGTTCCCAGATAGCTTAGGACGTCATCCGTAAGCCACCCGTTTAATGTGATTTCATATGCATACTCTATGAGCAGCGGGATGGGCTTTGCAGTAAGATTGGTCTTTGAAGTTACAAAAATAGGTACGGAATATTCCGAAAATACTCTTTCAAGCAGCGGTCTATAATCTGAAAATCCCTTTGCGGCTATTGCTATATCTTTCCATCGGCAGTTCTTTTCTCTCACAAGCTCGAGCGCCTTTGCCGCTGCAAATTCACACTCAGCAGTTATATTATCTGCAACAAATGCGCTTACACTTCCGTCATCTTCAAGCTGCTTTTCGCTGCATTCAAATACACGCTCCGCAAATTCCGTGATGGTATTGTTTACTGCGGCATTATCAAAAAGTTCTGTTTCATATCTGCAGCCGTTTTCTTCAGCTTCTCTTATTATTTTTCGTGCTGCACTGCGTGAAAGAGAAAATATTTCATTCTTTCTTTGCTCTTCATCAAGAGTATCGGCTGTTAGGCAGACTGTAAGATTTACATCTTTCTTAAGGAAAGCGGAAATAACTTTATATTCAGCCCCTGTAAAATCTATAAAGCCGTCAATGAATATATTATCTGCTGTGCCGAGATTGCTGCAGCTTATAATATCGGCAAGAACGGTCATCCTGTCTGCAGGGTCTGCATGGCCGTTTGCAATTATAGCATTGTAGCTTTCCAAGATAAGTGCGAGCTCATTGAGCTTGGAGGCAAGCTCGCCGCTGCACTGCCCGGCCGCTTCCGAAAGGGCTTCGGCGGATATGCCGGCTCGTTTAAATTCATCAATAGTGCGCAGAACTTCGTCCTGAAATTCCGGCTTATTCGCTGAAAGGCGGAAAACTTCAAGTTCCTGTCCTATATTCTGCATAGTAAGAGCCATGCACAAAAGCTTGCCGCCTTTATCAAGATAAGGCACTGCAACTCCGCCTTCCCTTGCCATAAGCTTGCGCAGGTAAGCCGTGAAGCTCATTACTTCAGCATGCAGCGAAAGAGCATCTCCACATACTTCGGCAAGTTCACGCTCAGCCTCATGGCCATACTGTTCGGGCACAATGAGGACGGAGTTTTTATTATTGTCGGCAAGAGCTTTTATTTCGCGCATGATTGCTCCTGTTTTGCCCGTTCTCGCTCTTCCATAAATAATCTTCAGCATAATTCCTGTCTCCGGTCTTTTTTCTTGATTTTACCAAATAGCAAAATATATGGCAAGGATTCATCTGTGCCTATCTTGAAAACAATTTTTTACAATGATATACTATATTTTATATTAGTATATGCAAATATAGGAGTCTTTTTAAAAATGAGAGTTAAACGGAGAATCCCTTATATTATTGTAATAGTGCTGCTCATTGCCTACCTGCTCTTCCTTGCGCTGAGTTCTTCATCGTTTGGATCAGATGTGGTCGATGATGTGCTCAGCCTTGCAAGTTTCGGCAAGATAAGATTTGAAAACGGACGTTTTCCTGCCGATTCTACGAGCATTTCAGTTGTGCTTGAAAGCGGCGAAACATCGCTTCTGAGCAAATTTACCGATCTGCGTTCAGCCGACTTCAGCGGAAGTGAATGCTATGATGAGATTATTGCATGGGCAGACGCAAACCCCGGTGTGAATGTCAGCTATACAGTGACTTTCCCAAACGGCAAAGTTGTCAGCAGCACATCCTCAACGGCCGATCTCAGCGGACTTAGCCATGAAAATATATCACAGGCAATCTCGCTTTTTAAATATCTCCCGTCTCTCAATACTATAGATCTTGGTACTTCTTCATCCTCTGCCTCCCCTATTACCGCTGATGATATAAACTCTATCCGTGCAGCATATCCCGATGTTGCTGTGAGTTATAGTGTAAGCTTTCTTGGAAGGGATATCCCCATAGACTCCGAGACCGCTGATCTCAGCGGGCTGTCAAGCAGCCAGCTCAGCGAGGCCGTTTCGGTTCTCAGTATGCTTCAGAATCTTAAGACTATAGATTTTGGTCAGTCTGAAAACTCATCCGTTTCTATTGACGAGGTAATCTCTCTTGCGTCAAACTTCCCCAATGCTGCAGTAAACTACACGACTTCCGTTGCCGGCAAAACTATCTCGCTCTCCGATGAAATGATTGAGCTCCCCGAGCTCAGCCGTGATGATGTCGATGCTGTTGCGGCGATTCTTCCATACATGTCGAATCTCACCTATGCAGACATCGGCGGTGAGGCTGTAAACAACCTTGAGTGGGACGATGTTACAAAGCTCTGCGATGCCGCTCCAAACTGCGTTTTTGATTACGACATGACCTTCTGGACAAAGCAAATCTCACTTGCTGATGAAACACTTGACCTCAACCATATTGAAATGCTTGATGAGGGCGCAAGTGTTAAAGCGCTTCTCCCTTATATGCATAACTGCAAAACTCTCGATATGGACTCATGTCTTGTATCTAACGAGGCAATGGCTTCTATCAGAGATGAATATCCGGATATTGAAGTTATCTGGAGAGTCAACTTCGGCGAGAACTACAGCGTGCGCACAAATGTTGTAAAAATACTCGCCTCCAAACCGTCAAAGGGCGGTGCGCTTTATAATGACGCCGGGGAGCAGCTTAAATACTGCACTAATGTTCACTACCTTGACCTGGGTCATAATGAAGATCTGAGTGATTTCTCATTTGTTGCCTATATGCCTGAGCTGGAGGTCGCTGTTATATCAATGAGCTCTATTACAGACCTTACTCCCTTTGCCAGCTGCACACATCTTAAGTATCTTGAGGCCGGCAACACAGACATCACCGACCTCACACCTCTTGCAAGCTGCACGGAACTTAAACATCTGAATATAGGTACCTGCGCAGGAATCTCCGATATAAGCTGCCTTAATGATCTTGATCTTAAGAGATTCTGGATTGGTTCATATACTTTAAAAAACATTCCCCAATCGCAGATATCCGAATATGAGGCTCTTCATCCTGACTGCGAAGTCAACACGACCTGTCCGTCAGGACTTGAAGTTGATGCAGACGGCAACGGCAACGAGGGCTATGTTCTTGAAGGCTGGAAATACTGGCAGCAGTACCTCACAGAAGACTGGAACTACTATGGTAAATACGGCACCTTCCCCGCTCAGCGCCCGCTCGGATATTGGAAGGCTGTTTACAAGGCATTTGAGTATAACCTGCAGGAAGCAGCCTATGCATTCTCCTGGAACGACCCGATGTATTCAGCTCATGATGACGATGTAGAGCCTGTTAATATGACGCTTGTTAATCTTTCTATTCTCAGTGAGGACTGGGAAGCCGATGAAGATAATGTAATTCCGGATGTTCTCGAGGATCCCCCCGGAGAGCCAATAAACTGAGAAGAGGTCTTTTATGCCAGGATACAAAAAACTTATTGCAGCCTGTCTCTTGCTTGTACTATGCACAGTACTTGCTGCCTGCGGCAAAACTTCTGAACCTGAGCCCACTTCCGAACCCACTACCGTAACAATGCCGGACGGCACTATAGTGGATAAGGCAGCTGAATCTCTTGATCTGAGTTCATATACAGACGAAGATATTCCTGCTATTCTTTCACTGCTAAGTGAGTTTTCAGGGCTTAAAACAATAGATGTAGGAAGCGATGATAATATCTCGGCGGATAATTTTATCGCTATCACTGACGCTGTGCCTGATGCAGCATATACATACAGCTTCAAATTGCTCGGGCATAAGATATCTACTGCAGATAAAGAGATAGATATTAAAGGAATAGACTCTGCCGAGGCACAGACTCTTGCAGCTATTCTGCCCTATATGCCAAAGCTTGAAAATGTATCCGTTGGAGATGAGAACACATCACCCATTGACTGGGATGTATTTGCAACGATAACTGCCGCAGCTCCGGATGTTGAATATGACTATTCCTTTACTCTTTACGGTGAAAAGTTCAATACCTCCGATGAGGAGATTGACCTGCGCAAGATTCCTGTAGACGACGGCTGCGCTGCTATACGCAAAGTTCTGCCATGCATGACCAAGTGCACATACGTTGATATGGACAACTGCATGGAGGCAACAGATGAAAATAATGAGATTATGGCAAAGCTGAGAGACGATTTCCCCGATAAGGGAATAGTATGGCGAGTCTACTTCAGCTGGAACTACAGCTGCCGCACCGATGTTGAAACTATACTCTGTTCTCTCACCGCCGATCTTTACGGTGACTGGGGACTTACAGACGAAGAGAGTGTAAAGCCTCTTTCCTACTGCAACAAAGTCAAATACCTGGATATTGGTCACAACAATAAACTTGAGACCATCTCCTTTGTTGCAAACATGCCGGATCTTGAAATTCTCATAATCTATCACTCTGCGGTAACCGACCTCAGTCCGCTTGAAAACTGCAAAAAGCTCAGATATCTTGAGATAGGAATGTGTCCTGTTGAGAGTCTTGAACCGCTTTCAGGGCTTACTGAGCTTACCGATCTGCAGATGGGCAAAACCACTACCATCACCGACATCCGTCCTCTCTACCATCTCGACAAACTAGAGCGTCTCTGGATAGGCACGATGCCGCGTGTTTCGGATGAGCAGATTGCTGAATTCTGTGTTCTGCACCCCGACTGCGAAGTAAACACAACAGATGATGAAGTTGATTATACCTGGCGTTACAAGTCTCTTGCTCCAAATGAGTACTGGCCGCAGTATGCTGAGATACGCTCCATATTCAATTACGGCGAAAACGCACAGGGACAGAATTTCTCGGGCTTTGACCCGTATTATAACAACAGCCACAGTGAGACACCTGATCCTGTAGAAAGTGCCAGATACAGATGAGCACTTTTAAAAAGCTTATACTCTCCTTTACTTTTTCTCTGCTGCTCCTTCTCCCAGCCTGCGGCAGTCGGGCAGACACAGAATCTATTGAGCCTTCTCCTTCCCCAACTGCCACTCCCTCACCCACCCCTACTCCTCCTGCAGAATATAAAATTGGAAAATTTATCCTGCATGCAGACGATACCTCTCTTGATCTGCGCGGCATAAGCCATGAGGAAATAAAAAAAGTCTCTGAAGTACTTCCCGAATTTAATGACCTAAAAACCATTGAGCTTGGAAATGATGAGGAATCACCCGTTGACTGGGAAGATATAGCACTTCTTGAAGCATCTGCTCCCTCTGCAGCAGTAAGCTATTCTTTCACTTTGTACGATATCCAATTCACACTTGCCGACACAGAGATGGACCTTAACCATATAGATATCGATGACCGTGGCGAGCTCGTGCGCCAAGTAATAGCGTGCATGCCGAATCTTACATACCTTGACATGGATTTCTGCGGAGTGGAAGATGAAGATATGGCAGCCATACGTGATGACTTCCCAAATATAGAGGTTGTATGGAGGGTATTTTTCGGCGAGGCATATACCTGCAGAACAGATGTTGAAAAAATACTTGCATCCTGCCCCGGACTTGGAGGAAACCTTACTCCCGAAAATACACAGTCACTAAAGTACTGTACTAAGGTAAAATACCTGGATGTAGGTCACAATGAAGTACTGCACGATATCTCCTTTATCTCATATATGCCGGATCTTGAGGTTGCAATCCTTGCAATGGATTATTTCACGGATACATCACCGCTTGCTGACTGTCCGCATCTGGAATTTCTGGAGATCCAGACAAATGAGATAACCGACCTTACACCGCTTTCCGGTCTCAAGGAACTCAAGCATCTCAATATCGGCTGGAATTTTGAACTCACTGACATTTCCCCTATTTATGATCTAGATCTTGAGCGGCTTTGGATAGGCTGTCTCACCCCCATCCCTGATGAGCAGGTCGAAGAATTTAAACGCCGCCATCCCGACTGCGAAGTAAACACCGAGGTCTATGACCCTCATGGTGACTGGCGCTATGCTTCTGACGGCAGCGGATTTCTCCCCCGCTATGCTCTGCTCGTTGAGCAGTTCGGATATGACAAAGCCGACTATGCATTAGCCGGCAATGACCCTAAATTTTATAAAGGAGGCGTATTCCCATGGGCATACGGAAGCTGAACTACGAAGAAGAATTTAATAATAGAGTTGCTTTTATAAAAAAGCTGCTTGAAAGCTCGCATGCCTCCGGCATAGTTTTTGGTAACTCTGGCGGTAAAGACAGCGCCCTTGTTGGCATACTGTGCAAAGCCGCCTGTGACAACACTGTCGGAGTTATTATGCCTTGTGCATCAAAGCGCAATTATGGTCAGGACGCAGATGACGGCAATGAACTTTCAGCTCAATTTAATATTGAAACACGCACTGTAGACCTAACCCCCGTGCGTGAAGCTGCAATGAGCGAGTATGCAAAAGTAACAGGACTCAACGCTGCCGCAATAACAAACATTGCTCCGCGGCTTAGAATGACAACTCTTTATGCTATTGCCGCTGCCGAAAACAGGCTCGTTGCCGGCACAGGCAACCGCAGTGAGATATACATGGGCTATTTCACAAAGTGGGGCGACGGTGCCTCTGATTTTGACCCGATATCCGACCTCACCGCATCCGAGATTTTCGAATTTCTTGAGTATCTCAACGCTCCCCGCTCCATTATAGACAAAGCTCCATCTGCAGGTCTTTTTGACGGACAGACTGATGAGCAGGAAATGGGTGTTACATATGCTGCCATCGATAGATATCTTCTCACCGGCGAGGCCTCCGAAAAGGACCTGAGCATAATTGAGAGATACCATAGCCGCAGTGAACACAAGCGCAAGCCTGTAACAACATACGAAAACAGCAAATAATATATCTGCTCTTGCAGCAGTGAGCTTATCAGTAAAACGGTCATGCCCCTCTTAGGAACATGACCGTTTTATCTTTCTTTTGAACTGCCGGCAGGAAAAACGTTCACTCCGTCAGTTTCAATTTCGCCCGCTCTAATAAGTTCATTCAGGCGTCTTATGGCGTTATCCCGCATTATCTCGCCGGCAAGGATAACAGAATTTGTTATATTGAGGCTCCGCATAAATTTTTCAGGAAACTCCGCTATTTTAATAGGGCAGGATATTAATTTGCGGATACTATCATAAATATCTATCTCTTTTTTTATATTTGCATCAATTAACGCATCAATATCTTCCGGCGAAATATATCCGTTATGACCTGCAGCATATCCTCTGCAATGCAGGTCCTTTAGCTTTACCATGCTCACAAGCGCCTCCTGCACATCCTCCATGTAGGGGAGTTTTGCCGTTGAAAGATCTTCGGCCCCCATAATGGCATCACCAAGGAAGCACATTTCGTCAGGCGTTATTACGGCGCAGTGCCCAGGTGTGTGCCCAGGTGTGTGCACAAGCGTGAAAGTCTTTCCGTCTATAGCTATATCTCCCTCTTTTATAAAAGAGATTGGATATTCTATCTTATTGTATGCAATGTGCTCGAGTCTATTTTCATTTTCATGAGCATATATTATTCCGCCGCGGCTGAAAATATCTTCATTATTGGCAATATGGTCCCAGTGCAGATGTGTGCATAAAGCAGCAGCAATCTGCCATCCACGTTTATCAAGCTCTTCAAAAAGTTCCGGAGCGGCGCAGCAGCCCGTATCTATAATAACCGCTTCACTGTTTCCGAGATAATGCAGAAGCATTGACGATGTGATAAGCGGGTTTGATGTTTTTAATAGATATGAGTTTTCGGATATCTGCCGCAACTCCATAGCTGCCTGATCCTTTCAATAATATTCGATGATTATCTGATTCGTGGAATATTATAGCGCAGAAGTTCTTTCGCGTCAAAATTTATAAATACGCCTGCACCTATTTGTGTATTTTATGTCAAGGACAGCTGTTTTTGATGGAAAAACAAATTTGGGCTTGACTGAAAATCCTTCTATTGTTATAATTCAACAGAAATT
>R14__coassemble_970_pt1 | contig 16258 bp, 16 predicted proteins | sample R14__metabat2_low_PE_022 | metagenome-assembled genome bin R14 | reverse complement strand
TTTGTTGAAAAACCTTTTTTCATTTTTATCTCCCTATTAAGTTAAATTCAGAAATACTTGATTATTATATATAAACTCTTTACTTTTAGCAATTATATTTTTTATAAATAGCGATAATAATAACCTGCAGATCACCTTTGAAGTTCTGCAGGTCATTCAAATTATTCTGTTTTCAGCTTAACACTTAGCCTTCAACAGCTGTAGCAGTGAATTTGCCGGTGGCATTGACTGCGTCGATAAGGGCTGAGTTTTCTACAGGTGCATTGAGCTCAACAACAGCATTTTTCTCGGTGTGGGAAGCAGTTGCCGAAACAACGCCCGGTACAGCTTCAAGAGCCTTTTTTACTTTTGCCTCACAGTGCGGGCAGCCCATTCCTTCGATCTTAACTATTTTCTGCATTTGTGTTTATCCTCCTAATTATTTTATAGAGATGAGATTATAATCCTCGTCTTCTATGGCTTTTTTAATTTTTACACGGTCTATCTTACCAATATATTTTGCGGTGGCAATGCCGGTTTCAAAGTTTGCCGAGGCCTCTATAATGCCGTCTATAGCTTCAAGAGCTTCTTTAACTGCACTTTCGCAGTGGTGACACATCATGCCTTCTATTTCTAAGGTAAGTGTCTTTTCTTCATCTTCAGAAAATTCCGCCACGCTTTGAGACGTTTTTGAAGCTCTCTTTTTATCATGTGAAGGGTCATAGATTTTCACAAGGTTCAGTCTGAGAGCATTTGAAACAACGCAGAAGCTTGAAAGGCTCATTGCAGCAGCCCCGAACATTGGATTGAGAGTGAGCCCCAGTGGAACAAGACAGCCTGCAGCAAGCGGGATGCCTATAACATTATAGCAGAAGGCCCAGAAAAGATTTTCTTTTATATTGAGGAGTGTACGGCGGCTGAGTCTTATTGCAGCAGGGACATCTATAAGGCTGCTGCGCATAAGAACAACATCTGCTGCATCTACCGCAACATCAGCTCCTGCACCTATGGCAATGCCGATGTCTGCTCTTGTAAGAGCAGGAGCATCATTTATACCGTCTCCTACCATTGTGACTTTGCCTTCTTTCATAAGACGGCGGACTGCACTCTCTTTGCCATCAGGCAAAACGCCTGCTATTACCTCGTCAACACCCGCCTGAGCGCCTATTGCCTTTGCTGTGCGCTCGTTATCACCCGTGAGCATAACAACACGTATACCCATATTGCGCAGCTGAGTGATAGCTTCAGGGCTGTCTTCTTTTATGGTGTCAGCGACTGCAATAATGCCGAGGAGCTTATCTCCGGCAGCAAACAGAAGCGGAGTTTTGCCGCCTTCCGCCAGTGAAACGGCACGCTGTTCAAGCTCAGGCGGGATAGTGACTTTTGAGCTTATAAACTTTGTGCTGCCGCCAAGAAGCGTGCTGCCACTGAGCTCTGCTGTGAGTCCGTTGCCCGGCAGCGCTGTGAAGTCTGACACCTCCGGGATGCTTTTATCTGCCGCTAGCTCCATAACTGCCTTTGCGAGAGGATGCTCGCTCTTTGCTTCAAGAGACAAGGCACACGAAATAAGTTCTGACTCCGAAATACCTGAAGCCGGGATAATATCTGTTACCTTTGGAGTGCCGGAGGTGATAGTGCCGGTTTTATCAAGAACTACTATTTCCGTCTTGCCGGTCTGCTCAAGAGAAACAGCCGTTTTGAAAAGTATACCGTTTTTAGCGCCAACGCCATTGCCCACCATTATGGCAACAGGTGTTGCAAGACCTAGTGCGCACGGGCAGCTTATTACCAGCACTGAGATAGCGCGGGCAAGGCTAAAGGAAAAGCTTCTGCCGATAAGCAGCCATACCGCAAGGGTTATGAGTGATATTGATATTACTGCGGGAACGAAAATTCCTGATACTTTATCTGCAATCTTTGCAATGGGAGCTTTGGTTGCTGCTGCATCACTGACCATTTTTATTATCTGAGAGAGAGTAGTGTCTTCGCCAACGCGGGAGGCTCTGCACTTGAGGAAGCCTGACTGGTTAATGGTTGCAGCTGAGACTGTATCTCCTTCTATCTTATCAACAGGGATGCTCTCGCCTGTGAGGGCTGACTCATTAACAGCACTGCTGCCTTCAAGAACAACTCCATCCACCGGGATGCTCTCTCCCGGGCGTACGATAAATACATCGCCTGCTGCAACCTGCTCTATAGGAACAGTAATTTCCTGTCCATCCCGCAGCAGAACAGCTGTTTTTGGGGCAAGGTCCATTAAAGAGCGAAGAGCGTCAGTTGTCTTGCCCTTTGAGCGTGATTCAAGCATTTTGCCGACTGTAATGAGGGCAAGTATCATAGCAGCGGATTCAAAATAGAGTCCGTGCATGCCTGACATAACAGCTTCTGAATCGCCCTGAAGCTGCGATAAAGTCATACCGAAAAGAACAATAACGCTCCAGATAAAGCTTGCTGAAGAGCCAAGGGCAACAAGAGTGTCCATATTTGGAGAGCGGTTTATAAGACCCTTAAAGCCGCTGATGAAAAACCGCTGATTTATTACCATTATAATTGAGGCGAGGAGCATCTGGGCAATGCCGATGCCGATGCAGTTGCCGTCTAAGAATGCAGGAACAGGCCATGAGAACATTGTATGCCCCATGGAGATATACATAAGGATAATGAGAAACACCAGAGAACTTATAAGGCGCTTTTTAAGGATGGGAGTCTGCTTATCTTCAAGAGAGTCTGCGCCTGATGTCTTTTTTGCAGCTGCGCCTTTAAGAGAGGCGCCGTACCCTGCGGCCGTTACGGCAGAAATTATACTTTCTGACGAGGCAGTGCCCTCAACTCCCATGGAGTTGGTTAAAAGGCTTACTGCACACGATGTTACGCCCGGGACTTTATTAACTGCCTTTTCTACTCTGGCAACGCATGCCGCACACGACATGCCTGTTACTTCATATTGCTGCATATACGCTCCTTATTTCATTAACTTCTGCATAGTGTCTACAAGTTCGTCAATTACCTCGTCCTTGCCGGCACGGATGTCTCTGGCGACACAGTTGTGGATGTGGCTTGAGAGGAGCTCTTTATTAAAGGCATTCATTGCAGCGTTTATTGCCGCCGACTGAATGAGAACATCATTGCAGTAAGCGTTATTTTCGATCATAGACTGGATTCCGCGGACCTGACCCTCAATGCGTTTGAGGCGGTTTAGCAGTTTCTTTTTTTCTTCTTCGGAGCGGATAGTCGTTTTTTCTCCGCAACAGCAGCATTCATTCATAATATACACCTCGTATACCCCCTGGGGGTAATTTGATAGTATACCCCTATAGGGTATATGTCAAGTTATTTTTATTGCAAAGTAAGACACATGGATGTATAATCAGCTGAAAATACTTCAAAAATTCAAAAGTATTTTTTGCAATGTGGCTTTGAAGGAGAAAATAACATGTTTGGAAAGAGACCTGACGGAATCAGAATAAAGGGCATTGACCCTGTTATGAGGATCACCCCGTATATTATGCCTATGCGCTGTGATGCACAGGTATTTCTTAAGCATAGAGCTGATATGGAAGCTATGTCCCGCTATATAAGAAGAAAAAAGCGTGAGGACGGAGAGCAGATAGGATATATGCATATAGTGCTTGCTTCCTATGTGCGTGCAATAAGCAACAATCCTGAGGTCAACCGCTACATTATGAATAAACAGCTTTACGCCCGCAATAACTGCTCGGCTGCATTCACTATTCTTAAAGACCCCGGAGATGCTGACAAGGGAGAGGCTGTAGTTAAGATAAAATTTGACCTTAACGATACCATCTATGATGTGCGCGACAGAGTAAATGCCGCAATAGAGGCAAACCGCGGTGACGCAGGCGACGGCGGATTTATAGATAAGCTGCTCAGCTTTCTGTTTGCAGTGCCGGGGCTTGCAACAGTGGTTGTTGCAATAGTGCGTTTTCTTGACAGATACGGCATAGCACCTTCTGTGCTGATGGAAGAACTGCCGTTTTATGTTGGAGCATATATAACAAATACAGCTTCAATAGGACTCCACGATGTTAACCACCATATTTATAACTGGGGCAACGTCGGGCTTTTCTTCGGAATGGGCACACCCGAAAAAATCGCTGAAGTTACAGACGGAAAGACTGTTATGAAAAAATATCTGCCGATAGGAATTACGGCAGATGAACGTGTATGTTCCGGTGCTCATTATGCAAGATTCTTTGCCGATATGAAATTTTATCTTGACCACCCGGATAAGCTTGAGCAGGAGCCCGAGCAGGTAAGATTTGACAAAGAGTGCGAATATCACGAGGATAAGCCGCAGAGTGCACATAGTGACGTAAGCACAGACGAAGACTGAATTTAATAAAATTTCTGCAATCTTGTGCTTAGTTTATATTGAGTTGTTTTTTCCTTGACATAATGCTTCGCGTGTAATATTATTACATCAAATTTTTGAAGTATTTTGCAACGAATGGAGGCTAAGATGGTAAAAATAATATCCGACAGCACTTGCGATCTTTCACCTGAGCTCATTGAGAGATACGATATAACAATAGTCCCGCTGCACATACTGCTTGGTGATGACGAATATGAAGACGGCTTTGGCATTAAGCCGGAAGAGATATTTGCCTGGGCTGATGCCAACAAGACAACTCCAAAAACCTCCGCTCCTTCGCTTGAGCGCGCAGCTGAAATAATAAAACCGTTTACTGACGAAGGCAGAGACGTGATATGCTTTTCTATATCAAGCCAGATGTCAGCCTCCGGCAGCATTATGGCGCTTGCAGCTGACGAGATAGGCGCTGCTGACAAGGTTAAGGTGATAGACTCTGCAAACCTTTCAACAGGCATAGGTCTGCTGGTTATAGAGGCTGCAGTTATGGCTAAAGAAGGCTGCAGTGCGGAAGAAATAGTAGAAAGAATAGAAGAACTTAAACCGCTTGTGAGAGCAAGCTTTGTTGTAGACACTCTGGTCTATCTCCACAGAGGTGGAAGATGCAGCGGACTTGCAGCCCTTGCAGGCAGTGCACTTCAGCTGCACCCGAAGATTACTGTTATTGACGGTGCTATGAAAGCCGGCAAAAAATATAAAGGCAAGCTCAGCAAGGCTGTTGACAGCTATGTTCACGACCTTAAGGATGCCATGAAAAATGCAAAACCCGATAGAGTATTCATAACCCACTCAGGCTGCGACAGGGAGATAGTTGAGAGCGTGAGAAGCTACCTTGAATCTCTTAATGTATTTGATGAAATACATGAAACAAGAGCCGGCGGCGTTGTTTCAAGCCATTGCGGACCGGGAACTCTGGGTGTTCTGTTTATCTCTAAATAGTATTAATATTACCGGACAGCCTTTTATAGGGGATCCGGTTTATTTTATGCAGAAATATATCGCTTTTATTTTTTATAGATGTGTGATAAATTCACAATATAGAAATTATTCCGGTCAAGGAGTTTATTTGAGATGAGCGGAAAAGTGGTTATACATACTTTAAAATGCGGCAGCATAAATGTGAGACCGCAGGACAGATATATTGCTGATAAAGGCATTTTTAAAGCTCGCATCAAGCTGCCTGTAAATGTATATCTCATAGAGCATCCAAAGCACGGACTCATACTGCTTGATACAGGATGGTCAAAAGATTGCCGGGATATTCTCCCCCACCCTCTTCTAAAGTTTTATGAACCTGAGATAAGTGCCGGAGAGACAGCCTTAGAGCGGCTGGAGGAAATGGGCATAAGGCCCTGTGATATTGATATGGTGCTGCTCTCACATCTGGACGTTGACCACACATGTGCTCTGAAGGATTTTACGGATGCTAAAAGAATAGTATGTTCCGAGCTTGAATATTTCTATTCAAGCAGAGTTGTTTATAAAATGCGGCAGGTATGGGATACCTACATGCCATGGATAGATAAAATTGAGCGCATACACTATAGGGCAAGCGTACTTGGTCCGACCGGACGCGGGTTTGATCTTTTTGGTGATGAGAGTGTGCTGTGTATTTATTGTCCCGGTCATACAGACGGTATATTCTCCACTATAGTCACAAATCAGCCCTGCAACAGGTTTACAGCTGTGGGAGACGGGAAATACGGCGGCGATTATGCAGTGCTTGCATCTGATGTGGCTTTCTGCGAAGAAAATGTAAAAAATCTGGTGGTACCCGGATATGGATTCAGCCACGGGATGCAGAAAACATCTCTTGAATTTCTGCAGAAACTTAAGGAGGACCCGCAATGCAGGGCAATGCTCTTTTCACATGACCCGAAGTGTCCTGCTAAAGTTGAAATAGAATAAAATCCGCAGCCGGACTCCGCGCAGCAGCGGAGTCTTTTTGCTGCATACCGGCTTTTTACGCGCGAGAAAAAAATTGACAGCGAGCTCATATATATTGTATTATTTTTTTGTTTTGCGAAAGGAGATTTCGCCGTGATAACTGTTAAAAACATCAACTACCCCGCTCCCGGGGGGATTGAAAAGCGAAGATTATATATATACACCCCTTTGAGCTACGAATACGAACCCGAGAAGCGCTACCCGGTATTATATATGTTTGACGGGCACAATGTTTTCTATGATGCAGACTCCACTTATGGCAAAAGCTGGGGACTTGGAAAGTATCTTGACTATACTCAGACTGAGCTTATAGTTGTTGCGCTGGAATGCAACCACGGGGAGAATTTTGAAAGGCTGAGTGAATATTCCCCTTATGATTTTGAAGGTGAAAACACCGGATTTATAAAAGGCCGCGGCAAAGAGACGATGGACTATTTTGTCTATAAGCTGAGACCTATGATAAACAGAAATTACCGCACACTGCGCGGCAGAGACAACACCTTTATAGGCGGGTCAAGCATGGGCGGACTGATGGCGCTTTACGGAATTCTGGAATATAACCGCTACTTCTCAGAAGCTGCAGCCCTCTCCCCTGCAATATGGATGAACTTTAATGAAATATGCGAGCTCATTAAAAAGTCACCTGCTGCAGACGACACTCTTATATATATAGATTACGGCTCTGAGGAAATGGATTTTTCTCCCGATATTGCAGAAGCTTTCGGCAATTTTGGCGGTATGCTGATGCAAAAAGGCATAGCGCTCACTGCGCGGATAGTTCCGGGCGGCACTCACAGCGAGGCAAGCTGGGAAAAGCAGCTTCCGTTTGTTATAAGCACTTTGCTATATGAATAAAACTATATGGAGTAAGGACAGATAGTTATGAAAAATATTATTTTTATTTCGCCGAATTTCCCCGATAACTACAAATATTTCTGCCGTGAGCTCAAAAATAACGGCATGAACGTGCTTGGCATAGGCGATCAGCCATACGATGAGCTCTCTCCCGAGCAGAAAGAGAGCATGACTGAATATTATAAAGTCAACTCTCTGGAAGATTATGATGAGATGTATAAAGCGGTTGCATTCTATGCTTTTAAATACGGCAGAATTGACTGGCTTGAATCAAATAACGAATACTGGCTCGAACAGGATGCCGCTCTTAGAACAGACTTTAATATCTGCACTGGATTTAAGAGTGAGGATATGGAGCATGTTAAATTTAAAAGCGCTATGAAAGCCTGCTACAAAAAAGCCGGAATACCGACTGCAAGATATCATCTTGTGGAAGACATGGACGACTGCCTTGAATTTATATCTGAGGTCGGCTACCCGGTGGTTGTAAAGCCTGATAACGGAGTTGGTGCTTCACACACATACAAGCTCAAATCCGATGAGGATCTGGCGGCATTTCTTGAAGAGAGAGCTGAGGAATATCCTGACGTTCCATATATTATGGAAGAGTTCGTCAAGGCAACAGTAAACAGCTATGATGCTATAATCGGACCTGACTGCGAACCGATATTCGAAACCGGTAATGTTACTCTTGACTCCATAATGGACATAGTAAACGAAAACAAAAACTCGCTTAGCTATATCCGCAAGGAGCTGCCTGATGATATACGCAATGCCGGCAGAGCAACAGTCAAAGCATTTAACGTGAGAAGTCGCTTTGTCCATCTGGAATTTTTCAGACTTGATGAGGACCAGGAAGGTCTTGGCAAGAAGGGCGATATAGTAGGTCTTGAGGTAAATATGCGCCCGTCAGGCGGATTTATGCCTGACATGATGAACTATGCCCACTCAACTAACGTTTATAAGATCTGGGCAGATATGGTTGCATTTGGCGGAAGCGATGTACAGCAGGAAGGGCATCAGTTCTGCGCGTTTATAGGCCGCAGAGACGGAAAAGATTATAAATACACTGATGAGCTTGCAAAGAAAAAATATGCCGACAATATCATCAGGGTATTCAGACTGCCTGAAGCTATGGCTGCTGCCATGGGCAATGTGATAACGCTTGCAGTATTTGATGATGAAGAAAAAATGATGCAGTTTTACGCTGATATGGAAGCTGTTTTTTAAGGAGAGAATATGGAAATTCGCTATTTTAAAGAATACAGCCCTTCAATGGGAAGAGATATGGAAATGAAGGTATGGGGACACGACGGATGGCCTGTGCTCTTTATTCCCTGTCAGGACGGGCGCTTTTTTGATTTTGAAAACTTCGGCATGATAAATACTCTTGCTTCAAGAATTGAAAGCGGCGAGATAACCGTTTACTCAATAGACACAATAGACAAAGAGACATGGTCTGATACCGAATCAGATCCCAGATATAGAGCAGAGCTTTATGAGAAATGGCTTTCATATATATGCAATGAGGTTGTCCCTTTTGCAGGCGGACACATGATGGTTATGGGCTGCTCGCTTGGCGCTACTCATGCTGCCATTCTTTACTACCGCAGGCCTGACCTTTTCAACAGACTTTTGGCTATAAGCGGAATTTACTGCTCTGATTACGGTTTTGGCAACTATCATGATGATCTCACATATTACTTCTCACCTGTTGAATTTATTGCAGGCATGCCGGCTGACCACCCGTGGATAGCGCAGTATAACAGTGAAAAGAGCGTAATATGCACAGGACTTGGTGCATGGGAGCAGCCTGATACCGCCCGCAGACTTGCCGATATATTTGCCGAAAAGGGTATCCACACCTGGGTGGACTTCTGGGGCAGTGATGTAAACCACGATTGGCCATGGTGGTTTAAGATGGTGGAATATTTCATGCCTTATCTGCTGTCTGATTAAAATTTAAGAGTTAAATTTACCGTCGGTTGGAATCCTTTCCCATACCGGCGGTGATTTTTTTGTGTCCATACTCATTGCTGACCATCTCTAATGTAATGCATCTTGAAAAAAGAGACGGACTGTTATAAAATCAAAGCATGAAAAGAATTATTATCTCCATAATATCTATACTGATTGTTATTGCCATGTGCGTTTCTATCGCAGTTTTCACCCAGCCCTCGATACCCGCAGGGGCTGAGGCTAAAATTGCCGTATTTACGCGCAATAAGCCGCATGCTGAGATTACAACCGCCATTGTAACCGAAGACGAAACTATTATTAAAGCCTACGGTCACAACGGCAAAGAGATTGAAGTTCCTGAGCGCGATTATGAGCTTGGCGGCATAACCAAAACTTTTGTCGGAGCTATCTGTGCAAGAGCTATCGGCGAAGGACTGATAAGCTTTAATGACCGCGCCGGCGACTGTCTCCCTCTCGGGCAGGGAATATATAATGCCTCTGTTATAGACCTTGTAACTCACACCTCGGCTTACGGCTCATATACCGCAGAAAAGTATTCAAGTGCAAAGCTCAGAGCCGGCAAGAATCCATTTGCCGGAATAAGAAATTCAGACATTATTCTTGCCATGGATAACTTCAGGCTCCTGCAGTCTCCCCCGTTTATGTATTCATATTCAGACTTCGGCACAGCAATTCTCGGGCTGATGGCGTCATCCGCGTACGGCACGGATATCTACACTCTTCTCAGTATATATGTGCAGAAAGAGCTTGAACTGCAGGATACCTATATTGCAACAGAAGACAGCGAAAAAAGCCCGGACAACGGCTGGATATGGGATAGAGACGAGGCGTTTATCTCCGCCGCAGGACTTACATCTAATATAAACGACATGATTAAATATGCCTCAATGTATTTAAACAGCACCCGTCCTGAATTCACCGAAGCTGCAAGGATACTCTGCGAGGTAAACAATGACCTTTCTATCGGCTATTTCTGGGAGCTTAACCACGAGGGCACTATTCTCTACCAGGGGGGAGAAACTTCAAACTATGCCTCATATATAGCAATAGACCTGGAAAACCATATTGCGGTTATTGTGCTTTCAAACTATCCTAACGATAAATACGGTGATATGGCTGATATAACAAAGGCATTACTAAGTGAGTATCAGCCGCAGGATATCTCCACCGACGAACCTGCAGTTGAAAGTCAGATAGCTGATACAGCTGAATCCTGATAAAAAATCCGCTTCAAAAGAAGCGGAATTTTTTATTATATTAATTATTATCTCATTCTCCTGAGAGAAGATGCTCACCGAGCTTATATACGTCGCCCGCGCCTACTGTGAATATAACATCGCCTGGGCTTGCTATCTGCTTAAGGGCCGTCTCAAGACTCTGGAAGTCCGGATAGAAAACAGCATTATCAAGATGCTCAGCCAGCTGGCTTGAAGAGATACCGATAGTGTTCTGCTCTCTTGCGGCATAAATCTCTGCAAGGAGAAGAACATCGGGGCGCTTGAGCTGCTCAAGGAAATCATCAAAGAGAGCAGCTGTTCTGGAGTATGTGTGCGGCTGGAAGACTATTATTGTTCTTTTATAGTTAAGAGTATCTAAGGTATCAAGCAGTGCTTTGAGTTCGCCCGGATGGTGAGCATAGTCATCATAAATATCAGCCCCGTTGTATTTGCCCTTGAATTCAAAGCGGCGGCCTGCTCCGTTAAATCCTGCAAGACCGTATTTTACGGCATTTGGTCTTAAGCCAAGGCATATAGATGCAGCGGTTGCAGCAAGTGCATTTTTAACATTATGCTTTCCCGGAACATGAAGGACTACGTCTGTGAAGAAACGGTTTTTATAGTAGATATCGAATTCGGAATTTGTGCCGTTATAGCGGATATTCTTTGCCTGAACATCGGCATTTTCGCTTAGTCCAAAGGTTATGACCTTGCGGTGGAGTCCTTCAATGCAGTCCATGGTGTTTTTATCGTCTATGTTGGCAACAACACAGCCGCTGTCTTCAGGAACATTTGAAGCAAACATTCTGAACGAGCGCTTTACTTCATCAAGATCTTTAAAGAAGTCAAGATGGTCTGCCTCTACATTTAGAATAACCGCAATAGTCGGGTGCATTGAAAGAAATGAATTAAAGTATTCGCATGCTTCCATAACTATTGTATTGCCGCGCCCTATTCTGTGCCCTGCATTAAGAAGAGGAAGCGTACCGCCAATCATAACGGTAGGGTCTTTATCGGCAGCCATAAGTATATGGGTGCACATGGAGGTAGTGGTTGTTTTGCCGTGAGTGCCTGAAATGCACAGGGCGTTATTGTAGTCCTTGGAGATGGCACCCCAGGCCTGGGCTCTTTCATAGACAGGTATTCCCTTTTCACGAGCCGCAACTATCTCAGGGTTATCATCGTGGACAGCCGCAGTGCGGACGATGAATTCTATATCGTCGCCTATATTGCCGGCCTTGTGGCCTATATATACAGGAACTCCGAGATTGCGGAGGTTTATTACGTTTTTGCTTTCATTTGTATCGGAACCCGAAATATTAAGCCCCATATCATAGAGCACTTCAGCCAGAGATGACATTGACACCCCGCCGATTCCGATAAGATGACCCCTTCTGCCCGGAGACATAAAGTTCTCAAAATCAGTCATTGAGTTGATCCTTTCAAAAATACAAATGACAAAAAGCACATAAGATGCTACAATTAACTTTAGTATTATAGCCCATGATGAGTCTTATTGCAAGAATAAAGGAACTGAAATGGATAAGATGGAAAGCTTTGAACAACTTAGAGCAGAGTGCATGAACTGCCAAAAATGTGCGCTTGCAGCCACAAGAACAAACCTTGTATTCGGTGTTGGCAATGAAAACTCCGATATAATGTTTATAGGTGAAGGACCCGGCGAAACAGAAGATCTGCAGGGCATACCGTTTGTCGGTAAAGCAGGTCAGCTTCTTGATAATATATTCAAGCTCATAGGGCTTGACAGGGATTCAATATACATAGCCAACATTGTCAAGTGCCGCCCTCCACAAAATAGAGACCCTAAACCCGACGAGAAAGATGCATGCCGCCCCTGGCTTGAGCAGCAGATAGCACTTGTTGACCCAAAGATAATAGTCTGCCTTGGCAGAATAGCCGCTACCAGCCTTATAGGCGAAGACTTTAAAATCACCCGCGAGCACGGCAAGTGGTTTTATATTGACGGGCGGAAATATATAGCAACTTATCACCCGTCTGCGCTTTTGAGAGATGAATCAAAACGTCCGGATGCTTTTGCAGACTTTAGAGAGATAAGATCTGAATTGAGAAAGATCAGAGAAGAGAATGCTTGAGTTTAAAACTATCACTTTAAAAGATAAAGTCGTCGTAGACAAAGCTGTCTTTGCTGAGAACAGCCGCAGTGCTGACTTCAACTTTGGCAATATATACATATGGGACAAACATTTCCGCCAGCTTGTTGCCTTTCATGGCGAGAGGATGATAACAAAGCTGCGGTATGCGGGCGAGCCTATGTTTGTTTTTCCGATTGGCCGCGGTGACCTTCGAGGTGCCGTTGATGCTGTGAGTGAGTTTGCTGCACACAAAAAATACCCGCTCGTCATAAGAGGAATAACAGAAGAAAACCTTGAAAAGCTTGAAAATGAATATCCCGGCAGATTTGAATACAGCGAGGATTCTGACTGTGCAGACTATATCTATCTTGCCGAAAAGCTTGCAAGCTACTCCGGTAAAGCTCTGCATGGGAAGAAAAATCATTGCAACAGATTCGAAGCTGATCACAGCTGGGAATTTATACCAATTGACAGAAAAAGCATCCCGCTTTGCATGGATATGCTGGATGTGTGGACCGAAGATAATTCAGACCGGCTTGATAAGAGCATAGCATATGAGCACGATGCGATTATCCGCGCATTTGCTGCATACGAACAGCTCGGACTTGAGGGCGGAATGCTCTTTGCCGACGGCAGAATAGTCGGGTTTTCTATTGGAGAACTCATAAACTCCGATACCTTCAATGTGCATTTTGAAAAGGCCGAAATTGAAATGAACGGTGCCTATCCGATGGTATGCAGAGAAATGTGCCGCATGGTTATGGAGAAGCACCCCGAAGTTAAGTATATCAACCGCGAAGATGATATGGGGCTTGAATCGCTCAGAAAGTCAAAGCTTTCCTATAAGCCCGAATTTCTTTTAAAAAAATACACCGCGAGGGAAAAGAATGGCTGATAAAGGCTTGCAGACGATTATAAGAGAATATAGTCCCTCGGATGTCCCGGCATTGATCTCGCTGTGGGAGGATACATTTGGAGACAGCAAAGAGTTTATATCCGATTTCTTTGATATGCTGCCTCAAATGGGCACATGCATACTTGCTGAAAGAAACGGGACAATCATCGCCGAGGCGAGCGTCATAACAGAGCTTGAAATAATTTCGGATGTCGGTATGGTTTTTGGCAAATGTGCATATATTTATGCCGTTGCTGCGGATAAAAAGCATCGCGGCGAAGGGCTCGGCATTGATGTAAGCAGGGCTGCATATAATTATGCAAAAGACCATGGCATTGAAATAATATGTACACTGCCGGCAGACAACGGGCTATACAGCTTTTATAATAAAGCCTGCGGCTTTGACAGCTCTCTTCATCGCAGAAAATATACAGTGCCTGCCTGGGAGCTTGGAAGCGCTGAAAAAATAGATTATTCCGAATATATCTCTCTGCGTGAAAAAATGCTCATCGGCACACACATGAAACCATCCGCACCCGTGATGAAATTTGCCGATAAACTCTGCAAATATTATGGAGGCGGGCTTTATAGCTCAGAGAGTGGGATATGCATGGCGCAGGTTGAAGGCAATATTTGCATTATATATGAAATAATCTCGTCGTCCGATAAAAGCGCTGAAAGTCTTGCCGCCGATACTGCTGCAGTGCTGGGCTGCCTGGGGGCAGTATACTATCTGCCTGATGAAAACGGTGAAAAATATATTGCTTTTGAGTCGGGAAAGATTCCCGAAAAAACTTTTTGGGGAATAGCGTTTGAATGATTTCAACAGTACAACATGTTGTGGTGCGCAGGAAATTATGTAAATTTAATTTTATTATTTAATATTTCTGTAACATTTAGTCGCTTATTTATGAAACATCTTAGCGATATTATGTAACCACATTAAGGAAGTTTCATCTTTTTCATTTTGTCCTCAATATATAAAGCAGAAAGGAACGGTTCGCCGTTCCTTTTTGTTTTTGTTTTCCTTGCCGCATAAAACTGATGATGCTATAATTGCAGCATAAATAATGATTTGATCAGGAAGTAAGATAAAAATGATAAAGAGAGTAGACCTTCACCTCCACACTACCGCCTCAGACGGCACCGATGCTCCGGAGACCGTCTTAAATAAAGCGATTAATGCAAAGCTTGCCGCAATTGCCATAACCGACCATGATACAGTTGACGGATATCTGCAGCTTAAAGATAAAATAGATAACTGCGGGATAGAAGTTGTTCCCGGGATTGAGCTCAGCACTAAATATAACGGACCATGTCACATTCTTGGATATTACATTGACTGCAATAACGATGAGCTTCGCTCAACGCTTGCTCAGATTGTAATTGACCGTGACGAGCGCAATGAAAAATCCATCAGGGTCATGCAGGAAGACGGCATTAATGTTACATATGCAGAGCTTAAAGAAAGATTCGGCGAGGTCATCGGCAGACCGCATCTGGCTGAAGTTTTAGTTGAAAACGGCATTGTTCCGGATATAAAAGCCGCTTTTGCCGAATATCTAAGCAAGGGCAAAAAATACTGGTTTCCGCGCACAACTCTCCCTTTGGAGAAATGCATCAAGCTTATAAATAAAGCCGGCGGCGTTGCTGTGCTGGCACATCCTTTTGAATATAAATATAATACCGAAAAGACCCTTGCGGGGCTTATTGAGTACTGCATCGATAATGGCATAAAAGGAATTGAGTGCCGCCATTCAAGCCACAGTGCCGGCGAAATGGCATATCTTGAGCGTCTTGCCGATGAATACAATCTATTAAAAACCGGCGGGAGCGACTACCACGGAGACCCGAAGCCTGATATATCTATCGGTACAGGCAAAGGAATTCTGTCTGTTCCATACGATTGGTTTGAAAAACTAAAAGCGAGAGCCAATAAATAATGCTCCCGCTTTTATTTTATATTAAATTATTAAGCAATATATCTGTCCTTATTAGAAAGCTCTTTTACAAGGCTGTGGGCAAAAATGAACATTATTACCACAAAAATAATAAATGCGATTGCGCCGTATTCCTCCTGAGATGAGGCGAAATAGTCATATGTGCCGTGAAGCAGCATCGGTATCACAACCGCAAGGAACCTTGTTCTCTTGCTGCGGTAGTAGTCGCCGGAGAGTTCAAAACGCTTCGCAGCGCCGTAGAAAGCACCCATAAAAACGCCGAAGCATGCATGACCGGGAACGGCCGTTACAGCGCGGGCAATTGCGGTGGAAAAGCCATATGAAAGAACATATGCTATATTCTCCCATAGCGCAAATCCGAGCGAAACGAAAACAGCATAAACAACACCATCAAACTGGCAGTTGAATTCCACATGCCGCCACGTGCTCTTCTTAAGGAGAAGGTATTTAAAGCCTTCTTCCGAAAGACCTATTACTATAAAATAAAGCGCAAGATTATAATTCTGCGACCCTGCCTCAAATAGATACGGCAGCCCTGCTATGCCAAGATACTCTGTTATCTCGGCAAATATTGTTGAAAGGACACCAAATAGAACAAGCTTCAGAAGCAGCTTCGGGGGCTCTTTTTCAAGGCGGTCCATTTTATATACATAATATAGCAGGTATGCTGCAGGTATTATAGCCGCAGCAATTAAAAGAATAGATGGTGCAAACAGGATTAGCGGTATAAGCTGCATAATATATATCCTCTTATATTTTTATTTTAATAAATTATATTGCCGAATTCTATTGAGTGCAAGAGAATTCTCTTTAGTTTTATATATTAAAAAACCTTGCTCTAAAGAGCAAGGTTTTTTACATGGCAGCGGGAGAAGGATTTGAACCCTCGCATACGGAGTCAGAGTCCGCTGTGCTACCCC
>R14__coassemble_923_pt1 | contig 16845 bp, 18 predicted proteins | sample R14__metabat2_low_PE_022 | metagenome-assembled genome bin R14 | reverse complement strand
CCTCATCCGGGAAGTAGATGCCGGAGAGCATGTTCATCAGAGTTGTTTTCCCACTGCCATTTTCGCCCAGAAGCGCAAGAATTTCGCCCCTGTAAATATCAAGCCAGCATTTGTCGTTGGCGACTACAGAGCCGAAGCGCTTAGTAATATCACGCATTTTAACTGCGGGGATGCGGTTGTCCATAGGCTTATGCCCTCCTTATAATGTTAGGTAAAGCCCCGGGAGTTCCGGGGCTTTACGCGTATATGGAAACAAAAGAGAGATTACTGATCGAGAAGAGTGATGCCGTCGATGTCGAGTGCGAAGTAAGGAGCGGAACGATATTCAGACTCAAAGAATGCGCCGTCGTGGATAGCTTCTTCGGAATCAGGAGCCCAGTCGCCATCGGTGTCAAGTGCATAAGCCTGTTCCATGGTCTCGCCGCCGACAGTCCATGTTGTGGTATCGAATACCTTAACGGAACCATCAAGGAGAGCGGCCTTAACTTCTTCAAGCTTTTCAGCAGTGCCTTCAGCAGCAACAGCCTCGTTGAGCTCGGTGAGAGCAACTGAGTCAGTTTCAAGAGTGCCGCACCAGTCGGTGTCGTAGTTCTCGCCGTTCTTAACAGCTTCGATTACATATGCAAAGTAAGGCTCCCAGTTGATGCGGGAGGAGATGATGTAGGTGTTGGGGCAGGCTTCCATTGTGGAGCCGTTGTAGGAAACGTTAGGAACCATAGCGGTTTCGCAAGCGTTTGGTGCGCCCATGGAGTCAGCATGCTGGGAGATAAGAACACAGCCGTTCTGGATAAGTTTGGTTGCGCCTTCATTTTCAAGAGTTTCATCATACCAGGAACCGGTGAATACTACGTCCATAGTAACACTCGGGCAGACGCTCTTTGCGCCAAGGTAGAAGGAAGTGTAGCCGGACTTAACTTCTGCATAAGTCATAGCACCAACGTAGCCCATCTTTGCTTCATCAGCAGTGATGTCGCCGTTTTCAATCATCTCGTTGAGCTTGAGACCAGCAGCAACACCTGCGAGGTAACGACCTTCGTAGATGGAAGCGAATGCATTGTGGTAGTTCTCTACGCCTTCAGCAAGAGCCATATCACCGGTGCAGGAAGTGAACTGTACGTCAGGATACTCATTTGCAGCTTCGAGAATGTAGGACTGGTGACCGTAGCTGTCGGAGATAACAACAGAGCAGCCTGCATCAGCAAGCTCACATGCTGCATCGTAAGCATCAGCGGTTTCACCGATGTTTGTCTTTATGATGCCTTCAACGCCTGCAGCTTCGCAAGCTGCATTGAAAGCATTGATGAAGTTTGCATCATAACCGGAGTTTTCGTCGTGGAGGCAGATAAGACCGATTTTGATCTCTTCGGCATCGTCGTCTGCAAATGCAACACCGCAGAGAGCAAAGACCATAACAAATGCGAGGACAAGAGCAAGAATCTTTTTCATTTTATAACCCTTTCTAAATATAAACCGCAGCGATACAGGCAAGACAGACTGTGCCGATACCACTGCGGTAAATTACAAAAATAAAGTAAGCGCAGAAAAAACTGCGCAACGATATTCTTAACAGACTAACGATAGTCCGGTATTTACGGCACCGGGTAGAAACACAAAACCTTATCATTTGCTTATATCGAAAGCGATATTTAATTGCAACTAAAGAATATCATATTATGGACAAAAGTCAAGCGAAAAAATCGTCATTTTGCACATTTTTATGGATAAAATTTTGTGCAAAATGACTAACTAAAAATATTTGAACTATTATGCAAATGTGATTGAAGAATCAGACATTGACGCTATCATTGCCAGGGATTCAACACGAACGCCGGACGCACGAAGCTCATTTCCGCCGCCCTGAAATACCTTTTCTATAGCAATGCCGCAGCCTGCAACTTCAGCGCCTGCCTGATGGCAGAGATCAATAAGACCCTTGAGGGCCGCGCCGGTAGCAAGAAAGTCATCAACAATAAGAACCCTGTCGCCTTTACCGAGATATTCCTTTGAGACAACAACAGTGTTTGTGTTGCCGTGTGTAAAGGATTCTACCCGGGTAGACCAGAGGTCGTCTGAAATATTGCTGCTCTTGCTCTTTTTTGCAAAAACGAGCGGGCTGTGGAACACAAGTCCTGTTACAGCAGCAATTGCAATACCGGAAGCCTCAATGGTAAGGATCTTATTTATGCCCTGCCCGTCATAGAGAGTGTGAAACTCACCGGCCATATCGTAGAGAAGCTGAGGGTCTATCTGGTGATTGAGGAAGCTGTCTACCTTAAGGATTCCGCCAGGTTTTATTTTTCCGTCGGCAAGAATGCGTTCTTCAAGAATTTTCATTATCTATCCTCCGTTTAAATTATTCTTATAATACCGAAAAAAGCCCGTCAGATTAAGACAGGCTTTGATCGGGTAATATTAAATTACACAGCGCGCTGAACTTTGCCGCTGCGGAGGCATCTTGTGCATACATAAACATGCTTTGGAGAGCCATCCACTATAGCTTTGACGCGCTTCACATTTGGCTTCCATGTGCGGTTGGAACGTCTGTGAGAATGGGAGACTTTAATACCGAAAGTCATTTCCTTATCGCAGTACTGACACTTTGCCACCTGAAGCACCTCCTTGCGAGTGTATTGCTGCCCTAAAAGACAGCTTTTATATACTAGCAGAAGTAAAACAAAAAAGCAAGAAAAAATTACAAAAGATATGAAAAAAACACGGGGGTGCGTGTATATTTGCAGTTGATAAATCACATGAAAATTAGTATTATAATATAGATAAATAATAAAACACGGGGGAAGCTATGGGAAGCAAATATACTGTAAAACTAAAAACACTGGCGGAAGAGCTGGATCTTAAGCCTCTGAATCTCTCTTCAGACTACGATGAAGCGATTATTGCCACATCGGATGTTAACCGCCCTGCCATGCAGCTTACGGGATTTTATGATTACTTTGATCCTAAAAGAGTGCAGATAATAGGCCGTGTTGAGAGCACATATCTTGATACTCTCTCTGCAGAGGATAGAGGCGAGCGCCTTAGAACCTTTATGGGCTATGATATAGGAGCGCTTGTAATATGCCACGGCTGCGAGGCTTTTCCGGAGTGCCTTGATGCAGCCCGCGAATTTGACCGCAATGTTTTTATAACCGATGAAGACACATCTGCTTTCCAGGCAAATCTAATCTCCCTTCTGCATAAATACCTTGCGCCAAGACTTACCATGCACGGAGTGCTTGTTGAGATTTACGGTGAAGGCGTTCTGATTACAGGCGACAGCGGGATAGGCAAGAGTGAGACGGCGCTTGAACTTATAAAAAGAGGTCACCGCCTTATAGCAGATGATGCTGTGGAAGTGAAATTTATAAATAAAGATATGCTCACAGGCTCGGCTCCTGAAATGATAAGATACTATATGGAGCTTAGAGGCATAGGCGTTATAAACGTAAAGCATATTTACGGTGTAGGCGCAGTAAAGCCTGAGTCCGGAATAGACCTGGTTGTAAATATGGAGCGATGGAATACGGAAAAGATGTATGACAGACTCGGACTTTCGGATGAATACGAGGAGATACTTGGAGTAAAGATTCCGAAAGTAACGATCCCTGTTGAGGCAGGGCGTAACCTTGCAGTAATTCTTGAGCTTGCCGCCATGAACAACAGACAGAAAAAAATGGGATACAATGCCGCCGAGACCCTTGCAATGGAGCATGATTCCCGCATAGATGCAGGCGGGTTCTGATACAAGCTGCTCTGCACAGAAAAATAGTACCAAGAGGCTTTTAAATTATGAATGAAAAAGATGTCAACAATAAAATAGAGTCTGCCCCTGAGGAAACGCCGAATGAGAATATCAGCATGGAGGAGAAAATTGCCGCATCAATAGAGGAGATTAAAACCTCTATGCCGGGGCTTGAACTTCTTGAGAACGAGCCTATGAGCCGGCACTGCTCTTTCAAGGTGGGAGGGAGTGTCAGGGCGATGGCTCTCCCGCAGAGCGTTATGTCGCTCACAAAGATATGCAGCATACTTAAAGACCACCAGGTGGGTCCTTATATACTCGGAAACGGCACCAATGTTGTATTCCCTGATGCAGGGACACCGGAGCTTTTCGTTATATGCACGGAAAAGCTGCAGGGACTATTTATGCTCCCTGACGGCGGAATATATGCCGAGGCGGGAGTACCGCTTTCAAAACTTGCAAAGTTTGCATATGAAAACGGCCTTACAGGACTTGAGTTTGCCTCCGGAATCCCAGGCAGCGTGGGCGGCGGGACAATGATGAACGCCGGAGCCTACGGCGGAGAGATGAAAGACTGCATAGAGAGCGTTGTGTGCTATTATCTGCCTGAGCAGAGACTGTATGAGCTTGATAACAGCCAGTGCAGCTTCAGCTATAGAAAAAGCTATTTCCAGACTGTCTGGGGCTGCGTGGTGCTCAGTGCGGTATTCAGACTCAAAGAGGGAGACAAAGAAGAAATAGCAGCTAAGATGCGGGAGCTCAATGAGCGCAGGCGTGATAAACAGCCTCTTGATATGCCCTCGGCCGGCAGTGCATTCAGACGCCCTGAAGGGCATTATGCTGCGGCTCTCATAGAAGAGTGCGGACTTAAGGGCTGCAGTGTGGGAGGAGCGCAGGTTTCTGAAAAGCATGCGGGATTCGTTGTAAATACAGGCAATGCGACCGCTCAGGATGTATATGACCTTATGAAAAAGGTAAGAAATACAGTCTATGAAAAAACGGGTGTAGGTCTTGAGCCGGAGATAATTCTAATCTCGCCTGATTATAAGCTTGAGGACAACGGCCCCAAAGTGATGCACAACAAGGTATATTAATTTGCGCCGCAGATAAAACGGCTGATTGGAAGTTTTGCTATGGAGTTTTTGATAATAACGGGGTTATCGGGGGCAGGCAAGAGCCGCGCTGCCGATGTGCTTGAAGACCTGGACTACTATTGCGTAGATAATATGCCGGTGGCTATGATGCCGAAATTTGCGGAGTTCTGCCTTGCGGCAGGCGGCCGCTTCGATAAGGTCGCCCTGGTTACCGACGTGCGTGAAAAAGGCGGTTTCGGAGCGCTGCTTAAAACAATAGACGAGCTTGGCAATATGGACTGCAACTGCAAAATTTTATTCATGGATGCAGATGTGCGCACGCTTGTAAGGCGCTATAAAGAGACTCGCAGAAAGCACCCTCTTGCAAAGAGCGGCGAGACCATAGAAACATCCATTAGCCGAGAGATAGAGCTTCTTGCGCCTGTAAAGGAGCGGGCGGATTATATAGTAAATACATCCACACTCACTCTCGGCAAGCTGCAGAACAAGCTTTATAAAATTTTTGCAGGCGGCGAAGAAAACCGAAGTCTCGATGTTACAGTAATGTCGTTCGGATATAAATACGGAATACCCGTTGAAGCAGATCTTGTATTTGATGCGAGGTTTCTGCCGAATCCGTTTTATGTAGAAGAGCTCAGACCGCAGTGCGGGCTGGACAGGCCTGTTATGGAATATGTTTTCTCATACCAGCAGACAAGAGATTTTCTTGAAAAGCTTGAGGACATGATAGAGTTTCTGCTCCCGCTCTATGTTGAAGAGGGCAAGCTTACTCTAACTATCGCAGTAGGATGTACAGGCGGCAGGCACCGCTCTGTTGCACTGGCTTCGGCACTTAATACCCATCTTCAGGCAGTAGGCATAAGCAGTGTGAATATTAATAGGGATATAGACAAATAAAGGGCGGCAGGAAGGTACCGGAATAAGTGAGTTTCTCATCTGATGCAAAGGCAGAAATCTGCCAGAACAGAATAGATAAAAGATGCTGCGCGGTAGCGGAAAGCTACGGCGTGCTTCTTTACTGCAATACATTCTCCCCCGGTGAGATAAAAATCAGCACATCAAACGCTGAATTTGCAGAAAGACTGCCGAAGCTTTTCAGAAAAGCCTTCGGGATAAGCTTTGATATCCACCCGTCTGCTGAAGCGGAAGGCAGCGTAAAAAAGAATTTTATAATAAAAGACCCTGTAAAGCTTGAAACGGTATTCAACGCATTTGACCTCTCAAAAGATACGACTCTGGCACAGCATCTAAATTACGGCGTTATTGAGAATGAATGCTGCAAAATATCGTTTTTAAGAGGGGCTTTTCTCGCGGGCGGGAGTGTAACATCTCCGGAGAAGAGATATCACCTTGAAATGACAAGCTCTCACCACAGCGCCGCCAGAGAGACTATGCCGATTCTTCAGGAGTTCGGTTTTTCTCCCAAGGAGTCCTCGCGGGCGGGGAATGCGCTTGTATACTTTAAGCAGGCAGATGCGATTTCCGAGCTTCTTGCGCTTATCGGTGCGCCCGTAATATCAATGGATGTATTAACGGCAAAGGTTGAAAAGGAAATGCGCAACACAATAACGCGGCAGATAAACTGTGACTCCGCCAATGCGGATAAAACTGTTGCGGCAGCACAGGAGCAGATTACAGCAATAAAGCGCTTTGCCAATGAATACGGACTTGATGCGCTGCCTGAGCATCTTAAGGATGCAGCGCTCCTTAGAATAACCAACCCGGAGGCAAGTCTTGCAGATCTTGCAAAACTCTCCAGCCCGAAGGTATCCAAGAGCTGCCTTTCACACAGACTTAAAAAAATTATGAGTATGATGCCGGAGGAGAAGGAATGAGTTTTGTCCATTTACATGTGCATACTGAATTTTCTCTGCTCGATGGTGCCTGCCGTATAGATAAGGCGGCAAAGCTTGCAAAGAGTATGGGTCAGAAGGCGCTTGCAATAACCGACCACGGCGTTATGTATGGTGCAGTGGCTTTTTATAAAGCCTGTCGCGCGGAGGGCATAAAGCCGATAATAGGCTGTGAGGTGTATGTTGCGCCGAGAAGCCTTCATGATAAGGAAGCCGGTATAGATAACCGCAGCAGCCACCTTATATTGCTGTGCAGAAACGAAAAGGGCTACAGAAATCTGTGCTATCTTGACAGCGTTGCTTTCACGGACGGCTTTTATGTGAGACCGCGTATAGACTGGGAGCTTCTTAAAGAGCACTCCGAGGGACTTGTATGCCTTTCAGGCTGCATTGCAGGAGATATCCCCAGAAAGATAAACGATAATAACTATGAAGGGGCAAAAGCCAAAGCCCTTGAGCTAAAAGAGATGTTTGAGCCCGGCTGCTTTTTCCTTGAGATACAAAACCACGGTCTCAGAGAAGAAGCAAGTGCCTCGGCAGGGCTTATAAGAATGAGCAAAGAGACGGGCATCCCGCTGGTGCTCACAAACGACGCGCACTATCTTGAAAAGAAGGACGCATATTACCAGGATGTGCTTATGTGCATCCAGACCGGTAAAAATATAGACGACCCAAACAGAATGCGTTTTGAAACGCAGGAGCTGTATCTCAAATCCGAAGAAGAGATGCGCTCGCTCTTCCCCGACTGCCCCGAGGCGGCCGACAACACAAACCTCATAGCGGATATGTGCAGCTTTGATTTTGAATTCGGTCACTACCATCTGCCGAAATTCAAGCTGCCCAAAGGCGAAACCGACAGCTTTGAATATCTGAAGAGACTGTGCGAAGAAGGCTTTGCAGAGCGTTTCGCAGGCAGAGAAGAAGTCCATTCCCAGCTTGAATATGAGCTTGGGATGATAAAGAAAATGGGCTTTGTTGATTATTTCCTGATAGTCTCGGATTTTATAGGCTATGCAAAGAGAAACGGCATCCCGGTAGGACCCGGCAGAGGCAGTGCGGCGGGAAGCGTTGTATCATACTGCCTTAAGATAACAGATGTTGACCCTATTAAATATTCTCTCTTCTTTGAGCGCTTTCTTAACCCTGAGCGTGTTTCAATGCCCGATATAGACGTTGACTTCTGCGTAAACCGCCGCGGCGAGGTAATAGACTACGTAAACCGTCTTTACGGCAATGACCATGTTGCCCAGATAGTGACTTTCGGGACCATGGCTGCAAAAATGGCTATAAGAGATGTGGGAAGAGTTCTTGGTGTAAGCTATTCCGATGCAGACAAAGTGGCAAAGCAGATTCCCCAGCAGCTCAATATGACTATAGATGAGGCACTCACCCTCTCAAAACCTCTTAAAGAGATGTACGACACGGATGAGGACCTGCATACGCTTATAGATGTTTCGCGCGCGCTTGAAGGAATGCCGCGCCATGCCTCAACGCATGCTGCCGGTGTTGTTATTACCGAAAAGCCGGTATATGAATACGTGCCGCTGGCAAAAAACGATGAGTCGGTAGTATGCCAATATCAGATGACAACGCTTGAAGAGCTTGGCCTTCTTAAGATGGACTTTCTCGGCTTAAGAAACCTTACCGTTCTTGAAGCTGCCGAGAGACATGTGAAGGAGTTTGAACCCGATTTTCGCATAGATAATATACCCGAAGACGACCCTGAGACCTTTGAAATGCTCTCTGACGGCAGAACTGTAGGCGTATTCCAGCTTGAAAGCGCCGGCATCACGTCGGTGTGCATGAATATACGCCCAAAGAGCATTGAAGATATCACTGCTGTAATAGCACTCTACCGACCGGGTCCGATGGAGAGTATACCAAGGTTCATCGAGTGCTCCACCCACCCCGAGAGGATAACATATAAGCATGAGCTCCTCCGCCCTATACTTGAAGTAACCTACGGCTGCATAGTATATCAGGAGCAGGTCATCCAGATATTCCAGAAGCTTGCAGGCTTTTCGCTCGGGCAGGCGGATATGATAAGGCGTGCCATGAGCAAGAAAAAGCATGCCGTTATCGACGCTGAGCGCAAGGCATTCGTACACGGCGACCCCGAAAGGAATATTCCCGGCTCAGTAGCCAATGGTGTACCTGAAGAAGTTGCCAACAGCATATATGATGAGATACTCGACTTTGCAAGCTATGCATTCAATAAAGCCCATGCAGTAAGCTATGCAATAGTAACCTACCGCACCGCCTATATGAAGAGACATTATCCCCAGCAGTATATGGCGGCTCTTCTCACATCTGTTCTTGATAACAGCAGCAAGGTATCGGTCTATATAGCCGAGTGCCGCGAGATGGGAATAAATCTCCTGCCGCCGGATGTGAATGCTTCGGGCGCAGACTTTAAAGCCGAAGGACAGGATCTGCGCTTTGGTCTGGCTGCCATAAAGAGCATAGGCAGAGGCGCTGTTGAGCAGGTAGTGCGCGAGCGGGAACAAAACGGGCGGTTTGCCGATTTTGAGGACTTCTGCAGAAGAACATCAGGCAATGACTTAAACCGCAGAGCCGTTGAAAATCTTATTCTTGCCGGCGGCTTTGACAGCATGAACTATACCCGCAGCTCGCTTATGATGATAGCGGACAAGGTGATTGAATCTATAAGCCGAGAAAACAGAAATAATATCTCAGGACAGACGAGCCTCTTTGACGATCCGACCGAAAACGGCGGCTCCGAGCATATTCCTATACCACGTGTCGCCGAGTATCCGCGCAGCGAGATAATGGCAAGAGAAAAGGAAGTGACGGGTCTTTATCTCAGCGGGCATCCGATGGATGAGTATAGGGAGATTGTGAAGAGAGCGGGCGCTGTGCCGATAGCCTCGGTGATGGACGATTTCCAGAATGAGACAGGCCCCGAAATATATAAGGATAACCAGTATATAACCATAGCGGGTGTAGTCGAATCAGTAAAAACAAAGACAACTAAAAGCAACTCTCTTATGAGCTATATACGCCTTGAGGACGATACTGCAGGGATAGAGCTTCTGGCGTTCCAGAAGGTCCTTGATAAGAGCGGGAGTTATATAAAAGATAATGCGGCCCTGCTGGTGAAGGGCAGAATATCCGTGCGAGACGAAAAAGAGCCGCAGCTTATGGTGGATAGCGTAGAGCCGGTATCAGAGCTTAATAATCAGCCGCCCGTCGTGCAGAATATAGAGCTGCAGAGCGAGAAAAAAGATAGAACGCTCTATGTACGCCTCCCGAGCGAGAGCGATCCTATGCTCGAACACCTTAAGCTTCTGCTCACAATGTTCCCCGGCAGAGAGAAGATGGTGATCTACTGCGCGCAGGAGAAGAAAAAACTCGGCACAAGCTGCATTATCCACGATGCGCTTATAGCCGAGCTCAACGAGCTTATTGGCGAAGAGAATGTCGTTTTGAAATAAAGGAGAGTCAGGATTATGTATATAAATAATACTCTTTATAGCGGAAGACCGGATGATAAGAGAATAGATAAAGAAGAGCGCTGCTATGAGCTTCTTGACTCGCTAGGTATTGAATATAGCCGTGTTGACCACGACTTTGCAGATACTATCGATATGTGCCATGAGATAGAAAAAATCCTGGGATGCGAGATATGCAAAAACCTTCTTCTCACAAATAGACAGATGACTGATATATATCTCCTTCTTATGCCGGGAGACAAGCCTTTTAAAACAAAACTGCTCTCAAAGCAGATAGGCTCTGCGCGTCTTTCCTTTGCAACGCCCGAACAGATGCTTGAGCATCTGGATATAACGCCCGGCTCTGTGAGTGTGCTGGGGCTTATGAACGATAAAGATAATGCAGTGAAGCTTCTTATAGATAAGGACCTTCTTAAAAATAATTATCTCGGCTGCCATCCCTGCATAAATAGCTCCACAATAAAAATATCTATGAGCGATGTGCTTGAAAAGCTAATTCCCGCACTCGGGCACGAGGCAGTATATGTGGAACTGCCGTGGGAAACCGAATAAAAAATAAGAGCAGAGGCAAGATTTCAGCCTCTGCTCTTTTCGTAAGTTTCGCAATAATCTTTTAAGCAGCATTTTTCGCACTCCGGCCTGCGGGCATCGCACACCGCTCTGCCGTGGAGCACTATACAGTGGCAGAACTGCGATGAGCTCTCGCTCGGGAGAATTTCCCGCAGCTTCTGCTCTATTTTGGGAGGGTCCTTGATATTATCCACAAGCCCAAGCCTGTTTGAAAGCCTTATGCAGTGTGTGTCTACCACTACTGAGCCGGGGACGTGGAAAACATCACCGAGAATAAGGTTAGCGGTCTTTCTGCCGACGCCCGGGAGGGCGGTGAGAGCTTCCATTGTATCGGGAACAAGCCCGTTGTGTTTTTCTATAAGGACCTTTGCACACTCAACTATATCGTGCGCCTTGGCATGATAAAAGCCGCAGGAATGGACATACTCCTCAACCTCGCTCACATCTGCTTCAGCAAAAGACTCAAGAGTTGGAAAACGCTCAAAAAGTGCAGGTGTTATTTTGTTTACCCGCTCGTCTGTGCACTGCGCAGCAAGCCGCACTGAAAAGAGCAGCTCATAGGGCTTTCTGAAATCAAGTGTACAGTCTGCCTCGGGATATTCGGCAAGCAGGAGGCGGACGATGGAATCTATCTGTTCTTTTGATCTCATCTCTGCAGTGTTACCATTCCGCCGCACTCAAGCACATCGAGCTGCTTGTTGCCGTAAAATCCGCCAAAATGCCATTCAGCCTGCAGCGGGTAGGTCAGAATCTGCCCGGAAGAGAGCGGTACATTGAATGTATATGTGCCGAGGAGAGTATCGGTGAGGATATTGTCGGTATAGTCAATAGAAGGGCTTGTGAGACCTTCATAATCGTTATTAAAGCTAATAAATACCGTGTCGTATGCACCGCAGTTTAGAGCATAGTGTGTTGCATAAAGCTCCACTGTAACGGCAGCGTTATTATCATCGAGCACTCTTGCAGTCCAGTCGGCATGGATGTTTAGATATGTGCCGGTATCGGATGTGAATGTGCCGCTGCCAAGATAGGTCCCGCTTGGGAGAGGAGTTGCTGTGGGCTCGGGAGTGGGTGTGGGGGTAGGTGTCGGGACAGGGGTAGGCTGCACCGTCGGCACGGGAGTAGGTGCAGCAGTTGGAGCGGGAGTAGATACAGCGGTTGAGGACGATGAATCCTCCTGTGAGTCAGACTGCGGGGCAAGAGTCGGCAGGGAGATATTTGTTCCTGCAGGGGCATAATAGTCCCGCTCTGTACCGGCGCTTGTGACTATATATATGACCACAGCTATAAGCAGCAGGAAAAGAACGATAAATAAAGTCATTTTAAAACGGGTCTTGTTGTCCATAAAAAATCACTCCATTGTGTTGTTGATTGGATTATACCCGAAAGACGCTTAAAAGTCTATGAACGTAAAATGAATAATAAAAAACTGCCGCAGAAAAATTCTTCGGCAGTTTGTATTTTGTCCGGCGGAGCAGATTAGAGCTGCTTCTGAGCGTTAACTTTAACGCCGGGGCCCATTGTGGAGGCGGTAACGCAGGACTTGATGTACTGGCCCTTTGCGCTTGCCGGCTTTGCCTTGTTGATAGCACCGATGAGAGCAACATAGTTCTCATAGAGCTTATCTGCACCAAAGCTTACCTTGCCGATCGGGCAGTGGATGATGTTGGTCTTATCAAGACGGTACTCAACTTTACCTGCTTTTGCTTCCTTGATAGCCTGGACTATGTTAGGAGTAACAGTGCCGGCTTTCGGGGATGGCATAAGACCTTTAGGACCAAGAACTTTACCGAGACGACCTACAACGCCCATCATATCAGGAGATGCGATAACGGAGTCGAACTCAAACCAGTTCTCTTTCTGGATCTTCTCAACGAGATCCTGACCGCCTGCGTAGTCTGCACCTGCTGCAAGAGCATCTTCAACCTTCTCAGGCTTGCAGAAAACGAGAACACGGACAGTCTTGCCTGTGCCGTTTGGCAGGACGATAGCACCACGGACCTGCTGGTCTGCGTGACGGCCATCAACACCAAGCTTTACATGGAGCTCAACAGTCTCATCGAACTTTGCCTTGCTGGCTTTGCAGACGAGCTCTAAAGCTTCTTTTGGATCGTAGAGAGCAGCTTTGTCAATGATCTTTGCACTCTCTTTATAATTTTTACCTCTAAACATTTATCTTACCTCCCTGATCAGTCGCCTACGAGAACGCCCATGGAGCGGCAGGTGCCTGCGATCATACTCATAGCAGAATCGATATCTGTGCAGTTGAGGTCCGGCATCTTCTGCTCGGCGATCTTGCGCAGATCTTCTTTGCTGATGGTGGCAACCTTGTCTCTCTGAGGAACGCCGGAAGCGGTCTCAATTCCGCATGCCTTCTTGATAAGAAGAGCTGCAGGAGGAGTCTTGGTGATAAATGTGAAACTGTGGTCGGCATAAACTGTGATAACAACAGGGATCATAAGACCCATATCGCCCTTTGTACGCTCGTTGAAGTCCTTGGTGAACTGACCGATGTTAACACCATACTGACCAAGAGCCGGGCCTACAGGAGGAGCCGGAGTGGCTTTTCCGGCAGGAACCTGGAATTTTACATATCCAATAACTTTCTGTGCCATATATAGCACCTCTTTCTCAAAAAATATTTATCACTCGTCTTCGAGTGCTTCGACCTGATCCAGCTCCAGATCTACCGGAGTCTCTCTGCCGAACATGGAAACAACAACACGCACATAGTCAGACTCTGCATCGAGCTCTTCGACTGTGCCAAGGAATCCTGCAAGAGGACCGTCGTTAACTTTAACGGTGTCTCCTATATTGAATCCTATGTTGATCTCCTTGTGTTCAACGCCCAGGTCATAGATTTCCTGCTCTGTCAGGGGGATGGCCTTGCCATCGGAACCGACAAAGCCTGTAGCTCCGCGGACATTGTGTACAAGATGCCAGCTGTCGTCTGTCAGGATCATCTTGATGAGAACGTAACCGGGGAATACTTTGCGCTCGATGGTCTTTTCACCGGCGTCTGTGTATTCGGTAACCGTCTCCATTGGAATTTTGACCTCTTCTATAAGGTCTGTCATTTTGCGGTTTTCAGCTGCTTTCATAACAGCTGCTGCTACAGCATTTTCATACCCTGAATAGGTATGAACTACATACCATTTTGCCTGCTCAGCCATTGTAGGTTAACCTGCTATTGCCAGAAGTGCTTTTACAAGCATCTGGGCTATCTGATCAAATCCCCATACAACGAGAGCTGAAAGCAGCATCATGCCGACAGAAATCAGAGTGTTGTTTGTGAGCTCTTTTCTTGTGGGCCATACGACCTTCTTGAGCTCGCTCTTCATTTCTCTGAACCATTTCCCGATTCTCTTGAAGAAACCGAGTTTGGTTTCGTCCTTCTTAACGGCAGTGGCGGCTTTCTGGGTTGCGTAATCGTTTTTCTTTTCAGCCATTTTCACTAATCCTTTCAGAAGTTACTTAGTCTCGACATGCTGAGTATGCTTTCTGCAGAAGGGACAATATTTGTTGAGAGAAAGACGATCAGAAGTGTTCTTTTTGTTTTTGATCGTGTTATAGTTCCTCTGCTTGCATTCTTCGCATCTGAGAGTGATTTTTACTCTTGCGCCTGCAGCCATTTACGGCACCTCCTATTTTATTTTGCTTGAGTAGAACCTGAAGCATGCACCCCGGGATATCCGGACTTGCGGACAAAAAAGCCGCCGGGAAGACTCATAGTCTACCTGACGACACAGCGCAACTGACGCAAAAAGACAGATTAAAATCTTTTGCGCCGGGATATTGCGGCTTTGCCTCAGGCATGCCTCCCTGAAAACGGACGGAACCCCATCCGCACAGGTAGAGTTAATTTACCACAGTATGAATAAAAGGTCAAGCAAAATATTGCAGTTTTCGGCAAAAAACTTTAGCTGTAAATTATAAAGGGAATAGTATATAATTGAAAAAAATAAAAAAGACCTTCACGGAGGATGATATGGATTATAAAGAAGCGCTTGCATATATAGATTCAACACAGTGGTTCGGCTCAAAGCCGGGGCTTGAGAGAATAGGAGAGCTTTTAAATAAGCTCGGTGATCCGCAGAAGGAGCTTAAATATATACATATTACAGGCACAAACGGTAAAGGCAGCTGCGCTGCCATGCTGGCTGCCGTTTTAAAGGCGGCAGGATATAAAACGGGGCTTTTCACATCGCCATATCTCTACTTCTTTAATGAGCGCATGCAGATAAACGGCAAGCAGATAGGCAATGATGCTCTGGCAGAGGTTGTATCGGCAGTGCAGCCTATAGCTGATGCAATGGAGGACCACCCGACTGAATTTGAGCTCATGACGGCTGCAGCTCTTCTCTGGTATAAAAAAGAGCAGTGCGATATAGTGGTGCTCGAGGTTGGCCTTGGCGGGCGCTATGATGCCACTAATATAATAGATACTCCCGAAGCTGCAGTTATTATGAATATCGGGCTTGACCACACTCAGATCCTCGGCGACACTATTGCCAAAATAGCGTACGAAAAGGCGGGAATAATAAAACCGGGCAGCCTTGTTGCCATGTATCAGCAGAGCGATGAGGCAGAGAGCGTTATAAAGGCTGAGTGCGAAAAGATGGGAGCGGAGCTTCACACAGCAGACTTTTCAAAGATAGAGCCGGAGTTTGACTCTCTTGACGGGCAGAGCTTTTCATATAAAGGCGAAAGCTATGCTCTCCCGCTGCTTGGGGCACACCAGCGCAGAAATGCTGCCGTTGTTATAGAAACAGTAGAGCTTCTGCGCAAAAAGGGCTGGAAGATAGACGACGACGCTCTTGAGCACGGCATGTATTCCGTATACTGGCCTGCAAGATTTGAAATAGCCTCCGAAGACCCGTATTTCGTTGTTGACGGCGGGCACAATCCGCAGTGCGCGGCAACAGTTGTTGAAAATCTCGGGAACTACTTCCCGGGCATGCGCCACATCATGCTAGTTGGCGTTCTTAAGGATAAAGACTATGAGAATCTCTTCCGCATACTAAATCTTGCGGCCGATGAATATATCTGCGTAACGCCTGAAAGCGAGCGGGCATTGCCTGCAAAAGAGCTTGCAGAGCATCTTGAGCGCTACGGCAAAAAAGTGAGCGTATGCGAGAGTATAGAGGACGGCGTATTTGAAGCCATAGACAGAGCACGCGAGTGCGATGGCATGGTGTGTGCAGTGGGCTCACTTTATATGGCGGGCAAAATAAGAGACTGCCTGGGGCTATACTGATAAGCACATCAAAGGGGAATTATCTATATGAGAGTAATGGCAATAGACTACGGCGACGCGAGAATAGGCCTTGCTGTATCAGACCTCACAGGCTCTATATGCGGCGAGGCCTGGACAATGGAGGAGTGGAACATGGAGCGGGCATCGCAGAGAATCGCCCAAGAGGCAAAGGCGCGCGATGTGGGCACGCTTGTTCTGGGGCTCCCGAAGAATATGGACGGGAGCGAGGGCCCTCGTGCAGAGAAGAGCCGGGTATTTCGCGAGATGCTAATTAAAGACACGGGGCTTAATGTGGTGTTGTGGGATGAGCGGCGCAGCAGCATAGAGGCCCACGCCATACTCCACGCAAACGGCAGAAAGGAAAAACAGCACCGCAAGAATGTGGATGCAGTAGCTGCAAGCCTTATTCTTGAAGGCTATCTGGGATAAAAATACATCAGGACCTGTGATTTGTGATATCACAGGTCCTGATGCTGTCTATTATATTAATAGAATATAATATTACTTGAGAAGCTCGTTGATTTTTGCTTCTATCTTCTCGGCGTCCTCTTTTGCTACGAGACCCTTTTTAATAACAAGGTCAAATATCTCGCCGCAGCTCTTGCCGCCGAAAAGCTTGATGGGGTACTTTAAAAGCTCAGGTGCTTCCTGCTCAAGAACTGCCTTGAGCTTAGGGTCTGCCATAAGTTCTTTTACTTTTAAGCTTCTGAAATCCATAATCTATTGCTCCTTCAATTAATATTTTTTTGTTTTTGCTGTAATTATTATAAAGCGGCAGGGACAGCGAGTCAAATAAACAAACAGTGAACAAATTGCCGGAAGTAAAAAATAATCAAATTTACATAATATTTTTATGGAC
>R14__coassemble_891_pt1 | contig 17369 bp, 16 predicted proteins | sample R14__metabat2_low_PE_022 | metagenome-assembled genome bin R14 | reverse complement strand
ACTACCGACGACCGACTACTGACCAACAATCCCTATGGCCTTCACCACCAACAACTAACTCAACCGAAAGGTTTTTGCAATGAACAACAAAACCTCCACAACTGAACAGTATTCGCCCGAAGGGATACAGCTGACAATCCGCTCAACGCGGTGGCGTCTGCTAATTTATGATGCCATCATTTATGTTGCAGTCTCTCTCAGCTTTCTTCTTGTTCACCCTTCTCAGAATGAGTCATTCACGGCAGAGGAGATAGCCGTGCACGTTGTGCTGGGGCTTTTGTGCGTAATAGGCTTCCGCATGGCTTTTAGTGTCTACAGGCAGATATGGCGCTATGGCGGCACACGCTCATATCTATATATGTGCCTTGCTGACCTTACAGCCCTTTGCGTATACTTTATCCTGGAGTATTTCCTCCCGCAGGTGCACTATGTCCGCGCGCTTCTGGTGCTCTCTATTCTATGCGTGAACCTTGTTGTTTCTATGGCGTCGCGCATGATTTATTATGTTGTCTATCAGAATGCCGGCCGTCTTGATAAAACCGGCGCCTTCTACCGCTGGCTTCTTAAATATATAGGCGGTCTTAATGTGAATGACGGCGATGAGCTCAAAGCCGGCAAATCCGCCTCAAACCGCATCCGCACGGCTATCGTCGGTGCGGGCTCTCTCGGCACGGCTTTAGCCCGCGAGCTTCTTGATAACCCGAACGCTATGAATATCCCGGTCTGCTTTATTGATTCATCTAAAGGCAAGATCGGCCGCAGCATACTCACTCTCCCCGTAATTTCGTCTGCCCAGGCAACCCCTTCCGTTATCAATAACATGAAGGTCCAGGAGATAATAATTGCCATCCCGGATCTCAGCAAGGAAGAGCGCGCCTCTTTATATAATTTCTACAGTAAAACCGGTGTGCGTGTGCGCACCTATGACTATCCTATCACACGCGATGCCTCCTCCTCAAAGCTCCAGATCCGCGAGTTCGAGATAGAGGAGCTCCTCTCACGCCGCACAATAGACATTGAAGACCCTGCCGCCGATGCCTGCTACAAGGGCAAGGTGGTTATGGTAACGGGCGGAGGCGGCTCAATTGGCTCGGAACTCGTTCGCCAGCTGGCTAAGAAAGAGCCAAAAAAGCTCATCATCGTCGACTTTGCCGAAAACACCACCTACGACCTCCAGCAGGAGCTCGTTATGGCATGGCGCATGAGCGGAAAATCGGACTCAGCACCTGAGCTTGCAGTGGAGATAGTCAACATCTGCGATGCTTCCGCTATGGATAAGCTCTTTTCCATTTATTGCCCGGAGATCGTTCTTCACGCCGCGGCCCACAAGCATGTGCCGCTCATGGAGCATAACTGCACAGAAGCTGTTAAAAATAACGTCTTCGGCACATATAATCTCGTGTCACTCTGTCTTAAATATAATGTGCAGCGCTTCACCCTTATATCGTCTGATAAGGCTGTGAACCCGACTAACGTAATGGGTGCCACCAAGCGCATGTGCGAGCTTATTGTGCAGTGCGCAGCTAAATATCAATCACTTGGTGAGGCTAAAAATACCGAAGGGAAGACCGTCTTCTCGGCGGTGCGATTCGGCAATGTTATGGGCTCGGCAGGCTCTGTTATTCCGCTATTCAGAAAGCAGATAAGAAACGGAGGTCCGGTCACGCTCACTGATAAGCGCATCATCCGCTACTTTATGACCATCTCAGAGGCATCGCACCTGGTGCTTGCAGCCGGTGCCATGGCCGAAAACGGAGAGCTCTTTGTTCTTGATATGGGCGAGCCGTGCAGCATTCTCACCTTAGCTGAAAATATGATCCGCCTCTCGGGCTACAGACCATATGATGATATAGACATTATCGAAACCGGGCTTCGCCCCGGCGAGAAGCTCTATGAGGAGCTGCTCGTCAAGAGTGAGACTCTTGCTAAAACAAATAATGAACTCATCTTCATTGAAAAAGATGAGCCGATTGAAGCCGCCGAGCTTGAAGAGCGCATAGCCATTCTGCGCGAGGCTGCTGCAAAAGAAGATAACGCGCTTGTGAAAGCGACTATGATGAAGGCCGTTCCAACCTTCCATACCCCTGAAGAAGTCAACGCCGAGGCGGAAAATTCCGCCGAGATGAAGGCATACAAGTCGGGGGGGGTAAAGTAAATTACCTTGACGCCTAGCGCTTCGCGCTAGGCGTCAGGCACTAGGAGAGAAAGAAAAAACAAGGGAGGCTAAGCTTGTTTTTACCCAAACTTAAGACCTGACACCAAAAAATAATCATGGACTTTACTACACAAATAAATGCTCTGCCGGCGATGTGGTGGCTGTGGCTGCTGATTACAGCATTAATTGCCGGTGCAGTAAGTAAGAGCATAAACAAAAATATATCGGTAGGGAAGCTTATATGCATATCACTCCTCTTTGCCTATGTTCTCTTCATCCTCTTTGAGACCATCATCGGCAGAACGCCGGGCACGATGCGCGCAGAGCTTGTCCCGTTCTGGTCATACTCGCACAGCGAGCTTAGAAGCGAGATTATCTTAAACTATCTTCTCTTCATCCCGCTGGGAATTCTGCTGTATCTTCTGCTTGGCAAAAAATACGGTATGAAGGTCGTGCTTATAGGTCTTGCGCTCTCTATTTTAATAGAGCTCACGCAGCTTGTATTTGCCCTGGGATTATTCGAATTTGATGATATAATAGGAAATACCATCGGTTGCATGATTGGCGCGTACGCTGCGCACTCTAGGCACTGGGCATTAGGCACTAGCGCATAGGTAGCGGGTAGCAGAGAGCAGGGAGCAGGCTGAATGAAATGCAAAATTCAGAATGCAAAATTATGAATTATTTATTTTGAATTCAATTGAAAGGAGAACTGCAATGCCCGAGAATGCTGCAAGAGAAATAGTAGAAATTAAAAATATATTTGTTTCCGTACTCGCACCCGAAAAGATTTATCTGTTCGGATCATTTGCTGAAGGTACGCAGACAGAAGACAGTGATTTTGATTTTTATATTGTTGTTAAGGATACGAGTAAAAATCTTGTGGATCTGACGGCTGAGGCATATAAATCCATAAGACACGTAAAAAGCAGACCTGTAGATATTATTGTCGGGGCGGAGCAATCCTTTGCAAAGAAGAAAGATATGTATACCGTTGAGAATGAAGTGGCATCTAAAGGAGTACTTCTCTATGACAGATGAAACAAATTATGGTTAGAATTTGCCGAAAAGGATTTGAGTGTGGCAAAATATCTGTATGACTCATTTTACCCCAGACATCTTGAAATCATATGTTTTCATTGCCAGCAGGCAGCTGAAAAGGCTGTGAAGGCACTGATTATTCATCTTGGCGCGCAGGGTGGCCTTCCGAAGCTTCATGATGTTTCTTTCCTTATGCTGCAAATAAAAAATATGGTTGATATACCTGAAGAATATTATGAGTATGCTGATGTGCTTACGCCTTATGGCGTAGCAGTGAGATATCCGGCTGAACAATCCATTGAGGACAGGCACGCCACCCAGGCAATTAAGTATGCAGATGCAATATACGAATGGACGAAGAGTATTATCGAATAAACGTGGAACAATTTAGTCCCTCCCTTTAAGCGCTCGCTATTGCGAATTTTGGAAAAACACGGAAAAATTCTCAATAGTATTGCGAATTTTTCTTAAAAGCGGTAAAATTCTCAATAGAATTTCACCGGAGGCAGAGATATGATTTCAAGAGAAAAATATATATCAGAAATCCGCGGTTTCTTTGATAGTGATCTTATAAAGGTCATCACGGGAATAAGGAGATGCGGGAAGAGTGTTATACTCGAGCAGATTGTTTCTGAAATACAAAAGAAAACAGATAATGTTATAGTCCTGGATTTTGATGACCGTGCTGTTACAAGCGTGATTGAAAAATGGCAGGACATAACCGACTATGTTGCATCTCACCGTAAAGATGGTATCTGCTATGTTTTTCTTGATGAAATTCAGGAAATAGATAACTGGCCGCTTGCCGTACGCTCTTTGAGGCGCGAAGACTGTTCGGTGTTTATTACCGGTTCAAACTCAAAACTTCTGTCTCGCGAATTTACAAAAGAACTTTCAGGGCGCTATGTGTCCTTTCGTATCCGTCCGTTTGTTTATAAGGAACTGGTCCTTTATGCAGAAGAACTTCACAAAACAGTTTCTGTCATGGATTATCTGGTTTGGGGAGGCTTTCCAAAGCGTCTTGAGTTTTCAACTTTATCCGAGCAAAAGCGTTATATTAACGATCTGGACGAAACAATTGTTGTAAATGATATTATAAACCGCTATAAAATACGTAAATCCGATGAGTTCCGCAAGCTTGCAAATTTCATTCTGATTTCTAATGCAAGAATTTATTCTGCTAAATCAATTGCGGATTATATGTGTTCTCACGGCACGGAGATTAGTACAAACACTGTGCAGAAATGGATTGGCTATCTTGCCGAGGCGTATATTATAGATCAGCTTCCGCGCTATTCTCAAAAGGCAAAGAAGGAACTTGAGCAAAGCCGAAAGCTTTATAACAGCGATGTAGCACTTAACTCTATCCGCTGCAGCAACAACCGGTTTGATCTTACTCATAACATGGAAAATATCGTATATAACGAGCTTGTGTTTATGGGATATACTGTTAGCGTGTATGATAATAACGGGAGGGAAATCGACTTTCTTGCTGAAAAGGATGGACTTCGTTATTATGTGCAGGTTGCCTATTCGGTAGCAGAAGATAAGGCTTATGAACGAGAGTTCAGTGCTTTTCAAAATATTTCCCAGATGGACAGAAAAATAATCATTACTAATGACGAACTTGACTATTCAACAAGTAATGTTGAGCATATCCGCTTCTCTGATTTCCTTATGATGGACTCGCTTGGCTGAATAGGCGCTTGCGCGCATAGTAGGGAGCATGAGCATCCGCAGATGCCATCCAGCGAGCACGTGAGCCCGCAGGCTCCGTGGAAGGGCGCAACCGCGTAGCGGCTCTTAGCGCCTCCCAACCGCCGATAGGCGGCTCTTAGCGAGTCGGAGGTAGCAGGAAGCAGGTAGCAGCTTAGGCGCCCCTGTGTAAGGGGAGCTGGCGCGGACGCGCCTGAGGGGTTGTCAGGCGGCAACTACTCACACCTGTAACCTGAAGCAGGCTCTTAGCGGCGAGTAGGCGTACACGCAAAAAAATCATGCTCTGATTTCTCAAAGCATGAAGCTAATAAAAGGATTATTCTATATTGTTGAATTTATCGGGGTTTCTTTTACCGTAAATAATTCTCAGGATTTCTATTTTATTAATGTCATCAAGAAACCTGTAAAACATTATATAGTTGCCCACAAGGACCTTTCTAACCCTTTTGTCGCTGATGAAATCATTGTCAACAGGCGAACCGCTTCCGGGATAATTGCAAATTCCATTTATCTCGTTGGTAAGTTCGCTGTAAAAAGAAGCTGCAGCTATTGGATTAGAAAGCCGGTTTGTAATATAATCTAAAATACCGTCAAGATCTTCTTCAGCCGATGACGTGAACCGAAAACCATTACAGCCCATATTTTACCCTCATGTCGGCAAGAACTGCATCACCGTCTCTTGTTCTGCCGGCAGCAGAGTCGGCAATGCCTCTGTTGATTTCTCTTGCTTCATAGGACTGATTAATAAGACTTTCAAAGTATTCAAGATTCATAACAACGAGCTTGCCATAGCCGTTTTTTGTTATAAAAACAGGTCCGTTTTCTTCAGCACACATCTCCTCTATCTTAACTGTATCCTTCAAATCTCTCATTGGAACAATTTGCATAATAATTATCCTCCTGAATTTGTGGCTATATTATATACCAAATTTGGTCACAAATCAAGGGATATCATGGCAGCCGTGAGGCTGACTGAGGGAGCAGGAGAGGCCGAAGGCGCTTCGCGCTCTAGGCACTGGGCACTAGCGCATAGGAACTATGCGCAATGAATTGCCGACACACCTAGGTCGGCATACCTAAGTGCGTATCCGGGTCTTGCTTTACCCGGACGCGAGCCAAGGCGTGCCTACGGCATGAATTGTGCTAACGCACATGAATTCCCGGTACGGTCTGACCGGGACGCGGGGCAAGGCGTGCACTAACGTGCATGAATAGCACCTTCAGTGCATAATAAGGAAGGCAATTCAAATCATGGCGAAGCCAAATCATGGCAACGCCACGCCATAGTTCGCGCCCCGGTGAGAGTGTACCGGGGATTCATGGCACGCAGTGCCAAATCATTAACGCAACGAAATTTTTCATTATCCATTATCCATTATCAATTATCCATTATCAATTGTCCATTAGCTCTCTGGTCTCCACGATCAACCACCCCTACGGCCTACGGCCATCGGCCTCCGGCCTTAGCAATCACCACCAACCACCCCCTACGGCCTACGGACTTCGGTCTTCGGCCTATTCTCACACCATACACCTGCAACCTGGAGTTCTATCGACGAGCCTCTATCAATATCGGTAAAGAAATAAACGCGCATAAAAGGTGGGGAAATAAGTTTATTGATAACCTCTCCATGGATATACAAAGAGAATTTCCGGGGGCTAAAGGATACTCTGTTCGAAATCTTAAGTATATGGCAAAGTTTTCTGTTATTTTTACAAATGAAGAATTTGTGCAAGTGCCGCTTGCACAAATTACCTGGTATTCTCTTATAACCATAATGGATATAGTCAAAGATCATCGGGCATGCATCCGAGCTGCTTATGCCCTCAATATAAAAATATTTAGTTAAAATAACCGGAGGAGCATTGAATTGCTGTTTGAACTTTCAAAATTTGATGAATATAAAGAGGATAACCGCAGGGAAGTTAAGCGCGCCGCCGGAGGTTTGCCTGTTTCCTTGTGGGATACATACTCTGCATTTGCAAACAGCTATGGCGGAGTTATAATTCTTGGGGTTAGCGAAAAAGATGATGGGTCCTGGGCAACAACCGGATTAAAAAAATGGCAGAAAATTGCTGAAAGAGTTTTGGGATACTGTAAATAACCGGAATAAAGTTAGCTTAAATCTGCTTGCTGAGAAAGATGTTGAAATCTTTGAAATTGATGAAGATGTTGTAATGGTGATTCATTGCCCGAAAGCACCAAGAGAATTGAAACCTGTATATATAAACAATGACATGTTCAAAGGCACTTTCAAGCGCAATCATGAAGGAGACTATCACTGCACACCGCTGCAGGTAAAATCAATGCTCCGCGATCAAACGGAAGAAACCATGGATATGCATTTGCTTGGAAATCTTTCCATTTCTGATTTATGTGTAGAAACGGTCCATGCATTCAGAAACAATCACCGTGTCTGGAAGCCTACACATCCTTGGAATAATATTTCTGACGATGAATATCTTGAGAGAATAGGTGCCGCCGGTATTGGAGATGACGGCAATATGCATCCTACAGTTGCCGGCTTTCTTATGTTTGGCGAAGAATACAAAATAGTCAGAGAATTTCCTGAGTACTTTCTTGACTATCAGGAGATACTTGATCCTGTTACTCGTTGGACAGACAGACTCCAATCAAGTTCCGGTGAATGGACCGGAAATCTGTTTGATTTCTATTTCAGAGTATATAATAAGATAACCAGAAATATTAAAATTCCGTTTAAATTGATAGGTGGAGAAAGAGTAGACGATACACCGGTACATAAGGCATTGCGAGAAGCTCTTGCTAATTGCCTTGCTAATGCTGATTTCTTTATTCCAAGAGGCATTGTAATAAAGCAAAGTTTTGATGAACTTATAATTGATAACCCCGGTTCGGTAAGAGTTGGTGTTTATCAAATGAAAAAGGGTGGCAAATCCGATCCTCGAAACAAAGCAATAATGAAAATGTTCAATCTTCTGGGTATAGGAGAGCGTGCAGGCAGCGGTATTCCTGAAATTTTTGCAGTATGGCGAAATGAAGGATGGAAAGAGCCGGAAATTGAAGAATACTTTGACTATGTTGAAAGAACAAAGCTTTCACTTTACTTTAAGAGTGATAATAACTTAGGTAATAATACCCAAGTTGTTACCCAAGTCAATACCCAAGTTGATGATGCGGCTGAAAGAATCCTGATGTTTTGTGAAACCGAAAAATCCAAACAGGAAATCGCAGATTTTATAGGATATAAAAGTTTAAAACAGGTTACGAAGATATTTATCAAGCCACTTATAGATGAAGGTAAACTCCGAATGACAATTCCCGATAAACCAACAAGCAGCAAGCAGAAATATATTAAGAGCTAGCCGCATAATAGGGAGCAGGCAGCGGGTAGCAGAGAGCAGGGAGCAGGAGAGGCCGTAGGCCGTACGAGCATGTCTCAAGTCACAAGTCGCATTAGCTCCTGGCTCCTAGGTCCTGGGTCCTAGGCTGCGGGGTTTAACTGCCAAACTACTGACTACAGACGAAACCGTACCCCGTCTACTAGGCGCTATGCGCTACGCCATACCCCGCGCCCCGGCCTGTCAGTACGGTCAAGGCTGACACACGGACATTGGTGTAGCCGTGCCGGGGGTGCCTAGTGCCTATATACCGGCACACCATACACCCCACACCTGAAAACGGCTCTTGGCGAGTCGGACTGGCGCATAGGGCTACTAACTAGCCATCCATGAGCGGCGCTCATACTGGCAACTAACTCCCGTCACCCGGGACCTAAACTACCAAAACGAGGTACATATCATGTTCAACAAAACATTCACGCCATTTGAAAATAAAGTCTGGCTGGCGAGCCCCACCATGCACGGGGAGGAGCTTGAGTATGTTAAAGAAGCATACGAGACCAACTGGATGAGCACTGTAGGCAAGAACATAAATGAGCTTGAAAAGATAGCTGCCGAGAAGGCGGGAGTGAACTATGCTGTTGCTCTCTCGTGCTGCACGGCGGCACTGCATCTGTGCTGCAAGCTTGCCGGTGAGAAGCTATATGGCAAAAATCCCATCTCTCACGGCGCATTAGAGGGCAGGAGAGTCTTCTGCTCTGATATGACCTTCAATGCCACGCTAAACCCTGTTGTCTATGAGGGCGGCACGCCTATCTTCATAGATACAGACTATGCCTCCTGGGGGATGGACCCGGTGGCGCTCGAGAAGGCATTTGAACTATACCCTGATGTTAAGCTCGTTGTGTGCGCAGAGCTCTATGGTTTCCCCGGCAATATTGCAAAAATCCGCGATATCGCGCATGCCCACGGTGCTCTTCTTATAGAAGATGCAGCTGAGGCAATGGGCGCAAAGTGGGAAGGAAAGAACTGCGGCTCATATGGCGACTATGCCGCTATCTCTTATAACGGCAATAAGATTATCACCGGCTCTGCCGGCGGCTGCTTTATCACCAACTCTCTTGAGGATGCAAACAAGGTGAGAAAGTGGTCTACCCAGGCAAGAGAGGCTGCCGCATGGTATCAGAATGAGGAAGTCGGCTATAACTACCGCATGAGCAATGTTATCGCCGGTGTTGTGCGCGGGCAGTACCCGCATCTTGAAGAGCACATCGCTCAGAAAAAAGCCAACTACGAGCGCTATAAAGAGGGTCTTAAAGACCTGCCCGTGAGCATGAACCCCTTTGATGCATCAAAAAGCGAGCCGAACTACTGGCTGAGCGCTCTTATTATTGAACCTGACTCTATGTGCAAAACGGTTAGAAGCGAAACCGAGGCACTATATATAAAAGAAAAGGGCAAGACCTGCCCTACAGAAATCCTTGAGGCAATAAGCTCTATAAATGCAGAAGGCCGCCCGATATGGAAGCCCATGCATATGCAGCCTATGTATAGAATGCATGAATGCGTTGGCCAGGACGGCAGCATAAGATGCCGCACTAATGCTTATATTGCAGGAGGCGTGCAGGATGTCGGCGCGGATATATTCAATAGAGGCGTTTGCCTTCCGAGCGACAATAAGATGACTGCGGAAGAGCAGGATAGGATTATTGAGGTTATCAGGGCGTGCTTTGAGTGATTATCGTCGGTCGTAAGTCGTAAGTCGTCGGTCGCTAACTACCGACTACCGACGACCGACTACAGACGAGTCTCTACAGACTACTAACGAGATTCTACCGACTAAATAAGGAGAAATTAATGGCCTCATTTAAAGATTTAACTACATGGCAGCGTGCTATGGATTTAACGGATTGCATTTATTCGCTAACAAAAAAACTTCCCAGGGAAGAATTATACGGACTTTCAGATCAGATGCGAAGGGCTGTAGTTTCTATCCCTTCAAATATTGCCGAAGGGCAAAGGCGCAATTCAGATAAGGAATTTCTGCATTTTCTAGCAATCTCGCTTGGATCATGTGCAGAACTTGAGACTCAGCTGCTTATATGCAAAAGGCAACAGCTTGCACCGACAGAAGATTTAGACAATGCCATTGAACTTTGCAATGATGTCGGGAAACTTCTTAACCGACTGATAGCCTCAATTAAGAGAAAAGAGGAAAATCGTCGGTCGTAAGTCGTAAGTCGTAAGTCGTCGGTCGTTGGCCGTAAGTCGTAAGTCGTAAGTAGTCGGTCGTAAACTACAGACGACAGACGACCAACGAGACTCTACCGACGACCGACTACAGACTACCGACAACCGACGAGGTAACACATGTACTCTAAATTCTTTAAAAGACTAATAGACTTCATATTGAGCTTGTGCGCGGTTATTGTATTATCGCCGCTGCTGCTGATTCTCACCATCCTTGGCGCAATAAAGATGGGCGGGAATCCGTTCTTCTGCCAGGAGCGTCCAGGCAAAAATGAAAAAATCTTCAAGCTCATCAAGTTTCGCTCAATGGATAACCGCAAGGATAAAAACGGCGAGCTTCTGCCAGACAGTGTTAGGCTTAATAGCTATGGCCGATTCCTCCGCTCATCTAGCCTTGATGAACTCCCGGAGCTTATAAATATTCTCAAGGGAGATATGGCAATCGTCGGCCCAAGACCGCTGGCCGTGAAATATTTGCCTTACTATTCGGATGAAGAAAAGCACCGTCATGATGTGCGTCCGGGGTTAACGGGCTTAGCACAGGTTAACGGCAGAAACGGCATTGATTGGGAAACAAAGTTCAAATACGACTTGGAATATGTAAGTAACATTTCTTTCGTTTTGGATATAAAGATTGTTTTGAAAACTGTTTTATGCGTTTTTAGAAGGGAAAATATCGGTACGGCAGGGCAGGGCGTTTTGATTGACTTTGATCAGTATCGAAGAGAACAGAGGAGAAATTTATGATTATCAAAGGCGAAGATATTATTTTAAGAGCAATTGAAGAGCAAGATTGTTCAATGCTAAAAGATTTAATAAACGATGCGAATACAGAGGAAATGTTGGGAGGAATATCTTTCCCAATTTCCTCAGAATCACAAATGAAGTGGTTTCATTCTTTGTGCAATGAAAAAAATACGCTCCGTCTTATTATTGCCAAGTCGGATAATCCTGATGTTGGAATAGGGACTGTAATTTTATCAGATATTGATTATATTAACGGGAATTCACAGATACATATAAAATTGTCTGACGGGCAATCAAGAAGACATGGGTATGGAACTGAAGCAATTCGGAAAACAACCGAATATGCATTTAATACATTAAGGTTACATAGTGTATGGGCAGAAATTGTTGAATATAATGAGCCCTCCAAGCGAACATTTGAAAAGTGCGGCTATAAATTTAATGGGGCATTAAAATCAAGAATATTTAAAAAAGGTAAATATTGGGATCTGTATGTTTACTCAATTCAAAACGAATCGAATTGAAATCGGAAGTGAATTTTGGGATGTTCCAGTTGACGTATCTGTAAATAAGCTGTTTCCGCAGGATACACAATATTTTCTTTCCGGTCGTTCTGCACTTCAGGCAATTATAGAAGATATTAGAAAAAACATGGAATTTCATACTGTTGCAATGCCGGATTGGTGCTGTGACAGTATGATACTTCCTTTTCTAAAAGCAGGAATAAAAGTTGTGTTTTATCAGGCGTTAAAGCCAATTGAGAATACCAACACAGATGCAATCCTTGTAATGGATTATTTTGGCTATACCGGACACAGTGAAGTGGGTAACTATAACGGAATTATAATAAGAGATATGACGCATTCGATTATGTCAAAAACATATGATGATGCTGATTACTATTTTGGAAGTTTTCGTAAATGGGCTGGTTTCTGGACCGGTGGCTATGGTTGGGGATTTAAGCATAGTATTGACTTTAAAACAGATGATTTCGGGTATTCAGTTCTCCGTGAAAAGGCTATGTTGGAAAAAAGTAAGTACATCAGCATGCTTTCCGCCAGTAAAGAGTATTTGGATGTTTTTGAAGAAGCAGAAGAATTGTTGGAAAAAACTGGGATTTTGCCTGGGAATGACAGAGACATTTGTCTGGCTGAAAAAGTTGATGTTGGGGGAGTAAAACGGATAAGAAGAAGAAACGCAGAGATTCTTCTGTCTGAGTTTACTGATGATGCAATATTTCCTGAAATTAAAGAAAACGACTGCCCTATGTTTGTGCCAATAAGAGCAGAGAAAAGAAATGAATTGAGAAGGTTCTTAATACAAAATGAAATATACTGCCCGGTTCATTGGCCAGTTACGGAATATCATCAGATGAGTAAAGAAACACAAAAAATGGTGAATGAAGAATTGAGTCTTGTATGTGATCAGAGATATAATGAAGAGGGTATGCGTAGAATTATAGATGTTGTAAAAGCATTTAAAGGGAGATGACACAGTGCTTACTGTATATACTTTGGAACAATCTGAACAGTGGGATTCTGTTGTTCGATCTTTTAAAGACTACGATGCTTATTGGCTCAGTGGGTATGTAAAGGCGTTTAAAATACATGGCGATGGGGAACCTTTACTTTTTAATTATGAAGATAATAATACTCGTGGAATTAATGTTGTTATGAAGCGGGATGTGGCTAAAGATAAAAGATTTGAAGGAAAGATAGAAGAAGAAACGTATTTTGATTTTTCAACCCCTTATGGCTATGGTGGCTGGATTATTGAAGGCGAAAACAAAAGGTCGCTTTTCGAAGCCTATGATAAGTGGTGTAAGAAGAATTCGATAATATCTGAGTTTGTGAGATTTCATCCTGTATTGAAAAATCACATTTTTTCGGAAGAAAACTATGAGATTATTCCTCTTGGATATACGGTTGCACTTGATCTTTCTTCGCCGGAAGTAATATGGACTAATATCACGAGCAAGAATCGTAATATGATACGGAAAGCTCAAAAAAACGGAATTAAAATTTATAGTGGGCGTTATCCTGAAATCTATGAGAGGTTCAGAACAATCTACAATAGTACAATGGATAAGGATGAGGCTGAGAAATATTATTATTTTGCCCCGGAATTTTATCAAAGCATATGCGATGATCTGGCTCAGAATGCTCAAATATTCTACGCAGAGTTAGATGGCAAAATTATTGCTGCATCAATTATGCTGGCTGCTAACGGCAGAATGAATTATCACCTATCCGGTTCTTTGAGAGAATACGCTAACCTTGCTCCTACAAACCTTCTTCTTTATGAAGCTGCTTTATGGGGAAGCGCAAACGGGTGTAAAACATTATACCTTGGAGGCGGAGTCGGTAGCGGAGAAGATAGTCTGTTTAAGTTCAAAAAATCGTTTTATAGGCTTGATGATTTGCCAAGGTTCTATATTGGCAAAAAAATTATGAATCAAGAAAGATACGATGAGCTTGTTGATTTAAGGGATGATATTCCCGAGAATGGATATTTTCCGCAGTATAGAGCATAAAAGAGAAAGTTGAGCATAAATCCTAAATGATTTGAACAATATGAATAAATTAATAGAAGCAATATATAAGCTAGCTGAAGTTGAAGCTTCAACTGATTATCCGTCAATCTTCCTTTCGGGAGTTCTTGCAGTGATTAGCAGTGTTATTACTGTATTTCTAGTTGATTTTTTAAAAAGAAGATTCGCAGAGCCGAAAGATGATTTTAAAAAGCTCCGCGGCAAGGTTAGGAGTATGCTCAGCCTATATGCCTGTTATTACAGCAACCCTATAGACGCTAAAATGTCTAATGAAATGCAGATAAAGGAATATGACGAAGCCTCAGAAGAACTTAGAAGCCTGGCTGTTGAAGTAAGCAGCTTTGCTTATGAGCATCCAAAGAATAAGTTTAAAGGTATAAGGAAAGCTGACCTTGATGATGCTGCAGCACTCATAATGTGCCTATCTAATTCATTCTTTACTCCATATGGTAAGGTGGATGCTGAAAATAAAAATCCGGAAACGGTTGAAAAAATAAAAAATAAACTTAAACTAATATAAGTCGAATAAGCAAAGGAATCTTCCAAAAATGAAAACAAAACTCATATCATTACTCCTATCTTTATTAATGCTTATCTCACTGTTTCCAACAGCTTATGCCCAGGAGGCAGAGAATGAAGAAGCAGATAACACTGCTTCCGAGCAGGTGGTAGACACTCCGCAGCAGGAGGTTATATCAGATCCTGCTGACGATACCTCTACGCCGTCTGACGATGCAAGCACTGATACTCAGCAGACACCTGAGCAGGATTATTCTGATCCTGAGCCTTCTGCAGACCCTGCAGAGAACCAGGAAGAGAACCCTGCCGATGAAGATGAGACTATAGAAGAAGAGCTCCCTTCTGATGCTGAGAAGCCAGATGAGCAGGATGAACCCGAGGCGCTATCAGAGATTACATTTGATGAGGCAACAGGCTATCAGTTTACTGTCAGCACCGACACCACTTTATCATCTAACCTCACCGTCCCGGCTGAAGGCACACTGTATATTGTTAATGGTGCAGTTCTCACTATCCCTGCCGGCATCACCGTTACGAACAAGGGCACTATTATAAATAACGGCGGCTCTATTGTAATTTACGGCACGGTGGATAACTATAATACCCTGCAGGACATCGTCGGCGGCACAGTGCTCTACGGCACATTTAATAACCTCTATGAATCCGGCAAAGTTTATGCCGGCGAGATTCTCATTGCCTCCTCGCTCAGCATAGCCACAACCGGTACTTTGAATAACACCAACGCAATGGGCATGGTGGATATTGATGAAAATGCCTCTCTATACAGCATGGGCACCTTTACAAACGGCGGCACTGCGTACTTCAGCGGCTACGAGCAGATAGACGGCCCCTTCACCAATAGCGGTACACTATATGTATTCTCCGGCACACTTATAGCAGACACTGACGCCGTTACAAACACCGGCAAGGTGGAGATATATGACGGGGCAGAGGTAGATGGCATCTCCGCCGGCAATAGTATAGAAATCTCCACATATGAAGAGCTTGTTAAGTACCTTGCCGACTCTAATTATACTTATATCTACTTCCGCGGCTATGATACTCTTAAAGGGGATATCACCGTGCCGTATGGAAAATATCTCTATATTCAGGCCTCTCTTGATGCGGGTGAATATACTATCACCAATAACGGCTACATAAGCTGCCAGTATGGCACTCTTATAATCCCGACTGACTCGCAGTACGTTCAGGGCGCAAGAGGCAGACTCTCCGGCACTTATGTAACAACAACCAAAGTAACATCAGCTGTCTACTCAGCCGTTACCGGCGAGGTAGAGGATCTGGGCATTGATGCAGATAATAATATCACTGCCACATTTAATATGACCTACTCCTGCACCACTGCCCCAACAGAGGGAACTGAATATAATTACGGCATATGGTATGGCACCACCTCGCGCGAAGAGAAGACAAACGGTGAGTTTATAACTATCGCCTCCGGCTCAGCTGTAGCTGATAATGCGAATGCTTCTATCACTCTTCCACGTGAAGGTGAGCACTATTCTATTGATGATCCTGCCACCGTGATAGAGTCCTATACTCTCTCACCGGGCACAACATATTATTACTCCGCCTGGATAGATGATCCTGACCTTGGCAGACAGTATGGCGAGGAGCTGAGCTTCACCACTCCCGCCGTTGAAGAGAAGAACACATATACCTATACCCGCAACGGGCTTACTCTCACTGTAACTTACCCTGCCAATGTTAAATGCGGGGAGGAGACTGTATTTGAGCTCTCTGCCACAGGCGGCAGCGGCAGCTATAAATATAAGCTCTTTTCCTTAACAGACAGCGGAGGCGTTCTTGTTTATGATATTGCAGGCTCTACAAGCTCCGGCTTTTTCTCAGAGCCTGAATTCAAGTTCACCTTCTGCGCCTCGGGTACATATTATATTGGCTTTAGCTGCATGGATATGCAAAGCTCTACTTATATGAACACCCCTTCAAATGCAATAGAGATTATAATTGATGACGAAAATTACCCCTCTGCAGAAGCTAAAGCAGATGAGGTGGCAGCAGCATGCCTTGCTGCCTGCGGAGAAGGCAGCTCTGATTATGATAAGGCACTGTGGCTGAATGACTGGCTTGTTGCCAACTGCTCTTATGATAATACCTATACCTACTGCTCGGCTGAAGGTGCGCTCTGCCGCGGCACCGGTACCTGCGAGGCTTATCACAGAGCATATGTAATGCTCCTTAATAGAGTTGGCATCAGCACCGGCCGCGTTGAAGGTAACCTGCACGTGTGGACAGCCGTTAATATGGACGGGGCGTGGTATCAGATAGACACCACATGGAATGATGCAGGTTATACGCTATCATATCTCGACGTGCAGCACCTTTACTTCGGTCTTACGGACGAGATATTAAATGCAGAATCCTCAACGCACTACCATACGCCTGTTGCAGGCTGTGAGTCTAATACGCTTGAGGAGAACTACTTTATAAAGTCCGGCAAGATTACTCTTTATACCGATGAATATCTTGATGCTATTCAGGATTATATAGATGCCGGCGAGACGGAATTTTCCATCCCCATCAGTAATACCTCCTGGCCTGCTTCCTATAAGGTGATAATTTATAATATAGCGGCATATTATTTTAATAATCAGGAATGGACCGCCGACGGAAATAAAGTGGAGCTTGAGTGCAGCTATGATGCGGAGGAGCAGAAGCTTAAGTTCGACGTTAAAAACACCAACGCTATAACCACACAGCCTGTAGACGGGACATATTCAACGGGAGAAAATACAAGCTATAGCATAGCGACAAACGACCCGGATGCGACATATAAATGGGAGTTCAGCTATAATGGAACGAAGTGGCTTGATCCGGGTATAGCATCGTCCAAAACGACAAATTACTCATTCAAGATGCTGGAGAGTTATGATGGATTGTATGTCCGCTGCAATGTGACCTTCAGCGATGGCGGAATACTGACGAGTGATGTTGTAAGAACATGGCTTAAATCATCAACAAGCACATATAGCATAACCACACAGCCTGTAGACGGGACATATTCAACGGGAGAAAATACAAGCTATA
>R14__coassemble_855_pt1 | contig 17868 bp, 19 predicted proteins | sample R14__metabat2_low_PE_022 | metagenome-assembled genome bin R14 | reverse complement strand
CTAAATATTGTGGTAAAACATCTGCTGGAATACTAGAAATAAAAAATAATTTTTTTATAAAAATTTTTAGGCAAAAAGCTTGCTTTTCTATACTATTTTTGCTATAATCTCAAAGCGCGATTTATGAGAGCGCAATTTTATAGGAGGAGGTGCACTCAGAATATGGCAAACATAAAGTCTTCTGCCAAGAGAGATGTTAAGTCTAAAGAACTCAGAGCAAAAAACCGCGCTGAGAAGACAGAACTCAAGACTATGATCAAGAAATTCGATGCAGCAGTTACCGAAGGCAACCGCGAAAATGCTGCCGATGCCTATAAAGTTGCCGTTAAGACTGTTGATCGCGCAGCCGGCAAGGGTCTGCTTCACAAGAACAACGCAGCACATAAAAAGTCTGCAATGGCTCAGAAGCTCAACGGAATGGAATAATTTTGTAAAAAACACTGAGGCGCAGATTGTCTGCGCCTTTTTTATTTGCGGAGAGAAAAATGAACAAAAAACTAATGATGATAATAAATCCGGTTGCAGGCCGCGGTGCGTATACTCTGAATTTTCCTGAAGCATTAAAAATTCTTGATAATAATGGATATACCGTTTCTTTATATCATACATCAAAGCATGGAGATGCAACAAAATTTGCTTATGAACATGGCAGTGAATATGATGTAGTTGCGTGTATAGGCGGCGATGGAACTTTAAGTGAAGTTCTTGAAGGACTTATGAAGCTGCAGAATCCTCCTCCGGTCGGATATATCCCGATGGGAACAGCAAACGACGTTGCAACGACGCTGGATATCCCAAAAAATGATACTGTGAACGCTGCAAAAAAAATAATCAACGGTGAACCTCATCCGTTTGACGTTGGGGGTTTTGGAGATTCTGAATATTTTGCATATATTGCTGCATTTGGAGCCTTCACGTCGGTAAGTTATGCAACGCCGCAAAATCAGAAGAAAGCTTTGGGACATCTTGCATATGTGCTTCAGGGAGCTGCCGAACTGCCGAATATAGAGCCGATTCATACAAAAGTTGAGTTTGATGACGGCGTTATTGAAGCAAATCTTATTTATGGAAGCATGTCTAATTCCACGTCTGTTGCGGGAATAGTAAGACTTAAAGAAGAAATGGTAAGTCTGGGAGACGGAGTTTCAGAGCTGGTCCTGGTAAAAGATCCCGGAAGCATAGAAGGAATAGGAGAAATAGTATCATCTGTGCTTTCAAGAAGATTTGACAGCGATAAGCTGATAATTCTGCATACGCAGAAGGCTAAATTTACTTTTGATAAGCCAATCGCATGGACAAGAGACGGAGAAGACGGCGGTGTTCATCAGGAAGTTGAACTGCGTAATTACAAGAGCCCGGTGAGCCTTATATTTTAAACGCTATAAAAATCTTGAAAAAAGCATAGCTCATAATTATAATAATAATTTAGATTACTCAAAAGAACTGAGGATAACGATATGGACAGACAGAAAATAGCCGGTATATATGCCGATAAAGAATCTTTCGAAGGTAAAAAGCTGACAGTCATGGGCTGGGTCAGAACAGTCCGTGATATGAAAAATTTCGGATTTATAGAACTTAATGACGGAAGCTGCTTCAAATCTATTCAGATAGTCTTTGATAGAGAAAATATTAATAATTATGAGGAAATAGCTAAACAGAATGTTGGTGCAGCCCTTATATGCCATGGTACTCTTGTGCTCACGCCTGATGCACCGCAGCCGTTTGAGCTTAAAGCAGACAGCATTGAAATAGAAGGTGTTTCAACTCCTGATTATCCACTCCAGAAAAAACGCCACAGCGTTGAATTTCTGCGTACTATTCAGCATCTAAGACCCAGAACAAATCTTTTTTCTGCAACATTTAGAGTAAGAAGCGTTGCAGCCCAGGCAATACATAATTTCTTTCAGCAGAGAGGCTTTGTTTATGTCCATACACCGATAATCACAGGCTCGGACTGCGAGGGTGCAGGAGAAATGTTCAGAGTAACTACTCTTGATCTTAACAATCTCCCGCTCAAAGATGACGGTACGGTAGACGACAGTAAGGATTTCTTTGGAAAAGCAACCAACCTTACAGTATCAGGTCAGCTCAATTGCGAAAACTTTGCAATGGCTTTTGGAGATGTATATACATTCGGACCAACGTTCCGCGCAGAGGTATCATATACTCAGCGCCATGCTGCAGAATTCTGGATGATTGAACCTGAGATGGCTTTTGCAGATCTTAATGATGATATGGAACTTGCTGAGGCAATGGTAAAATATGTTATTAACGATGTATTTGAAAAGTGCCCTCAGGAGATGGAATTTTTCAACAAGTTCGTTGATAAAGGTCTTGTAGAGAGGCTGAGAAATGTTGCAGATAATGAATTCGGCAGAGTAACATATACCGAGGCAATAGATATTCTTCTGAAAAGCGACAGAAAATTTGACTTTCCTGTTGAATGGGGAATAGATCTTCAGACAGAACATGAGAGATATCTCACGGAAGAAGTTTTCAAAAAGCCCATATTTGTTACAGATTATCCTAAAGACATAAAAGCCTTCTACATGAGACTTAACGATGATGGAAAGACTGTCGCAGCAGCAGACTGCCTTGTTCCCGGAATAGGAGAGATTATCGGAGGAAGCCAGCGTGAAGAAAGACTGGATGTTCTCACAGCAAGAATGAAAGAACTTGGTCTGAAAGAAGAAGATTACTGGTGGTATCTTGATCTCAGACGTTATGGAAGCTGCCGTCATGCAGGATTCGGGCTCGGATTTGAAAGACTTGTAATGTACCTTACAGGCGTAAGCAATATTCGCGATGTTGAACTTCACCCGCGTACCACAGGAAATGCGGACTTCTAAAAATAAATTGCAGGATAAATTTTAATAATGAAAAAGGAAGAAAAAGCAACAGCCATAATAGGACTAGTAATTATAATTATTGTTTTTCTCGTTATTATTGCCATTGCTGTTGCATTCCTGCTTAACAAGGCCGGAATCGGGAGCAAGCCCGATCCGGCCATTGCCGCATCTGAGTATATGAACAGACTTGATACGGGAGAAAACGGGAAAACATATGTGATTTCAACTGACGGCAGCAGACTTTATATTGATGAAGAACCATCTACTGCCGAGGGGAAAATACTCTATGAATATCTTAAAGGCAACTGGTCGTATTATCTCGGACAGGCATCAGCAGAGAAAAAAACAGCCAGGATCCCGGTGTATATAGACTGTATAGACACAAACCTTATAACCGATGAACTTCGGGAACGGCTGCAGCAGAAACTGAAAGAAGCTGCAGGTTCGGCTTCTTCCAAAAGTGAAATATATAATGACGACCTCAGCTATAGAGAAGATGTGTTAGCTTCGGCTTATAAAACAGCTCTTATAGAGACCTGTGAAAGCTTTTCAGAAAACAGCTATCTTGTAACAGTAAATGCGGCTTTGAATCTCAAGTGGGAATCAAAAAAGTGGAACATTGGAAATGCTGCAAGTGTCGGAAATACTCTCGATAGCCGCGCAGAACTTTTAAAGACAGCGGCTGTTCAGGGACTTGAATATGTGCCTATAATAAGTAAAATAGATGAGGCAGCAACATCAGGCCCCGCACCGGATCAGAGCAAATTCGGCACCACAAATGACCCGACAGTTGTTGCTGCACTACTTGAGACAAGTGATGCAAAAAATCTTATAAACGGGCAGGAATTGTGCTGGAATCCGGGAATATCATTTATACCGGGAACACAGATAAGATATTATCTTGATGAAAGCATTCTGATGATAGAGTGGCAGGAAAAAGAAGCCGGAATGGTAGGGACTTTTGCAGAAGTGTTCATTGCTGACGGTTCACAGCTCAGAAGAAAAATTGCCGGAGACAGTTTTGGAGATATGAACTTCAAAACGACCAGTGACTTTGCAAAAGAGACAAATGCAGTTCTGGCTGTTGGAGGAGATTTCTATAATCATGCAAGAAACTGCGGCGTCGTTGTTTATGGCAGAAATATATATCGCTATGATTTAAGTACATGCGACAACTGCTATATAACAGCAGACGGCGATATGCTCTTCTCGTATAGAAACCAATGGACTTCACAGAGCGAGGCGGATGAATTTGTGAAAAACAATGACGTTGTATTCTCTCTGTGCTTCGGACCTGTGCTTATAGATAATGGAGTTGATGTTACCCCGTCTGAGTATCCGCACGGACAGATTGATGACACATATGCAAGGGCGGCGCTTGGAATGCTTGGGGAACACCATTATCTTACAATGAACCTTAACTGCGGCGAAGGCGAATACTATAACTATGCCACATTAAGACAGGCTGCCGATGCTATGGTAAAAAGAAACTGCATTAAAGCCTATACGATAGATGGCGGACAGACCGCAACAACAGTAGTGAACGGGGAGCTTATCAACCCTGTACAGTTTGGCTGGGAAAAAGAGATAAGCGATATATTTTATTTTGCAACAGCAGTAAAACAATAGAAATAAAATGTTTGGCTGAGTTTTTTTAACTCAGCCAAAATTAATACTTGCAATTTAAACTATATAGGTGTATATTCACTTACGGAAATTTGGATTTTAATCCGGTACGAGATACCGGCAAAGCCACTTAATATAAAGAAGACGTTATAATTGCGTCTTTGAGTTTGAATTATGTGTGTCTTGCCGTATCCGGCGAGGCATTTTTTTATTATGAAGATAAAATCACAGTTGATGGATGAAGCGGCATTAAAACGCGCACTTAAAAGAATCTCCCATGAGATTGCAGAGAGGAATAAGGGCGTAGATAATGTGATGCTTATTGGAATAAAGCGCAGAGGCGTGCCTATAGCAGAGACTATCAGAGAAAATATAAAAATGATAGAAGATACGACAGTCCCTTGCGGAACGCTGGATATAAGCTTTTATAGGGATGATCTCACAAATATTACAGACGCACCGCTTGTAAAACACACAGACCTTATGCTTGATGTAAACGACAAGGATGTTGTCCTTGTAGACGATGTTCTCTATACCGGAAGAACGGCCCGCGCAGCAATGGAGGCCGTAATAAGCTGCGGAAGACCACGTACTATCCAGCTTGCAGTGCTCGTGGATAGAGGTCACAGAGAACTTCCGATAAGAGCAGATTATGTAGGAAAGAATGTGCCTACATCCAAAAGCGAGATGATTGAAGTCAGATTGCCCGAATATGACGGAGAAACAGCGGTATATCTGATGGACCTTGAAAATTGAACTTTCTCCGGCATGCCGGGTTAGTTATATATCAGTTGCCATTAATTTTATTTTGAAAGGTAAAAATGGAAATGAAAAAAGAAAACACAACAGAGGCCATTACAGATGCACGCACTCTTGGAACCCCCAAAATGCTTGTTCTTGGTCTTCAGCACATGTTTGCAATGTTTGGAGCAACAGTTCTTGTTCCAATCATTACCGGATTAAGCGTTTCTGCAACACTTCTTTTTGCAGGTATCGCTACATTGTTTATGCACCTTGTAACCGGTAAAAAGGTGCCTGTATTCCTTGGCTCTTCATTCGCATTCCTCGGCGGTTATGCAGCGGTTAAAGCTGCAGGTGCAGACCTAGGCTACAGCGAGGCAGTGTCTCTCACATATGCTTGTGTAGGTATTGCCTGTGCAGGTCTTCTGTACCTTGTTCTTGCACTCGTCTGCAAAATCTTCGGCAGCAAGAATGTTATGAAATATTTCCCGCCTGTTGTAACAGGACCTATTATTATCGCAATCGGTATGAACCTTGCTCCTTCAGCAATCAATAACTGCGTAACCAACTGGTGGATAGCTCTTGTTGCAATAGTTGTTGTTATTGTCTGCAATATCTGGGGCAAAGGCATGATAAAAATAATCCCGATACTCATCGGTGTTCTTGCTTCTTACCTTGTTGCTGCAGTTACCGGCAACGTTGACTTCAGCGGAGTAAAAGAAGCCGCCTGGATAGGACTTCCCTTCCATATGGAAAACACGGTCTTTGGACTCTTTGCCTCAGGCAATGTTGATGCAGGATTCCTCGCTTCCGCTATTATTACAATAGTTCCTATCGCAGTTGCAACAATGATGGAACATGTTGGCGATATCAGCGCTATCGGAAGCACAGTTGGAAAGAACTTCATTGAAGATCCGGGCCTTCACAGAACCCTTATCGGAGACGGTGTCGGAACTGCAATTGCAGCACTGTTTGGAGCACCTGCAAATACAACATACGGCGAAAATACCGGTGTCCTTGCACTTACAAAGGTTTATGACCCAAGAGTCATTCGTCTTGCAGCAATTTATGCAATAGTCCTCTCTTTCTGCCCGAAGTTCTCAGCCCTTATCACAGCAATGCCTTCTGCAACCATCGGCGGCGTTTCCCTTATCCTCTACGGTATGATCTCTGCAATCGGTATCCGCAACATGGTTGAAAACCACACAGACTTCCAGCAGAGCAGAAACGTTATTATTGCAGCTCTTATAATCGGTCTTGCAATCGGCGTCAGCTACAGCACAGCAGGCGCTATCCAGATAGGCAGCGTAAGCCTTTCCGGTATAGCAGTTGCATCTATCGTAGGCATAATCCTCAACGCGATCCTCCCAGGAGGAAGAACCGAATATGAGCCAAACGAAGAAAATTCAAGCTCCCTCGGCAAGTATTAATATAAGTCCGGAAAATTAAACAGACACTTGAGCGGCTGCAGAAATGCAGCCGCTTTTATTATAAATCTTTTAAAGCTGCAGAAGCGAAAATAGGGAGTTTTCTGTTGAAATAGCGGCGAATATAAAGTAAAATAATAAAATAAGCAAATCACAATAAAGAGGAAATACCCATGAAAGTGAAAAATACAGCGGCGCTGCTCTTAAGCGGCACGATGATATTGACTATACTAACCGGCTGCGGAATAAACCCGGCCGGTACAATCCTTGCCGGCAGTTTATCGTCCAAAAAAGAGGCACAGACTGAAGAGGGCGGAATAGACCCTGAGTCTCTTGCAAAAGAAGCAGCTGCGCTCTCAGAAGGGACTGCTGCTATAGATGTTGATCTGTACCTTGATGTTGAAGCTCCCGGAACTCTTGAAGAGAGAAACGACTACGGGGTAATTGACTATTCAAATACTGCCGATGGCTATATAACAATCAGGTGTGCAGATACGGGCAAAAAATTAAAGGCGCAGATAGAAGGGCCTGAAACCACATACACCTATACGCTCCATCCTGAGGAGCTTGAAGCATTTCCACTTTCAGATGGAAACGGCAGCTATAATTTCACGGTCTATGAAAACACCGAAGGCAAAAAGTATGCTATGGTGCTTGCTGCCGAGTGCGATGTTGAGCTCGAGGACGAATTTGCTCCGTATATTCGCCCTAACCAGTATGTAAACTATAAAGACGCACCAAAAACAAGAGAAAAAGCTGCTGAGCTTTGCAGCGACACAGAGGATACAACTGAAAGAGTAAAAATAATATATGATTACGTCATTGAAAATATAACTTATGATGACGTGCTGGCAGAAACGGTTCAATCAGGCTATCTGCCCGACCTTGATGATGTTCTAGAGAGAAAGAGCGGGATATGCTTTGATTATGCAGCACTGATGACAGGCATGCTCAGAAGTCTCGGTATACCGTGCAAGCTCGTTGTTGGATATGCTGCTGATGCATACCATGCATGGATAAATGTGTGGGTAGAAGGCTCAGGCTGGGTAGATAATATCGTTTATTTTGATGGAGTTTCATGGCAGAGAATGGACCCGACATTTGCCTCTGCAGGAGCGTCAAGCTTTATAGGCAACGGAGATAATTACGCGCCAAAATACTTTTATTGAGCAGGTATGTAAAGAATGAAAAAGACTATGCTGTCGAATGAATTCATAGCTGAGCTTTGCTCAGAACTGCAGTATCAGCTCCATGCCGGTATTGGAAATGCTGATGCACTTTCAAATATCTGCGAAGATATGCCGGCGGGATACTATAAAGAGATACTTCAGTCAATGGCTGCTAAGGCGGATGAGGGTAAAAATCTTTCCGAAATATTCAAAGAGACGCAGCAGATGCCGGAATATCCCGGAAATATGCTCGAAGCCGGTGAAAAGACAGGACATATTGAAGAAGCACTTGAGGCTATTGCAACCGCGAGCGAAAATAGAGCCTCACTTGATCGAAAAATGAAATCGGCATTATTGTACCCTGCGGTTCTTATGCTGATAATGCTGCTGGTAATAATGATATTGCTTATTTATGTTATGCCGGTTTTTAATGAGGTATACGCTCAGCTTGGCGGAGAACTCACAGGAGTTGCAGGAGTGCTTCTGAATGTCGGCAAAGTGCTTGGAAGTATTTCGCCGGTTCTTATAGCTTTGTTTATAGCGATAGTGGTTTTTCTTGCGCTGTTTGCAATGCTTGGGTCATTTAGAGAAAAAGTACTGAATCTGTGGTGGAAGAGAAAAGGAACCAAGGGCGTAAGCGGGAAAATTATGCGCGCAAGATTTTCTCAGGTCCTTTCAATGTGTATGAGCAGCGGACTCCCTGTATATGAGGCAATAGAAGAAGCGTCTAAAATGCTCACGGAATTTCCATCGGCAGTGGAAGGCAGCAAAAAATGTCTTGAAATGCTGCAGGAAGGCAGCGAACTGTCAGCAGCACTTGGTGAGAGCGGGATACTCCCAAAATCCCAATGCCGTATTCTTGAAGCAGGTATAAGAGGCGGTTCGGGTGAGCAGGCTATAAAGCAGGTATCGTCAAGAATGACCGAAGAAGGTGATGCTGCTATTGAGGAAAGCGTCGGAAAAATAGAGCCGGCAATAGTAATAATAAGCTCTATTCTTGTTGGTATAATTCTTCTGGCAGTAATGCTGCCGCTCATTAATATTATGAGTGCAATCGGGTAACGGCAGGATGAAGAGAGAAAAAAATACAGGCTTTATAATTATAAGAGCTATAGAGCTTATCACGCTTCTGCTTGCAGTCTGGATAATCTTTGCTGCATTTAAAAATACTGCAGAAAATTCAGGTGAAGAAGGCCGCAGGCAACTGGAAACATCTCTGCGCAGGTCGGTTATGGCCTGCTATGCAACAGAAGGCGTTTACCCGCCTGACCTGAATTATCTTAAGGATCACTATGGACTTTTGATAGATGAGAAAAAGTACTCCGTGCACTATGAAGCATTTGCTTCAAACCTGATGCCGGAGATAACTGTTCTGGAAATAGAAGAATGAAAAGTGAAAATTCAAAGCATTATATAGACGGTCCGCTTACAATGATTGTATTCGGCATCTTTGCAGCATGTATAGTGCTCACGCTGCTTGCGGGTGCAGGTGCATATAAGAGACTCAGTGCGCGGGATATGGATGTTTATAATGAGCGAACATGCCTTCAATATATAGCAACAAAGCTGAGATCGGCAGAATCTCCTGATGCTGTGGATGTAGTAGACTTTGGAGACGGCTCAGCGCTTCAGATTAGAGAAATTGTAGACGGCAAGGAGTATGTCACAAAAATATATAGCCTTGACGGGAAATTAATGGAACTCTACTGTCTTAATGGCATAAAAGCCGGACCATCATCCGGAGAGCCTCTTATTGATACAGGGGGTGTAGATTTTTCTATAGTTAACGGAATAGTTAAGGTGAAACTCTGCAGCTCAGGTTCAGAAAACAAGGAACTTATGGTTTATATCAGAGGTGCGGAATGAAAAGCAGAAGTGTACTGACTCAGATAGAGTTTACAATAATGATACTCATTTTTGCAGTTTCTGCTGCGGTCTGTCTTAAAATATTCACCTATGCCGACACATATTCCGAAAGAAATGCAGAAAAAAATAATGCACAGATAATACTGCAGAGCTCAGCTGAACTGATAAAAAGCGAAAGTGGCAATTTTGCACTGTGCGCTGAAATATCCGGCGGAGAAGCAGATGAAAGCAGCTGGGTAATAATTTATGACGACGGAAGCTTTATGAAAGCCGTAAGAGTGGCAAGTGAAAATCCGCTTCTAGGGAAAGCAAAGCTTCAGTTCTGTAAAAACAATGAAACTATCTCTGCGCTTGAAATAGCATGGCAGGAGGAAAATGCATGAAAAAAACTTCCTCAGCAGGGCTCAGTACACCGGGGGCATGCACTTTACTGGTGATTTTTGCTGTGCTTTGCATATATATATTTGCAATTTTATCGCTGTCTGAAACTCTTGCGGGCGGCAGGCTCGCAGATGCCACAGCTTCTTCCATAAGCAATTATTATTCTGCCGACAGCGAGGCCGAGGCGGTTCTATCGGAGCTCAGGTCCGGCAAAGTACCGGAAAGTGTTATAAATACCGATGGAATATATAGCTATAGCTGCCCGATATCCGATACGTCTGCAATAGAAGTAGAAGTAAAGATAGACGATGACAGCTATGAGATATTAAAATGGCAGCAGGTCTATACCGCGGCGTGGGAGCCTGATGAGAGTATAGAAGTCTGGAATAGAAATTAATTTTACGAGGATATGAAATTATGCCGGGAATGATAGATTATCTTAAATCTGCAGTAGAAAAGAATGCTTCGGATATATTTGTGGTTGCCGGAGCACCTGTGAGCGTAAAGATTGCAGGAATAATACAGCGCTTTGATAACGAGAAGCTTCGTCCGCCTCGCACGATGGAGCTTATAAATGATGTTTATAACGCAGCGGAGCGCGATGAAACTAGACTTATTAATAAAGGCGACGACGATTTTTCATTTGCAGTTCCCGGTGTGGCAAGATTCAGAGTGAATGCATACCGCCAGAGAGGCTCCTATGCAATGGTAATAAGAGTTGTTGCATTTGAAATTCCGGATTGGAGAGAGCAGGGCATCCCTGAAGAGGTGATGAAGCTTGCAGATCTTGCCCACGGCATGGTCCTTATTACGGGCACTGCGGGCAGCGGCAAGTCCACGACAGAAGCCTGCATAATAGATAGAATAAATAAAACCAGAAGCTACCATGTAATTACATTGGAAGACCCTATAGAATTTCTTTATAGAGATGATAAGAGCATTGTAAGCCAGAGAGAGATAGCACTTGACACTAAGGATTTCCTTTCTGCTCTAAGGGCATGTCTCAGACAGGCTCCTGACGTAATACAGGTTGGAGAGATGCGAGATCAGGAGACTATACGTGCAGCGATGACAGCAGCAGAAACAGGCCATCTGCTTCTGGCAACTCTTCATACAAAGGGTGCCGCGAATTCAATAGACCGTATTATTGATACCTTCTCGCCGGAGGCTCAGTATCAGGTGCGCATACAGCTAAGTACTGTTCTTAATACCGTTGTATCACAGCAGCTTTTGCCGGGGAAAAACGGAGAGCTGCAGGCAGCTTTTGAAATAATGCACACAACAAGCGCTATTCGCAGCATGATAAGAGACAGCAAGACTCACCAGATAAATAATGCCATTGCAACAGGTGCAAATGACGGGATGATATCTATGGATCAGTCGATTTTAAATCTCTATAAAGCCGGAAAGATTGAACTTGATACAGCAATTGAGTATTCAGATGACCCGGAGCAGATGAAGAGAAAAATCCAGGCTGTAAAATGATAATTATAAAACTAAAACGCTGCAGACCGAGAAGTAAATCGGGCTGCAGCGTTTTATAATCAGAATTATGAATAGGAAAGCTTCAGGACATTGCCGTTGAGGTCATAGATAAAAAATGTTGATGCACCTGACGGGAAATTAAAAGCCATCAGATTTTCTGCCGGATCAGACATAGATTCAATGCAGCCTGAAACACTGCCGTCAGCTGCCTCGCAATATGAGCTTTCATAATCTAACCCGGAGCCTTCTTCAACGAAATATAAAAGAAGCATAGACCCGTCTTCGGAGCGGGTATAGTGCCGCTCAGGATCCAGTTGAGGCGGAGTTTCGTCAAAAGAGTCAATAAGAATATCACCACATGTAAGCTCGCTTGAATAATTGTATTGCTTATTATAGAGCTGAACAAATATGCTCAGCTGTCCATTGAATGTAGGAGAGACACTATATGTCCTATTTCCTGTCTCATATACAGGAATGCTGCGGCCGTCAACATTTGCCGTTACTGTTGAAACGGGAATAATAGAATCCGCAAGCTTGATTTCATATGTCAAGCGGTCAGCGTCGGAAGACGAAAGCTTTTCAATTGTAAAAACAGGTGATATAAAGAAAAATGGCAGCAGACAGAAAACTGCAAAGACAACAAGCAAAATTCTCTTTTGCAGGGAATAGCGCTCAGCCCGGTATTCAGAATAAGAAGCAAGCTTTTCAAAAGAAGTTGAGTTAGGCTCTGCATCGCAGGCGGTAAAAACATTAGATAGAATAGCGGCGGCGTCGTCGCGGCTTAGCTGAGGGAGGTTTTTCTTTTTAAAAATATTCATAAATAACGCCTCCATATTAAGCAGCATTACTGCCGGAGGTCTCAAGATGTCCTCTGCCGCTGAGAAGAAAGCTTTTTACAGAAGACCTGCTTATATCAAGCACATATGCAATATCCGAGAGCTTAAGCTTTTTAAAATAATAAAGAAAGATTACCTGAGATTCAGACGGGGGCAGCATAAGTATTTCCCGGAGAGTATATTTTGAAGCGCCTATAGCTATTTCCTGCGAAGCAGACAAAGAATCTGCTTTGTACTCGGAATGCTTAGCTGAAAGGCTGCAGCATACCCTGAAATTGATCTGGCTGAGCCACGAATAAAAGAGTCGTGTATCGTTAAGAGTATTAAGCTCTTTGAACGCAAGAATATAAGTTTCCTGAAGGGCATCTCTTGCAAGAAGCTCGTCTTCAAGGAAGTAAAAGGCAAAAAGATACTGTTTATAATATGTTGCAGCATAAAGCTCGGCAAAAGCATTGCTGTCTCCTTCGGATGCATAAACCACCAGGTCAGATATATAATTATGGTCAAGTTCCGTCAAAGTTAAAAAACCGTCCTTAAAAATAATTCAGCCGAAAATTTAATTTTCAATACCTGAAACAGCTTCACCAATACGCGAATCGGAAAGGGATATTAGAGCAGTTATATCCGGAGCAAGAGCAGGGTCCTCGTGAAAAGCAGAGCCGAAACTGTATTTGATGATACCGCCGGTCGTATCGGCATTGTATTCTTTTACTCGCATCTCAACGTTTTCAGAAAAATGAAGCATTTTTTCCTCATCGGTATTTTCAAATATTGTGAGAAATTTGTTGCCGCCGTTTCTGCCGATAAAGCATAGCCCTGCAGAAGACAGTGTGAGCATGTTGGAAAAATCACGGATAACAGAATTGCCTTCAGCTCGCCCGAAAATCTGATTTATCTCACGGATGTTAGTTATTTCAAACATCATACAGCCCATATTTTCCGGAAGCTCTTTGCCAAGATATTTTTCAATAAGCACATCACAGCTGAATCTGTTTGCTACACCGGAGAGCGGATCTGAACGCACAGCGGTCTCCATTTCACGGTAGTCTCTGATATAGTGAAAGAAGAATGTATAATCAAGATAGATAAAAAGAAATAAGAGTCCGAGAACTATCCAGAGAGAAAGACACAAAAACTTCATCCCGGGGTCAGTTGCGGCCTCGTGAAATATGGTCTTATCATAAAAAAGCCTGAAGATTATAGCAGCAGAGATAAGAATAAATATAATGAGCTGTACGCTTTTATAGGCAGTATATTTTTTCATATTCCCTCCGGATAAGGATATGTCTGATATTTTAAATTAAGATAACACATAAAACATTAAAAATAAAGATGAACCATAAATACAGCAGATGCAGATAAGAAGAAACTTGATGAAAAAGCAAAACCCGAATATAATAATACCAAACTAATATTTGCTTCTTACATAAAAGAATGCCGGAGGGCAAATGAAAGCAAGAAAATTTGGAAAATATGATGACAGAAAGCTTGTCTGGCTGCGGGCAGGCAGAGAATTTACAATTATCCTGATTCTGGCATTTATTCTCCTGCGATTTGTTATCGGGGTATCATGGGTAAGCGGAAATTCAATGTATCCTACTTTAAAAAATGGTCAGCCGGTCGTATATAACAGACTTGTAAAAAACTATAAACGCGGCGATGTTGTCTCTGTGAAGATGCCGTCGGGTGAATATATGGTAAAAAGGATAATTGCAGTGGCCGGAGATACAGTAGATATAAAAGACGGTATCGTATATGTAAATTCAGAGGCAGAGGATCCAAATCTCCGGGCGTATGGGCAGCAGACCGAGGCGCAGAGCGACGCAGTTTCATATCCGATTCATCTTGACGAAGGTGAGATATTTGTGATGGGAGATAATCGTGAAGTCTCAATAGATTCAAGAACCTACGGACCGATGTCCGCAACACAGATGCGGGGAAGACTTTTCGGAAATTATTAATATAAATAATAAAATATCCGGATGATTTTATCCGGATATTTTTTGCACTCAGCGCTCTTCTCTGAAATACGCGAGGCCTAGAGATGCAGGCGGCTGATTTTCTCTTTTGTTTCTCATGCTTGAGAAAACGAGCACTATAATAGTAACAATATACGGGAGCATTTTATAAAGCTCTTTAATAGCCATATTTTCGCCGGTGGGAATATAAGAATTTAGAATATAAAGTCCGCCAAAAAGAATAGATGCAAGTATGCTGAGATTTGGACGCCAGATGGTGAAAATAACAAGTGCAATAGCAAGCCAGCCGCGGTCGCCGAAAGCATCGTTAGACCATACGCCGCAGGCGTAATCCATAACATAATATAATCCGCCAAGGCCGGCGATCATGCTGCCGACACAGATGGCAATGTATTTATATTTTGTAACATTGATTCCGGCAGCATCAGCAGTGGCAGGACTCTCACCTACAGACCTGAGATGCAGACCGGGACGAGTCCTATTGAGGAACCATGATGCTAAAAGGCAGATGATTATTGCAACATAGGCAAGAAAGCTGTAGCTGAGGAATATTTTACCGAAAGCTCCAAGTTTGTCAGCAACAGGAAGGTAGCGGCTGTAAACAAGGCTTGTTTTTGAAAGGACAATAGAAGGGACCTCAAGACCTGAGATTTTGATAAGCGAACCGCCGAAGAAGTTGCCGAAACCTACACCAAAGGTAGTTAACGCAAGACCTGTAACATTCTGGTTGGCGCGGAGAGTTATTGTAAGGAAGGCATAGATAAGGCCCATAACAAGCGAACCTAACAGGCAGCAGATAAGCGGAATAAAAATAGTGAGGAATGTATTCATTTCAGCACCTGAGTTTTCATAGAAGAAAGCCCCGATAACGCCGCATATACCGCCCACATACATAACACCTGCTGTACCGAGGTTGAGGTTGCCGGCTTTTTCTGTGATAGTTTCACCGCAGGATCCGAACATAAGCGGAACACCCTGCATAACAGCTCTAGGGATAAAGGAGACAAAATCAAACATTTCCGTTTACCTCCTTCTCGGATTTTCTGAAGGATATCTTATAGTTTATAAAGAATTCACTGCCGATTATGAAGAAAATAATTATACCTGTGAGAATATCGCCGAAAGACTGGTTGAGACCGAAGTCGGTTGCAATGTCTCCCGCACCTGCATCCATGAATACGAGCATTGCGCTTGTGAGAATCATTACGAGCGGGTTGAATTTAGACATCCATGAAACCATAACAGCCGTAAAGCCGCGCCCTCCGCAGATGCCTGTGGAAATGGTGTGGTTTATACCGCTCGTGAGGAGAAGCCCCGCAATGCCGCATATAGCACCCGAAAGAAACATTGTACGGATAATTACTCTGTCAACTTTGATTCCGAGGTATTTAGCGGTGCGTTCACTTTCACCAACAACAGCGATTTCATATCCGTGCTTTGTATACTTCATATAGATATAAATAAACACTGTGAGCAGAAGAACGACCAGAATTATCAGCAGGTATTTATTTCCAAGCTGCGGGAGCCAGCCGGCGGTAGACTTCTGGTTAATAATTCCAACGGTATTGGAGCCTTTTGGGTTTTCCCATTTCTTCACAAAGAATGCAACGAGCTGGATAGCAACATAGTTCATCATAAGAGTGAAGAGGGTCTCGTTGGTGTTCCACTTTGATTTGAAAAACGCAGGAATAACAGCCCAGATGGCGCCTGCAAGTACAGAAGCAGCAGTTACGATTATAAGAAATAACCATACAGGGAGTTTAGGCGCAAGAAACAGCATGCATGCAGCGCTTGCAAGACAGCCCGCAAGCACCTGACCTTCTGCACCGAGATTCCAGCAGCGCATTCTGAATGCCGGAGTTACGGCAAGGGATATGCAAAGAAGTATAGCAGTATTCTGCAGGAAGATCCAGGTTTTGCGTTTCGTGCCGAATGAGCCTGCAAACATTGTTTTAAAAACTGAAAGCGGGTTTTCACCTGTGGTGGCAGTAATTATTATTGCACATACAACAAGCGCAAGAAGTATTGCAAGGGCTTTTATAAGGATTGCCTGAGTTCTTGAAATTTCGCCTCGCCGGGAGATATGAATTAAAGGTTCATGAGTCTTATTCAAATTTCTCACCTCCAAGTTTGGTCATCATTGCGCCTATTTCACGCTTATCGGTATGCCGTCCGTCAACTATGCCGGAGACTTTGCCGCCGCAGAGGACCAGTATTCTGTCGCAAAGCTCAACCAGAACATCAAGATCTTCGCCAACATAAATAACTGCGACTCCGCGGTCCTTTTCGTTGCTGATAGTGTCATAAATAAGGTAGGAGGAGTTGATATCAAGACCTCGTGTTGCATAGGCAGTCAGCAGGACTTTTGGAGCATTTGCAATTTCACGGCCTACGAGAACTTTCTGTACGTTGCCGCCTGACAGCCTGCGAACAGGTGTTTCTACACTTGGTGTTACAATTTCAAGAAAATCTACCATGTGCTCGGCTAGCTTATGAGGATTCTTGCGGTTTGTAAATACACTGTGTCCATCACGATAGGATCTGAGCATCATATTGTCTGAAAGGTCCATATTGCCAACAAGACCCATGCCGAGGCGATCCTCCGGAACGAATGAGAGCGCAATGCCGAGTTTTTTGATGTCGAGAGGATCTTTGCCGATAAGTTCTTCCTCTTTGTTGTCGTCGTCTATATATTTTATACTGCCGCTTTCAACTACCTGCAAACCGGCAATAGCCTCAAGGAGTTCTTTCTGCCCGCAGCCTGAAATGCCTGCTATACCAAGGATTTCACCGGAATTTACAGTGAAGCTTACGTTGTCGAGTTTGAGTGTACCTTCAGGATCCCTGACAGTAAGGTTTTCAATTGAGAGTTTAAGATGCGTATTTTCGGGTTCATTTCTATATATATGAAGCTCAACGGGACGGCCGACCATCATGTTGGTCATCTCCTGAGCGTTGGTATCTTTAGTCATCATATCGCCGGTAAACTGACCTTTGCGGAGAACAGCTACACGGTCCGAGAGGTCCTCGACCTCGTGCATTTTGTGAGTGATTATAATAACAGCCTTGCCATCGTTTCTCATATTACGAAGAACAGCAAAAAGCTTGTCGGTTTCCTGCGGAGTGAGAACAGCTGTAGGTTCATCAAGAATAAGAATATCAGCTCCGCGATAGAGAACCTTAACTATTTCTACAGTCTGTTTCTGTGAAACGCTCATATCGTAGACCTTCTGATCAGGGTCTACTTCAAATCCGTATTTGTCGCAAATTTCGCGAATCTTTTTTGCAGCGGCAGCCTTGTCAAGCTTGCCGGGAAGACCAAGAATGATATTTTCGGTAGCAGTAAAAACATCTACCAGCTTAAAGTGCTGGTGAATCATGCCAATGCCTAGATCAAAGGCGTCTTTTGGAGAAGAAATAACAACTTCTTTTCCATCAATGAATATCTGTCCCTCATCCGGGAAGTAGATGCCGGAGAGCATGTTCATCAGAGTTGTTTTCCCACT
>R14__coassemble_835_pt1 | contig 18363 bp, 14 predicted proteins | sample R14__metabat2_low_PE_022 | metagenome-assembled genome bin R14 | reverse complement strand
GGTTTCCCCCCCCCCACAATGCAATAAAAGCTGCAGCTGCAATAATAAAAGCGGGAATAAAAATGCGGTTTGATTTCAAGGCAAGCAATATCTCTTTGGAGTATATTGAATACCATACGCCAAGCGGAAAACAGATTATGGTATTATACGACCACACATCTCTATTCAGCTTTTTCAGCAGAAATATTGACGCAATAACGATAACGGAAAGCATTGAAGCAGCTTTTTTGTTATTTTGGGGAAAGAGCATAAAGCTAAAAAATGCCAGCACATACAAAAGCAGGATATCAAAAATATACCAGTTATCATTTCCAGCAGACCTTAATGATGCGAGGGAGAGGACTGCCGTTTTTATACCGGGAAAGCTTTTTAGAATAACAGCGGCAAGAAGGAAAAGGGTGACTGAAACATCATATGTGAAAAGAGTTTTCAGTATCCGCCTTAAAGGCATTGTTTTTATATATTTCTCACCCTTAGATTTTACTGATTCGTTTATCCCATAGCCGGAATAGAACAGAAATATGACCACAACAAGCTGATTAAGAAATGTTCTTGTCGATAAATAAAACCTATCCGCCTGAATTATTGAAGAATCAAGATAGTAATAGGAAAAATGAGAAAGAATAATTACTAATATCCAAAAGCCTTTTACTGCATCCGAAGCGATCTTTGAACAATGCTGTTCATTAACTGAACTTAAATTATATTCCGATGTGATAAAGAAAAGGACAAGCAGACAAAAAATATACGCTGTAAACATAATTACCTCGAGATATCAGTCGGTATTATTTATATTATCCAGAATTTCCGGAGGATAAAAATTAAAAGTCATTTCATCCGGGTCGCCAAGATTGAATGTGGAAGACCAGGCGTAGCTGCCGTTTGGTATCCAAAGGAGTCCGTCATCGGGAAGGTTAATAACATTTATAGTGGTATGACCTTCGGCAAGCTGAGCTCTGATAAGGTCAAGGCGAAGTTTATCAAGCTCGTATATGCTCTTCATTTTGGGAATCATAACAGCGCAGCATATTACATATACGGCGGAGAAAAGAGCACAGATATATTTATAAAGAAAATTATTATTTTCTAACAGCTCATCGATAAGCATTATCAAGGCGGATGAATATAATATGTATGTAATGAAGAGGCAGCGGGTACCGATTGGTTCCACAACCAAAAGCTCCGCCTGTGAAAGAAGAGCCAAAATATAGATGATGAGAAGTCTCTTTTTATCTCTGCTGTATATCTTTATGGTAGAGATGATCAGGAGAAGCTGGAAAAGCATAAATACTGCCGAATAAAGAATGCGGATATACCAGCGGCTTTCATAAACCGACATATTAAGCCCATATTCTAAAATTAAAACAGCAATATAGGCAGCAAAGCATGCAATAAAATATTTATATTTTTTGTTTATGCATGCATCGGCAAGGAGAAAGGCAAGAAATGCAGGATAAAGAATACACATTTCCTGAAGATAGCAGGAAATATAGAAGATATTTTTTTCGGCATTTTTAATTAGGGCAATTATGCCGTTATCGAGAAGAGAGTCCCTATAAAAAGAGACATTTTCCGAAACTCCCATAAGTTTCGGCAGAGCAAACATAATCAAGAGTCCTATAAAAGACACGGCGAGATAGAGCAGCGATGTTTTTCTGCTGCATAATTCTGCTGATTTGTAATTGAAACATGCTATTACAGCAGCGGCGAGAAAGATTATTATTGAGGTATTTTCAGAGCAGAGCATCTGCAAAAAGGCTGCGGTGATAAGTGGAACTAAAAACAGTTTTTTATCTCTTTTCAGCATGCTGAGGGAGGCAAGCCAAAGGAAGATTGGAAGGACATAGTTATAATAGCAGTGCGACCAAACATAGCAGGAGCCGAACATACCTTTGCTTGGGTAAATAAGCAAAGCGGAGGCAATAATGAGGCTTGAAAGCTTAAGCCCGACGGAATTATCTGCAAGCAGAAGAATTATGAAAAAGAAGATGGCTGCTTTAATAAAATCATTTAAAAGACCGCGCTGTGAAAGAAAATTACCCAGAAAGTTACTAAGATATCTCCCATTGCCAATATCAGCAGCAAACTGTACGGAGCCTTCAGCGCTTATGCCAAAGGGAATGTAATAGTCATCATGAGTGTTGACAAAGTATGAGAAAAGAATACCAATGCTGACTGAAATAACCAGCATGGTCAGTATTAAATATTTATGCCTTTTGATGATCATATATAACACCTTTTAATAACTATTAGATTCCACATGAATATGATTTTTATTCATCTGATTACATACACATATATCATTTTAACCACAATTGATATCAGCATCACGCCTGCAAAAGCTAGCAAGGAATTGCATAAACCATATTTTTTTATAAATAGTTTTGATTTTGCAGTGTACATTTTCAGTAATATTGCAAACAAAATATTCATTAAAAACACAATAGCAAATACAAGAATATTATTCAGGTCATATTTGAGCATAAACTCGGTAAAAATTATTTGAGCCGGCAATGCTCCAACATAACATTCAAGAGAATTATCAGAAAGAAAATTAATCGTTTTTAATTTTGATATTTTATCTATTGACTTATCCTTGCAGCACGCAAACAAATAGATGAGCAAACAATTTGCAGGAAGATTAAAAAAAATTCATTCTCTCCTGATTCCAAGCCATGGAAAAGAGATTGATTTTTTCAAGCAGAAAATCAATTATAAGGACCGCTGCAACACTTAAAGCTACTACTGCTTTGGAGATTGAAACATTCTTCACTGTAAACATCTTTGCTGCTATCATTCCCACAGACAGTTCCAGGATTCTGCAAAATGCACTATAGTAGCAGCCATCAACTTTTAATGGCATAAATGAATTAATAAGATATATTACAGTTGCCAAAATAATCAGTTGTTTTTCATTTAATTTTCTTATTATTATGCAGAGGTACGGAAAAACAAGGTAGCATATAAAGATACAGCTAAAAAACCACACCCCTGTGTTCACCAAATAATTATAATACCCGGCACCGAATACAAGGAAAAACTGCATTGGAAAAGCAGTTATGTCGTCGCGAATTGGCGAAGTATTAAAAAGATAATAAAAATAAACTACCCAAATTAATGCATAAATGGGATAGATAGCAATTACCCTTTTTTTCAGGAAAACGCCAATCTCATTAATATCATTAAAATCTGCTGCGCAATAATTATAGTAAAGAACAAAGCCTGATAAAGCAAAAAAGCCCGTCATGCAAGGCGTATACAATGTAAAGAACTTATTGAAGATGCCAAAATCACAGCCCACATTATGCTTTACATGATATAAAATTACATAAAGTGTTAAAAGGCACGTATTATATTAAGGTTTTTGATTTTTTCCCGATTCTGCATACATGTTTTCCATATCTAATATGTTTTTCGCATCATTTAAATACTCCCAATGGAGCTTGCCGGCGGTGCAGCGGGTGCCGCTGCAGGCGCGGCTGATAGAGTTATGCGGAATGCCCGTTTGGCGCTGAGCTTCTCGGGTGGAGGAGTATATCTCTCCGGTTTCAATGCAAAGGACCTTTTTACCAAGTTTTTGGGAGAGGTTCTTTTTTTCGGCATCTGTGCGATGAGTGCCAAGGGTGGCTTCCCGGGCACGAGCGCGGCGATATTCATCGTTGGCATTATATGAAGCCTTTGCGAGCTCTCGCTGATGCTGAATCTGCTCGGGAGTTAAAGTTCTATCCTTTGCGCCGAAGAAACCGCCGCTATCGAGGTTGTAGCCCTTGGAGGGATTTTGAAGATCATAGAATCGGATGAGAAAATACTCAAAATTGCGGGCGGTTTCTTCATCGACATTTTCAGCTACAACGTCAGTGATGAACATATCCCAGCCATATAGCTTTATGTCGGCAGTGAGGGCGGCATTGAAGCTATAAGCGCTGCCCTTCTTCCACCTGGTTGATGGCTTTTGACCTGTGTAGCCGGCATACATTTTATTATTGCGGGTACAGATGATGAGGTAGACTGAATAATGGTTTGAAGCTTTCTCGTCGGAGGGAAGCTGGGCATTATAGCCCTTTTCGGAATTTATACTATCGTATTGGAGGATGAGATCTCGCTCGAGCTGCTTTGCCTCAGATAGTGATAGACCTTCGGCAACTATCTCGCGGGCAATATTGCGCCAGCCGCATTTTCTGATGGCGGCAGCAAAGCGGCGATTATTTTTGTAGCCCTTGCCGGAGGACCAGCGATGCTCAGGGCTGCCGATACAATAGCCGATATAGACAAGACCGGCAGGATCTGTGAGCTTATAGACGGTATAGTTATTTTTATAGTCGGCTATGAAATTTTCTATTGAGGCAAAGATCTGGTCTGAAGTCATAAGATTTTTATCTTTTAATTAACCGGTCAGCTGTGTTTAAGCTTATTTAGAACCGATTTCAGATTATTTATAAAGAACTCATCCTTAAAGATAAAGAGAAGGAGAAAATATACTCCCCCGCCGATGATGATCATAAGGATAGTATGCAAAATAGACGGAGTGAGATTATTGCCGATGATGAGAAGCAGGGCAAACATTATGATGCCTGAAATATAATAATTTTTGCCGCTTTTAAGAATCTCACGCCAGGAGAATTCATGGCGGACGATATATAGCTGGACTATGGCAATGACTGTTTCGGCGGCAACCGAGGCAATGGCTGCACCTATTGATTTGAAATAATATATTAAAACAGCGTTTAATGCAACATTTGTTGCAGCGCCGATGAGGACAGTTTTAGTGAAGATGTTCTGCTGCTTGGTAGGGATGAGATACTGCATGCCGGTTACGTTATTTATGCCGATGGCAAGGATGAGAAACGAGAGGACATTTAGAAGGTCTGCGACCTTTTCATAGCCCGGGTCATAAAACCAGGGGACGAAATTTTTTGAGACGGCAATCATGCCAAAGCACATGGGGATGCCGATGAACCAAACGAATTTATAGCCGCGGTACATGAGGCGCTTTATATTTTGTGTATCTTTCTGCTCGAAATAAAAGCCTATGCGTGGAATAAGGACTGTGCCGAGGGCCGTGACGACAGCGAGGGCCATTTTGGCTATCATGACAGACTGTTCATAATATCCATTCTCAAAGGAGTCGCCGGTGATGAGACCGAGCATGGTCTTATCAAGGACGGTATAGATCTGGATGGCAATGGTTGGAATAAAGAGCGAAATTACGGTTGAGAAGCTGCTGAAGGGCTTGAGAGATGAAAATGGCACGCGCTCTATATACCGAGGGAGCTCTGCCCACATGGAGATATTGCCGAGGAGAGTGAAGAAGACAAGAGAAAAGGCATATTTATTTACGTCGCTTTTAGTCTTTACGAAGAGAAATACAAAAATAACACCCAGGACTTTAGCAAGAGTATTGCGAAGGACGATGCTGCCGAAATTCTCCATGCCCTGGAAAAACCAGGTGATATCAACAAGAACCGCAAAGACGCTCATGGAGAGGATGAGATAAAGAGCGGAATTATCTGTGAAGATAAGAAATATAAAATAAAAAACACATACTATTCCCGCTACGATAAAGCTGAGAAGCTTTGTCTCCCAGAAGACGACGCTGCGGCGGTGTTTATCGTTCTGGACATAGGAGATCTCGCGCTGACCATAGGTGGAAATACCCATAGCAGCAAAGAGAGTAAAATATGCAACAACAGACTGCGCAAAGCTCACAGTGCCGATGCCATCTGCGCCCAGAACGCGGGAGATATAGGGCATGGTGATGAGAGGGACTATGAGGATGAGAATCTGGTAGGAAACATTATATATGTAGTTTTTTCTTATACGGCTATTTTCCATTAAATGTCAGTTCAAGTTTAAAATTTTAACCTGTATCCCGCTCTTTTTAAATTCTGCAGCTGCAGAGTTGAGTTCTGAGAATGACACATTGCTGCAGGAGGTGAGTTCTCTGCCGAGCATGGAATATTTCTTAGCTGCAAGGTCATGGCAGGCAAATATCTCTACATGCTGAGGCTGGAGGTCAGCGAGAGCGGAAGATATGGCTTTTATATTATCGGGATTATATGTATATGGCTTTATGAGAGGGATACGGATGATATATGGGACAGAGGAAGAATCGAGCAGGGAGAGATTTTGCTTATAGACGGCGAGGTCACCGCCGAGAGATGCAAGATCTTCTGCAATGAGAGACTTTATGTCGCAATAGACTCCGGAGGCATAGCGCAGCATGATGGCAACGCTTTCTTTGTTGACGTTCAGGGCGGTCTCGAAACGGATGTCTATATTTTTTTCTTTAAGTGATGAAAGAAGAGTTTCAAGCTCTTTTATCTGCAGGAGCGGCTCGCCGCCGGAGAAGGTGACGCCGCCGTTTGGACCCCAGAAGGGGCTATCTGCCAGAAGCTTTTCTTCAAGCTCTTTGCAGCTATAGACCAAGGCGACACTTTTTAAGGCACCCATAGGGCAGGACACAAAAGAGGTGCGTGATTTTGCCTTTTCTTTGCTGCAGTCAGGTGAAAACGGGCAGGATGAAGATGAGCCAAGGCATAAGCTTTCATCAAACCAGAGCTCATTGCAGGCAAGCTGAGTTTCAGGGTTTGCGCACCAGGGGCAATGAAGAGAACAGCCCTTGAGGAAGACAGTTGTGCGCACGCCGGGACCATCGTGCAGAGAGTATGACTGAATTTTAGTAACCAAAATGCCCATCAGGCACACTCCATCTCTTGGGCACGGCGGATGAGGGTATCTTTATACTCATCGGGCAGGTCGTTGAAATATGCACTGAAGCCCCAGACACGGACGATGAGGTCTTTATGGAGCTCAGGGTGGGCTTTGGCATCGAGAAGCTCGGATAGAGAAACGACATTAAACTGCAGCTGGTATACGCCCATTTCTATACAGCTGAGAAGATAGGAGCAGAACTTGGGTCTATTCTCGCCGTTTATAAGAGAGGGAGAGAGCATAATGTCTACAACATTGCCGTTTGCAGTATAGCCGGTATAGTCAAGAGAAGAGGCAAAGCGTACAAGCTGAGTTAAGACATTATCACCCGAGGATGAAATGTGGGCTGCAAAGGGCTCCCCTGCTCTGCGCCCGTCTGCAGTTGCGCCGCAGGAGGCACCGCTGCGGATATAGGTTGGAGAGCTGAGACCAAATTTGAGCTTGCCGCCAAGAGGATTTTTATATGCGGAGAGCTGAGAGGATGTTATGGACATAATCTCTTTTGTGAGAGAGAGTGCATAGGAAGAGTCTGAACCGAAGCCGTCTTTTTTCTGAAGGAAGAGGGTCTGCATGGCTTCATAGCCTGAATAGTTCTGCTTAACGGCTGAGGACACATCCGCGAGGGAGAAGAGTTTATCTTTAAAAACGTAGTTATTTATATTGACAAGGGAATTTACAGCAGAGGATAAGCCCACGGAGAGGATGCCGTAGTTATTATAAACGGCACCACCGCAGGAGATATCTTTTCCGCTTTCGAGGCAGCCTTCTGTTATGACGGTGAGAACTGGGTCGAGTTCAAAACGGATAGAATTGAGTTTTTCTATCTTAGCATCTATATGCTCTTTGAGGTGCTGAGTGAAGAGAGCAAAGACAGAGTCAGGAAAAGTGCAGGAGGTGAAGGTGGGGTCACATATGGTGGAATTTAAAACCTGCCCGAACTCTATGCAGTCTATATTATTCTGCTCTAAGGAATTGCCGATGGAAAGAGGCTCCCAGCAGGCGGAAACGCCATAATTGCAGGCATCGTGCATGGAATAGCCAAGGTCAAGGAGAGAGGGCATGACAGCATCATCATTTGAGATGAGGGGGCTGCCAATGCCGGTGGCAATGCATTCAACCGCTGAGGAAATAAGCTCGGATGGCATATTTTTAGATGAGCGAAGGAGAATTTTGGGATCAGGCAGGCGGAGCTGCTGAAGTGCTTTTATGAAGAGCAGGGTATAAGCATTTGAAAAATACGAGCCGTCTTCTTCGATTCCGCCGAGGATAATGAGCTGACCTGTGTCGCCAAGAAAGTCGTTGGAATTGAAATTATAAAATTTATGAAGAGTTATTAAAAAGTCTTTTATAAGATTTTCGGTATTTTCATCGGGATTAAAGCGTGAAAGGAGTTTATCAAGGCGGCCTAGACCGTTTAGAGTATGACCCGTCTGAGCAATTATCTGGTGATAGAAAAGAATGCGCTGAAGCGCCTCATAGAGATTGGCTGCCGGACGTGACTTAAGAGAAGTTATTGCCGCGGCGGCTTTTTTATTAGATATTTTAGATGCAAGAGAGTCTATATATTTTTCGAGAAGAGCAAAATATGCGAGGTTCTGTGCGGAAACGGAGTTATTATATGAGGAGGAGTTCTCTCTCAAGGCAGAGATGGAAGAATCGATTATAAGAGAATAGTCAACGGGCATGTTGTCTATAACACGATTGGAAGGGATCATGATTCTATTTTCGTCAAGCTCATAGAAGAAGGTTTCTGAGGAGGCATAGTTGAGCTTTGAGCGGAAGATCGTTTTTTCTATCTGAGAAAGCTTTGATGAAGATGCATTGCCGCAGCAGAAGACGGGGTGCATGGTGAAGGCACCCTTGATGGCATCGATATAAAAATTCCCGCCCTGTGTGCGCTCGATCTTTTTGGAGTATTTATAGAGAGAGTTGAGGTATTGTTTAATAATCATGTTGTTAAGTTAATATAAATATATTTTAATTAAATAATTCTATAACTTCGGGGATGGTATCGGCCATTATGCTGTCGAACCTTTCGGCTGATAATATGATAAGAACATCACCGGATGAGAGACTATTGAGAGCTGATTTTACCTGCTCGTCATCAGAAAGCTCAAGGCGGATAAAGATGCTGCTTTGGGAAAAGTCTTTTATCGGAAGAGCTTTGAAAACTTCACGGAAAGAATCGCCGATAAGAACAAGCCTGGCAGGGTTAGTGGAAGCAGAAGTATACTCTTCTCTGCCAAAGATGTTTGCAGGATTTTCTTCAACGGCAACTTCAGGCTTGTAGTCGACTTTATAATCATAGTATTCAGTAGATAGCCCGCACATATTGGAAAGGTCTCCGCCTGTTTTGAGTTCAGAATAAACGGCAGGAGCTTCAGTGGAAATATCTAATCCCATTTTTTCATAAAGTGCCTTCAGCCCTATGTACGCGCCATACTCATTCCAGTGGGAATCCTGCTTTGAATATACATCATAGTTTTCTTTTGCGGCAAGAAGTTCCTGCAAGGGATATACAAAAGGAACCTCGCTGTTTGCCGCCATGTAGTCAGCAAAGGCGGCTTCGCGTTTCTGTTCACCGGTGACTCTGAACGAAGGAAGATATTCCGGGTATACCTGCTCTTTGTTAGGGGCGATTATAACTCCGAGGCGGATGCCGCGGTCTGCGCAAAGAGAATAGAGCATTTCATACTGATAACGCATCTGCTCCATTTCAGCAAGGGACATGACGTTTGTTCCCTGATAATAGGCAATATTATTATCTTCAGTATAGTATAGCCAGTCATCTCTGCCATAAACAACATTCTCACCAAAGAGAGTGGCAAGATATGGTTCATCGTCTAAATACCATGACGGCACAAAAATTTCAGACAGCTTTGAAAACAGACCTTTTCTATATGACGTTTCCAGCTTTTGAGAAGCTTTCTCTTCTGAAGATATTATATTCGTACGCAGGGGAGCATGATCTTTAAACCAGTCTTCTATTCTTTCAAGATAGTCATTACTAAAATTTTCAGGGAAGGAGCTGAGAGTTCGTTTTTCAACTATATCAGCATCTTGTGAGTAAGTTCCCGAAAGATATAGAGTCCAAGGAAGAAGCAGAAGGAAAGCAAATATTATTATAAGAGCAATATTTAATTTTTTACCATGCATGTTATTATCCATGAGTTAAAATGCTCCATAAATAGAGGGACTGAAAGACCCGCTAACCACCATGATTGTTGAGATAATAAGCAGTACGATGGAAAAAGCCGAATCAATAATCATTGCAGCATTTGTATTTCTTATTTTAGCAATGCTGCGTGAAAAGAGTTTATTAATAATGCCGCAGAAGAGTACGGCAGAAATCAGAGCAATGAGAGTTTGGGCGTCAAGATAGCTTAAGGCTACAGGCGCATAAGAAGAAGTGTTGGGAATAAACATGGCTTTATAGTATTGGAGAGCTTCATGCATGCTCGGCGCCCTGAACATTACCCAGCCAAGCATTACAGCAAAGAAAGAATATGCCCAGTTTAATAGCTTGACGGGATTTTTCTTTAAAAGATTTCCCAGGAAAAGGCGCTCAATAATACTGAGGAGGGCAAAATAAAGACCCCAGCAGACAAAATTTAATGTGGAACCATGCCATATGCCTGTGAGCAGGAAAACTATGAAAAGGTTAAAGAGAGTTCGTACTTTGCCTTTTCTGCTGCCGCCAAGCGGAATATAAATATAATCTCTAAACCATTGGGAGAGAGAGATGTGCCATCTGCGCCAGAATTCCTGTATTGAGAGGGATATATACGGATGATTAAAGTTTTCGCAGATTTCAAAGCCAAACATTCTGCCAATGCCGATGGCCATGTCAGTATAGCCTGAAAAATCATAATATATCTGGAAAGTGTAGAAAACTATCCCCAGCCAGGCGGCGGAACACTGAATGGACTGATAATTGCTGCTCCAGATAGGTTCGGCGGCAGCAGCAATGGTATTGGCAATGAGGACTTTTTTGGCAAGACCAATGGAGAATCTTCTGATACCGGAGGCAAAGCCGTCTGCAGTTTCCCGACGCTCTTTAATCTGCGGGGCGAGGCTATTATAGCGCATAATCGGGCCCTGCACCACCTGTGCAAAAAGGCTCTCAAACAGGGCAAAGGTGAGGAAGTTATGTTCCGCAATGCTTTCTTTTTTATAAACATCTGCAAGATAAGCTATGGACTGAAATACAACGAAGGAAAGAGCAAGAGGAGCAAGCATGGACCCCTTGAAAAAATATTTAAATAATACAAGGATTAAAACATTTAAACTGACAGATACAGCAAATATTGACTTTGATCCGCTATATTTTTCTATTGCTATACCTGCTGCGTAATTCAGCAATATCATCAGAACAAATGTCAAAAGTGAAAGAAAGCCGCCAAAGGAGTAGAAAACGACACTAAGAGCAAGCAACACGATATTGCTTGCTCTGCGTCTATCTGATTTAAATACAGCTCTGCTTAAATAATAGAGCAGCAACGCCAGCGGAAGAAATATCCAGATGAAAAAAATTGATGAGAAATCCATAAATTTCAGCTCTCAAGGTATGGTTTTATGTCATTAAACAGTTTTTCTGTTCTTAATCTTGCACCGGCAGTATTTAAATGGTTTGATTCAAAAGAATATTCATCGGCGAAAAAATAATCCTTGCTATGAGAAACAAGCTTTGCATCAAGAACGCTCTGCAGGGCGGCATCATATGCGTCTGCTGAGGCATCGTCCGATTTTACCATTTTGGCTCTAAAAGGAACAACCGTGATGAGGAAGGTTACACCATGGTCATTACACCAGGTATTAAAGCTATTAAGATATGCGATATAGTCAGGGTCAAAATCTACATCTGCTGAAAGAACTTCTGAAGGCTCAGGGTCTGACTCTGTATTGCGGGTACCTTCGCGATAATAAACGAAGTTTCCGCGATCATCAAATGAGCTTAAGGCATAATAGCCTATGGGCTGATAACCGCCCTGAAATGAGTACATGATATTTTTCTTCATTACAAGCGGATAGAAGGATGCTACAGTTTTTCTAGTCTCGGGGATAATGAATTTATACATATCATAGCGCTTGCCGATACCGGTGAGAAGGTATTCAGCACCAATAGTTTCAAGGGAGCTATCTATAAACTCAGCAACGACAACATCTCCAGACTGCAGATTGCTTTTACTCATTTCGATTAGGAATGGCAAGCTATGTGAGAGGTGATTGCCGAGCATAGCGCACTGTTTACCGCTGAGGTCTTCCATATAATCAAGGTCAAAACCAAAAGCAAGCGTTGAACAGCCCAAAAATACAACCTTATTCCCTTTTATATTTTTATAGTAATCATACTGGCGAACGATTGCCCGCTGATACGCAGTTGAAAATGAATCCGGCACAGCAACAACAATAAGCAGCAGGAGCAAGACAAATACAAGTATGAACGATATAACTCTAACAAGATTCTTCATTAATTGCCTCAAAAGTAGTTATCAATAAAGCAAAGTTTTTAGTATACTACAGGATATACCTTTCCGGTCGGCAACAAAGTCTCTTCATCTGAAGCCCAACCATATTGAATATATTCCGTAAGCCCGTTATTCAAATTATCGCCGGTATAAAACAAGTGTCTTCTTTCACGTTCCGATTCTTCAAACTTATTAAATACGCTCTGACCATCGGTTCCGCTCAATAATTCTAAAAAGGCATCCTGATAATCTTCCTGAGAAATTGAAATATCAGAAATATTCATTTCGTGATGTTCATTTTTTCCCTTTATTAACAGCACAGGATTTTGCTTTCCAAACGCATTATAATCGTTGAAGCCATGGTCACCCAGGATAATAATTACAGAGTTGTCATATACTCCGGCATCTTTCAGTTTATTTATATATGTATTAAGAATCTTCATGCTGGCTGCTACGCTTAATTCATATGAGCCGTTTTCGGTCTCCTGAACGTTTTCATCTATAACAAAAGGTTCATGAGCACCAACAATATACAAATATCTGAAGCATTTTTCTGCCCCTATATTTATATCATTGTTAAGAATTTCATCATAAACAAACTGGTTTGAGTAAAGGCTAAAATTAGCACCATTATTCAATGTTGTTGCTGAATCAAAAGATATATTATCCGGGGTCAGAACACAAAGTTTCTTTAAATCATAAGGCAGATACTTAAAACCAACCAGCTTTAACTGCATTTTAATAAACAGAATCGGATTTTTCATTCTCCCGGACTCGCTGAAATTTTCAAACATTTCAGGGACTCCTTCAACCTGAGTATAATCATAATCATAAAATCCCATTCTGTAATTCTGTGCAGAAAGCTCTTTAAAAAGAGGCGATGAAGTGAAAGCTTGCTTGCAATAGTCTAAAAAGGGTTCTTCATTTTCGTACCACTTCCCTGTTAGAATAAACGGAATAGATGGTTTTGTGTATGGATACCCACTTACAACATTGCGATAAAATGTAAAATCTTCAAGGTCCTCGACATATTTAGAATTACTATCCAGCATCGGCGTAAATAGTTCAGAGTCAAAGGTATCTACTAAAAAGATAACGAAATTCTCATCTGAAGACATATCGAACATGTATTCGTCCGTGCATGCGATACTGTCCTTCTTTACAAACCCATTCTGTGATATTCCTGTAAAGACTAGCGAGATAACAATAAATATTGTGCCAAAAATTCCGATATACTCTGAAATTGTTTCGCATTTTGCTTTTTTCTTAAAATATACGAATAGCAACAAAGATATCGGCAACAACCAAATAATCAGGCTATAAATACGCTGATTATTGTAAAGTTCCCAGTGAATCTCGCCCCCATCTAAAAGCGGCAGATTTCTTGCGAAAAAATTACCTTGGACAAAAAGTGAAATATAAATTCCCGTAAAAAAGCATAGAAGCAGTTTGTATACTCTTTTAAACTTTAGTGCAGCTGCTGATATTGCAAGAGCAAGCACTAGAAATAGCACCATGACCGGCAACATATATTTTAATATGCAATACATATCATATTGATAATCGAGAGGATTATTAAAATATAAGTCCAGAGGTGCAAAAGCGAAGAGCAGGAAACCAATCGCAAAAGATATTACAAAAAGAGGAAATATCTTTTTCTTTTCATCCATTTAAATTAATTCTCCAATGACAATGTTAAAAATTGAAGTATATAAAGTTAGACGCGTCAGACACAGGGGTATCAGTGAATAAAAAAATGTAAATCAAGCCTAACATAAAGCAATACAGCACTATCCATTTTGGTGCTGTTTTTAGGCGCGAAACCTTTTTAACAAATCCGCCGTGCAGATCAATGATATCAATAAGCAAAATCATTAATATTCCAATTATAACGAGAACCGCATATTCAATATCAAATCTGCCAAGAATATCACCTGTCCAGCCGGAATAATAAAATTGCGTAAAGATTCTATTATATATAGCTGCAGCACTCTGCAGACTGTCTGCTCTAAAGAGCACATAAGCAAAAGAAACGATTATAAATGTTCTGCAAATCTGAAAAGCTTTCCACAAAAGTGAAGATTCATTTATGCGGCAATTATTTCTTAGCTTTGCATAAGTTTCTCCAAGAAGTGCTGCAAGAATCACAAATGCACCATGGAAAAGACCATATAAAATGTATTTTGTATCTGCCCCATGCCACAGGCCAATGAGAAACCATGTAACCAGAAGTCCGATTGCTGTAGTGAGGTTCTTTGCTGCCTTTTTATGGCCGGACTTTCTTAACTTCTTTGAAAGCTTAGTCAAAGCATTGGACCGAAGGACCGGATAATACAGATAATCTCTAAACCAATCGCCAAGTGAAATGTGCCAGCGGCGCCAGAATTCAGCAATTGACCTTGAAAAATATGGAGCGAAAAAGTTTTCCTTCATTGTTATGCCCAAACAGCAGGCGGTGCCAAGAGATATATCCATATAGCCCGAGAAATCTGCATACAGCTGAAAGCCATATAAAACAGTTGCAAAGGCCAGTATTGCTCCGGAATAAGTGTTCGGAGAAGCATATACAACGTCAACAAAACTTGAGATGGTAGTTGCGACAAAGATTTTTTTGAAGTATCCGACAAGGATTCTTGTGAAGCCATCTGTGAAATTTTGATAATTGAAGGAATGGGCTGCAAAGAGCTGCGGGGAGAGATCTTCATATTTTCCTATAGGTCCCTGGCATATCTGAGGGAAAAACGATACATAGAGAGCATGTTTAAAGAAATTATTTTCAGCAGGGACTATTTCCCGATAAACATCAATGCAGTAGCCTGTGCTCTGGAATGTATAGAATGAAATACCCAATGGAAGGATAAACCAATCTATCTTGCTGACATTAAATATTCCCAATACAAAATTGGCATATTTTAATATGACGAGCAGACCGATGTTGCATACAATGCACAATATGAGATAAAGCTTTTTTCTCTGCGGGTCGCGACACATAAGGAGCGGGAAAAGCCATGTTATGAAAGTTGAAAATAGCAGGAAAATTACATATTTAGGAGTTATGAAGCCATAAAATATATAGCTGGAAATGAGCAGAATTACCCACTGAAAATCCGGCAGAAATTTCCCTATCAGATAGTATGCCAAAATTGTAATGGCTATAAATATTACAAACTCTATAGAAACAAATGACATTATCTATATCTACTCTTCCAAAATTTCTATCATTCCTATTGCTGCGCTATACAGAAAAACAACTTTTTTCCCGTCTAGCGCAGGCGAAGGGGCAGCCTCGCCTATCTGCGTGAACCCTTCTGAGGCTAATTGCTCAAGATTATTTTCAAAAGAATCTGCCAGATAGCAGATATGATACGGGGAGTTTCTTATACGCTTATAAAGATCATATACAGGAGACTCTTTTGTAGCGGAAGACACCAGTTCGATTATATAACCATCCTTTGATAGAAACTCTATGTATATATCCCTTGTAGCATCATAAACTGTAGGCTTTTCAATTTGAAAGCCTAATGTTTCAAACTTCTCCTGAGCTTTATCAATATTCTTAACAAGATAACCTATATGGTGTATGTGCATTAAAGTAAACCTTCAATCGCGTCGGCCATTTCGCCGACGTTTTTCATGGAGATAACAGTTTTCATGGGGAATTTGATATTGAAAGCGTCTTCGACTTCGGAGATAAGTGTGATATGGATGAGAGAATCCCAGTCTTCAATATCGTCGGCAGTAGTGGCGTCGGTGACGGTTATGGAGTCATCGTCGAAAACATCTCTGAAGATCTCATTAAGTTTTTCAAATATTTCGTTTCTAGTCATAGTTATTTCTCCTTATTTACTGTGATGACATTATTTTTATTTGTGTATCCGGTGGAAATATCAAGGGTCCACTTTGTATTGCCGGATTCATCTTCCGAAACTTTAGTGAAGCCCTGGAGCTTATAAAAGTCTTTTACCATGGCATTTTTAGCAGTGGGATAATAAAAGCCGTTAATTTTTTTGATTCCCCTATTTTGGCTCTGCTTAACAAGTTCGTCCATCATGGCAAATTCCATATCGCGCTTAAGAACTCTGCAGCTCATAAGCCAGAGGATAATATCGAGCTCATCGCCGTTAAGCCTGCCGATGGCAACAGAGACAACACCGTTATCTCCAAAGCAGTCAACGAGTTTGCCATAGAGGGTTATATAGGCGCTGTCTGCAGCCATGGACTCTATCTCTTCCTGTGTGCAGCGCTTAGTGGTGAGATTAAACTGGTTGCTCTTATTTGTGAGCTGGGCAATGCGGGACATGTAAATATCCTCAAAGGGCTTTATATCGGCATACATTTTGAGCGAAAGAAGATAATCTTTATAATCTGCAAAGGAATTCTGAAGTTCAACGCGCTTCATATTCTCTTTATACATATCGCTGCGCTTGAGGTCGTCTTTAGAAATGGAGGTAGTTTCAAAATAGCCAGATTTATCTATTGAAGAGATATAATGCTCTACCTTATCAAGCACCGGAACGGCTGTGCCGGGGACCTGCTGAAGGATTATTTCGCGCTCGGCAGGGTTATCGTCAGCGAAGACAAAGGACTCAGACAGGAGAGAGAGCTCCTGTGCCATCTGCACAAGATTTACGCTCTTTGGGTCCCAGTTGGCTTTGATTGAGATGAAATCATCGGGCTTAAGGACCATCTGAGGATGATTGAGGCCCGCCATGGCATTTTCTTTTTCGTTTTTGGAAACGATGTTGAGAAGGACACCCTGTTTCTGCAAGGATTTGAGATATTGCTGGAATTCGCAATATGCCTGGCCCATGGAGGTCTCCTGGCCGAGCTCAAGATTTTCAACACCATCGTCGCCGACAATGCCGCCCCAGAGAGTATTATCAAGGTCGAGGGCAAAGGCTTTTTTATTTTTGCCGTAAATACTTTTTATTATGTTGGCAACATTGAATGAAAGATAAGGAATGGCATCTGTACTTAAGGCATATTTATACATGTGCCAATAAAACGGGTCTGACCATTTATCAAGACCGAAGTCTGCGGACTGATAGTTGATATCATTTATGTAGAAATTATCATGAGACCCAGCGTAATCATAAAACCTGAGATTGAGCCTGGTGATGAAATTTACTCTGCCTCTATAGTCTGAAGCATCCATATTGCCTAGAAGGCGGAAATAGGGATATTCAAAGTTATTCTGAATAATTGGGCAATGATAAGTTTCGGCAAGCTTTTCCCACATGGCTGTGAAATGCGAAAACTGCTCATTGAGGATGGCGTCAACTTCTGCAGACGTGTTAGTTATCTCGGGGAAGGAAGAAATATTACGGGCGGATGTGTGGATGAAGATTATATCCGGAGAGAGCTCTTTGATGGTAGGGTTATCGAACATTGCATCCTGCCAGTATTGGGCATATTCACTCTCAAAAAAGACCGGAGCGATGCCATAGTTGAGAAGGAAAAGCTCGAGCATATCTTTTATATCATGTGTGGTTGAGCCGCCGAGGATGGCAATATGCTTTTCTATGAGTTTTTCATTCTTAAGAAGTTCTTTTTTTATTGCTCTGCGCTTGCGCATTAAATGCTGCGGATCAAAAGGGAAATCAAGTTCTCTCATATTTTGCCTCGTATTATACCATTGTATTAGAAAAAAGAATATGTTAAAATCACTGAAAACAGAACCTCCAGGAGGATAGGATGATCAGCGATTGGATATACGCATTAGTTGTAAGCTTTATATCAATATTGGGAATCTGCTTTTTTGAAGATATAAACAATATCTGGTTCTTTTTAATATTTTTATTGCTGGCTTATTTTATAAAGAATCTGCGGGCGGCTCACAAGCTTGATAAGCGAAAAAGAATATATTGTATAGTATTATCAGTGCTATTTACGATATTTCTGCTCTTTGGAAGAGCTATAATGGTTGATGGAAGTATAACTTTTCTCTTCTCAGATGTAAAGCATCTGATATCTGCAGGGATAGGCGGAATTGCATATTTTATATGTTTATATTACATGCTGTTCTTCATTTTCAGCCGCAACAGCATAGATATTCTTTTAAAGCATCATGACGCTGAGAAAACGAGATTTCCACTTATAAACAGATATCTGGAGCTGCTCGAGTCAAAGCCGTTTATCACAAGCTTTATTACGATTTTAGTTTTATATATTCCGTATACTATTC
>R14__coassemble_786_pt1 | contig 19117 bp, 16 predicted proteins | sample R14__metabat2_low_PE_022 | metagenome-assembled genome bin R14 | reverse complement strand
GTGCGAGCGGACCCGAAATCTCTTTATCGCCGGCTTCCCAGCGCTCTACAGTCGGCTTTGACACGCCCAGCAGCTGAGCAAATTCCTTTTGAGTGAGCCCAAGTTCTTTTCTCTTTATTTTCAAGTCGTCTGCAGTTATGCACGGCGGATCAATAAAATGTTTCATGCTCATCCCTCCGAAATAATTAAACCATCATTTTAATTGTTTGTAAAGTGGTTTTTACAATCAAAATGATGGTTTATGTTTTAAATACTTAACTTTCTCAAGGCTTCAAGGAATTCTGCATTTCTTTCGCGCCGCCCTTCGGCCTCCCCTTGAGACTTGCGACTTGAGACATGAGACTTAAGACTCCTAGTGCCCAATACCTTTTAATTCATTTCCTAAAACTAAAGTCTGCGTCAAGTTCAACGTTCCAGCTGTCTTCTATTTTATCAAATGATCTAAGGTGTTTTATGGCGGAGTTGGCTGACTCATAAACAAGCCGGGTGCCGCGTTCATCCGGGATATAGTTTGAGATGCGCTCTTTTCTAAAGCCCATTCTCTCTCCGGATTCATAAGCGTCTATATTAGCGCCCATGAACATAAACTCCCATCCTTCCTTCTGCTTGCGCTCTACCATCTCTTTAACCTTGCTGTAGGTATAGATGCGGCTGCTGTTTTCCATACCGTCTGTTGTTACAACAACGAGCGTCTTCTCCGGCACGTCTTCTTCTCTGGCGTATTTATGCACATTAGAGATATGGTGGATAGCACCCCCGAGCGCATCAAGAAGCGCAGTGCCGCCGCCGGCGCGATATTCGCGGTGGGTCATCTCCTCCACTTCCGAAATGGGGAGTCTATCATGCAGGACTCTAGTGGAGGTATTAAAAAGAACCGTTGAAACCAGTGCCTCACCCTCGCCTTCCTTCTGGTCTTTGATGAGGCTATTGAACCCGCCTATTGTATCATCTGTGAGATCGCTCATTGACCCGCTCATGTCCAGCACAAATACAAGCTCTGTTAAGTCTTTTTTCATGTGAATTTCTCCTTTAATTTTTATTGTGACTTAAGTATACACATTCCGGATATAAAAATGGTCAACCGGCGGTTGACGTTTTAAAAAAATCCGCGGAGATTTCTCCCCGCGAATTCCAAATGTTATTTTCTCGTTTCGCAAGCCTATATTTATGCGATGCTTTGATCTTGCGCTTTACATTATTTATGATCGTAAACCAGCTGACCCTTAAAGTATACTTCATCTGCATAAACCGTATCTTCGCCAAGGTAATCAAGCTCATTGTACTCATTAATGTCCAGTTCTTCCTTAAGGGAATCGTAATAGATCTCTATGAATGAATCCACATTCCAGATGACAAAATCAGCGCTCTTTCCAACTTCGATGCTGCCGTACTCATCTTCGATGCGTCTCTCCTTTGCGACATTGATCGTATATGCATCAACTGCCTCTTCAAAGCTGAAGGGCTGTCCTTTCAGGAAAATACCCTCCTCATCAGGATCCCTGAACATAGAGATCAGCATCATCTTAGACGGATTCCAGCTGGATTCCGGTCCATTGGAGTCAGCGCCGAAATTGATTGTTATACCTGCATCCGACGCCTCCTTATAAAGGCCGTAGATATCTCTTCTGTCTGAAACCGGGTCAAGCTCCTCAGGTGTGACTGTGTTGGCCCAAAGAGGGGTCATGTTGACGATGAGTCCATCGATCTGCGAAGCCCGCTCGATCAAATCCTCAGCACTTATCTGAAAATGCACGATACTTTTCGTTCCGCTTGTCTCACCTACAGCTTCAAATGCCGTTAGTACATTTTCGATTGCCTGATCACCGATAGCATGATAATGGATGTTCATGTCATTTTCTTTGCACATATTAGCCGCGGCTGTCAGATCCTCAACAGTGTTAAGATATACGCCGCATGTATCCTTATCAGCATATGGCTCCCTCATCAGGGCTGAATGGGCGCCGATGGTTCCGTCTGCCCACATCTTGAGTGTGCCAGGTCTGATAAGCTCTGAGGTATATTCCTCTTTTTCCTTTACAATTCTCTCCTCAACTTCCTCCAGATCCGTAACTGTATGTCCGTACCAGATTGTTGCAGGACAGTCTATCATATTCAGGTCACCGTTTTTTTCGAGTAATGACAGGGTATCCAGTATCTGGTACTCATCCAGACCCAGAAATCCGCCTTCCGCCACTCCTGTAAATCCATATGAATGATAGATCTCTATCATCTCAAGGTATGCGTCGTAAAGCTTGTCATCATCGATCTTAATAGCCTGTTGGAAGGCAATCCATGTCTGCGTCAGTTCGACGATCTTTCCCGTAGGATTGCCCTCCTCGTCACGCTCATAATATGTCTGCCCCGGAATGGCGTCCGTGGAGTTTTTATCAATTCTGCCAACCTCTAAAAACTTAGAGTTGACATATCCGCAGTGAAGGCCCATGCCTACCAGAATGACCGGCTTGTCAGAGCATATTTCATCAATGTCCTTTGCACCGATATCAAATTCCTGAGAGAAATTACCCATTACATACTGGTCGTAGTCCGGGTGCTCCTCAACAAATCTTTTAAGCTCTGCCAAGGCCGTCTCGACGCTCTCGTTGGCCGAACTGGGAATCTCCTCATAATTGAGCGACTTCATGGCTGCCATGAAGCTGAAGTGGGTATGCCCCTCAATCAGACCTGCTGTAACAAGGCTCCCTTCCAGATCTATGACATTTTCCTCCGGCAGACCCTCCTCATATTCTTTTGCACCCTCATCGTCGCCCACATATATGAATTTGCCATCCTGTATAACTATGGCAGATACAAAATCACTGTTCTCATCAGATGTGTAGATATTACCGTTCTTGTAAACCATAATGTCCGAACTCCCGGCTGTGGCTGCGCCGGTGTCAGCAGTTGTGTCTGTTTCCGTTGTCTTTCTTGCACATCCCACCAATCCTGCGGCCATCAAAACTGACAGTATCAAACTTAAAAGCTTCTTTTTCAGATGAATCTCTCCTTTATTTCAGAGTCATTGGGGACGGTTCTTTTTTACTCAATTAGCATTGACTCCATGAAGAATCTCAAAGCTTACATCCAGCCCCTCGGCGTTGAATATTTTATAATAATAAACAAATGCCATCTGCAGAAACTGTCCTAAATCCGGCCCGTCCACTATCCTGCGTATTACTATAATCTGTGTTTTGGATATGCGCCCTACAACTACCAGCTCAGCTACTGTGCTGCTTATGGCTTTTTGCATAACATCTATTGCTGAATCCAGTGCCTCATCCGTCAAGCTGAAATCCGCAGCCGCCTTCACCGTTATCAGGGCAATTTCTATGTTTGTCTGATTATTATCTGCTATGCGCATGAGTGAATTACGCATTTGCTCACTCTTCTTCTGATCTTCCTCACTATCGCTCTGCTCACTGTCAATTTCCCGAAACGCACCGAAAAATTCCCGCAATTCCTCAGAAAAAGAGTCTTCAGCATCATTTTGGAGATCCTGTCTGCCTTCAGCAGCGATTTCATCGGTTGCCCCTTCCTGATAGAGCTCAATAAACACGTCTGCTAATTCCGGATCAAACTGTGTGCCTTTCCCCTTCTCCAGTTCTTTTATAATAATATCTTTTGAAAGTGCCCTTCGATATATACGGTCTGAATTCATCGCATCAAAAGTATCCGCAATGCTGATAATGCGCACATTTTCCGGTATATCCTTACCTGCAATTTTATCCGGATATCCCTTGCCGTCAAACCGTTCATGATGCCAGCGTGCTGCCTGACATGCACTTGGAAGTGTGGTCATCTTTGAAAGAATGTTCGCGCCAAATACCGTGTGAGATTTGATAATATCAAATTCCGCATTGGATAATCTTCCCGGTTTGTTCAGCACTGAGTCGGGAACTCCGATTTTCCCCACGTCATGAAGCAGAGCATCATATTTTAATTGGAAAAGATTATTTTCATCCCAACCCAACTTTTCAGCCAGCAGAACAGAATAGTCAGCTACACGGCAGCTGTGACCATTAGTATATTTATCTTTTGCATCAACCGCGCTGACCAGCGCATTAACCACCTGCAATGATAACTCCTTATTGCGGTTGTTGCTTACCTCCAGCTCGGAGTAAAGCTGCTGTTCCGTCAGATTTTCGAAGTAAGAATAAACCAGCAGAAATGCAAACGCCATTCCCAGTGTGCGAATTATATCATATGTTCCAATCGAGCTGAAAATTTGGGATAGTATCTCAATGCCCGCAATTAGAATAAGAATAACCGGATGCTGTGAATGAAATCGTATTCCAAGTCCAACCAGGATTATCAGTGAAATACAGGACCACAAAACCAGCATGCTTGTTAGTAGAATTGACCGGCTCCCCGCCTGGTATATACCGTCTGCAGAAATATAATAGACGAGTCCCCGCGGCACTGCCGCAATGAATAAAATCGTATAGATAATGCCTACACCTGATATGATCTTTCCAATTTTGGGGAAAGAAAATCCAAGCAGCTGGCATGGTATTATCCATATGCTCGCAACCATACAGATTGTAAGATTGATCATATAAACCGTATTGTATTCCGGATGTCCTTCCATGAGAAGCGAAAAGCTTTCCGTCAGCAAAACGATAATCAGCGAAACTGATGCGAGCACAAGAAAGGTACGGTTTTTCTTCTTTAAAACCGGGTTTCTACTGATGTGAACAGTAAATGCTGCCATTCCAATTGTAATCAGTATAGCAACATAAAATATAGCTTGTTCCATAAATTTTTCCTATATTCTGAATTATTTTGAAATCTATTATAACACATGCGTATCGGTCAAACGTATCCTCGTCCGGGATTTCTTTTATAAAAACAGTGATTGACATGATTTTTCCGGTTAACTTAATTCCGATTAGATCATATCATTTAATAAATCGAAGTACAATTGATTTGTTGACTAACTTTCGATTCAATTATTAAAATTTTACACAATATTTCAAGCGTTTTTACTAATAGATCTACTTAAAAAGGCAAATAGCAAAGAAGCCTATGATAAAATTACCGAGCAGATATGTTTGCTGAACTTGCTCTCACACCCTTCAACGAAAAAAGGAGCCTGTGCATACCGCTCTGAAAAGGGAGCGAAATACACAGGCTGCTGTCGTCCGCTATATGAAGGTATAAAAGCGTGGCAAAAAAAAAAAAAAAAAATAATATTTAAATATGAAACAAAATTAAAAAAAAAGAAAAAAGGGAGGTGTATTTTTTAAAAAAAAAAACTGGCTGCTGTCGTCCGATATTTCATGTTAAAAAAGCTTCCAAAATGAAACTAAAATATTACCGTTCAATTTGCGACGCATTGATAAACAGGAGTCATCGGGGACGGTTCTTTTTGACTCAATCAAATTATGCCCGTTGAACGATGTTGCGATTAATGCCGGTCAGTCTCGACAAACACCGGACGGAAAAGCCCCGCGCCTTCAGCTCGTGAAGAATTGCATCGCGCCGACTTTTTTCAAAGTTCTGCAGCGCAAACGGGTTTTACCCTTTGAGCCAGCCCAATTCTTTTCATGCTGTCTTCCGCGCTCTTGCACTCAGCCGCATATACTCACGATACATCTCCAGCATCTGCTTGCTTCTGTAGTATCGATCCGGATCCGGCAATTCGTCGAGATCCATCTGTCCGGCGTATTTTTCGATCATATTTGCCAAGAAATCCGCCAAACCACTCCATTCATCATGCTTCCCTGACGAGTAGAACTACCGTCTCAACATGATTCGTGTGCGGGAACATATCTACCGGCTGGATCTTTTTCACTCTGTACTTTCCCTTTGTTATCATTTTCAGGTCTCTGGCCAGAGTTTCCGGATTGCACGAAACATATACAATCCTTTCAGGGGCAAGCTTAAGCATTGAATCAATAAACTTTTCATCACTGCCCGAGCGCGGCGGATCCATAAATACCACATCGCACTTTTCTTTCTCCGCAGCCATTGCGCTCATATACTCCCCTGCATCAGCACATGTAAACCAGCAGTTTTTAACATTATTGGCTTTAGCATTTGCAATAGCATCTTTAACGGCATCTTTGTTTATCTCAACTCCTGCAACTTTTCCGGCAAACCCGCTTGCAGTAATACCTATAGTGCCCGTTCCGCAATAAGCATCCAGCACATATTCTTTGCCTGCTAGTCCTGCAAAGTTTATAGCGGTATTATACAGCACCTCCGTCTGTTTCGGGTTTATCTGATAAAATGAACTTGCCGATATTCTAAACTTATATCCGCACAATATATCCTCTATATATCCATTTCCAAACAGCACTTTTTCCTGTCGTCCAAGGATAACCGGAGTATATCTGTCATTTACATTAAGAATAACAGTCGTAATTTCAGGGTGCTTTTCAAGAAGCTTTTTTAAGAATGGTTTCTGCAGCTTGAATATTGGGCTCGTTGCCACAAGCACCACCATAACCTGCTTTGTGGACGGGCTGCGTTTAACAAGTATATGTCTCAAAAATCCCGTATCTCTGCGTTCATCATATGCCGTTATCTTAAATTCCGGCATCATCTGCCTTATAGTCTCAATTATTCTGTCCGCAGTTTCATCTTCAATAAGGCAGTTTTTTACCGGCACTATCTTATGGCTCTCAGGCTGATAAATTCCTGAAACAATTTTCCCTTTTGCATCAATACCCACTGCCGCATGTATCTTGCTGCGGTAATGATATGGCTCATCCATCCCTATAATAGGCTCAACCTTGCAGAATTCTCCCAAAAGTTCCTTAAGCTGCTTTTGTTTAATAGCAAGCTGCTGTTCATATGGCAGGTTCTGCATCTGGCATCCGCCGCATTTTTTTGCATATGGGCACCTGAGTAAATTTTCATCATTCATTTATCTGACCTTCTATGTCTTTAAATAATGTCCACGGATAAACTTCCGGCGGTGCTTTGCGAATATCTATCATTTCTCCGCTTTCAGGGTGCCTGAATTTTAGTCTGAACGACCATAGTGCTATATCGCACTCATCTTCATTTATACTGTACTTTTTATCGCCAACCAGCGGAAGCCCTCTTGACGAAAACTGCGCTCTTATCTGGTGAGTTCTTCCCGTCTGCAGTTTTATTCTCACAAGACTGAGACCCTCATTTTCCTGGAGCACCTTATAGTCAAGTATAGCCTCCTGCGCATCCTTGCCGGGCTCATATACGACATAAGTTTTTCTTTCGGCCTTATTCCTGGCAAGAAGATCTGTCATCCTGCCCTCTTTCTCCGGCAGCACCCCATGAACAACTGCCAGATATTCTTTAGAAAAGCTCTTGTCCATTACCTGTTTTCCAAGGTCAGACGCAGCCCTATGGCACCTGGCAAAAACCATAACTCCGCTCACTACCCTATCAAGCCTATGTACTGACCTCACATTTGCATGTTCATTTCCAAGCTCAGCTCTTATAAGCTCAGGCATGCCTCCCGGTTCATCAGTTGATAGCACTCCTGCCGGCTTAATGCATATTATAATGCTTTTATCTGAATAAATTATTTCCATATATTCTGCAAATAGGTGCTGCCCTATTTTGAGGCAGCACCTTATTTTTCAATTATTTATCTTCCTGATTATCTATTTCAGCTTGCTGTGCTTTTACCCATTGCATATACTCATCTGTTGTACGGCTCGCAGCAGGGTCTTCTACGATTGGCTCCGTACTGAATAGAAGCTCTCCTGAATCGCCGCTGTCCGTTGCCCTTAAAGTGCCGGTATCTTCCGTCTCTGCATCTTTAGTAGCCTCCAGCACAACGCCTTCAGCAGCAGCCTCCGCAGTATCTTCACTCAAAGTCTCGCTTTCGAGTGCTTGAGCTGTCCCGGCAGTTTCGTGTTTCCCAATCTTTGCTGTGTATTTAAAAAGCATCGGGTAAATGCCCATTATAATAAAAGTAACTATTGCTTTTCTCCCGGTTCTCACAAGCATTGCCGCTGTTGTCCCTGATTCAAGAAACTCCTTTGAAAACGGCAGCTTCAGAAGTGAGTTGAGAACAAAGTATAGTGCAGTTCCTCCGGCAAGTCTTAAAATAATGCGGATTACATTTTTAGTGTTCGCAAAATTAACGTATTTCTCTTCAAAAAGAATCGCTGTAAAGCATCCGACCATCATGCCATAGGAATCATAAAAATCGGTGCTTGTGCAGTAGAAGAATCCTGGAATTCCCAGCACCAGAAAAATTGCATACAGAATATACTTATTGCTGACTTTTTTCTGTAGCACAGCAACTATTGCCAGCACAACAATGCCTAATACCCATCCGCCAAGCACATCGGTTATATAGTGTGCACCAACAACTATCCTTGAAAATCCAACCAGGAGTATCAGTATAACCGCACATATAGTCACCCAGGCCTTTTTCATATAGACCGCAATTGAACCATAGGCCACAGTAGCATTAGACGAATGCCCGCTTGGAAAAGAATATCCCTGCTCTGCTATATCATAAAGGTCTGCATCAGCTGCAACTTTACGGAAGCATTTTATATTATCAATGTCAAAATACGGTCTTCTTCTATTTACGATATTTTTTACCAGCGGATTTGCTACCAGTGCAACAACCGTATTAACTGCAACGAATTTTCCGAATTCTTTATCCCAGCACCAGTATAGAAAACCTATAATGGCAATCATCATCATCTCTTCGCCAAATGCTGAGAAGAAAGATATTATTGATATTCCCATACTGCTGAAAATGTTCTGCAGCCAGACCTGTGCCGCAACTTCCCATTGCAGATAAAAGGTTACTCCTGTTGAAACCATTATCGTTCCTCCAAACAGTGATTAATGTTTATTCCGGTGTATTTAAGTATATATTCAGCCAAAAATATAGTCAATATTCTTTTTATTGGTAAACTTCGAGCATACCCATTAATGTCCCTATAAATTCATCTCCGTATAGCGCAAGCCTTGCCTGCAGCCGTTCAGGGTCTGCAGAGCCGAAGCTTACCGGTGCATAAAGGACTTTCGCATTGTGCTCAGCAGCTATCTCAAGCATCTCCGGAACTGCCTGCTTGTCCAGATGCGGAACATTAGGTGCAAGGCAGCAGTCTACAGAAACAAAGTATAGCTGTGCCTCTTTCATGCATACAAAATTTGGGAAAACAGCAAGTCCGCTGTTTGCTTCAAGAATCTGGTAACCTCCCGGCTCAAGTCCGTCTCTTGCAGCAACTCCCATAGCAAATTCCATTCCTTCTTCTGCCACAAGAAGATCGCTCTCCTTATATTCAGGAATTCCTTTGCCCCACTCCACCTTTTTAAGGCGCGGATCTTCCTTCCCTGACATAATCTCCAGATCCGCTCTTTTCATATATACAGGGTCTGAGTTCGGATTTATAACAAGTCCTGCAATATGCGGGTTTGAGTAAACGCAGTCTATAAGATTAGCAAGTCCTATAGTCCCTGTTGAAGAACCCTCTCTTTTTTCAACCTTCGACGCATCAGAATACATAATGCAGTAGTTGCTCCCCGTGTGCTCGGCAGTATCTATAGCAAAACCTGTTCCATAGCGCTTTACTGTTGTATATACCTGCGAGTTATCATCCGTTAATGATCTGAAAAAGTCTGCAAATGCCTTGTTGTTTTCCGGAGAATGGTCTTCCCGCATATTGATTATAAGCTCTGTAAGATTCATATCTTCCTCCATTATTTGCCGACGCAAAATCTGGCAAAAATTCTATTTGTTATATCCTCGCGTATATTTTTCCCGTTAAGTGCGCCTATAGCGTTGAGCGCTCCCTCTGCCTCTGTCAGCACAATATCCGGTGTCTCTCCTAAATTTATGGCGTTGAGAGCAGCCTTCAGATAATCCAGAGCCTCTGCTACAGCCTCTGCCTGACGGGAGTTTGTAAGTATATCTCCGTTAGGATTGCTGCTGTATGGGAACATATCTTTTATTGTCTCCTCCAGGTCTGAAAGTCCTTCGCCCGTAACAGCGCTCAGATTTATTACCGGCAGCCCGGTTTTTATTATATCACCGTTATAATCTGGAAGGTCATTTTTAGATATAACAACTATCCCCTGCTTTGCCTTTTCCGCCGCCTCAAGTATAGCCTTATCCTCATCCTGAAGCGCAGCCGCACCGTCAAAGACAGCAATAATAAGCTCTGAAGCATCTATTGCTTTTCTGCTGCGCTCAACTCCAAGCCTCTCTATTTCATTTTCAGCATCACGAATTCCGGCAGTATCTATAAGTCTTAAACATTTTCCGCCAACTATTACTTTCTCTTCAACCGTATCTCTGGTAGTTCCCGGTATATCAGTTACAATTGCCCGTTCATAGCCAAGAAGTGCATTTAAAAGAGAACTTTTCCCCGCATTAGGCCGTCCGATAATAGCCGTCTGAATACCGGATTTCATAATTTTGCCTCGTTCAAAGCTTTTAAGCAGTTTTTCAAGAGTCAGAATATATCCGTTTATCTCGCTCTTATAGTTTTCCATCACAAACGGTTCAATATCTTCGTCCGGATAATCCAGAACCGCATGATAATGAGAGCAAATATCAGTAAGTCCGGAGTAAATAACATCTGTTTTCTTTGAAATAGCCCCCGATAGCTGTCCGGCAGCGTTCTTAACCTCATCAACCGTCTCTGCATCAATTATATCTGCAACAGCCTCTGCACTGGTAAGCTCCATTTTCCCATTTAGAAATGCCCTTTTTGTGAACTCTCCCGCTTCCGCTTGACGCACACCAAGCAGGAAAAGTTCCCTCAGAACAGTCTGCAGCACTACCGGAGACCCGTGGCACTGGAATTCCGCAGTATCTTCACCCGTATACGAATTCGGTGCTCTGCTTATTGTGCAAAGGCAGATATCAATAAGCTCATCTTTATGGTCGCGCACCTCGCCGTATATAAGCTTCCTGTCTTCACATTCGCTTAACTTAGCCTTGCTGAAAGGTCTGAATATTTTCTCTGCTGCCGAAATTGCATTACTCCCGGAAATTCTTACAATACCTATTGCAGATATCTGTGACCCTGTTGAAATTGCAGCAATTGTATCTTCGCTATAATGCATAAAAACCTCACATACAAGAAAAGCTGCCCAAAGGGCAGCCTATCATGATAAAGTTATATTTTACTGCTCGTTCTTTAATGCAGCTTTTGCGTTTCTGGCTTCTCTTGCAGCTCTGGTGTCATTCTCATCGCTGATAAAATAGCTCAGAGAAAGTAGACTGTCGGAGAAGTGTACATTTTCTACTATAATAGGACTATCCGGCTCTGTGAGCTCCACATTTGTAAAGTTCCATATTGCATTCACACCATGTGATGTGAGCATTTCAGTTACACTAAGAGCTGCCTTCTTTGGAACAGTAAGAACCGCAACATCAACCTTATTGTTAGCAAGAAAATCTTCAAGTTCTGATTCATCATATACTTTAATGCCGCTGAATTCTTTTCCTATAAGCTCAGGGTCTATATCAAAAGCGCAAAGCAGAGTAAATCCCCACTCAGCAAAGCAGAAATTATCCATAAGCGCATGACCTATATTACCTGCACCCAGGAGAATTGCAGTGTATCCGCGGTCCATTCCAAGAATATTTGCTATCTGAGCACGGAGCATAGGCACATTATATCCATACCCCTGCTGACCGAATTCGCCAAAGCAGCTGAAGTCCTGACGAATCTGAGAAGGTGTAAGTCCCAGCTGCTGACCCAATTCAAAAGAAGATATTCTGTTAACTCCTTCTTCTGTGAGTTCATCAAGCTTACGCAGATAACGTGGGAGACGGCGGATGACATTATTTGAAACTTTAATTTTTTTCATGGCTTCCTCAAACTTAAAACTTATAATTGTATACTATATTATATACCGATTTGCGTCTTATTATCAAGTGGTAAGAGCTTCAAATTTCTTAAGTTTTTCTCAGTGGGATATACTTGGCTTCTGCATTGTCTCAACAAAGGTCTTTTTTTATTCCCTTTGCAATTTTATATACATCTTCAAGTGTATTCACCTGTACTATCTGCTGTCTGTAATATGAAGAGTGCGGCACACCATGCAGATACCACCCCATCTGATGCCTTGCTTCAAGGCATGCAGCTCTCTCGCCTCTCTGCCATGACAACATTTCTATTTGTCTTATAGCAGTATCAATTTTTTCAGCAAGACTTGGATATATATATTTTTCACCATTAACTGCAGCATTTGCAGCTGCAAAAATCCACGGATCTCCAAAGCTTCCTCTGCCAATCATTGCAAGGTCTGCGGATGTATATTTTAAAATATGTACAGCGTCTTCAGCTGAGAATATATCTCCGTTTGCAATAACCGGAATGTTTACTGCTGCCTTAACATCGCGGATAATATCCCAGTCCGCATGACCTGAATACATCTGCGCTCTGGTTCGTCCATGCACTGCCACTGCTGATGCTCCTGCCTGCTCTGCCATTTGGGCAAAACTTACAGCATTTATAGAACCATTATCAAATCCCTTGCGGAACTTTACAGTAACCGGCACGGCAACGCTCTTTTTCACACTCTCAATTATGTGCGCTGCAAGTTCCGGGTCTTTCATAAGCGCAGACCCGTCACCTGACTTTACTATCTTTCCAACCGGGCATCCCATATTTATATCAAGAATATCCGCTTTGGACTTTTCGATAGCTATTGCCGCAGCCTCAGCCATCACATCAGGTTCATGCCCGAAAATCTGAACAGCAGCCGGGTGCTCGTCCTCCGGGATATACATAAGCTCCAGCGTCTTTTCATCGTTATAAACCAAGGCTTTGGAGGAGATCATCTCTGTAACTGTAAGCGCAGCTCCAAGTTCACGGCAGATTTTTCTGAATGCGAAATCTGATGTACCGGCCATCGGTGCAAGTGTAAATCGTCCGTTAATGCTTACATTACCTATCTGAACAGTTCTATTTTCGCTCACCATGTCATATCAAGTCCTACCGGGCAGTGGTCCGAACCCGTAATCTCAGGCAGAATAAAGGCCTCTTTTATATTTTCTCTAAGCCTATTAGAAACCACAAAATAGTCAATACGCCAACCAACGTTCCTTGACCTTGCAGCAGCTCGGTAACTCCACCAGGAATATGCATCAGTTTTATCCGGATAAAGATATCTGAATGTATCAGTAAATCCCGCCTCAAGAAGCTCACTGAACTTTCCGCGTTCTTCATAGGAGAAGCCTGCATTGCCGATATTGGTTTTCGGGTTTTTAAGGTCTATTTCGTTATGAGCAACATTCATATCCCCGCATACAATTACCGGCTTTTTCTTGTCAAGCTCTTTAAGATATTCTCTAAAGTCATCTTCCCAGGACATGCGGTAGTCAATTCTCTTAAGCCCATCCTGAGCATTTGGCGTGTAAACATCTACAAGATAAAAATTCTCATATTCAAGAGTAACTGCACGACCTTCATGGTCATGCTCTTCAACCCCTATATTATAGCCTACAGATAATGGCGTATGTTTTGTGAATATTGCCGTTCCGGAGTATCCTTTCTTCTCAGCATAGCTCCAATAACTCTCATACCCCGGCAGATTAAGATCTATCTGCCCTTCCTGAAGCTTAGTTTCCTGTATGCAGAAAAAGTCTGCGTCCAGTGCCATAAACACATCTTCAAAACCATTCCTCACGGCGGCTCTCAGTCCGTTAACATTCCATGAAATAAATCTCATCAGCAGTTCCTCGCATCAGACAGCGCCGCATCACGCAGGCGCGGTACTTCCCCATCAGCCGTAGTTTTAGTCTTATCGCATTTTACTGCAACAAGGCGGTTTATCTTCATACCCTCTTCGTAAAATCTGGCTTCATAGTCTGTCATAATGCCAACAGGACCACCTTTATGAAGATCATTTGTTACGTCATGCAGTTCCCATCCCTCATTTTTGAACTGCTCTAGAGACCATGAGAAGAGCGGAGCATTGTCAGTTTTAAACTGTATCTCCCCACCCGGCTCCAGAATATCTGCATAACGTCTGAGAAATGCAGGTGCAGTAAGACGGAATTTAGCATCACGACTTTTTGGCCACGGATCGCAGAAATTTATATAAATTATTTTAGCTTCACCCAAAGCAAACATTTCAGGCAATTTGGAAACATCTCCATCAATAAATCTGACATTTTCACTGCCGTTATTTTTCACGCGCTCCATTGCCATAACCATTGCGCTCTCCGCCCGCTCTATAGCAACAAGCAGATTATCTGTATTTTGAAGCGCTGTTTCCGCCGTGAATCTGCCTTTACCGCAGCCCATTTCTATTTCAAGCGATTTATAGCTTGGATACTTTTCAAGCCATCTGCCTTTAAGTTCTTCAGGTGCAGTCTCAATAAGACTCCCGCACTTTTCCATTCTTATGCCGAGATTTGGCTTTTTTCTCATTCTCATAATTTATCTCCATTAGACAAAAAAGCTAACCTGAACGGTTAGCTTTTACATGGTCCGAGTGAAGGGATTCGAACCCCCGGCCTCTTGGTCCCAAACCAAGCGCGCTACCAGCTGCGCAACACCCGGATGCGAAGCGTATTATACAACATCCGAGTGAATTAATCAAGAGTTTTCTTGATTGCGGCAAATTTTCAATACATGGGTATTTATGCTCTATCGTGAATCTGATTTTTCTCAGAGGGAGAGTCAACTGAGAAATTGACGGATGATTACTGCAGGAAGGATGTGATGCCGGCGAGGGCACTTTCAAGTTTTGCAATAGCGTTGGAGATGCCTGTGAAATCTATCGTTTCAAGACTGTTAATTACAGAGTTGAGACCGTCTACATCAAGATTATTGACCGTTTCAACAGTCTGTTCAAGAGCTTCGGGGTCAATCTCACTCAGTTCATTTACAAGCTCATTTACTGTGGCTGAAATGGTGATGATTTTTGGAATCATTACAGCCGCGAGGATAATAAGGGCAAGCATGATAATTGCAAAAATTACAATTCTAGTTCTCTGTCCGTTTAGCTGGCGCTTTTCCATTCTGATGAGGCGTTCGTTAATTTCTTTTAATACAGCCTCAGATGAGGCATTTGTTATTATCTGATTTTCATTTTCCATTGTAATTTTCCTTTCAGCCGGCCAGAGAATATTCGGCGGCACCTAAATTTATTCCATTATAATAGTTTGTGAGAGAGAAGTTGTTATTAGTATTTATAGTTGCAAAGTATAAAGTAAGCTCATCAGCGCTGTATGTAAAGCCTTTGCTGTCGGGCAGGTAGTTCATTTCGCAGAGTGTGAGCCCGTCGAGTGTGGATATTTTCAGTACTATATAGTTTTCTGTTATTGAAACAGATGTCTTTAAATCTGTGCAGCTGTCTTCGCGGCCTGTTATGCGTGGGATAAGAGTCGGGTCGCCGCTGTAGAGACTCCAGTTATTGCAGTACGGAAGGAAGGTCTGCAGGAGAAGAGGATAGTTGTCTCTATTATCGAAATCGTCGTCATAGGTGTTGAGCCAGATTATGGCTGCCTGAAGTTCACCTGCTTCGCAGAGTTTGAAGAATTCGCGAGTGAAATCGCCTGTCTCTGCTGCCTCTTCGGCAAGCTGTGCGCTGTCTTTATAAGTGCCGAGAGATAAGAATTCCTGTTCAATTGCTTCGCAGATAGGGATAAGGCTTTCGTCATGGCTGTCTTCATAAAGTATGTCGGCATCGTCGCCACAGGCTTTTTTCAGCGAAAGAACTGTATCGCTGCCTATGCTGATAAGTACGGAGCCGGGCATAGAAATCCTGGAGTTTTCCGCGGCGCTGCTGCTGAACTTTGCATAAATACTGCGAACATTACTGCTCTTTGCAAATTCAAGAAGAGAATTTGCACGCTGATAAATGCACTCTTTTGCCATATCGCTGCTGTCGGAATAATCACCAAGAGCTAAAAATGCATCGCGGGCTGAAAGATATTTTTTATTTTCAAGAAGCTCAGCTGCTGCTTTATATGCAGAGGCGTTTTGCTCCTCCTGATAGGCATCTATATATTCAAGGCATTTATTGAGCTTATCTATGCTATCTTTATAGCCATTGAGTGAGGAGAATATTGAGGCGGCGTTTTCGTAGAGCACAACGGATGCATCTTCATTGGTGCTAAGCTGTGAGGCTTTTTTGCCGATAAGTTCAAGGGCAGATGTGTCCCCCTGCTCCCCGGCTGCAAGCAGAGCGCAGGCTTTTGTATAGTCTACATTGAATTCCGCCTGCTCTGCGGAATCTGAATAGGTACCAAGGGCTGAGAATGCATCTTTGGCAGCATCGTAGTCTCCGGATTCAAGAAGCTCAACTGCAGCATCATAATCATTATGATTTTTTACGTATGGAGGTATCAGTGCAAGAAGGAGGATTATAAGAACTACAACAGGAATTATATAAATAAGCTTTTTCAGTTTTTCCTTTTTCTCTTCGGCTTCAACTAACTCGGCGGCTGCCTCTGCCTTTTTTTCTTCCTCTGCTCGCGGGTCCTGAGAGATATGAAGAACAACATCTTCTATAGAAGGTGCTGCCTCTTCATCTGCTGTTGGGACAGCATCAGGTTCTTCAGACTCTTCTATTTCTATTGAATCTGCAAGGTCTGAGAGTTTCTTGCCCGCAGAGGAGAGAATGCTTTTCATTTTTACGCTGAGTTTATTCATGGTATATACCTCTATAGCATATTACAGTTAACATAATAACACATCTTAATCAATCTTTCAATATCTCCAAAGCAATTTACTTTAAATATGATTTATGGTATCATTAGAAAAACTATGAAAGGACAATAAAAATGAAAAAATTCGTATCTGAATTCAAAGAATTCATAAGCAAAGGCAATGTTATTGATCTGGCAGTCGGCGTTATTATAGGCGGTGCTTTTCAGTCGATAGTAAATTCGCTTGTTAACGATATATTCATGCCGCTGCTCGGACTGATTACAGGCGGGGTAGATTTTTCAAGCTGGACGGTGACACTTGGGAGTGCAGATGTTGAGAACCCGGCTGTACTCTCCTACGGCAATTTTATTGCAGCATTTCTTAATTTTATTATAATGGCGCTCATTCTTTTTCTCATTGTGAAGGCTTTCAATAAAGCAAGAACTGCAATTGAAAACACGCAGAAGAAAGATGAGACTCCTGCTGCGCCAACTACTAAAAAGTGCCCATACTGCAAGAGTGAGATTGCAATTGATGCGACACGCTGCCCGCACTGCACAAGCGAGCTGTAGTAAGCGATTATTTGAACAATGCACAATAAGACTGCATATAATTTTGCATGTTTCATAAGAGACCTTGTTTGTGGGGCTTTAGCAGCGTTTCTTGCTGATATTATCTTTGCACAGTTGGGAAAGCCTATATCTCCTGTATGTTTTGTTGTTCTATTTGTTGTTATTTCGGGACTTTTGGCTTTTCTTAATATAAAATTTTGCAAGTTTGCTATATTCAAAAAAATCTTTGCGGCGGCAGCAATTATTTTCTGCATTTTTTCTGCTGCGTGCTATGGATTTTTTTACACAAATTCCAAATACACAGACGTTGACACCGGAAAAACCGAATTATTCGGAAACAAGCGAATAATGGTAATAGTCCCCCACCAAGATGATGATTTGAATGTTGCAGGCGGACTAATGGAGGAATATCTTAAATACGGCAGCGATGTATATGTGGTCTTTGTTACAAACGGAGATTATACGGGAATAAGCACAAGAAGACTTCAGGAAGCGGTGGACGTTATGGACTATATCGGTGTGCCTGAAGAAAATATCGTATTTCTGGGATATGGTGACGGTTGGAACGGCGCACATATTTATAATTCTCCTGCTGATGAGAGAAAAGCATCTATAGCCGGGAAGATGGAGACCTACGGGCTTGAAGAGCATCCTGCATATAATGACAATGCTCCATACACCCGAGAGAATCTGGTACAGGATCTGAAAAGCTGTATTATAGAGCTTGCTCCGGATGTTATTATATGTTCCGACTATGATTCACACAATGATCACCAGGCAGTATCTATGTTCTTTGAAGAAGCGATGGGAATGATTCTTAAAGAAGAACATGATTATACTCCGATTGTATTAAAAGCATTTGCCTACAGCACAGCATATTATGCAACGGATGATTATTATGCAGATAATATTCTTTCCACTAAAAGCGTTTATGATTCAAGTGAAATGCAGGAATGCAATATATACGTCTGGAACGACAGAATACGACTGCCTGTTAATGCAGGAACTCTCTCGCATTCTCTTTTAAATGCAGACGGATATATTGCAGCGAAGAAATACAGTTCACAAGATGCAAAGCTGCATGCTGTGAATGTTATAAACGGGGATAAAGTATTCTGGGAGCGGCGGACAGATTCTCTCTGCTATATAGCTGATATAACTGCTTCATCCGGAGACAGTGCAAGGCTAAATGATTTCAAGCTAGTGGACAATAATGATGTTTACGGCACCGGAACCTTCACTGATGGCACATGGCATCCGGACGAGAACGATGATGTTAAGCAAATCAATATTATTTTCCCTGAAGAAGTCTCCGTCACGACAATAAGGCTATACGATAATCCTTCTGAAGAAGATAACATTCTGAATGTTCATATTTCTTTTGATACCGGAACCGAAATAGACACCAGTGCTTTAATAGCCAACGGCAGCGCAACAGAGCTTATTGTTCCGGAGCAGAGAGTGAAAAGCGCAACACTCACTATAACTGATTCTGAAGGCGCAGCTTACGGATTGACTGAAGTTGAAATGTTTGAAGAGCAAGATAGCGCTGACAATATACTTCGATTTGTTAAGTTGGAAGACTGCAGTGAAAACTTTGTTTATAATTATATCGTTCCCATATCTGGGAAGGCAGAGTTTAAGCTGTTTGCAACGAATCTGAGCAGCAATATTGAAGATTATGTGATAATGTGCAGTGATCCGGAGAGTGTTTCCATAGAAAACGGCGGAGTAATAGATGTGAATTGTCAGCATGGGAAGCATATTGAGCTTTCAGTTACCTCAGCAGTTGATAGTTCATACTCAGACACAATTCTTATATCAAATCCAAGTATCTTTTATAGATACGGGATGAATATTGAAGGCACTATACATTCGATTATACGTCACAGCTATAAAGAAACGGCCAGTTATAAGTAAGCGTCAAACCTAACGTCGTATAGCTATTTGGCGCTGCACCTTTCCGGAGCA
>R14__coassemble_780_pt1 | contig 19238 bp, 16 predicted proteins | sample R14__metabat2_low_PE_022 | metagenome-assembled genome bin R14 | reverse complement strand
GCAGATGATATTATACTCCTTGAGCTAAAAAACACATAGCAGGGATTGTATAAATTGCATAGAGTGCACACTTATTTTACTCATAATTTTATTAATTTCACATTACTACTTGAACCACAAAAAGTCAACAACGAACTGTTGATTTTTGTGGGAAATTGATGATTGCTGTCAAAAATGGCTCGACCATTGTGAAAAATACACAAAATAATTGACTATATTTGCAAAAGCATATATTATTATCACAATAAAACTTCACATTTCAGCCAATGGAGGCCGACCATGCTAAAAGTAGAACGCCAGAATATTATTTTTCAGGAGCTTACAAAACAGGGCTTTGTCCTTGTGCCTGCGATGAGCCAAATGTTAAACTGCTCTGAAGAGACTATCCGCAGAGATATAAAAGAAATGGAAAAGGCGGGCAAGCTTGTACGTACACATGGCGGCGCCTACCAGGTGGAAAAATACGATAAAGGCTATCCTATGGAGCTGCGCCGTTCGTTTATGCAGCACACGAAAGCAAGGCTCGGCCTGCAGGTAATAAACGAGATAAAAGAAAACGATGTTATCATGCTCGACTCAAGCACCACCTGCCTTGCTCTGGCAGAGGAGATAGTGAGAAGATCGCTGAGCATCACTCTGATAACCAACTCTCTTGCTATTTTCAATCTCTGCAATGAGACAAACAGCGATGTAAACCTTATCTGCGTAGGCGGCACCTTCAGAAAAAGAACCACATCCTTTGCAGATCCCAACACCGTGGAGGCTCTCAAGTTCTACCATGCAGATAAAGCCTTTATCAGCTGCCCCAAGGTCACCCTTGAGTTCGGTCTTTCGGATAACCACATCAGCGAGGCAAATATCCGCAAGCAGATGCTCCGTCAGGCTGAAAAGCGCTACCTCCTTGCAGACCACACAAAATTCGACCAGAGCGCCAATATACCGTTTGACGGGCTTGATAAAATAACCTGCCTTGTAACAGACCAGCATCTCCCCGATGAATGGCTCACATATGCCTCGTCTACCGGCATGAAAATAAGATACGCTGAAGAATAAATTAAAATATAATAAGTATATAAACCCTCGGGAAGCGCATTGCGCTTCCTTTTTTTATTTACAGTCCCTGATTCGGGTCCCAGTCAAATTCGGGATATGGCAGCTCATCAGGGCACCAGATATTATCATTAAACATAGCCTCTTCCATCTGCCGTATGAGCTCAAGCGAGCCTTCGTGGTGCCCGCCGTCGTATTTTGTATTAAGCCACACATCTACTATCTCGAGTATCTGCCAGCGGCCAATCATCCTGCCGCCGAGACATAAAATATTGGAATCATTGTGCCGCCGGGTAAGCCGCGCTGAGTAGATATCTGTGACAACAGAGGCTCTCACACCCTTGAATTTGTTCGCGGCAATGCTCATCCCTATGCCCGAGCCGCATATGAGTATTCCTCTTTCGGCTCTGCCTGAAGAGACAGCTGATGCAGCTTTGGCTGCATAATATGGATATCGTGAAGGCTCCTCGCCGCTGCCGCAGTCCACATATTCTATGTTGCGGTCTTTAAGATATTCAATAATAAACTTTTTGGCTTCAAAGCCTGAATCGTCGCATGCAATATAAACAGCACCGCTCATATCTGATTGCACCTTTCGGGGAATGAATTAACTTATCGATTATTGATTATATGGCATTCAATGTGATTTGACCCTTTACGGTCATGATTATACACAAAAAAACAACAAAAACCAAACAGATATTCACTCGATGCCCGATTTTGGTCATTTGTAACAAGATTTCAAGCTTGAAATTGTGCAATTTGCACAACAACTTCAAAACTTTAAAGCAACTCGATTTTGAGTAAAAACCTCAAAATAACGCCAAATTCAGCCAAAAATCAGAGGCAAACCAAAATTGCGAAAAAGCTGTTTCTGCTCATTTTGAATAAAAACCCGGGACTCCAAAACGGTCAAAAACCCACAAAATATTCTTGACAAACTTGTGATAATTTGTTTAACTAAACTCATCAAACATTATCTCAAAGATTATGTTCGTAAAAAATAAACAATGGAGGAAAACATGAAAAAAATTATCGCATTACTGCTCGCAGTTGCTATGATTATGGCACTCACTGCCTGCGGCGCAACAGTCACCACCACAACCACAACAACAACCACCACAACTGAAGCATCTTCTGATGCAGCAGCTCCACAGACTGTTAAGATCGGCTACATCGGCGACTTAACAGGCAGCACAGCTATCTGGGGTCAGTACGGCAGATACGGCGCAGAGCTTGCAGTTAAAGACATCAACGAAGCCGGCGGACTTCTCGATGGTCAGTACATGCTCGAGCTCGTTCCTATGGACGGCAAGGGCGATCCTGTTGACTCTGTCAACGCATTCAAAAACCTTGTAAGCACCCAGGGCATCGTTGCTTCTGTTGGTACAAACTTCTCCTCCTGCAACATCCCAATGGCATCTGTTGCTGACGAAGTAAAAGTTCCTATCATCGGAACTGCAGCTTCCAACGAACTCGTAACAGTTGATGAAAACGGCAATCTCCATCCTTACTCCTTCCGTATGTGCTTCCTCGATGCATACATCGGCACAGCTGTTGGTAACTACTCCATCAGCGAAGGCTACAAGACAGCAGCTCTCTTCACAGTTGCAGGCGACACTAACTCCGAATCCGTCGGCGAATTCGTTAAGGACGCATTCGAAGCAGCAGGCGGCACAATAGTTGCTGAAGAGCAGTGCCAGAGCGGCGAGCAGGAATTCCGTGCACAGCTCGGCAACATCAAGGCAGCTAACCCGGACGTTGTATTCGTTATCATCAATAACTATGCTATGATCGCAGCCTTTGCAAAGCAGGCTCGCGAGATGGAAATCACTGTTCCTCTGATAGGCCATGATGGTTGGGACTCTCAGGAGCTCGCTGACCTCGCAAACGGCACACTCGATGGATGCTACTACGTTTCCCGTATCGGCTTCTCCAATCCTGAAGCTGCAGCATTCGGCGAGAGAGTCAACACCGAGTACAAACTCGACTCCGCAGCAGAGACAGAATGCCTCTTCGGTTATGATGGAGTTTCCTGGATTGCTGATGCTATCACCCGTGCAGGCTCTGTAGATCCTACCGCAATCCGTGATGCTCTTGAAGCAACTGACGTATTCGAAGGCTACATCGGCACCCTCGTTATGGATGCAGCAACCCACAACCCGACAATGGCTTGCGAACTCTACACCTTCGAAGGCACAGAGCGTATAGCAGTTCAGGAGATCGAGGCTGCATAATAGCCCTTATAGTTTAATAAACAACCTAAACCTTGCAAAAGGGGGGAGAAAGCCTCCCCCCTTATTTTTATTAAATGATTTGCAGCGTATTCCGGATTACTTCAATCCACTATTTCAGAGGTAATATAAATGATTTTTCAACAGATAATAACGGGAATATCCGTCGGCGGAATTTATGCGCTGCTGGCAACAGGATACTCTCTTATATATAGTCTTCTCGACTTCTCCAACTGGTCACACGGCGAATTCGCCATGATCGGCGCTTACGTGGCCCTTGTCTGCTGCAATACGGTTCATCTTCCTTTCGCTGTGGCAGCTATCGCAGGTGTTGCCGGCGGTGCTCTTATAAGCTACGGCAGTGAAAAACTTGCATATCGCCGCATCCGCAGAACAGGCGCTCCAAACATGTTCCTTATGATTGCAGCTATGGGTCTTTCAAACGTTTTCCAGCAGGCTGCAAACCTGATCTTCTCAGGTCAATATCGTGCTTATGACTTCTCCCTCCCTGTAGGAACCATCAAAATCGGCTCTTCCTACCTCGGAGTTCTTGATATGATAAGCCTTATAATCACAGCAGTTATCCTTGTAGTTCTCATTTACCTTATCAACAAAACTAAGTTCGGTCTTAATATCCGTGCTATCGCCTGCAACCCGGGTGCTGCAAAAGTTCTCGGAATCAAGGTCGACAGATCTATCGCATCTGTTTTCCTGCTTGCCGGTTCTCTCGCCGGTGTTGCCGGTATACTCTACGGTATGAAATATAATGTATTCCCAACAATGGGCAATATCGGTCTTAAAGCATTTATCGCCTCGGTTATAGGCGGTCTCGGCAGTGTTCCGGGCGCTATAGTTGGCGCAGTGCTTCTTGGCGTTATTGAAACATTTGTTTCCGCATATATTAACTCCAGTCTTCGCGACTTCTTCTCCTTCGCAATACTCATCATCCTCCTCGTTGTTAAGCCGACAGGTCTTTTCGGCGTAGACGTTCAGGACAAGGCATAAGGAGGCAGAATATGGTACAGGTATTTAACAGTATTAACAATGCATTCTGCAACTTCTTTGGTATCAATACCTACATTCAGGGCGTTATCGTTCTTATCTGCATAAACGTTATAGCAGTTCTGGGCATGTCTGTTTTAACAGGTTTTACCCGCCTGTTCTCATTCGGTAATGCAGGATTTATGTCACTTGGTGCCTACTGCGTAGCAATTCTGGCAGTTCGCTACCACGTAAACTTCCTTATAGCAATGATAATCGGCTCTATGTTTGCAGGATTTATTGCATATCTCCTCGGCACAGTCACTCTAAAGCTCAAGGGCGACTACTTCCTAATCACATGCCTTGGCTTCGGCGAGTGTGTGCGAGTGCTATTTAACTACACAAGAAAGCTCACAGGCGGCTCTGCAGGTTTCACGGGCATCCCGGCATTTTCAAATATGCTCTTCTCCGTAATCTGCACAGTTCTTGCATTCTTTATAGCCTGGCGCTTTATCCATTCAAAATACGGGCGTAACTTAACCTCCATCCGTGAAAACGAAATGGCGGCCGAGGCTGTTGGTATAAACGCATTCCGCTTCAAGAGAATGTCATTCACCTTCTCTGCAATCTATGCAGGCTGGGCAGGCGCTCTCTATGCAGGCTACCTCTGCTACATTGTTCCAACATCCTTTAACCTTGCAAAGAGCTGCGAGCTCGTAACAACAACCGTTATCGGCGGCCTTGGCTCTCTCACAGGCTCTGTTCTCGGCGCTATCATCGTTACAGTCCTGCCGGAGATCTTCCGTTCAGTCTCTGAATACCGCATGCTCTTCTATGGCGTAGCTGTTGTTCTTATCATCATGTTCAAGCCAAGCGGACTTTACGGCTACAAAGAATTCTCTCTTAAGAGAACAATCGCATCCATCAAAAAGCTCTTCACCAAAAAAGCTAAAGCTGCTGAGGGAGGTGCTGAGAAGTGAAAAAAGATTACGACCGCAGTGTCCCCGTACTCGAAATGCAGAATGTTGAAAAGCATTTCGGCGGCGTTCACGCAATAGACAACTTCAGCGTTAAGATTGAGCAGGGCAAAATCCACGGTCTTATAGGGCCAAATGGTGCCGGGAAAACGACTATATTCAATAATATAACCGGTATCTATGCTCCATCAGCCGGCAAGATCTTCTTCATGGGTCAGGATATCACGGGCTCTCCACCGTATAAAGTGGCACAGCTCGGCATAGGCAGAACCTTCCAGAATATCCGCCTTTTCTCCAACCTGTCAGTTCTCGATAACGTTATCATAGCCAGCAACATGGATGCCACATATAATATGCCGCAGGCATTCCTGCACACAAAGAAGTATAACGAGCGCGAGAAGTTCCTTCAGGATAAGGCAATGAATCTTCTTGAGATTGTTGGTCTTCAGGATAAAGCAAACGAGAGAGCAAACTCTCTGCCATACGGCCACCAGCGCAAGCTTGAGATTGCCCGTGCTATGGCACTTGATCCTGAGCTCCTTCTCCTTGATGAGCCTGCAGCAGGCATGAACGCAGAAGAGTCTCTTGACCTTGTTAACTTCGTAAGACAGATCCGCGACACCTTCGATATCACCGTTCTTATGATAGAGCATCACATGGATGTTGTATCCAACCTCTGCGACTACTGCACGGTTCTTAACTTCGGCAAAACTATCGCCGTTGGTACTCCTGCAGAAGTTAAAGCGGATCCTGAAGTTATCCGCGCATACCTTGGAGGTGAAGCATAATGTCAACAATTCTTAAAATTACTGACCTTAAAGCCGCTTACGGCGGAATTCATGCTCTCCGCGGTGTATCTATGGAAATAGAGCAGGGCGAGATAGTCTCTGTTCTGGGGGCAAATGGTGCAGGCAAGTCGACGCTTCTTAAGTGCATTTCTTCAGTTATGAAAACTGTCGGCGGCACAATAGAATTCGACGGCAAGCCCGTATCCAAGAGACCTTATGAAAACGTAGCAAACGGACTTGTTCAGGTCCCTGAAGCCCGCCAGATCTTCGCAAAGCTCACAGTTGAAGATAACCTTCGCGTAGGTGCTGTCAACCGCAAAGACACCGAAGGCATCAAAAAAGACTTCGAGCGTGTTTATACCATGTTCCCGCGTCTTAAGGAGCGCCAGAAACAGTATGGCGGTCTCCTCTCAGGCGGTGAGCAGCAGATGCTGGCTATCGGCCGCGGAATTATGGCAAAGCCGAAGCTCCTTATGTTCGATGAGCCGTCGCTCGGTCTTGCTCCTGTTATAGTTTCTCAGGTCTTTGAGATCGTAAAAGAAATCAATAACGAGGGTATCACCGTTATGCTTATCGAGCAGAACGCAAATAAAGCTCTTGAAATCTCAGATCATGCATATATCATGCAGACCGGCCTTGTAGTTAAATATGGTACAGGCAAAGAGCTTCTTGCAGACGAGAGCCTCAGCTCACTTTATCTCGGCGATTAAAAAATCTTTTTCATTTTCCTTCTGTCCCGGTGGTCGATTTTCGGCCATCGGGACGATTTGTTTTTTGCAATATCGCTTTGATAGTAGTATATTCTATATAATAGAAGCATTATTAAAAATAAGGGGATTTTATGAATAACTACGGCAGGCTAAGTCTCGCAGCTCTCCTCTCGGCGGCAGTCTTTTTTGGAGCAGCAGGCCCCGCGTTCGGCAGCGCTGCGTCTGCAGAAAAGAACAGCAGTGCAGACTACCCTTCAAAGCTTTTCAACAGTTCCTATGTCCACGAAATAAATATAGACATTGCCGGGGACGACTGGCAAACTATAAAAGAAGACGCAATCTCCCGCCCGCACTTTTCGGTTACTGTAACTATAGACGGTGAAGAGTATTCTGAAGTCGGCTTTTCACCTAAGGGTGCATCAAGCCTTGCAATAGCTGCAAGCTATTCGTTTTTTAATCAGCGCTATAGCTATCGGCTCGACTTTAATAAATATAATAAAAATCAGCGCTACCATGGGCTGAAAGAAATCTATCTCAATAATAGCTTCATGGACCCTACCTGCCTGACGTTGACCCTGCAGACCGCCCCATGTGGAACTGGATTACGCAGGATGAAAAATATCTGTCTGAATATCATGCCGTTTTTGCAGATATTCTTCTGCCGTATTTTGAATCGGGCGAATTTGAACGGGACATGGATAGCCTCATCGCACTTATAAGACCATATATCGCCGAGGACCCTACATATTGCTATTCACTCGATGAGTTTGATTCCGCATGCTTTGAGCTCACGAATTTCTGCCTGCAGCGGGCAGAGGCAATAAGATCTCAGCTTTCATAGCTAAAATAAGGCAATGTTCTGTTGCCAATATGCCCTAATTCGCGTTATAATAAAGAATCAATATTATCGGGCAGCTGTTTTATGGAAAAAGTCAACGAAAACCGAATAAAAGACCATTTCACATCCTCCATGTTCTATAAGCTCTTTTATCCCGCCATGTTTTCATCCTTCGGCTGGGCATTGAGCGATATGGCGGATGCCGTTGTGCTGGGGCAGCGCCTTGGTACGGTCGGTCTTGCGGCGATAAGCTTTATACTGCCTGTATACATGATAGAATCAGCCCTGGCGCACTCATTCGGCCTTGGAGGGTCTATCCGCTTCTCTCTCCTTATGAGCAAGGGGAAAAAGAAGCAGGCAAATAATAACTTTGTGTCGGTAATTTCCCTTTCAATAATCATAAGCCTTATAATCGCCATTGCGGGCGTTATATTCTATAAACCGATACTCCGCATCCTCGGCGCTAAAGCCTCTATCAATGCAGAGCTTTATAATGCCACAAGAGATTATTTTCTCATCCGCATTGCAACGACACCGCTTTTCCAGCTGAGCAATATTTTAAATTACTATCTCCGCAATGATAATAACGAAAAGATTGCCGCTGCGGGCTCAATGGCGGGCAATATAAGCGATATACTTTTAAATCTCCTTCTGGTCTTCGTTTTTGATATGGGTACTGCGGGCGCTGCCGCAGCCACTGCGCTGGGAGAGACTGCCGCAATTATTATCTATCTGCCGGGCGTAATAAGCAAAAAGCATTCTCTCACTGTCCACATGCCTGAAAAGGGCTTTGCCAAAGACGCGCTCTCCTGCCTTAGAGACGGCTTTTCAACGGCCGTGCAGTATATCTATCAGCTTGTATTCTTCCTTATCTGCAACCATGCCCTTATGCGCACGGGCGGCGAGAGCGCTGTTGCTATATTCGATGTGCTGCAGAATGTTTCATATCTTATCCTTTATCTATACCAGGGCACAGCGCGCGCAATGCAGCCCATTTTGTCCACATATACGGGCGAGTGCAGCCGCAGGGGCCGCCGCGATGTAATTAAAATAGGCTTTAGAGCGGGCATCATCGTAGGCTCGGTGATAATAGCTGCCATAGAGCTTTTCCCCAATGCGGTGAGCGCCGTGTTCGGCATAACTGATGCCGAGACTGTTGCCAAAACTGCCATAGCCCTTCGTATCTACTGCGTGGGTGCTTTCTTTGCGGGACTCAATATTCTCTTTTCTAATCTCAATCTCAGCTGCGGGCAGGATAAAACGGCCTTCGCCATCGAAACAGGCCGCGGCTTTGTATTTCTGCTCACATCAACCTTAGCCCTCTCTCCATTCGGACTGCCGTATTTCTGGCTATTATTCCCGATAACGGAAATCGCTGCACTTATTACGTATGTTATAATAAGAAAATTCCCCAGGTATGCTCTGCCTGATATAGACGAAGAGCGCGTTATGCAAAAGACCATCTACGGCGATGCCGAGGATATAGTGGCGGCAAGTGTAGAGGCTGAAAAGTTCTGCGAAAAGTGGGAAGCAGGTCCTGCTCAGCAATATATCGTAACAATGGTGATTGAAGAGCTCGGCGTTGCCATACTCAATAACTGCATGGCAGGTCTTGACGAGAAATATCTCCAGATAACTCTTGTTGCCCTTAAGGATAACGAGTTCGAGATTCACATCCGCGATAACGGCGCCCCGTTTGATCCCTTCTCCCTTCAGACAGAGAAAGCCGGCAGCGATAATAACTTTGAAATGGATGCTATGGGCATTCTTATGATTCGCAATAAAGCAAAAGACTTTTCATACCGCCATTATCAGGGCTTCAACACCCTTATAGTCAGAGTATAAAAGGAGACCGGGAAGATATGAAGATTATATATTTCGGAACCGATGTTTTCCTGCCTTGCTTTAAATACCTTGCCGATGAGCACGAAATTTTAAAGCTCTATACCTACCATGCCGATGAAGACTATTTCACTGAGTACGCTATTGTTAAAGAAGCTGCCAAACGCGGTATCCCCGTGAGCTATGAAAAGCCGGGCGAGCAGATGGTGCGCGATATGTTCCAAAAAGATAACTGCGACCTTCTCTTTCTTGCCGAATATGCATATATTCTTCCTATCCCAGATGATGTTGAGAATTTCAGAGGAGTAAATCTCCACAGCTCGCTTCTGCCGCAGGGGAGAGGGTATTATCCCATCGAGTGCGCCATGGAGCGCGGCGAGGCCGCAAGCGGCCTCACGATGCATGTGCTGGCACAGCGCTTCGACACCGGCGGCATAATCTATCAGTCCGCTCTGCCGATAAAGCCCGAGACCGACAGCGTTGATATATACCTTTATAATTCGGCCTCCGCCCTTGAGATGACAAAAAGGCTCATGGCAAACCTTGAGACAGATTATGCCGCGGCCGCGCCCATGGCGGAAATAACGCAGGCATGGCCCTGCCCGGCTGAGGTAAAGCGCATCCTCACCCACAATATGACGATATCCGAGTGCTTTGATGTATTCAGAAACTATAACAGCATGACGGAGATTGTAATCGGTGAGAAGGCATATCACATTCAGTCGATGATGCCCGGCACAGCGCCTATCCTGCAGGAGATAATTTTCACCGGGAAAAATACCTGCCTTTTTGCACTTGCCGACGGGCATTTAAGACTTGTATTAATAGAAGAGGAAGAGCAGTAAATGGAAAATAAGGAATCCGCAAAGACCCAAAAAGCCGCAGCTCCAAAGGAGAGTGCAGAAGCCAAAAAGTCAGGGGGCAGAACCGGCATACAGTTTAAGCTCATTGCCGCTCTTGCAGTGCTTATGGCAATTTTGTGCGCGGCGATAACTCTCATCTCCGCCAGACTCTACCGGAACAAAATGGAGTCTATCTATTCAAGCTTCGCCTTTTCCCAGGCAAGAATAGCCGCCGACATGATAGACGGCGACAGAATAGAGCAGTATTATACCACCGGCGAGACTGACGAATATTACGAACTCGTTCAGACCCAGCTGGAGCTCAATAAAAAAGAAAATAACCTTGAATATTTCTATGTTGTAATTCCTCGTGAGAATGATATGGTCTATATCTGGGATGCCGGCAGCGAGGGTGAAGAAGGTGTATGCGGTCTTCTTGATACAGACCCTTATTATGAGGGCGGCGAGGAGAACATGATGAAGGCCTTTGCCAAGGGCGCTGAGGATGTGCTTCTCATAACCGACAGCGAAGATTACGGCTACCTTGCCTCAGCATATGTTGCTGTTCTTGATTCCTCAGGTGAGCCTGTTGCCCTGGCAGCAGTTGATATCTCAATGGAGATGATAAACGAGCAGATAAACCGCTTTATAGCCAACTCCTTCATTTTAACTTTCATCATTTTCGTTATAGCCTCTGTTATCTACTATTTCTACATTAAAAAGATAATCGTAACGCCTGTTAAAACTCTTGCCTCCGCTGTTGAAGAATATGTGAATAACAAAGAAAAAGGCAAAAAAAAGAGAGCCTTTGCTCTTGAGCCGCCTTCAAATGATGAGATAGGAGAGCTCTATTCCTCTGTAGACCAGATGGAAATAGATATTGATAACTATATTAAAGACCTTCGCGCTGTCACAGCTGAAAAGGAGCGTATTGGGGCTGAGCTCAATATAGCAGCCCGCATCCAGGCGGATATGCTCCCGTCTATCTTCCCGCCGTTCCCTGACCGTAAGGAGTTTGATATCTATGCCACTATGGACCCTGCAAAGGAGGTCGGCGGAGACTTCTATGACTTCTTCCTTGTAGACGATGACCATCTTGCCATGGTAATAGCAGACGTAAGCGGCAAAGGTGTGCCGGCAGCCCTGTTTATGGTCATTGCCAAAACTCTCATGAAGGACCAGAGCTTCTTCACCATCTCTCCAAAGGCTATCTTTGAGACAGTAAATAACCGCCTTTGCGAAAATAACGCCTCGCAGATGTTCGTAACGGCCTGGATGGGTGTTATGGAGATTTCAACAGGCATCGTCAAGGCAGCAAGTGCCGGGCATGAATACCCCGCACTCAGAAAAGCCAATGGCGAGTTTGAGATTCTTATAGATAAGCACGGACTTGCTCTTGCTGCTATGGAGGATGTTAAATACACCGAATATGAATTCACCATCGAGCAGGGCGGCACTTTATATGTCTACACAGACGGTGTTGCCGAGGCAACAAACAAGAAAAATGAGCTCTTCGGCACAGAGCGCATGATAAATGCCCTCAATAAAGACCCTTCAGCAGACCCGCAGACGCTCCTTTCAAATGTGCGCGCATCTATTGATAAATTCGTGGGTGAGAGAGAGCAGTTTGATGATATAACCATGCTTGCCATAAAGCTAAAAGAAAAGAGCGCAAATGATAACGCGTAAAGACGCAATTGAATATTGCCTCACCTTCCCGCTATCTTATGAAGATTACCCTTTTGATGACTTCAACTGGACGGTAATGCGCCGCTCCGATACAAAAAAGGGCTTCTGCTGGATATTCGAGCGGGAGGGGAGAATATGGCTGAATGTAAAAGCCGAGCCCTCCTGGGCTAAGTTCTGGCGGGATTCTTTTCCGTCAGTTCTGCCGGCATATCATATGAATAAAGAGCACTGGAACTCTATTATCCTGGATGGGACCATCCCTGAAGATGAACTATACCGCATGATAAGCGACAGCTATTATCTCTGCGGCAAAAATAAAAAGGAGAAAAAATGAAAGCAAATATCAGAATTCTGCTTGCCGTTATGCTTATATTCGCAATGGCACTCAGCATGGCTGCATGCGGCTCAACAGCATCTGCAGCCAAAGCCGTTGAAGCAGCTCCCGCAGCAGAAGAGACTACCGATGCAGCTGACGCAGCAGACTATGTTATCACCGGCAAAATTTATGTTGATGCCGAAAATACCGTATCCGCCCTTGCCATTAAAGACGGCATAATCGTCTATTCAGGCGATGAAGACGGCGCTGCGGCCTATATCGGCGAGAACACCAACACAATAGCCCTTGCTGAGGGCGAGACTGTCACAGCGGGCTTTGTTGATGCTCACACTCATAACGGCTCCTGCTGGGACACAAAGCTCAGCTCAGCCCAGATTCCTAACGGCGCAACCAGAGAAGAGTGCGTTGAGATTATCAGTGCCTTCGTTGCAGAAAACCCGGACAGACCCTATTATAAAGCAACCGGCTGGATAAACAGCGCCTTTGAAAACGGCTGCCCCACAGCAGACCTTCTTGACGCCATTGATACGGATAAGCCCATCATCGCCACCTCATCAGACGGCCACAGCGTCTGGTGCAACACCGCAGCCCTTGAGCTTGCCGGCATAACCGCCGAGACCGAAGCTCCTGCCGGCGGCACTATAGAAAAATATGACGACGGCACACCAAACGGCTGCCTGCGCGACGGTGCCTCAGTCCTTCCGGGCCGCGCTCTCCCGGCACTAACTGCCGCGGACATGATTGAGCCTCTTATGAAGGCACAGGAGGAGTATGCTTCTCTTGGCTACACAGCCTATAACGAGGCTATGATCAACGACAAGACAGACCTTTATAATGTCCCCATGCTCGAGGCATATGAACAGCTTGAGCAGGAAGGCAAGCTTCTCAGCTATGTTCAGGGCTCATTTATTGTATCAAACCGCGACGATGCTCTTGAGCTTGTAGACAAGGCCATTGAATACCGCGATTTAACCAAGGGCGGCAGCTTTGAAGTTACCGATGTAAAAATCTTTATGGACGGCGTTGTAGAAGGCCACACAGCCTATCTTGAAGAGCCATATGCCGATGACCCTGATTATTACGGCAGCAGCAGCTGGACAAGCGATGAAGACCTTGAGCTGCTTGTAAAGGTAATTGAAAAGGCAAATGCCGCAGGACTCACAGTCCACTTCCATGCCATAGGCGACCAGGCAAGCCTTAATGTTATTAACTGTGTAGAAAAGGCATATGAGGACCTTGGCGATATAGTTAAAGACTGCCGCAATGTTATCACCCACCTTCAGATTGTTGACCCTGTTATCTATGAAAAGATGGTTGAGCTCAACATGGTAGCAAACATCAACCCCTGGTGCTGCAAATACCCCGGCTTCTTTGAAGAGACCGAATCACCTATGCTCGGCGCTGAGCGTGCTGAAAATGAATACCCTGCAAAGTCATTCCTTAATGCAGGCGTCCACTGCTCATTCGGCACAGACTATGGCTCCTCCTTCACATACCACCCGATTGACTGCTTCTATATCCTTGTAAACCGCATGGATGTAAGCGGCGATGAGAGCACTCTTCTTAATGCCGACGAGAGAGTCACCAATGCCGAGGCTCTCACCATGATGACCTCAGGCGGAGCCTACCAGCTTAAGAAGGAAGCGACCTTCGGCACACTGAATGTTGGTCAGCAGGCAAACCTGATTATCCTCAGCGGCGACCTTCTCAGCTCCTCCGGCACAGATATTATGAATATCTCGGTTCTTAAAACCATGTATAACGGCAGCTTCGTTTACGAGGCAGAGCAATAATTAAATTCTATATATAAATACACATCCCGCAGATGCGTACTGCTTTGCGGGATGTGTTTATTTTGGAGCCGGGACTTTTAGCCGGAATTTATTTACCTGCAGTTTACAATTGGACTTAAAATTTATATTAAATTACATAAAATCACTTAAAATAAGGCAGATATATATGGTATGACATTTTCTCTTTTTGCCTCACAGACGGCAGAATGCCTGTGGAAGTTTATACTTTATATTATTCCATGCGTTGCAGTATTACTGCTTTTACACTTTTTCTGCAATGTCCCGGGCTTCGTCTTTCGAAAGCTGCTCCACTTTGTGGCCTTTTCATGCGTCACGCTGATGATAATTACATCCAAAAGCTGGGAAGCAGCCTCAGCCACGGCCCTGGTTCTGGCAGCGGTTATTTACCCGGTGCTGGCACTATTTGAAAATAAGCCGTGGTTTGCAGGCCTGTTTGTACAAAAGTCAGACGGCGAAATTAAGCGCAGCCTGCTTATGCTATTTATAATGTTTGCTCTGCTCAATGCTATTGCCTGGGGAGCCTTCAATAAAGCATATGCGGGTGCAGCGGCAATAGTTATGTGGGGCACCGGCGATGCAGCTGCTGCACTTATAGGCATCCCGTTTGGAAAACACAAAGTAATATCAAAATTAACAGACGGCAATAAGTCTTATGAAGGCACAATTGCTATGTTTATAGTAGCTTTTATAAACGGGTTTATAGTGCTTTACTTCTATGCGGGGCTTCCTTTGATAAGAACACTTATATGTGCCGTTGTTGCGGCAGACTGCGGAGCGGTAACAGAGCTTATTACCCCCAGCGAATACGACACGGTTTCTGTTCCACTGGTCATACTTATTATATTGCTTATACTTTGCTGAGGTGATATTCGTTGAATACAGAAGAAAAAAATAATGTAAGCTCCGGGAAGCGGACTCTATTATGGTCAGTTATAATGAGTGCTCCGGGACCGCTGGTAGTCGGGCTTGGACTTCTGGTGGGGAAGAGCAATACACAGCTTGCAGATTTTGTGCGCCGCAGCGCAGAGCTGCTCGGTATAATTGCTGCATATGCAGTATATTTAATGACCAACAAAAACGGCGGCTGCGAGGCGGAGAAAAAAGAAAAGCTGGAGAGGATATCAAATATCTTCGTCGGGCTTATGATGTGTCTGGGAGGAACTATAATGTTCATTCTTGCCCTCAGATCAACATCCTCTGAAGGCGGCAATGTTATTCCGGGCCTTTCAATCGCCATTCTTGGCGTTATAGCCAACAGTATCTTCTGGATTAAATATACAAAGCTGAATAGAGCCGAGCCTAATGCCATACTACGTGTGCAGGCAAGACTCTATAGAGCTAAAACATTTGTTGACTCATGCGTTACTATAGCACTTTTAAGCGTGGCTATCCTACCGGGAACGGATTTTGCATTTTATATGGATAAAATCGGTTCTGCCATAGTTGCCATATATCTTGCCTGGAGCGGGATAAAAACGCTCTGGGAGCGCATTGCTCCGGCAAGAAAAAACCCGTCCTGATGGATGGGTTTTCTTTTTAAAAGTTTAAATAAAAGTTGTAATAAAAGTTTAAATAAAAGTTGTAATATTTTTTGAAAATACCTATAACAAATGCAGCTGTCTTTCCGGGACAGCTGCATTCTTTCCTATCTTATTTCTATCTTATTTTAATAATCAATCAGGCGTTGTCTTCCTCATCTTCTTCATTGCGCTTTTTAAAGAGTATCACATACCATGTGCTTACCCATGCAAGGAATGCTGCAAAGAGTGCTGCTAAGCCGGTCTTGTGGATCCCCTTATTTGCATCCTCAATACCTGCAGACTCAATTCCTGCAAGAGGAACTGCCTCATCCTCGATTTCAACTGCCTCGGCAGCGCTCTCGGTGCTCTCGTCAGCCTCTTCGGCAGGAGAAGCATCGTCAGCTTCGTCTGTGTCATCGGCGGTGGTTCGGGTGTTTATATAAGTTGGCTCAACAGGCACATTGTAGCGGAAGTTGCCGTTGGCTGCGTCTATAGCAGTCTGTACGTCTGCCTTCATGGTCTCAATCTGCTCGTTGATAGTGTTCATAGTCTCAACGGCTGCATTATACTCTGCAACTGCCTCTTCATACTGAGCAGTGAGTGCTTCATATTCTGCTGTGTCGGCTTTAGCCTGTGCCTTAAGCTCATCAAGAGCATCAAGTGCTGCATCAACCTTATTCTTAGCTTCTGTAACTGCCTCAAGAACACTGCCTGCGGCCTCAGCCTTTTCACCTGCAGCTGCTGCAGTTGCTTCAGCTTCAGCCTTTGCAGTTTTTGCTGCCTCAACTGCTGCATCGGCACTATTCTTAGCAGCCGTTGCCTTATCGAGTGCTTCTTTAGCGGAGGCATCATTTGTGCCTGCGGTTGCTGCGGCAATCTGTGCAGCCTTGAGAGCCTCGGCGGCTTCATCAGCCTTTGCCTGAGCTGCATCAAGATTGTTCTGTGCTGTGCTTACTGCTTCAGCGGCTGTCTTTTCAAGAGCGGCGGTATTATCTGCAAGATTCCTGGCAGCAGATTCTTTGCTCTGAGCTTCCTGCTTGGTGGCATCTGCAGAGGTCTTCTTGGTGGATGCATCTTTTGCAGCTTCATCAGCGGCCTTTGCAGCATCATCAGCATCCTTTGTGTCTTTCTGTGCACTCGTAAGAGCATCGGCAGCCTTAGCAGCTTCAGCCTGAGCTTCTTCAAGATCTTTCTGTGCATCAGCCTTTGCGGTTGTTGCCTTGGCAATATCAGCCTGGGCTTCTTCACGGGCCTCAATCTTTGCGGTGTTGGTTGTGAAGATCTGGAAGTTATTTAATGCTGCAGTGAGCTTTTCCTCTGTAACTTTACCGGTGTGAGAATTAATGTGCAGATAGAGCTTGCAGTCCTGGGGGACTTCAATTGCTGTGTTGTCACCATCATATATCCAGCCGCTATCGTAAAGTATCTGGTTATATGTATTTCCTTCAGCATCAGTTCTCTCAACAATGAAGAAGTATGCAACATCGTAATCGGCAGTCGGTGTGAGATTAAGAACAGTACCCTTTGTTACATCGAGTACAGCCAGACCTCTGCTGCTATAGGCTTGACCTTTTTCATTAACAGCTTCTATAGAAGCTGTGGAGGTACTTATACCATCTATATTTGTAGTGTAGGACCCTACTCTGGTTGTTGTATAAAGCTGAATGTTTTCTGTGATGCTTCCTGCGGATGTGCCGATAAGATCGGAGGTATCAACAGAACTGTTGTTTGTTATTTCATAGCTTACATGATTTCCAAGACTGGAAATAGTGCAGACTTCTTTTGTACCATCTTCTGCATATTTCGTACCTTTAACAACAACATATGTGTTGTCATCAGTAGAAGTAAATGTACTGTATGCATATTTGGTTGCGCCGTTTGCATTAATCCATTTGCTGTCGCCGGTCTTATAGTTATCTATGCCAACTTCTTCAGCTGTAAGCTTAACATAGCCTGTACCTTCAACATATTTAACAAGGAAGAATGCTGCATCATAGCCGTCATCAGCAGATACTGTGAGTGTTGCACCGGCCTTGAGCTGAACGGGTGTGGTCATAAAGGTCGGGGTTGTCTGGGCTGCTGTTTTACTTCCGGAATATTTAAGAATTCCGTTTGATATTCCCCAGGTATATCCGTCCCAAGCCTGAATGTTGTCAATATCTGTTTCGCCGACTTCTGCTTCAATCTCTTCAAGCTTTGCTTCGGCGTCTGCAAGATCCTGAGCAGCTTCGCTTGCCTTTGCTTCGGCAGCAGTTACTGCTGCATCAGCAGCATCCTTTGCAGCCTGAGCAGTTTCTTCGGCAGTCTTTGCAGCTGCAAGAGTTTTATCAGCAGCATCCTTTGCAGCTTCTTTAGCTGTGAAATCAGCAGCGGCAGCATCTGCAGCGGCTGTTGCTGTTTCAAGCTCAGCCTTTGCAGTCTCTTCAGCCTCAGCAGCGTCTTTAGCATTCTGCTGTGCAGTTGCAAGGTCTGCATCGGCGCTGGTCTTGGCGGCCTTTGCTTTATCAAGTGCTTCTTTAGCAGAGGCATCGTTTGTGCCGGCGGTTGCAAGAGCTGCCTGTGCAGCCTTGAGAGCCTCGGCGGCTTCATCAGCCTTTGCCTGAGCGTCGGCTTCAGCCTGTGCAGCATCAGCAGCAGCGGCGCTTGCATCAGAGAGAGTCTTTTCTGCAGCAGTTACTGCTGCATCGGCAGTATCTTTAGCAGCGGTTGCTGTTTCAAGCTCTTCAGCAGCAAGCTCAACTGCCTCCTGGGCACTCTCGCGTGCTGTGGAGATATCATCATCACCAAGAAGCTCTTTAAGCGCATCCTCGGCATCTTTAACAGCTGCGTTAGCGCTCTCAAGTGCTGCGTCTGCAAGCTCTTTCTGCTCCTGCAGATAAGCTATAGAATCTTCAGCGGTGTCAACATCGCTCTGGGCGCTGTCTGCAGCTGCCTCTGCCTCAGCAAGTGCAGCCTCGGCAGCCTCTGCCTTTGCAAGAGCCTCTGCCTGGGCAGCTTTTGCTGCGGAGTAGTTATTATATACGGCAGCCTGTGCTGCAGAATTTTCTTCGGCGATTTCTTTTACTTCAGCTGCCTTCTCGCTTACAAGCTCTTCAGCCTCGGCTGTACTGTCGGCTGCATCGGAAACATTCTCTGCAGCTGCATCGCGATATTCGTTGTCGCCTACGGCTTCTTCATAATCTGCAACTGCGTCTGCAGCGGCTTCGTTGGCACTCTCGAAGGATTCGAGAGAAGAAGCAACATCGCCAAGGCTTGCATCAGCTGTGTCGAGAGCACCGCTCACGGCGTCTGCATTGCTTATGGAGTCGCCGGCGGCTGTTACTGCGCCCTGGGCTGCATTTATAGCGTTGCCTGCATCAACGAATGCGTTGGAAGCAGCAGATGCTGCGGATTCACTGCCTGCAGACTGCTGACCCTCGGTAACCTCGTTGTCTGCATATGCAGCAGTTGAGAAAAGCGGGGAGCCCGCGCTCATGGCAGCCAGAAGACCAACGCCAAGAGAAGTTATTATCTTTTTTGTGTTTTTAGAATCTATCATTTTAATACCCTCCCGGGAACTGAATTTACAAAATATTAGTTTATCTTTACTTTATGAGCCTATTATATTCTCTAATCC
>R14__coassemble_731_pt1 | contig 20342 bp, 15 predicted proteins | sample R14__metabat2_low_PE_022 | metagenome-assembled genome bin R14 | reverse complement strand
AAATGGATCTTAGAACACTTAACTATTTTGTAGTAGTTGCTGAAGAACTTAATATCACCAAGGCCGCCGAAAAGCTCTGCATAAGTCAGCCGCCTTTAAGCAGCCAGATAAAAAATCTTGAGTCGGAGCTGAACACTGTTCTCTTCATTCGCGGCAAGCGCCACCTCCAGCTTACCGACTCCGGCAAACTTCTTTACCGGCGTGCTAAAGAAATCTTAAGCCTCACGGATAAAGCTTCTTCCGAGATAATCTCCATGAGCAAAGGTATGACAGGCACAATATCCATCGGACTTGTAGAAGGCTCCGCCCCAAATATTGCCGCTGAATGGATAGAGTCCTTTATCAAGCTCCATCCCGAAATCCGTTTTCGCGTAATGGACGGCAACAGTGATGAGCTTATAGCCAAGCTCAGAAGCGGGCTTATAAACCTCGCCATAATCACTGCTCCCTGCGACCAGACTCTTCTCAACAGCTTCAACGTCGGCCGTGAGAAAATGACCGCCTTCATGAGCAACGATAATCCTCTTGCTGCGCTCCCGGGCACCACCGTCACTCTCTCCGAGCTTGCCGGTCAGCCGCTCATCGTTCCCAGCAGAAAAGCTGTTATCGACATGATCTATAAATGGTTCAAAACCATCGGCGCCGAACCTAAAATAGTCTGCGAGATGGACAATTACCTCGATGTTGCAGCCCTCGCCGGGCGAAATGTCGGCATAAGCATATTTCCAAAGACATCCTACGTTTTAAACCCGCATATCGTTGCCAAAGAGATCATCGACCCTGAAAGATATCTTGAATACACATTCGTATGGCTAAAGGGCAAGCCTTTGCCCGATGCCGATGAGGCATTTATAGATTTCGTCAAGTCCACCACTGCCGCCAAAGAATAAAAAGGAGCATATTCACACCATGAAATCATTCAGTATTCTCATAGGGAAAACCGTAAAAAAGCTTGCAAAAATCAAAGGCAGCGGCTCTGCTTTTCCGGGGCTTGTTGTTGAAAAGCTCGACCCTTCTTTTCTAAGATCCGTCTTAAAAACTCTGCCCTACGGCGTAGCTGTTGTGCTTGGCACCAACGGCAAAACCACCACCACAAAAATAGTAACAGAGCTTCTCGAGCAGCAGGGTCTCAGGGTCTTCACAAACAAGACCGGCAGCAACTTTGTGCGCGGAGTTATATCCGAAATCCTTGATAACATCACCTTAAGCGGAAAGTTTGACTACGATATCGCCGTTCTCGAGCTTGATGAAGCACATGCCGTAAGATTCTGCAAGGCCGCTGATATAAACTATGCCCTCATTCTCAACGTCCAGCGTGACCAGCTCGACAGATTCGGTGAGATAGACCACACCGCAGACCTTCTCAGCACCGTTGCAGCACATGCATCTCAGTGTGTAGTGCTCAACCGCGAGGATCAGCGTGTATCAAAAATAGAAGGAATAAAAACCGTCTATTTCGGTCTCTCAGATAAGCTTATAAATATGTTCCCTGCCGATGATGACCTTCTAAATACTAATCGCAAAATCAGCGCTAACGATCAGAAAAATGCCAAAGTCATTCTCTCAGACCTCGAAGGCAGCCGTGCATCATATACTGCTGCAAATGTCACCTGCAGTGCAAACCTTGCCCTTAAAGGCATTTACAATGCATATAATGCCGCCGCTGCTTTAACTCTGGTAAGTGAAATACTCCCTGATGCGGATTTTGCTCAGCTTACTGATAATCTTGCAGATATACATTCGGCTTTCGGCCGCGGTGAAGCATTCGAATTAAACGGAATCAGAACCGAGCTCTTCCTTGTTAAAAATCCTGCCGCTTTCCGGCTCGGGTTAAAATCCTTTGCCGATAATGAGCACGATTTTATGATAGCCATCAATGATAACTCAGCCGACGGTCATGATGTCTCCTGGCTGTGGAATGTTGATTTCTCCGACCTGCCTGCAGTTAAGGTGACTTCAGGAATAAGAGCCTCCGATATGGCACTAAGACTTAAATACGATAATGTATCAACCGATGCCGTCATTGAAAGCCTTCCCGATGCCCTTGACTATTTTGCCAAAAACGGAACTGCACCGAAAAGGATCTTCGCAACCTACACCGCAATGCTTGAGATCCGCAAGACGATTCTTGGAAGGAGCATACTATGAGCACAATAAATATTCTTCACCTTTATCCCAACGAAATGAATCTCTACGGAGACCACGGCAACATCCTTGCCCTCAAGCGCAGACTCGAGTGGCGCGGCTATGATGCAAACGTCATAACCTACGAACCCGGCGACACTTTCCCGGACAATATAGACATTATTTTCGGCGGCGGCGGTCAGGATTCAGGTCAGTCCAAAATCGAGCAGGACCTCATCAATATCGGTCCTGAAATCAAAGCACTTATCGATTCCGGCACTCCCGCTCTGCTCGTATGCGGACTCTACCAGCTCTTCGGTGAATATTTTCAGACTGCCGAAGGCAAAAGGATTAACGGCATAGCCGTGCTTAATGCCCATACTGTCGCCGGCAGCGAAAGGCTCATCGGCAATATCGTTATTCACTCAGAGCGATTTGGTGAAATAACAGGCTATGAAAATCATTCCGGTCTCACTCATATCGGCGATAACTGCGAGCCCTTCGGCAAAGTCCTCAAAGGTGCCGGCAATAACGGCACTGATGGTACAGAAGGTATCATCTATCAAAACTGCATCGGCACATATCTTCACGGACCTGTTCTTCCGAAAAATCCTGCCGTAGCAGATTTTCTCATCTCAAAAGCTATCGAGCGGAAAACAAACGCTCCCGTTGTTCTTCAGGAACTCAATGATGAGATTGAGCTCAATGCTCATAAAGTTGCAGCATCCAGACCGCGTTAAACGCGGTTTGGATGCTATTTTTATTCTGTCTTTCTCAGTGTTATGAGTTCACGCCAAAGAGAAGATCTGCATATGTCGGGAACGGCCAGTATTCCTTTGCCGTAAGAACCTCTGCCTTGTCGCAGTAGGATCTCAGTTCTTCCATAAGAGGAATAATAACATCTCTTATCATTTCAGATTCTTTCCCTATATCAGCTGCATCACCAAGTGATGCCTCAGCCGCTGCAAGCTTGTCTGCGCCCTCTGCAATCAGGTCAGTAAGCTCAGAAAGCTTTTTAACTGTCTCAACTTCATATCTGCATGCAATTGAAGAATCAAGTGCCTTCTTTGCAGCTGCATTTGCCGCTATGTCAGCCCCATATGCTTCAACTGCCGGAACTATCTGTGTCTTTGCCATGCTCACCATAGTGTTTGCTTCAATAATTATCGTCTTGCAGTAGTTTTCAAGCTGTATCTCATATCTGGAGTTGAGCTCAGCCGGAGTAAACACCCCAAGCCCCGTGAGCATATCCACATTCTTTTTATCCAGCAGATGCGGTATGCAGTCGGCCGTTGTGCGGTAGTTAAGAAGCCCTCTCACTTCGGTTGCTTCTTTTATCCAGCTGTCATCATATCCGTTGCCGTTGAATATTATGCGCTTGTGCTCTTTTATTGTAGAGCGAACAATAGTATATATTTCGCTTTCAAAATCTTCTGCGCTTTCAAGCTTGTCTGCAAATATCTTCAATGATTCAGCCACGGCGCTGTTGAGCATAATGTTTGCGCATGCAATGCTGTTTGATGATCCCAGCATTCTGAATTCAAATTTATTGCCTGTGAAGGCAAACGGTGATGTCCTGTTGCGGTCTGTTGTGTCGCGGAAGAACTTAGGCAGCACATCAACTCCAAGCTTCATCTGAATCTTTTCAGTGCCTTCATAAGGCGTCCCGTTCTCAATTGCCTCAACAACCGCGTTCAGCTCATCTCCAAGGAATATCGAAACAACTGCAGGAGGAGCCTCGTTTGCTCCAAGGCGGTGGTCATTTCCTGCCGTAGCTACAGAGATTCTCAAAAGATCCTGATAATCGTCCACAGCTTTTATAACCGCACACAGGAAAAGCAGGAACTGTGCATTTTCATACGGAGTTGCCCCCGGAGACAGCAGATTCTGCCCCTGGTCGGTAGAAATTGACCAGTTATTGTGCTTGCCGCTGCCGTTTACGCCTGCAAACGGTTTTTCGTGGAGAAGGCATACAAGCCCGTGCTTTGCAGCAACTCTCTGCATTATCTCCATTGTCAGCTGGTTGTGGTCTGTTGCAATGTTGGTAGTTGTATAAATAGGTGCAAGCTCATGCTGTGCCGGAGCCACCTCGTTATGCTCTGTTTTTGCAAGGATTCCAAGCTTCCACAGCTCCCTGTTCAGCTCTTCCATAAATGCTGCAACACGCGGCTTTATAATGCCGAAGTAATGGTCGTCCATTTCCTGCCCCTTAGGCGGCTTTGCCCCGAAAAGGGTCCTTCCTGTAAAGCGCAGGTCCGGGCGCTCGTCATACATCTCTTTTGTAATAAGAAAATATTCCTGCTCAGGTCCCACAGAGCTTGTCACTCTCTTTACACTGCTGTTGCCAAACAGTTTTAATATGCGCAGCGCTTCCCTGTTGAGAGCCTCCATAGATCTCAGCAGCGGTGTCTTTTTATCAAGCGCATTGCCGTCATACGAGCAGAACGCCGTTGGAATGCATAAAGTTTTACCCTTTATAAATGCATATGATGTCGGGTCCCAGGCAGTATATCCTCTTGCCTCAAATGTTGCGCGCAGTCCGCCGCTTGGGAATGACGATGCATCGGGTTCGCCCTTTATAAGCTCCTTGCCCGAAAACTCCATTATCACGCCGCCGTCAGGTGCCGGGGAAATAAAGCTGTCGTGCTTTTCAGCCGTAATTCCTGTAAGCGGCTGGAACCAGTGTGTAAAATGCGTTGCGCCTTTGGATACTGCCCAGTTTTTCATAGCCTCGGCCACAGCATTAGCAACGCTTATATCTAATTCTTTTCCCTCATCAATCGTCTTTTTTAATGATGCATAGTCGCCGGCTGAAAGAACCGATTTCATTACTCTGTCATCAAAAACAAGGCTTCCAAAATAATCTGTTACAGTTTCCATAGTTATTTCTCCTCTTTTTCATTTTCCTTCCAAAGCAAAAATAAAGACGTCTTTAATGCTCTCACATCAAAGACGCCTTTGCCTTTTTAATATTAATATTTTAGCTTTAGAATGCAAAAAAGCGTCTTCAAGTACACACCTTAAAGACGCCTTTGCCCTTAATGGATTATTTTTACTACTGTCATAGCGATTTGTCAAGATTTTTTTACTCATCAGGGGCAATTTTTATCATTCCTGTTAATTGACAAATTATAACTTTACGTTATAATAACCGCAAATATGTATCTTCAAATCCGGCGTAGAAAAGGAGACATTATCCCATCATGAATTACTCAAAAGAAGAAGTTATGCAGTATGTTGCCGAAGAGGATGTTAAATTCATCCGTCTCGCCTTCTGCGATGTTTTCGGCAAGCAGAAAAATATATCCATTATGCCCGAAGAGCTTCCTCGCGCTTTTGAATACGGCATTGCATTTGATGCCTCCGCGATAAGAGGCTTTGCCGACGAAAGCCGCAGTGATCTTCTCCTGCATCCCGATCCCGAAACTCTCGTTGTTCTCCCCTGGCGTCCGGAGCATGGCCGCGTTATACGTATGTTTGCCGACATCACCTATCCTGATGGCTCTCCTTTTGAATCAGACTGCCGTAATCTCCTTAAAAATGCCGTAGATACTGCTGCAAAGGCGGGTTACACTTTTTATTTTGGCGCCGAGCAGGAGTTTTATCTCTTTGAACTTGATGATAACGGCAAACCTACATCCATCCCCTATGATTATGCCGGCTATATGGACATAGCTCCTGAAGACCGCGGTGAAAATATCCGCCGCGAGGTATGCCTCACCTTAGAGCGGATGGGTATCCGTCCCGAGTGCTCCCACCATGAGGAAGGTCCCGGTCAGAACGAAATAGACTTCCGCTATTCTGAAGCCCTCGCTGCAGCCGACAACACTCTCACTTTCCAGACCGTCGTAAGAACCGTTGCCCAGCGCAACGGCCTCTATGCAGACTTCTCTCCAAAGCCCCTTGAAAATCACCCCGGCAACGGCTTTCATATCAATGTTTCCGTCAAGCCCGGCAACAATAACGAAAATTTAAATTATGTCATGGCCGGCATGCTCGACAAAGCCGAAGATATAACCCTGTTCACAAATCCTCTTGAGAGTTCATATAAACGTTTCGGATATAATAAGGCCCCAATGTATATTTCCTGGTCTGCAGAAAATCGCTCCCAGCTTCTTCGCATCCCTGCAGCAGTCGGTGAATACTACCGTGCAGAGCTTCGCTCACCTGACCCTTCCGCCAATCCTTATCTTGCCTTCGCTCTCATCATATATGCCGGGCTCTACGGCATAGAAAATAAGCTTGAGCTTCCCGCTTCAGCAAATGTCAATTTCTTCAAAGCCGACTTCGACACACTGTCTGAATTCAAAAAACTGCCCAAAAATCTTAATGCTGCCCGTGAAACGGCACTTAATAGTCTCTTCGTAAAAGAGCACATCCCCGAAGCTATCCTTGATGCATATTGCGGAAAGTAATTATCCTTAATCTCGCTTTAAATCTCTAAAATTGGAAAGGAGGGAGAAATAATGAGCCTCAAAGAGCGTATATATAGTGTCCTTATCGTTTCTGCATCAAAAAGCTTTGATACCGCATTTTCTGCATTTCTCCCCGAATCCAATTATGATCCCGTCCACTATGCCCCAAGCATCAGCTACGCTAAACGCGCTCTCAAAGACCGCACATATGATTTTGTCATCGTAAACTCCCCCCTGCCCGATGATTCCGGTGTCAATTTTGCCATCGATGCCTGCAATATCAGCGGCACTGTTGCTCTCCTTATCGTAAAAGCAGATATAAAAGACGAGATAACTGACATCGCCGGAGAATACGGAGTCTTCACAATGGCAAAACCTGCCTCAAAATCCACGGTAGAAACTGCCCTTTCATGGATGTCGGCTGCACGTGAGCGTCTCAGAAATACCGAGAAGAAAACCCTCTCCCTTGAAGAAAAAATGGAGGAGATCCGCATCATCAACAAAGCCAAATGGCTTCTCATCAGTAACCGCGATATGCCCGAAGCCGAGGCCCACCGCTATATAGAAAAGCAGGCCATGGACAGGTGCATGCAGAAAGTTGCCGTGGCAAGAGAAATTATAAGCTTATATTCCTGATTTGGAGTCTGCAGCAGGTGCGGGCTCCTTTTTCACTTTTTATATCAGCTTAATATTTTTCTAACTATTGCCATATAAAATAGTGTATAATCAGTTCGTTAATAATGCATACGGAAAGGAACCTTATAATGGAAAAAAGTACCATCCCCGCAAGAAATGAAGTACCTGCAGAATATACCTGGCGTCTTGAAGACATGTTCCCCTCCGACGATGCCTGGATGTCCGAGTATGAATCGCTCAAATCCATGCCCGAAAAAGTTGCCGCCTTCAAAGGTCACCTTGGCGACAGTGCTTCCTCGCTTCTTGAATTTCTCCGCTTTGAGGATGATCTCAAGCGCAGATTAATAAAGCTTCACGGCTATGCAAACCACCGCGCAGACCAGGATACATCCAATTCTTTTTATACCGACATGCTCGGCAAAGCAATAAATATATATGTTGCCATCTCAAGCGCCGCCGCCTTTGAAGGTCCCGAGCTTATGTCCATAGACGAAGACCTTCTCTCCGGTTTCTATCTTGCCGAACCCGAGCTCGAGACCTACCGCCGCAGCCTTTATCTTGTCAGGCGCACAAAAGAGCATATGCTCTCCGAGCCCGAAGAAGCCATCCTTGCCGCAGCAGGCGAAGTCACCAGAGCCCCCGATGATATTGCCGGCAAGCTGCGCAATGCCGACATGCGCTTCCCTGATGCTGCAGACTCCAAAGGTGAACTCCACACTCTCACTGCCGGCACATATGTTCAGCTTCTCCAAAGCAGCGACAGACTCCTTCGCGAAAATGCGTATACCGCCTGCTACTCTCACTTTGGTGATGTAAAAAATACCATTGCCGCAACTCTTGATGCCCAGTTCAAGCAGCTCAAGTTCTACTCAACCGTCAGAAAGCACCCTTCAACTCTCTCCGCCTCTCTTTTCAGCACAGAAGTTCCCGTTGAGGTATATACAAACCTCATCGACACCGTCAACGCCAACATGGATAAGATGTATCGCTATGTCTCCCTGCGCAAAAAAGTTCTCGCTCTCGACGAGCTTCATATGTACGACATGTACACTCCTCTCGTTGAAAACGATAACTCCTCCATAACCTACGATGAAGCCAAAGATACAGTAATCAAAGCTCTAAGCGTTCTCGGCGATGATTATATATCCATCCTGAAAGAGGGCTTTTCAAACCGCTGGATTGATGTCTACGAAAATAAAGGCAAGCGCTCCGGCGCATACTCCTCCGGCACCTCCGACCCTCACCCCTTTGTCCTCCTCAACCACAAAAATGACCTTGACAGTATGTTTACCATTGCCCACGAAATGGGTCACGCTATTCACAGCTATCTCAGCACAAAGAATCAGCCCTTCTGCAATTCCGACTATGTTATCTTTGTTGCAGAAGTCGCCTCCACCTGCAATGAGATTCTCCTCATGCGCTATCTTCTCTCCCGGGCAGAAGACCGCCGCGAGCGTGCCTATCTCGTAAATCATTTCCTCGAGCAGTTCAGAGCAACTCTCTTCCGCCAGACAATGTTTGCCGAGTTTGAACTCGAAATGGGCCGCATGGTTGAAGACGGCAAGTCTCTCACAGCCGACGCTTTATGCGATAAATACCGTGAGCTTAACTCTCGCTACTATGGTCCTGACGTCACATATGATGACTATATCTCTCTTGAATGGGCGCGCATCCCTCACTTCTTCTACGACTACTATGTCTATCAGTATGCAACCGGCTTCTCCGCAGCTGTTGCAATCACAAATAGAATTCTCTCCCTGGGTGCACCCGCTGTTGCAGACTATAAAAAATTCCTTTCAGGCGGCTGCAGCACAGACCCTATCTCCCTTCTCAAGATAGCCGGTGTCGACATGAGCACTCCCGACCCGATAAATTCAGCTCTCAAGCTCTTTGATGAGCTTCTTGATGAAATGGAAAGCCTCATATAAACTTCAAAGCATCTGCCGTATTTGGCAGATGCTTTGTTTTTTCTTATTTACCCGAATTATATTCGTCTATCGCCGCTTTCATTCTCTTCATTCCTGTCTCTATTATGCTGCGCGGCATTGCAAGATTCAGCCGTATATATCCATTCGCATTTCCCACAAAAAGACTGTTTCCGCCTTCCAGCAGAACCCCCGCCTTGTTTGCAAAGAATGCGCACAGATCATCCTCTCCCGGCAGGCACTTGCCTATATTCACCCACGCAAGATATGTTGCTTCAGGCAGTGAGAATGTCGCCTCAGGCATATTTTCCTTAAGAAACTCCTCAACATATTTAAAGTTCCCGTCAAGATATACCTTCAGCTCTGCAAGCCAGTTCCCGCAGCGCTCATATGCACTCTGATGCGCAGCCAGAGATATCGGATTTATAAATCCTCCTATCTTGTCTCTTGCCGTAAACTCATCTCTCAGTGCTTTATTGCGTATTATCACATCAGAAAACATAAGTCCTGCCATATTAAATGTCTTGCTTGCAGACATAAGCGTTATAAGCTTATTATATTCCGGCATTATTTTACCCATTGGAATGTGTCTGCGTCCTGTGCGGATAATGTCGCAGTGTATCTCATCAGAAATTATCCACAGGTTATTTTTCTCAACTATCTCCGCAACCTTCTTAAGCTCCTCCTCGCTCCACATTCTGCCGCTTGGATTATGCGGATTGCACCACAGCAAAAGCTTTACCATCGGGTCTGCAAGCTTTTTCTCAAGGTCTTCAAAGTCTATAGTAAAATATCCGTTTTCATCAATTTTAAGGTCCGAGCAGACATATTCCACATTGTTATATTCCGCCGTATGCTGAAAATATCCATAGGCAGGCGTTACCATTGCTATCTTCTCATTCTTTGTCAGCAGTGATTCCGCCAGCTGATACATTGCCGGAATAAGTCCCGGAGAGAAGACCAGCTCTTCTTTAGGGAATGACCAGTCATACATCTTTTTGCACCAGGCAGAAAATGCATTGTAGTAGCTATCGTCATATACGCAGCTGTAGCCGAATATTCTTTTATCTACCCGCTCTTTTATAGCATCGCATATCTCCGGCGGAGTTGCAAATTCCATATCCGCCACCCACATTCTCACAAACTCATCGTCTGCATACGGGAACTTCATCTCAGGACCTGCATGGAAAATATACCCGCGAAATCCGTCCGTATTAAGTGCATTAGTATGTCTCCGCTCTATTATCTCATCAAAATCATACATATTCTTTATCTCCTCATCGGTATTTTCTTAATTATACACTATTTCTGTCTAACTTCGTGCCTTGAAAATAATTTTGTATATATTCACAAATTCAATACCTCTTTTTTGTGCAATCTGCCTATCTTCCCTTTTTCAGTTTTTTAAAGCTTGCCTTCGCAGCCGGGTCTAACTTATAATATAATTATACTTAAAATATTTTAATTGAGGGCTATATGAATACCGGAAATATAAAAGAAATCCTCGTCCGTGTTATTATACTTCTACTGGGCCTTACCATTGCCCATCTTGGCGTTACTCTCTTCCTTCTTGCAGACCTTGGCGCAGACCCTTTCAACGTCCTTGTGCAGGGTGTCTTCAAATGCATACAAAAGCTCACCGACAGCTCTTTAATAACTCACGGCAGAGTGCACGTTGCAATAAGCATAATTATTATACTCATATTGCTCTTTACCGATAAATCATATATCCGCATCGGCACCCTCATCTGCATGTGCTTTGGCGGCCCTATAATAGATATGTTTACTGTTCTTCTATCACCCGTTTTCTCCACTCTCGTTAGTCTCACAGCAAAAATCATCATCAATGCTCTCGGCTGCTGCATCCTTGCCTTTGGCATGACTATCGTTATCAAGTCCGAGGCCGGCACCGGTCCTAATGACCTTGTTGCAGTTGTTATAAGTGATAAACTGCACAAAAAGTTCAGCATAGTCAGAATCATCGTCGATTTCTGCTTTGCCGGTATAGGGTATCTTCTCGGCGGCACTGTAGGTCTTGGTACCATAATTTGCGCCTTTATCGTCGGTCCTGTTGCCGGAGTATTTATGCCCTTCAATGAAAAGTGGATCCGAAAAACCGTTAAAAAGATAGTATAATAAATATAATAATACAAACCGCCGGCAGCTTACCTATCAAGCTGCCGGCACATTTTTATCCGTCGTTTTCAACTCCTGCCGCAGGGTAGATATACCGAAAAATTACATTCCCGCTCAAATCCTCAGCCTGGCAATAAGTCTCATTTTCTTCAATTACAATTCTATTGCACACTCGTGCTGTATATGTGAAATCGCATATATGTTCAAGATCCCTATTTAAAAGTTCTCTTTTATCGCCGCTGTATTTCACAATATACCATTCATCATTTATTTCATCCTGAATGCTGTAAAATCCGCCGTTTCCCTTAAATGTTTCAACTATCTCAAGCTCATCCGAAAGCAGCACCACATTCGATTCTCCGCTTTCCGGGTCATAGTTAGATACCTGAATATACGGCAGATCTGCAGTCCATCCCATATTCACAGAGTAAAACGGATTTGCATATGCCATCCCCTCAAGGAATATCTCCTTGCCGCTCTCAGCGTCTGCTATCCATATGCCGTCATCCTCTTCCTTTACATACTTGTCCGTATTGCCGCAGCGGTACCAGTCTGAATATTCCCCGTTTTCGCTCTCCTCAGTATAGGTATAATCACTCACTCCATAAAATGTATCCCGGTCGATTGCCGGAGAGGCAATAATTCCTTCACTGTTAAATCCGTAATACATTCCGTCCTTCAGCTGAATGTAGAAATTCCCGTCTCTATATTCTATCGAATATGCACTGTATGTTTCATACATATCAGTAATTCCTATACTTTCATCCGTCAAAAGCTGATTGCCTTCAAAGTCAAATATTGCAAATCCTCCGTCAGCCTCAATCGCCACTATTCCGCCTTCATTGCAGTTTATTCCCTTATATATGCACTCGCTTACTACCTTTCCGTCATAGCTGCAGAATGCATAAAGCGAGTCATCATTCACCATATCATAGCTGTATAAATCATCGTGAATAACTTCTCCGTCTGCTTTCTGCAGTACCCAGAACCCCGTTTTATCTGCGGTATTATTTTCATAATCATACCGGCTCAGGGCACTTATCGATGAATACACAGCATCAACTGCTATGCGCCCCTTTGCATCAAAAAGGCCGTATCTGAATCCGCTTATATGCGTCTGTCCGTCATACTCCGTCAGCATAGGCGACCCTGCAAACGGGTACAGCATTCCGTAATCATCTCTTGCCTCAAGATCCGTCACTGCATCCTCATCTATGCGGGAATATATATTCGTAATCTCATCTGCCGAGTACTTGGAATAATCCGTCTTCACATTCACATAAATGCTGCTGAGCGGGTCAACTGATGCATATCCTTCAGCTTCTATAAGCTTCTGCCCTTCCGCGCTCACCATCCAGTCATACAGCACTCTTGCAGGGCTGCCTTCTGCAGCTGCAGCCGGAATTGCGCAGTAATATGCATTCAGATGCGGATATTCACCCGATCTTATAGTATCTGCATCGGGCTTCACTCCGTCCACAGATATTATTTTAAGCCCTTCTGCCTTTTTCATATCGTTTGCATAGTAATACACACTATAGCCTATAGCAGCCGATGAGTTATCATAGCTTCTCACCGCCTCCATCAGCTCTCCCATTTCACTGGCAACATAGCCTTTAGGCGCTGTCATCATCGGCGTATCACCCATCACAAGCTTAAGCATAAGTGCCTGCGAGCCTGCACCCTCGTTGCGCTGGAAAGGCACTATCTCCTCATCATTGCCGCCAACTTCATTCCAGTTGCTTATCTCCCCTGTATATATCTTTCTTATCTGCTCTGTGCTCAGGTTATCTACCGGGTTCCCTGCATTAACAACGAAAATCAGCGCATCCGTTGCTATCTCTTCAATTTCATATTCAAACCCTGCCGCGTCCATCTCTTCAAAGACCGACCCGCTCGGCTCGCTTGCAAGTATAATATCGCACTCGCCGTTCATCAGGTTTCTGTATGACTGTGTAGTCTTATGAAATTCAATCAGCTCATCCGCCTCATCGCGGCTTATTCCCAGCAGAACAGACCCTACCGCCGCCGCCATCGGCTTAATCGATGTTGACCCGTCTATCACCGGGAAGTTATCTTTTGTAAAAATAAACTCCTGAGTATCTGCCTGCGCAGCGCTCTCTGTATCCTCAGTGCTTCTCCCTGCCGCCGTCCCGCTGCCTGCAGTGCACGCGCTCATACTCAGCATTGCCGTTATCAGTAAAGCGCATATAATTTTTTTCATTTAATCGCTCCTCAACATATTTATAAAAGACACGAACCGTCAGCTTTTACTGTCCGTATTCGTGTCTTTTTAAGTCAGATAATTGTATTAATTATTAAACCTCAATAAGTTCATATTCCATGCTGCCGTAGCCAAGCTCAGCTGCGGTTTCTATAGTGTGCTCGCCGTTTCTTGTGTGAACACGCTCAAGGAAATGCTCGCGTCCCGGATCATCGCTTGCATATATAAGATCCATGCATGCCTTGTCAATTGCAACAGGGTCAAGAGATATGAGTATTCCTATATCCTTCATGCACGGGTCTTCAGCAACTCTGCAGCAGTCGCAGTCTACAGAAAGATTCTTCATCACGTTCACATATACTATGTTCCCGTTGAAATGATCTACCACAGACTCTGCCGACTCTGCCATGCACTCAGGAAATTCAACGGAATTTGCCATAATTCCGTCCTTCCATGCCTCAAGACGTTCATCAGTGCGTCCGCATGAATGTATGCGTGCCTTGCCTGCGCTTGATGCGCATCCAATGCTCAGCTGCTTTATAGCTCCGCCGTATCCGCCTGCCGGATGGCCCTTAAAGTGCGCCAGAACCAGCATAGAGTCATAGTTCATCAGGTTTTTGCCTACAAGGTTTGTCTTCAGGTGCTTGCCGTTTTTAATCGGCAGCTCAACATCCGGTCCCTCAGCGTCCATAAGATCAACTGTAAAATACTTATTCCATCCGTGATATTCAATCAGCTTAAGATGTGACTCTGTTGTATCGCGCACGCCGTTATTATAAAAGTCGCCGTATGCCGTGTTGCACTCAACAACTGTTCCTTTTACCTCTTCAACCATCGGCTTCCAGAAGTCAGGACGCAGAAAGTTCTGGTTTCCCTTTTCACCGGAGTGCACCTTAACTGCAACCTTGCCCGGCAGCTCTTTGCCAAGTATATGATACATTTCAACTATCTTCTCCGGAGTTATCTCCTTTGAAAAATATACTTTAGATTTCATATTTAAATTCTCCTTTGTCTTTCTGCTTTAAAAATATCATATAATCAGCATTTTTTCAAGCCGTTATAAATAGCGGAACACCTCTCCGGTATCCCGCTGTAAAAATATTTATCTCCCAAACTTTTTCAGAAATAAATAGTCACTGTTGTTCCCTTGTCTATTTCGCTTTCCAGGCGTATCTCCGCATTATGGATTTCGGCAATATGCTTAACTATTGCAAGCCCCAGCCCTGTGCCGCCCGTTTCGCGGGAGCGGCTCTTATCCACCCTGTAGAAGCGTTCAAAAACTCTTTCCTGCTGCTCTCGCGGAATGCCTATTCCGCTGTCGGAGACTTTTAATATCGCATGCTGATTTTCAGAAGATACCTTCACTCTCACCCAGCCGTTTTCCTTATTATAACGAATTGCATTCTGAATAAGATTTTCAAGCAGTTCCTTTAAAAGTTCTCTATCTCCGTTAAGCTGCGTATCCATTCCTATACATGTTATAGTAACGTTTCTCTTCTCAGCGCTTACCCTCAGCGCTTTGCAGCAATCCTCTGCCAGCTTATAAAGATTTACCGATTCAAATTTTCGCGGCAGCTCCTGGTGATCAAGCTCCGATAATCTTATAATATCATTTATCAGCGAGAGCAGTCTATTTGAATTATGCTGTATCTGCTGTGCAATATATGCCTCCTGCTCCCCTTCAATCATGCCGTTCTCCATCAGTTCAGCATAACCGGAGATTGCAGTCAGCGGAGTTTTAAGCTCATGCGAAATATTGGCAGTAAAATCCTGCCTGCTTTTAGCCGCCTCAAGTATTTTTTCATGCTGACTGCGAATTTTTGCCGCAAACGGTTCCAGTTCCTTATAGGCAGGTGCAGACATTCTGTCATCCAGATGCTCAGCCATTGTGTTAATCGGCTTTATAAGCTGAACCGTCAGCAAATGCCCTATAATAATACATACCGCCAAAATTGCCGCAATAATAGTCAGAATAACCGGAATTGCCGTCATAAAGACGCTTGTGATAGATCTTGCCTGCGTAGATACACGCAGGATCGTCCCGTCATTCAATTTCAGTGCATAATAAAAGGTATTCAGGTTCAGTGTATCCGAGCGCCTTACGCTCTCACCTCTGCCCGTCTCTATTGCAGACTGTATCTCAGGTCTGTCAAGATGATTGGAAAGCCCTGAAATGTCTGTATCATTATCATATAAAACCGTCCCGTCCGGAGCAATCCATGTAATGCGCAGATTGTCGGAATTCAATTCCGCCAGCGCAGAGCGGTCTATCCTGTCGGCATCACCCTGAGCATCTGCATACAGTTTCTGAAAGAGCTCTGTGTCTGCCAGCAGCTGCGCATTTATATGCAGGTCATTTTTCACCTGCGTCTGAAATAAATTATAATAAACTATGGTTATCCCGATAGTTGCTGCAATCACCGCCAGAAGCGCAATAAAACTCAGTCGGAGATTGATTTTCTGTTTCATTGTCTCATCTCCTGAGCTGCTGATATCACATAGCCTACATTGCGCACTGTTCCTATCTGCCCTCCGCACTCTCCAAGCTTTTGTCTCAATGTCTTAATATGCATATCCACTGTTCGGCTCTCTCCTTCGTAGTCGGTCCCCCAGACATACAGCATAATTGAGTCGCGCGAAAGCACTACATCCTCATTGATCATCAGATAGCGCAAAAGTTCATATTCTTTAAATGTCAGCTCCACCTGTCTGCCGCAGGCTGTCACCATGTGCCTGTCATGGTCAAGTGTAATATCTCCTACTGTCAGAAATTTTGGTGCTTCTTCTTGTGTACGCCGCAGCATTGCCCTGACTCTGGATAATAATTCCATCACCGAAAACGGCTTTCTTATATAATCATCCGCCCCGTCATCCAGTCCCTTCACCATATCCATCTCTGTTGCTTTGGCAGTAACCATAATAATCGGGATTCTGGCCGTCTTGCTGCTGCTCCTAAGCTTTCTCACCACAGCATAGCCGTCTTCATCCGGCAGCATAATATCAAGCAATACAAGATCCGGCAGAATATCTTCCAGCTTTTTATAAAAATCAGCCGCACGTTCAAACCCCTGAACCATATAATTGCTGTTTTTCAGGGCGATCATCTCAATTTCTCTAATGCTGGCATCATCTTCAACAATATAGACAACTGCCACTCTACCACCTCTTATATAAATTTACTTGTACTGTGCATATTCTATCTCAAAATTGCGTTCTCAGAATCTCTCATTCAGCCCGGCAGACATTCTCAGAAGAAACCGTTTCCGGCTTTCCGCGCTCTTTTTTGTCGCGTATAGTCAGCTCCGAAAGCTTAATCAGTTTGTCGGCAAACGGGAACAGCACAATTGTGCAGCTGATATTAAAAGCGCTGTGTATCACTGCAATGCCTGCCGCACTTGCCGCCGTCTGCAGAAATGCGAAAGGCTGTGCCGCGTTAATTCCATAGAAGCAGCCCATAAACAGTATAGTCCCTATCAGATTAAAATACAAATGTATCAATGCCGCTCTGCGTGCATTTTTTGTAGCCCCTATTGATGATATTATTGCCGTAATACACGTGCCTATGTTCTGCCCCATAATTATTGGAATAGCAGTTCCATATGTCACCGCACCTGTCAGGCAAAGTGCCTGCAGAATACCTACCGATGCAGAAGAGCTTTGAATTATAGCCGTCAGTACTGCACCCGCCGTCATGCCCAGGACCGGGTTTGAAAATGCCGTCAGCATTCCGGTAAACGCAGCATTCTCTTTAAGCGGCGCAACTGCAGAGCTCATCGTCTCCATTCCAAACATCAGCACAGCAAATCCCAGAAGAATCGTTCCTATTGTATGTTTCTTACTGCCTGTCTTCTGTGTCATCAGGAATATAATTCCGATTGCTGCAAGAACAGGTGAAAATGAGCTTGGCTTCAGCAGCTTAATAAACATATTACTGCTGCTTAATCCGGCAAGGGATAATATCCATGAGGTAACCGTCGTGCCGATATTTGCACCCATGATTACTCCCACCGCCTGCGATAGCTTCATAATGCCGGAATTTACAAAGCCTACCACCATAACCGTTGTTGCCGAAGAGGACTGAATCACCGCCGTAACAAGCGTGCCAAGGAGAACAGCATTAATGCGGCTGCTTGTCAGCTTCTCCAGTAATTTTTCCAGCTTCCCGCCTGAAAGCTGAACCAGCGCATCTCCCATAACCTTCATGCCGTAAAGGAACATCGCCAGCCCGCCAACCATTGTCAGCAGATTAAAAATATCCATATAATAACCTCCGATATAATCGTTTAATTACGCTTTGAGGTTATCAGTCCTATGTAAAATTTAAAATCTGCGCTCTGTAAACAGGGTGTAAAACCTTTGTGTTTTACTTAAGCTTTACCAAACTGTGGTTTTAGTCTTTACACTCCATCATTAAAATATGCTCAGCATATAAATGGAGGATTTTTTCATGATGAAACTTTTTGTCCGCATCGACAGCATGAATCTGAAGGCTGAACATAAATTCACTCTATTCCGCATTGTTCTGGTGTTATTGTCTGCTGTGCTCGGGCTGCTGATGTGGCTTCTTATTCACAGCAGAATATTATCTGCCCCGGACTATATGATATGTTTTATCGGCTATCCGGCCATCGCGGCGTGGATCGTTTCTGTTCTTTATTGCTATAATCACACCTTCCACGACGGTGCACATTCATTATAAATCAGCAAGAGCGCATGCAATATTAATTGCATGGTCAGAGCATCTCTCAAGATCCGATGCCATATCCGTAAAGATAACTCCGCCTACAGGCTCACAGGCAGCTTTCATCAGTCGCTCAATATGTGCATTCACAATCGCCAGCTGAAGGTCGTCCACTTCCTGCTCCATACGCTCTGCCTCCGGAATATCTGAATAACTTTCATTTTCAAATATTGACATGGAAAACTTCACTGATTGGAGAGATGCATCCGCAAGAGACTTTAATTCTCTTGTGCCGGTTTCTGATATAACAGCTTTTCTCACCTTATACTGTTCAGTATATTCAGCAATATTTCGTCCGTGGTCAGATATGCGTTCAATGTCTGAGGCAACAAGTATCATCTGCGAAATCTGCTGCATTACTTTCGACGAATAATCCATAGAACGCAGCGCAATCAGTCGATCCTGAATTTTATCCGTAAGAACATCTATAGCATCTTCAATATCCATCGCCCGCTCTGCAAGAGCATCATCATGGTTAAAGAAGCTGTCCACCGCATTATTAAGGCATTCAAATGCCATATCTCCCATGCGTCCGATCTCCAGCCGTGCCTGCTGCAGCGCTACTGACGACGGGAGGTCTCCTGTCTGCACCATATATATAAGCTGTCTGTTCTCCTTGTGGCGGCTTTCTTCCGGCAGAATCGGTATCACCTTCTCCGAAAGCTTCACAATAACCCCTGCAATAGGCAGTTCAAGCAAAACAGCGAGTATTGCAAATATCGTATGAGTATTTGCTACCTGGCGTCCTATGCTTCCCGGCGTAAGGTTCTGTATAAATGTAAGGAATCCCGGGAAAATGTTTATAAGCAGTATCATCAGTCCCGCGCGGATAAGATTAAATAGCAGATTGAGCACTGCTGTTCTCTTTCCGTTTCGGTTGGTTGTAAGTGAGGCCAGAATATTAGGCGTAACGGAGCCAATAGCTGCACCGATAACCAGATATACCGTCATCTTATAGCCTATCAGCCCCTGCATTGCAAATGTCTGGAAGATAACAACAGACGATGATGAGCTCTGCAGCAGCGCTGTAAATGCCACACCAAACAGCACTGCAATTGCAGGGTTTTCAAGTGTAGAGAGAAATGAAATAAATCCTGCGCTCTCCGCCAGCGGAGCAATCGCTGATTTAATTACCGAAATGCCGAAAAACAGCATGCCGAATCCCATAATTATTGATCCGATATGCTTTATTGTATTCTGCTTGAGAAACAGGAACATTATCGCACCTATGCAGAGAATTATCGGTGCGTATGCTCCCAGATTAAATGCCGTTATCTGCGCTGTGATAGTTGTTCCTATATTAGCTCCCATAATAACGCCTATAGCCTGTGCAAGCGTCATCAGCCCTGAGTTAACAAAGCTTATTACCATCATGTCTGTTGCTGAGGAGCTCTGAATAAGCAGTGTCACAACTATTCCCACCGCCACGGCAACAAACCTGTTTGCTGTGGCTTTTTCCAGAATAACCCGCATTTTGTCTCCGGCAGCATTTTTAAGCCCTGTAGACATTATGCTCATTCCATATAGAAACAGTCCTACTCCGCCCATTAGTGTGAAAAATTCATATATCGTCATAATGCTTTTCTCCCAAATGGCAAAATTTATAATTTTACATTTTCATTGTAGCAGCCATAAGTAAAATCTAAGGCAGCCAATATGTAAAATCTGTGTAAAATCCCGCCGCAGATGCGCAAAAAAAAGATCCCCCCGGTCACTACCCCCCGGGAGGATCACAGACATATTTATATAACGATTTAACCGAATAATCGTTTAGCCCTGTGTTTTTCAATCAAATAATCAAGTCAGAATTACTTAATGAACAACCACCGGTTGGGAAACCAAAAGCAGTATTCATGAATTATGATCTGCCGCCATGAGATTCCCCAAATTCAAATTATTTCACGAATTGGGGAATGCGCTTAGCCATTCCGCTGCGTCAACAATCGTAATACCCTCATGCTGATATTCAGGCTGGTATGTTCTAGCAATCAACATTTTTGGATATGCGTCCTTGATTTTCAAAAGTGGTGCGACTTCACGTTCAAAAGTCGATTCCTCTGAAATATCATTTGCAACCTGAATATAAAGCTTTTTCCCCTGCCTGATGGCCACAAAATCGATTTCCTTCTTGTAGAGGACGC
>R14__coassemble_714_pt1 | contig 20626 bp, 16 predicted proteins | sample R14__metabat2_low_PE_022 | metagenome-assembled genome bin R14 | reverse complement strand
AGCTCTATGATGTAAGAACCGAACTGAATAAGCTTGAACGGCGCAACGACAGCACAAGAGAACAGAGCACACTGTCGCAATTCTATTCAGAGCGGCAGGGGTACAGGTCTGACAGGCAGGTGCTGGCGGATGTGCTTATTAAGATGGACGGCATAAGCGAAGAGGAAAAGAGAGCGCTTATCGTTTGGCTGCCAGCTGATCAAAAATGTGTTGTATTGGTGATAAATTAGATATAAGTTAGAGATAGATTAGAGATAGATTAGAGATAGATTAGAGATAGATTAGAGATAAATTAGAGATAAATTAGAGATAAATTAATTTTTGCAAGACAATTATAGGCTGTGCGGTTTGTACTGCACAGCCTTTATTTATATGTTCATATTCTGTTAACAGGTTTTTTAAGTCAAATTATATATACGCAGACTAAAATCTCTCTAGTAGCGGGGCGGAATATAGTGCCGCCTGAAAATAGTTCTTGTTTCAAGTGGAAAAGAGGGATACGCAAATTGATTGAAGTAAAAAATCTTTGTAAGAACTATGATGGTCATCCTGCGATAACAGACCTTACATTTACTATTGAAAAAGGTCATATTTATGGTTTCCTGGGGCCAAATGCCGCCGGAAAATCAACGACGATGAACATCATAACCGGCTGCCTTGCAGCAAGCTCCGGCGAGGTATACGTTGGCGGCTATGATATATTCGAGCAGCCGAAGGAGGCTAAAAAGCTTATAGGCTATCTGCCTGAAATACCCCCGCTCTACATAGACCAGACGGTGGAGGAATACCTTTTCTTTGTTGCTGAGGCTAAGGGATTTAAAAAAGATGCGGCCTTTGCCGAAATCGACAGAGTTATTCTGGAGACACATATTGAGGATGTTGCTGAGAGACTTATAAAGCATCTCTCCAAGGGCTATAGACAGCGTGTAGGCATTGCCCAGGCACTCATCGGCAATCCTGAAGTTATCATTCTTGATGAGCCGACAGTCGGCCTTGACCCGAAGCAGATTATAGAAATCCGTGACCTTATTCGCGAACTTGGACAGTCTCACACAGTTATCCTCTCATCTCATATTCTTTCAGAAGTGCAGGCTATATGCGATGAGGTGCTGATAATAAGCAAGGGAAGACTGGTGCTCTTTGACAAGATAGAAAATCTCGGTACCTCGCTTTCAACAGGCAACACTATTGAGATAAGCGCAGAACTTGGCAAAAACGACCTGCAGGCACTGCTCTCAGGTATTGCTGATATTTCGCATATAACGGTATCCGACGAAAAAGACGGCGTCTGCTCGGCGGTGCTGAATATTGGCCAGGCAGATCCTAAGAGTGTCTGCCGCGAGGTATTTCTTGCATTTTCATCTGCAGGCAAAGTACTTCTGCGTCTTAACCCTGTGGAAGTACGGCTTGAAGATATATTTATTGAGCTTACAGGCGACAGCCCGGAATCCGCTGCCGAGAAAGAAGATAAGGAGGAAGAAACAGCATGATATCTGTAATGAAACACGAGCTGAGCATGTATTATCACAGTATGCGAGCTTACGTTTTCGGCGCCTTTCTGCTTATTTTCACGGGTATAGGTGCGTTAATTTATAATATCAATGCATCAGTTGCAAACTTTGAGTACGTTCTGGATTTTATTTCCATTATATTTGTTATCTTAGTTCCGATTGCAACCATGCGCATTATGGCCGAAGAGCGCCGGCAGAAAACTGACCAGCTTCTCTTCTCACTCCCGCTTTCCACTACCCAGATAATTATCGGCAAGTTCCTTGCGGTGGCAGTTGTATTTATTATACCTGTTATTATAATCTCGCTTTATCCGCTTCTCTTTTCAAGGTTCGGCGACGTATACCTGCCCACTGCCTATGGCACGCTCATTGCGTTTATATTCCTGGGGCTTGCTCTTTTAAGCCAGGGCATGTTTATAAGCTGCCTTACCGAGTCTCAGAGTATGGCAGCGGGAATATGCCTTGTTGTAATGCTGCTCAACTACTTCTGCAGCAGTCTTGCCGACTATGTATCCTCTACAGCAGCAGGGTCTGTGATAGGGATAATTATTCTTATTGTGCTTATTGCCTTTCTGGTGCGGCACCTTACTAAGTCTGATTTCGCAGGATTCTTTACAGGGATTGCACTTCTTGCAGCAATACTTATTGTGTATTTCACAGATATGTCAGCTCTCGAAGGTCTGCTGCCAAAGGTGATGGACACTTTGAGCCTCTATGCTCGCTTCTCGGCTTTTTATAACGGCATTTTTGATGTGACGGCGCTTGTTTATGATATCAGCGTGATAGTATTTTTCCTGTTTCTTAGTGTGCAGGCTCTTGAGAAACGGAGGTATAACGGATGATGAATAAGATAAAATCATATTTCTCCAGAAATAAAGCGGCGTTAACTTCACGCACAGCAAAACTTGGCGGATACAGCTTTGTGCTGTCAATAATCGTTCTGGCGATTCTGATAGCTGTTAACGTGGCGGTATCAAGCCTGCCGAGCACATGGACAAATTTCGACATCTCTGCGGCAAGACTCTATTCCGTAACATCATCTACAAAATCAGTTGTGCAGAATCTTGATGAAGATGTTACCATCTACTGGGTAACGCAGGAAAATAAAGAAGACAGCGTTGTTGAAAAGCTCCTTAATGTATATGATGCTCTCAGCGATAACTTAACTGTTGTTAAGAAAAACCCCGACATCTATCCCACATTTGCTGCCCAGTATACAACAGAAAATGTAACAAACAACTCCCTCATAGTTGAGTGCGGTGACAGAAGCCGCTATATCTCATATGCAGACATTTATGAGGCGGATACTTCAGATTATTATACCAAAGGCTCGGTTTCATACAGCTTTAACGGTGAAGGACTCATAACCACCGCCATCGACTATGTAACGCGCGAGGATCTGCCCAAAATTTATACAATCACCGGCCACGGCGAGGCTGAGCTTTCGGATACCTTCTCGTCAGCACTTCAAAAACAGAATATAGAAACAAGAGCATTTTCACTCCTGGAGGTTGACAAAGTCCCGGAGGAAGCTGCTGCAGTTCTTATAAATTCTCCAACAAACGATATTACCGCTGAGGAAGCCGACATGCTCAATGACTATATCTCAGACGGCGGCAGGCTTATTGTAATATCAGGTCCGCAGGAGAGCGGGACACTTGAAAATCTCAATTCCGTTGTTGAAAGCTACGGTGTGAAGGTCAGAGAGGGCATAGTTATTGAAAGCAGCAGAAGCTATTATGCTTTCGGCAAGCCATACACTCTTCTGCCTGAGCTTGGCGAGTCTGATATAACATCTGCCATGGCAGCAAACAACAACATCGTTGTTCTGCCGATTGCAGAAGGTCTCACAATAGATGAAGACACAACATATAATGTTACTTCGCTCCTTTATACATCCAATACGGCCTTCTCAAAGGTAGCAGGCTATGATCTCACAACCTATGAAAGAGAAGACGGCGACATCTCAGGCCCATTCTCACTTGCGGTGAGTGTTGAGACATTCTCAGGCGGCGAGCTCGTGTGGATAGGCTGCGATAATATAATGGACGATCTTTATAATTCATATTCCTCAGGCGCAAACTCCGATTTTGTTATGAATGCAATCTCATGGCTTATCGGTGAAACTGATTCTATTTCAATCAGGTCTAAATCTCTTGATTATAACTATCTCACAATAACAGATGCCCAGGCTATGGTGATTAAGATCTGGATGCTCGCAGTCGTGCCGCTGGCCTACCTTATATTCGGCATTGACGACGTTGTAAGAAGGAGGAAACAGGCATGAAAAGAAGAAAAACGATTATAATTCTTGCAGCTGTTTTTGCCTGCCTTATAGCAGTTATTGCAATTGAAAAGGCGGCAGTCCGCCATGTGGATAAGATAAATACTATCGATGAGATTATCACAGACATTTCTCCGGATGATGTAACTGCCATCAGCCTGAAGACAGCAGACGGCACACTGGCTCTTTCTCTTGAAGACGGCACCTGGCAGGACTCCTCAGATGCAGCCTTCCCAATAGATCAGGACACAGTATCCGATTTTCTCTCGCATTTTGAGTCTATCCATGCCTGCTTCGTTATAGACGATGTTGCCGACTATTCACCTTATGGGCTTGAAGACCCTGAGGCAACTGTAACTCTTACAATCGCTGATGCAGACCCGCTGATTGTAGATCTTGGCGGTTATTCAACAATGGACTCTCAGCGCTATGTAGGTATAGGCGATGATAAGGCATACCTTGTTGAAGATGATCTTATGGAATATGTGAGCGTAGACCGCAATGCCTTCATGCTAAACGACACTCCTCCCGAGATCACCACTATAACGGATATATCAATTCAGGGCGCAAACGACCTCCATATCTTCCGCGATGAAGAGCTTGTCTGCGACTATAATGACTATTCCGACTGGTTTATCGAGCTAGACGGTGTGAATTATCCTCTTTCAGACAGCAACGCCCGCACTTTAGTGCAGAATATCAACGGCATAGGCTTTACTGACTATACAACCTACACTGCATCTTCAGAAGATCTTTCAAGCTATGGTCTCACTGATCCATCAGCCATTACCATAACAATTACCGGTAAGGCAAATGACGGCGATGATGCCGAGCTTAATTCCTACACTATAACTCTTGGCCATGTTGTTACTCAGGAGGCTGATGAAGAAAACGAAGAGGAGTGCAGCGCATCTGTACGTATGGGGGAATCTGAGATTATATATTCTCTCGCACCTGATGTATACCATGCAATAGCGGAAGCTGATTATGATTCTCTCCGCCCATCAGAGCTTCTGCATCTTGACTGGGATACCGTAAATGGCATTACATTCACTCTAGACGGCATCGACTATGAGCTCACAAGAACTGAAAATAATGCAGAGGATTCCGATGATAAAGAATCAGATGATGACCAGGAAGATGAATATATCTGGCTCCTTGGTGAAAAAGAGGTGGATATAAGCGATCTTAAGTCTGCAGCAAATGCTCTTGCAGCAGAGTCGTTTGAAACTGCAGACAAGGGCAATACTCAGGAAGTCGCAGTCACATTCACTCTTGATAATGAAGATTATCCGTCAGTATCTGCTGCACTCTACCGCTACGACAGCTCGGACTGCCTTGCACTTATAAACGGTGAGCAGGCAGGTCTTGTCTCCCGCAGCCTCATGGCTGACCTTAAGGAAGCCTGCACCGCCCTGACTCTTGCAGCAGACAAATCAGAATGAGCTTTTAATCATAACAGATGGCATGCTTAAAGCCTGTCATCTGTTATTTTATGGCTCAAAAGTGCGCCATGCGGCTCTAAAGTATTGAATTTAGTCCACTGAAATGTTATTATTTCACTAACATATTCTATCGGAGGGAGGAAAATCAGTGGGCGAAACTGTTGAAAAAAATATCAAAAAGCGCATATTCGAGATAATACAGATCGGCAACCGCAACGACACCGTCAGCCTTGCTGCAGATATTCTCATTGTACTGAATATCTTTCTCAACATCATCTGCATGTTCCTCGAGACCTTCGATGAGATGGCGCCGTATTTCACTCTTATAACAACTGTTGAAAATATAACTATATGGTTCTTCTGCGTTGAATATGCTCTCCGTATCTGGACGGCTGAATATCTATACCCTAACGAAACCAAGGCACAGGCGCGGCTGCACTTTCTCCGTTCTTTCGATGGCGTAATTGATCTGCTCACTATCCTGCCGTTCTTCTTCCTCACAGGCTTTGTTGTGTTCAGAATGCTCAGAGTTGTGCGTATTTTTCACCTTTTCAGAATCAACAGCCGCTACGATTCATTCAACGTAATAACATCCGTCATAAGCGAAAAGCGCAACCAGATAGCATCCTCTGTTCTCATTATCCTTATACTCATGTTTGCAAGCAGTCTGTGCATATATAGCGCTGAGCACGATGTCCAGCCCGAAGCCTTTAAAAACGCTTTCTCCGGTGTATGGTGGGCAATGTCAACCCTCCTCACAGTCGGCTACGGCGATATATATCCCATAACTCCTCTAGGCCAGACAATGGCTATAATAATAGCTTTTCTGGGAGTAGGCGTTGTGGCTATCCCCACAGGTATTATAAGCGCCGGTTTCGTTGAGCAATACACCAAACTCAAAAATGCCGCTGAGATTACTTCCCGCAGAAATATCCGCTTTCTCACCTTTAATGTTACCGAAGAAGACGGCATAGCCGGCATGCGCATTAAAGAGGCAAGACTTCCTAAAGAGCTGGTAGTTCTCTCAGTCGTGCGCGATACAGTCCCTCTGCAGGTAGATGGCAATACCACTTTGCAGGTGCATGATAAAGTTATTCTTGCAGGTCACAATTATGCAGACGATGCCGATATCCGCCTTACAGAAGTTCTTATCACTCCCGAACATAACTGGGCAAACCGCGCTGTACGCGATCTCAACATTTCAAGACATACAACTCTTGTCTCAATCGATCGCGACGGATTTACAATCATTCCACGCGGCAGCACTGTTCTTTTGCCGGGCGACGTCGTTGTGGTATATGCCAGAGGCGAATTCAAACAATAAAATAATACTAAAAAAATCCCGTTCACTGAACGGGATTTTTTGCGTTAATAACGGCGTATTATCGTTTGTCCTTGTCTATCTGCTTAAGAACCACCATGCAAAGCACACCCAGCACAAGAGCAAATAATGTAAGAGCATACCAGCAGTTGAATATTGTGTGGGCGGTGGTGGCAAATTCCTCAACCTGATTATAGCTGCCCATCATAAGATTAAATGCATCGACCTGGTCGGTCTCTGTTATGTAAGTCATAACAGTATCCACAGGAGTCAGCCCGTAGACCTCAAAAGAGCGCATCTTTTCAAGCATGTTCCAGGCGGAGGTCATCGGCAGAGAGTTGTAGTTGCTAAGAGCACAAATGCCTCTCACACCCCATTTTGCAAATGAAAGGTTAGTAAGCGGCTTCATCCTTGTGCCGACAGAGAATATAACGTCTGAAAAGACAAGTTCAAATATCAGCAGAAACGGCATTGCGGTCATGGCATCGGTTGTGGACTTTGCAATGCAGGATATTAAAAGCGATAGCATATCAGATGCATAAGTGATGATAAAGAGCGTTGTTGCCATCTGCAATATCATGCTGCCGCCGCGAAAGCCCTCACTCGGAAAATTCATCCCGCCAAGCTTGCAGACAATGAGCGTAACCAGTGTCTGTATAGCGCATACCATAGCCTGGGTTATCATGTGGGCAATAACATAAGAGGAGATAAACATGCCGTTGCGGTGCTCGCGCTTTAGTATGCTTCTTTCGCGGCATACAAGCTGAATGGAGTTGAAAAAGCCGTTCCACACGCATATGCACGAAAGAGCAAGTGCGCCTTTAAGTGTGCCCTCCATGCTCACAAACATGTTTCTTGCGGTAACATATGCAACCATTGCCGCCACTATTGCGGACATCGGGATAACCTTCCAGTCGTCCATGAAGATAAATGCGCGCAGCTGAGTTTCAAGACAGAGAAGTATCTGCTTAATGCGCCCGTGGTGTCTGTATTTTATAGTTTCATTAAGCTCCACAGTTCATCCCTCCAAACTTTTCAATAAGCTCGTCTGCACGCCCTTCGCCGCCTTCTTCCTTGCGGTTTATGCTCTTTATTATACCCTCTATTGTATCGCGCTCAAAGAAACTCTTCGCATTATCAATCGTGCCGAAGAATACAAGTCTTCCGGTGCGGTCGCGGTCTTTTGCAAGCACAATAACATCATCAAAATATTCAATAACTCTGTCGGGGGAGTGGGTGATGACTATAACTATCTTTCCCTGCCGCGAAATATCGTGCAGCTTGCTCATAAGCTCTTTGGCAAGAATGCCGTCAAGACCTGAGTCGGGCTCATCCAGCATATATACCTTCGGGTCAGACATAAACTCCATTGCAATTGAAACACGCTTGCGCTGCCCGCCGGAAAGGTGAGAGATGCGAGAGTGTTTAACCGGCGTGAGCCCGAACAGCTCCATAACCTCATTAACGCGTGCCTTGCGCTCTTTGCGCGATGTACCCCTTGGCATGCGCAGTTTTGCTGAGGCTTCAAGCACGTTTTCAACACTGTCCTGCTGCCTTATAAGGTCCTGCTGGGGAACATAGCCTATATCATATTTAACGCTGTTGAAGCTGTGGTAAACATCCTTGCCGTCAAGAAGAACTGTCGCATCGGCCTGCTCATAGCCGTTTATTGCGTTTATAAGGCAACTTTTCCCTACGCCGCTCCCGCCACAGAGCAGGACCATCCTGCCGGGATGTATGCTGAAATGAATATCTCTAAGCAGCACTTTTCTTTTTACGCCGTCTCTAACAGTCCTTGACCTTATATCAACGCTTAAACCCTCATCAAGTACTTCTGCCTTGCTGCCGGATAAGGCAGCTGCTGAGGCTTTTACATCATCAACACGATGCCGCGGGACATAGTCCTTTTTAAGACCCCACCACATAGCCACAACAAAATCAAAGAATATCCATCCGGGTATCCATGCCCGGCTTTTTTCAAAGTTCTTACACAGCGCAAGAAATATTCTTATTGCGTATACGACGCACACGCCCAAAAATATAACGCTTATCATGTATGCAAGGTATATTGCCGTACCGGAAAGGTGATCTTCAAGAGACTGACTCACAACTGCCCAGATAGATGCACCCTCTGTGAGAAACATGCTAAGCGCCCATGTGACCGCCTCTTCGGGCATATTGGCGCATCTTCCCAGCTGATAATAGCGAACAAACGGTACAAATGCCCAGATGCGCTTTACACCGCACTTCGGGAAAAGAAAATAAAGTCCGACCGTCATCATTATCAGCACTATTATTGATATAATCGCCATGCTCATGGGTGGCATGTCAACAAACATCATAGTGAAATACAAAAGGACTCTTAACATATTATTCTTCCTTTGCTTAATACTTGTCTTGTCAGAAATAATATCATACGCCGTTTATTTTATCCACAAAAAAATAGCCGCGGGAGCTTCTGAAGCTTCTGCGGCCATAGTATTTACTTTTTTATTATGCACCTGCCAGAGCGTCTGCCATAAATGCATGCAGATATTCATATCCCGCCTCGCTCGGGTGCATACCGTCAGCGCAGAGCATGTCCTCCCAGCCGGGTAATGATTCAGCTGCCTCACGCAGCGGGAGAATTTTACAGCCTGTACGCTCGGCAACACGTTTTGCCAGCTCACTGTATTCCTGCTGGCGCCTGGATAAAATGTCTACGCTGCCGAGCCACTGCAGTATATTATCAAAATTCAGGCCGCGGCTGAGATAGTTCATAAATTTCTCTGAGGAGATAGGCGGCAGAGTTGATACTATAACCTGGGCTCCGGCTTTTTTGAGGATATTTATCGTTTTTATATAATCCTCCACAAATGTCCTTGGCGGCACAAAGCTTATATGCTCAAGCTCCGGGTGTTCTGATACTTCATCCCATTTATGGTTGCAGTCATTCCCGCCAAACTCAAGAAGAACAGTGGAGCTGCTGCCGTATTCATGGAGATGGCGTATTGCGCTTGTCATGCCGTATTCAATGGTTGCGCCCATTTTTGAGCGGTTTGTAATCTCGGCATTTTCCACTGCAAGCTTATCCTTGCAGAGACTGTATTTGTTCATCTCTTCATTATAGACAACGCCCTTCATAATGGAGTCTCCGAATATCTGTATTTTCTTCATGCCTATGCTCTCCTTGAAATCAATAGCCTAATATAAGAACATTAAAATTACTTCATCTAGTAACGAAAACAAGATAACATAATATTCCAAAACTGTCAATAGAATTTTAATAAACAAATCTTGCGATTTAATACATTCTGTGTTAGAGTATCAGCTGTGAGGTGATAGATATTAATACTTTTTCAATAGAATCCCTTTCAGAGGCCTGCTCAAAGCTTACTTCAGGGCAGCTGCCTGAATGGAACCGGCTGCCGGATCTTGATATATATATGGACCAGCTTATCTCCCTTATAAAAAAATATCTCACGGGCTATCCCGGAATAGACGAAAAGGGAATAACATCCTCAATGGTCAATAACTATGTCAAGCTTGGTCTTGTGCCGGCACCGACTAAGAAAAAATACAACAGGCCCCACATTGCCTGCCTTATTATGATCTCCATTCTCAAGCAAATCCTGCCGATAGGCGTTATAAAACAGCTTATTTCCCCCGAGAATAGAAATGACGAGGCGTATAAAGCTCTCTATGAGCTTTTCCGCACTTGTGCTGCGGATACAGGTGAGGCCGTTTCATCGGCAGCTCTTGAAGCCGCATCTCAGTCAGAAAACAGCAAAGAGCGTCTCACACTCTGCGCAGCTCTCAGAGCCCAGGCCGAGCAGGCCCTTGCCCAGGAACTCATTGCCTGCGAAGAAAATTGACTTCCAAACTCGCAGAGGACAGTCTCTCTGTCCTCTGTGTTTTTATTTCAAAGTAAAATTTCAGGCAAATTCGGAATGCAATTCCGAATTTGCCTGAGTTTTTAAAGATTATAGTGATATCCTAACGTTATTTTTGTAGCAAATATCTTTGCTTTATGATAGAATATCTAAGTTAATATAATTGCTAAGAGATCAAGGAGAAAAAAGATGAGGAAAATTTCAGTTCTGCTGGCAGCGGCTCTTGCTGCAGCAATGCTGTTTGCCGGGTGCTCACAGGCATCTTCAAATTCGGCAGCGGCTGGCGGTGACCTTCTGAAGGTCGGCGTCAGAAAAAATCTTTCAAACTTCAGTGTTTATAATGAAGATGCCGACACCTGCTACGGCTTTGAGGCAGATCTTGCTCTGGAGCTTTCCACGGTCCTGGGCTATGGCGGCGTTCAGTACGTAAGCCTTGACCCTGAGGAGCGTGAAGATGCCGTTTCCGGCGGCGAAGTTGACTGCCTTATTGCAGCCTTTTCCTATACTGCAGACCGTGCGGAAAAATTCGACCTCTCCCAGCCGTATTATTACGACAGCGGCCGCGTTATGATAGAAAAGTCAACCCTCTTCTCAGACTATGCTGACCTTGCCGGCAGCAAAGTAGCCGTGAGATCAGGAACTGATGCCGCAGAAAATATCACAGCTAAGCTCATTGAAGAAGGGCTCATAGCATCAGCCGACGAAGTCTCCTCTTTCCTTGAGATAGTTGAGTACGATTCCTATGAGGCCATGAACACTGCTCTTGAATACGGCGATGTCGATGCCCTTTGTGCAGACGGCTGCATAACTCTCCCCTGGATGAACAGCGAGCGCGCATACTTTGCCTCTCCATATTCCGAGGAGGAATATGTTATAGCAACCATCAAGGGCAGCCCTCTCACAGATAAAATAGCCTCAGCCCTTTCAGAGCTTTCCGACAACGGCACTATTGCAGATCTTGAAGTAAAGTGGGGAATCAACAATGAAGAAGAGTAATAAGCTTAATATATTTATCTCAATCATCATAGCCCTTGTCGGCGCAGTTATTCTCTCACTTATAATGAGCCGCTATCTCGATAAAGCTATGACCGACCGTCAGAGAGCCGCCTCAGAAGAAAAGCTTGTTCATGTATCAGCCATGCTCGATGAAATGAACGCAACCAAGGCAGCAGAAGAGTCCGCATTTGATGAGCTTAATATCTCCAAGGCAGATACAGTTGCCTACATGGCTCAGAATGTAAAAGATTTTGCCATGACGAATGAGCACATGGAAGAGCTTAGAAAGACTATCGATGTATATAATCTCCTCATCGTTGATAATACCGGCGAGATAGTCTGCTCCGCTCTTGAAAGCCCCCGCGACTACAGCATCAACCGTTTCAATCAGCTGCGCGATGTCTGGAGTAATGACGGCAGCGCCATACCGTTCACAATATCAATGGACGATATTTCCTTAAGATATTACGGCGCAAAGATCGATGATGAGCACATGGTCATCATTGTGCGCAACACAGAAGTTCTTGAGCAGAAGCTTGCAAGCCTTGCATCTCTTTCAGCTACTCTCGATGATGTAAGAGTAGGGCAGGAGGGCTTTGTGTTTGCAGTCTCTCCGCTTGACTACACCTTCCTTTATTATCCCGATGAAGCTTATATCGGCAAAAACGCAGTTGCCTGCGGTGTTGATGCCTCCCTGCTTGAAGACGGTGTGAGCACCTATCTCACAATAGACGGCGTAAGCTATTACTGCACAACCGCCGTGCTTGACGATGAATATATAGTCTGCGCAGTACCCGCCTCAGAGCTCACCGCCAACAGAAATACAACTATCGCAGTTTCGGTTGCTATCTATGCAATAGCTGCCGCAATCATGATTCTCTATGCATTCTTCTTCGGCGGCGACAGGCACAGCCTCTCGGCAGATAACTCCGCCCGTTCCTTCAGCGGCCGCCTTCTTGCAATAGCAGTAGTCGGTGTGCTGGGCGCAGCTCTCTTCACTTATCTTATGATGTCTCTCTTCTCGCTTTCGCGTCAGAGCGTCACCAACAAGCACAGACTCAATGAGACCATCGCAACTCTTGAAGCAACCGAAGATGAAAAGAACTACATAAACGACCAGTTTAATGAGTCCTACCTTGAAAAAGCCCATCTTCTTGGCAGCGTAATTGAAGAAATGGACACTCAGGACTTAACTCAGGACTTCATGAAGGGTCTAGCCGAAAAGCTTGATGCCGAGCGCATATGCTATTTCGATACCGAGGGCAATACTGTTGCCGCAAGCGACTCTTTCTGGGGGCTTAAGCTGAGCGAAAATGAATCCGACCAGACATACGAATTCCGCAGAATCCTCAACGGCAGCACGAGCGAGGTTGTTCAGGCAGCTATGCAGGGCGACGACGGCATTTATTGCCAGTATATAGGCGTTGCAATTCAGAATGATGCAAACGAAACAGTCGGCATTGCCCAGATCGGCATAACCCCGTCGCTTCTTGTGAGCGCCCTAGCTTCCACGGACCTCACAGATGTCCTCTCCGAAATCCAGACCGGCAACAACGGCTTCGTATTTGCCGTAAACAGCGAAAAACAGATATTCGATTACTACCCCGATTCCTCTCTTGTCGGTTGGGAGACCGAGAGCTACGGCCTTAAGTCCACACAGCTTATAACCGGCTACAACGACTTCATCACCGTTGATAATGAAAAGTACTATTCCTTAAGCGGCGAGTATGGCGATGACCTTATCTTCGTTGCCGTCCCAATGAAAACACTCAACAATATGAGCGCACCTATTGCCCTTGTTGCATGCGGCTTCTGCCTTGTGTGGATGCTCCTGCTGTGGCTGGTGCTGGTGTATGGAGTTAAGCCTCTTTGCCAAGAGGGCTCCGCTGCCCCTGCAGAAGAGACAACAGAGCGCGAAATGATCGATGTAGACCGCGGCGACGGCAAAAAGATCAGAACCAGATCCGTCCTTTCACGCTTTACCACCAGGGATCTTGCCTGGAGCGAATATACCCCGGGGCAAAAAGTCTGGTTCATATTCAAAGTCATCATCGGCATTGCGGCCGTATGCCTGCTGATAGTGCTCATGTCGGCAGAAAAGATGCTCTCATCCGATTCTCTCGTGCGCTATATCCTCAAAGGCTCATGGCAGAAGGGAATAAATATATTCGCCATCACTCAGTGCCTCATCCTTATTATAGCTGTTGAAGTTATATCCCTCATCGTCCGCAAGCTCCTCATGTGGCTTGCAGACAAGCTTGGCGCAAGAGGCAATACCATAATCCGCCTTATAGTCAGCTTCATAAAGCTCTCCACAATAATCGGCCTTATCTATGCCTGCCTTGCCGAGCTTGGCGCAGATACCTCTGTTCTCCTCACATCGGCGGGAATCCTCTCCCTGGTAGTCGGCCTTGGCGCAAACAGCCTTATCAAGGATATCCTTGCAGGTCTTATGATAGTATTTGAAGGCGCCTTCCAGGTCGGCGATATAGTAACTATCAACGGCTTTAGAGGCACGGTAGTTGAGATAGGCATCAGAACCACAAAGGTCAAAGAGGGCGGCGGCAACATAAAAATATTCAATAACAGCAGTGTCGGCGATGTCCTCAACATGACAAAGGACTTCTCCGTTGTCGCTATCGATATGAGCATTGAATACGGCGAAGATCTCAGATACGTTGAAAATGTTCTCGCCAAGGAATTCGACAATATCAAAAATAATCTCCCTGCAATCAAAGACGGCCCGTTCTACAAGGGCGTCAGTGAGCTTGGCGACAACTCCGTCAATATCAAAATCGTTGCCAAGTGCAACGAGGGCGACAGAGTCCAGCTCGACAGAGACCTCAGACGCGAGCTCAAGCTTGTATTTGATAAATACAACATCAATATCCCGTATCCTCAGGTCGTTCTCAACCAGCCTGCCACGGACTTCCACCACACAAGCGAAAAGCAGCAGGAGAATGCCGAAGAATTTAACGACGAGCAGAACGCAGAGTCTCAGGACGTGTTTATTGAGACAGAAGACTGATCTTATCAGCATACCATCAAACATCCCGGAGCCATCCGGGATGTCTTTTTATTTTTGAGCAAAAAACAACCCCGAAGCAAGAAACACCTGCTTCGGGGATCAAGTTGCTGTCATTTATTCAGTTCCTTTCAAAAGTGATGCGCGGGAAATTATTTGCTCTCTTTTTCTTCTTCGTAAACTTCAGCACCAAGAAATGCAAATGCGATACCGAATCCGATTGCAGCAGAAACAATAGCCATGATATTACCTCCAAAATATTTTTGATTATGATCGAGATTCTGTTTAAACACTATTGCCTAAACTGTATCTCTTGATTTCGACATGATAATAACATAACAATTACGATACGTCAATACTTTAAAACGAAAAATTTTTAAAAATTGCACATTTTTTTGCGCAATAATTTTTGACAAGCGGCAAATAAAGGCGATTAAAAACAAAAAATGCACAAAATCAAAGACAGAAGCAACAAATGTGCGCAATGCGCGGACACGCTTTCCAACTCCAAAAATATAAAATTTTTTAACAATATCACATTGCTTAATATACACTTGATATGATATACTACTGCAAGCTGCAGTCTGAGACTGCAGCGGGTGCTATTAACCATTAAATGAAAGGAGCGGCAGCATAATGACAATGACAGCAAGCTATTGTTCAACTCTTGCAATAACATTCCTCACAGTGCTTGTTCTTGCTTCTCTCATCCATGCCAACACCCACCTTGCAAAAGAAGAAAAACGCAGATTCTATATGGTCGGCGTCTCTATTGTAATTGCAGCCGTCTTTGAGTGGCTGGCTGTCCTGCTCGACGGCGCGGCTATGTGGACTTATCAGCTTCACCGTGTTGTCAAGTGCATGGACTACATTACCACGCCTATATGTGCGCTGTTCTTTGTAAGGCAGATGTCAACAAACAAGTACCTGCGTGCATCAATGCTCTACCTCCTTATTGCAAACGCCGTATTTGAATTTATCTCCATCTTCACCGGCTGGACCTTCTATCTTGATGATCAGAACTTCTATCACCACGGCTCTCTGCATTTTATTTATATTGCTGTTTTCGTCTGCGCTATCGTGTTTGTTGTGGCTGCCTTCCTTGAATACGGCCGCAAATACGAGAATAAAAATAGAGCCCCGCTTTTTGCCATCTGCTGCCTTATGGCTGTAAGCATTCTCCTGCAGGAAATTCTCGGCGGCGATGTGCGCACAGACTATCTTGGCATGGCCATATGCACGGTCTTTTTGTATATCCACTATATCGAATTCCGCCAGATAAGCCAGGATCAGACAATCGTTCAAAAGGATGCGCTCCTTGCAGTTGATGCTCTCACGGGCGTTTTGAGCCGATATGCCTATATACAGACTTCCTCGGATTATTCAAAGGAACAATACCTGCCTGACTGGCTTGCAGCATTTGAAGCTGATCTCAACGGTCTTAAGGGTGTAAACGATACAGTCGGTCACGAGGCAGGCGATGAGCTTCTCCGCGCAGCTGCCGGTGTACTCAAAGATACCGTAGGCGAAAGCGGCAAGGTCTTCCGCACGGGTGGAGATGAGTTTGTTATACTTCTCGATACACGCCTTGCTGCAGCTGATGATATAGAAAAGGCTATCCGCGAGAAGGCTGATGCCTGGAAGGGTGAGCTTTCTCAGGAACTGAGCTTTTCTATAGGTCATGCATCAGTTGCTGAATTCCCTGCATATGATATTCTTCAACTCGTTCACGCAGCCGACCAGCGCATGTATGAAGATAAGGCGCGCTACTATAGCATGCCGGGTCACGACAGACGCAGAACCGGCAGACAAAATTAATTAAAATCAGCCCGAAACAGCCGCAGCTGTCTCGGGCTTTTTGCTGTAAAATAACCGCTGCAAGCTTGCCAATTTTTCATATCGGTATTATAATGAATCGTCATGTTAAATTTAAAATTACAGAGGAGAAAAAGAATGAAACGTTACTTAGCATTACTTATCTCAGTTCTTATGCTCATGTCTCTGGTGCTCGCAGGCTGCGGCTCAGATTCAGATGCAAAGACCGTCACAAGCGTAACAGCTCCTGTAGGCGGCGAAAAGGGCTGGACAATCCTTGTTTATATGTGCGGCAGCGACCTTGAAACAGACGGCGGCTGCGCAACCGACGATATCCAGGAAATGATAGACGCCGGCACCAGCAGCGATGTTACCGTTGTTGTGCAGACAGGCGGCGCAGCCCAGTGGAACGCCAGAACCATCAAGAGCGGCGAGATTGGCCGTTATGTAGTCTCCGGCAAGGGTCTTACCTGTGTTGATACCCTCCCTGATGCCGATATGGGCGATGTAAACACCTTCACAGACTTCCTCGCATGGGGCGTTGAAAACTACTCTGCTCCTCATATGGGCGTTGTTTTCTGGAACCACGGCGGCGGATCAATCTCCGGTGTCTGCTTTGATGAGAATAACTCCTATGATAGCCTCTCCATCAGCGACCTGCGCGATGCGTTCGGCACAGTATGCGCCAATATGGACGATCGCTTTGAGTTCGTAGGCTTTGATGCCTGCCTTATGGCAACTCTTGAAACAGCCAACATGCTTGCTCCTTATGCACGCTTCATGTTTGCCTCCGAAGAAGTTGAACCGGGCTGCGGCTGGGATTATACAGACCTTCTCAGCTGGCTCTATGAATATCCTTCAGCTTCCGGCGCAGAGCTTGGCGCTGTTCAGTGCGAAACCTACTATGACTATTGCGAAGGCGATTCCGAAGGCAGCTCCATCACATTCTCAGTTACCGACCTTGATATGATCGCAGACTTCTGCACCGCCTTTGATGCAGCAGCAAAAGAACTTATGGAGAGCGACTACAGATCCGATATCATCCGCGCAGCAAGGAATGCCGATAACTTCGGCGGCAACAACCGCTCAGAAGGTTACACCAATATGGTAGACCTCGCAGACTTCCTGCAGCGCGCTTCAGAATATGCTCCATCTGCCCAGAGTGCTCTTACAGCTCTTAATAATGCTGTTATCTGCAATGTTGCAGGTCAGCAGCACCTCAATGCAGGCGGACTTGCCGTTTACTATCCTCTCTCAGTTCAGGGCAGTATGGAACTTTCTATCTTCCGTGATATCTGCCCGAGCGCATATTACCTCGGTCTTGTAGACGAGATTGCCTACAATGCAGAAGTCAACTCCTCCGAAGAAGCCTTCGGCTCTCTCACCGATGCTAACTGCACTCTCGATGTTGAAGATGCATATCTCAGCGACGGCGGCACGTTAACAGTTGTTCTTTCCGACAGAGATAACTTCTACTTTGCAAGCGGCAGCATTTATTATGAGTATTATCTTGATGATGCTCATACACAGTGGTGGGATATCTACCTCGGCGAGGATGACGATGTTCTCACCAGCAGCGACGGTCTCACCATCACAGATGATTTCGACGGACGCTGGATCTGCCTTAATGACTATATTCTCCCGCTTGAGCTTATCGACCGCTACGATACCCAGACCGAGTATGAATGCACAGTCTACCGCAACGGCGAGCAGACCTATCTCCACATCATCTACGATTGGGAAGACGGCAAGTTCTATGTACCGGGCACATTCGCAGGTATCGATCCCGATACCGGTATGGCATCCCGCGACTCTATCCCTCTTGAAGACGGCGATGTAATCGAAATAGTCTACTACTACCTCGATGAAAACGGCGAGTGGGATACTACCACAAGCGATCCTATCACCGTTCAGGGTGCACTTTCTCTCGCTTACGAGACTCTTCCTACCGGCGATTATGACTACTGCATGAATCTCTACGACATTTACGGCAATGTCTGGAGCACAGACTTTGTCCACTTCGGCGTAAATGACGACGGCAGCACATACTTCTATAACTGATACCAATTAAATAATAATCGGCACTCCCGTGTTTACAGCGCGGGAGTGCTGAGTGTATAAGAAATATATTTTTTATTAAAAGCTATGGCTAAAAGATTTATATCACTCCTGCTTGCAGCCTTTATGCTCATACCTTTCTCGGGCTGCGGAGCAAAAGAAAAGGTGACCATGGAAAATACACAGGATTCTCCCGCCGCAGATTCTCTCGTGAAGAGCATCTCAGTTGACGGGGTTCAGATGGATTACATTCAGTTTGGCACGGGGGAGAAGAGCTTTGTTATAATCCCGGGGCTCTCTGTCCACAGTGTTATGGGCTCAGCTTCTGCTGTTGCAGATGCATACAGCATGTTTGCCGATGAATATACCATATATCTTTTTGATGTGCCAAAAGACATTCCGGACGGTGTAACCGTCCGCTCCATAGCAGAAGATACCGCCAAGGCAATGAGCACCATCGGCATCAGTTCATCAGCCATTCTCGGTGTATCGTTCGGGGGCATGGTGTCGCAGTATATAGCAATCGACCACCCGGAGCTTGTAAACAGACTTATCCTCGCCTCCACTCTCTCAAAGCCAAATGCCACAGCTATTGCCACCATGCAGCGCTGGCGTGCCCTGGCGGATGAGAAAAACGAAACGGGGCTTATAGAAAGCTTTCTTGATGATGTCTACTCCACAGCCACTCTCAATGCCTACCGCGATGTTCTCATTGCGGCCAATCAGGGCGTGAGCGATGCTGAATTTGAACGGCTCGTCACTCTCATTGATGCCTGCCTCAACTTCAGCTGCTATGATGAGCTTTCAAAAATTCAGTGCCCGGTGCTTGTAATCGGTTCCATGGGGGATAGGGTGCTTGCACCTGTCGGTTCAGAAGAAATAGCCGAAGCCCTTGGCTGCGAGATATATATGTATGATGAAAACTACGGCCACGGCGTATACGATGAGGCACCTGACTATAAGCAGCGCTGCCTCAACTTCCTTGGAGAAGCAGAATGAAAACATTAATCGAGCTCTATGATGAGCGCGCAATTGAAAATTTCATAGGTCCCGAAACCTTCAAGCCTGAGGAGATAGTCTATATCTGCCCTTCAGAAATTGCCCGCAGCAAAACCAGGCAATCCGCCATGACGGACTTTCTTTCATCCCGAGGGCTCAAGGTAAAAGCTGAATTTCTTGAAGCCAGCATATATAAATCCGACAAGATCCTCCGCCAGCTCCTTAAGACCGCCGAAACCCATACCGACTGCGCCCTTGATGTAACGGGCGGCACTGATGCAGCGCTTTTTGCAGCCGGCATGTTCAGCAGTCAGGCGGGCGTGCCAACCTTCACATACTCCCGCCGCCGCAACAGCTTCTATGATATTCATAATGCACCCTTTGCAGATAATCTCCCGTGCACTCTTGAATATAAAGTAGAAGACTTCTTCCGCATGACGGGCGGCACCATGCAGCCGGGGCGCGTGGATAATCGCGTACTCAAAAAGTACCTTGACAGCTTTAATGAATTCTTCGCTATCTTCCTTCGCCATCGGCGCGAATGGGGCGACTTTATAGTCTATATGCAGCGGGCATCACAGTGCCCAAAGGGCGAAAAGATATCGCTCAATGTAGACTCAGCATATACCCGCAAGGGCGAACACGGCGGTACGGTGCATGCCTGCCCGGATATTCTCAATGAGCTGCAGACTCTCGGCTATATAAGCAATCTTAAAATAGAAGAGAACACTCATGTGAGCTTCCGCTTCAAAAATGAGCAGACCAGAGCCTGGCTCAGAGATGCCGGCAGTGTGCTGGAGCTATATATGTATCGCGCATGTATAGAATCCGGGATATTTAACGATGTAGTCTGCTCGGCAGTCGTTGCCTGGGACGGTACCACCGGCCACGGCAGCGTATCAAACGAAATAGATGTTGCAGCCGCAAAGGGCATTACGCCCATATTTATAAGCTGCAAGACCTGCGATATTAAAACCGAAGCTCTAAATGAGCTTTCCGTACTAAAAGAGCGCTTCGGCGGCAAAGGTGCAAAAGCCGTTATTGTAACAACCGAGGAATGCGGCGCTGCAGCCCGCCACAGAGCAGCACAGCTGGATATGGCTGTAATTGACCTTGAAGAGCTTTCCGCAGGCAAAGCCGCGGATAGAATTAGAGTTATAATGAAGGCAGTTGAGACTATGCCGGAGGTTTAAGGCCGAAGGAGGAACGATGAAGAAAATAGATAAAGAACTAATTTTAAACAAAGACTACGCGCTTGATACTATGAACGCGGGAGTTCTTATAATTACAAAAGACGGGC
>R14__coassemble_708_pt1 | contig 20818 bp, 20 predicted proteins | sample R14__metabat2_low_PE_022 | metagenome-assembled genome bin R14 | reverse complement strand
TCAGCACTCTCGCATCCGGCAGCCACAATCTCACAATCCTCTACACAGGCGCTTACGGCCAGACCCTCCCTGCAGACTTTGACTATAATGCAAGCAATACGTATGAGTTTATGGTATAAAGAGAAAATTCAGACATATGAAAAAACCACTTCTTCGGAAGTGGTTTTTTCATGCTCAAGATGTTTAAATAGAAAATTAATTCAAATTACTTTTTGCAGTGTTTATAGAAGAAATAAGAAGACGGCGGATAGATCCGCAGCAGCCAAGCAGTGCCTTTGCAGAATCAGATTCAATGAGCTTTGATTTTTCAAAGAGTTTCAGCCAATATTCTGTTTCATAGCACTCTTTCAGAGCAATCTGCAGCTTTGATATAAAGTCCAGTTTACTCTGCGCATAGTTTGCTTCATGTATATTAGCGCCTATTGATGTTGCAGCTCTTTCAAGCTGGTTGACTATAGAATAATGTCCTTTTATCGAGTCGCATAAATTTAATATTGCAACAGAAAAATCCATTGAACTATCTGCAAGCTTATTTTCTTTCATTTACTAAACCTCTTTGATTTTTAATGAAATATTGCTTCGCAATATGAAATAATTCTGCGAATTATGAAATGCTGCATTAGCAGCATGAAATAAAATTTGCCCACATACGCCGCAGCGTATTTCATAGCGTAAGCTATTTCATATGCATTAAGCATATTTCATTTGCCCGTCAGGGCAAATTTCATTGAAAAAACCACTTCTCGCGAAGTGGTTTTTTCATGGTGGATCATAGGGGGATCGACCTGCCGTGCGCGGCAGGCCAGGTCGCGGTTCTGGAGTGCCCCCGGCACTCCATTCATTGCCGCTCCCGTTCGATCCCCGTTGTAGGTTTCAATAAACAAAAATAGCAGGCATAAAGCCTGCTATTTTTGTTTGGTGGATCATAGGGGGATCGAACCCCTGACCTCCAGATTGCGAACCTGGCGCTCTCCCAGCTGAGCTAATGACCCATAAGCTTTTTGTATTATATCATAAAGTGCCTAAAAGTAAAGAAAAATATCGTTGCTAATAATACCGTTTTGTAGTATTATATGAACATGGCTTTTTGCAAGGCTGTACTAGTCGGGAAGCTAGCGGTGTCCTGTAACCTGCAATCCGCTTTAGCAGGGATTAATTCCCAAAAGAGGGTATGCTATGTGTCGTCTGCCTCCGGTAAGTAGTGTAGACGGTCCGGTCTCGCGCAACAGAAACCCACGAACCATGTCAGGCGGGGAACCGAGCAGCATTAAGTGGTGCGTTTTGTGTGCCGTGAGGCTGCCGGATCCGAGCCAACTGCCGCTGTAACGGACATATGGTTTTATTCAATTTAGGGTGTACAGTCTTGCGAAGAGCCATATTTTTATTTACGGAGATTTAATGTATGTATCAGGCGCTCTATAGAAAATGGAGACCGCAAAAATTCAGTGATGTGATCGGCCAGAAGCATATAACAGATTCCTTGAGAAATCAGGTCAAAAATGACCATCTTTCTCATGCTTATCTATTTACAGGCACGAGGGGCGTAGGCAAGACGTCCTGCGCAAGAATACTTGCCAAGGCTGCAAACTGCGAGCATCCTATTGACGGCGACCCGTGCTGCGAGTGTGCATCATGCCGCGGTATAGCAGACGGCACTATTATGGATATTGTTGAGCTTGATGCTGCGTCTAATAATGGTGTAGATAACGTTCGTGCGCTGCGCGATGAAGCGGTATTTTCTCCTGCAGCAGTAAAAAAACGTGTATACATAATAGACGAAGTACATATGCTCTCCACAAGCGCTTTCAATGCGCTTCTAAAGATCCTTGAAGAGCCGCCTGAGCACCTTATGTTTATCCTTGCAACAACTGAGCTGCAGAAGGTTCCTGCTACTATACTTTCAAGATGCCAGCGCCATACATTTAAAAGAATAAGAACTTCCGAGCTTGCAGCGTTTCTTGAAGATATCTCGGCAAAAGAGAATATAGATATTACTCCTGATGCAGCAGAGCTTATTGCAGGACTTGCAGAAGGCAGCGTGCGTGATTCGCTCAGTATGCTCGACCAGTGCGCCTCTATGGGCGAAAGGCTTGAAGTTAATAAAGTATATGCATCTGTGGGTCTGGCAGGGAATATACGATCGCTGTCTATCTTCAACGGTATCTGCAGACACGATACTGAATCGGTTATCTCTGAATTTGATTCGCTCTGGCAGGATGGAAAAGACCCGGCTGTTATATTAAAAGAACTCAGCAATCTTGCAAGAGATGTTCTTATGCTCAAGGTTGCACCTAATAATTCAGATGCGCTAATTTATGGCGGATATAATCGCAAGGCACTCCTTCAGCTTGCAGAGGCTATGACAACCGAGGAGCTTATATGCATAATAGATACGCTGCAGAATGCACGAGGTTCTATGCGCGATGCATTTAACCCGAAGATGACAGCCGAGATATGCCTTATAAGCTTAGCCAACAACACCTTAGGCTACAGCCTTGCAAATCTCAGAGCAAGAGTGGCGGCCCTTGAGAGCGCAGTGAGCTCGGGGGCAGCAATCAGAAGCCCGGCTCCGGTTATTATTACAGATGAGTTAAATGCATCGCCGGTTCAGTCCAAAATCGCTGAACCTATAGCAGAGTTAAGCCTCAGAAAGATGCCGGAAAGAGAGAACTATGCTAAGATTCCGGCAGCACATGCAGTACCTGCAGTGCCGGCAGCAGAGCCTGCTGAAGATATTTTCGATGCAGAAGCTGCGCAGGACTCTCCACAATCTGCGCCTATGGCAAAGGGCGAAGATGCGCAGGAGCTATGGAATAATATCCGCGACGATATCAAGCCAAAGCTTAAGGCGGATATGCGGGCATTTTTATCAGACGTAAGCTGCAGTATAAATGGCGGCGTAATGACGCTTGGCTTTAAGAATAAATTTTATCTTTCGCGCTTTAATCAGGATGCATTTACTTCACTTGTAAAGGAAAGCGCATTAAAGTTTACCGGCAAAGAGTATATTCTTAAGCTTGAAGAAATAATTCCCCAATCAGCGCAGAATATTCCGCCTGAGGGGCACAGTCTTGAACAGCTCAGGCAGTTTAACGAAGTTACATTTATCAATTAGTTTAATAATATTTTCAAATATTTAGGAGGATACTAAAATGGCAAAAGGCGGTTATCGCGGAGGATATTCAGGCGGCGGCAGCCAGATGAATATGATGAAGCAGGCTCAGAAAATGCAGCAGGAATTCCTTAAGATGCAGAATGAGATTGAATCTTCAGAATTCGAGTTTACAGCAGGCGGCGGCGCTGTTAAGGCTGTTGTTCTTGGTACACGCCAGTTTAAATCAATTGAGATCGACCCTGAAGTTGTAGACCCTGAAGATGTTGAAATGCTCCAGGACCTCATCCTCTCTGCAGTCAACGGCGCTCTTAAGGCAAGCGATGAGAAAACAAGCGAGTCTATGGCAAAGCTGCAGTCCGGCATGGGAATCGGCGGATTCCCGGGAATGTTCTGATATATGAAAACACCATGGACCGATCAAGTAAGCAGACAGTGCCCTCTGAATGAATATCCGCGCCCGCAGATGGTGCGCGGAAACTGGCTATGCCTGAACGGTGCCTGGAATTATGCTATCACAGGGTCTGCTGCTCGGCCGGAACGGTTTGAGGGGCAGATCCTTGTTCCTTTTTCACCGGAGACAGAGCTGTCGGGCGTGAATAAGAGTCTTAAGCCGGGGCAGTATCTCTGGTATTCGCGGGATATCATAATTCCTGAAAATTTTGCAGGCAGGAATATAATTCTTCATTTCGGTGCTGTTGACTGCTGCGCTGTGGTATATGCCGATTCAGAGAAGCTCTGTGAGCACATAGGCGGATATCTGCCTTTTTCGGCGCAGCTTGGCAAAATAGAGGCAGGGAGCAAACTGAATATCTCAGTGATGGTAACAGATGATGCCGACACAAGCTACCACACCCGCGGCAAGCAGAAAACAAAAAGGGGCGGTATCTGGTATACCCCTCAAAGCGGTATCTGGCAGAGCGTGTGGATGGAGGCAGTGCCGGATGTATATATTGAATCTTTAAAGATTACGCCGGATATAGACAGCTGCACAGTAAATGTCTCCGCCAATATAACTGGTGCCTCAGATGAAAACGCCTACGCAGTATTTGAAGGCAAAAAGTACCTGCTGCCGGCGGATATTCCCGTTGAGTCTGCTCAGCTCTGGTCACCTGAGACGCCGAAATTATATGACTTTTCGGTAGTATGCGGTGAGGATGAGGTCAAAAGCTATTTTGCTATGAGAAAGTTCTCTATAGCAGAGGACGAAAACGGCGTTAAGCGCTTTTTCCTTAATAATAAGCCGTATTTTCATAACGGCCTTCTTGACCAGGGCTACTGGTCTGACGGGCTTTATACCGCACCTACCGATGAAGCGCTTATTTTCGACATACAGACGGCTAAATCAATGGGCTTTAATGTGCTCAGAAAGCACATCAAGGTAGAGCCGCTGCGCTGGTATTATCATTGCGACAGGCTCGGCATGATAGTATGGCAGGATATGATAAACGGCGGGGGAGAGTATAACTGGGGTCTTGTTACGCTGCCGCTTTTTACAAATATCCACCTTGATGACCATAATTATAAAGCATTTGCCAGAGAGAATGAAAACGGCAGAAAAGAGTTCTTAAACGAGCTTAAAGAGATGATAGTGCATCTATATAACTGCCCGTGCATAGGGCTGTGGGTCCCGTTTAATGAAGGATGGGGTCAGTTTGATGCAGCGGCAGTTTACGGATACATTAAAGCCATTGACAATACCCGCATTATAGACCACGCATCCGGCTGGCATGATCAGGGCATAGGGGATGCAAGAAGCTGGCATGTATACTTCAGACCGTTCAGATTTAAAAAGGATAAGAAAAATAGAGCGGTGATACTGTCTGAATTCGGCGGATACAGTCTGCCTGTGGAAGGGCACTGTTTTGCTGAAAAGCACTTTGGATATAGAGTATATAACTCTGCTGAAAAGCTGAAAAAAGCGCTGACTGAGCTATATTCCAATGAGATTCGCCCTGCGTATAAAAGCGGTCTTGCAGCGGCTATTTATACAGAGCTTTCTGATGTTGAAGACGAGGTCAACGGCTTTATAACCTTCGACAGGCAGGTGGTAAAGCTCCCTGCTGAAGAGGTGAAAAAGATAGTCAGCATGGACTGAAATTTTGTTTACAAATTCGTATTATATTTTAGTCCTTATTGTGCTATCATACGAAAGCTTAAAAGGAGATGAGAACTTGAAGCTTAACAAAAGAATAATTTCGGCTTTGCTCGTCTTTGTGATGTTCTTTTCAATGACTGTCCCGAGCTTTGCAGACTCTTCAAATGCCCGCGCCGTAATAGGAGCAGACCTCACGCAGGACCAGGTAAATGCCGTTTATGAGGCATTTGGCGTTGCGCAGGGAAGTGTAACTCAGCTTACGATGAATAACGCCATAGAGCGCTACTATCTTGAAGGCTATGTTGATGATTCTATCATCGGCACGCATTCTATTTCGTGCGTTTATCTGGAGCTCACCGAAGAGGGGAGCGGGATGGATGTTGTAACGAGCAATATAAGCTGGGTAACGCCCGAAATGTATATAAGTGCGCTGGCAACGGTAGGAATAACTGATGCAAAGATAGTTGTTGCAGCCCCTGTTCAGGTTAGCGGCACGGCAGCTCTAGCAGGAATCTACTGGGCATATGAAGAGCTTACCGGCATAAAGATAGACGATACGGCAAAGCTTGTTTCCACTCAGCAGCTCACCATTACCGGTGACCTTGCCAAGACTATAGGCAGCATGGACGCCTCAAGCGTTGTAGACGATCTTAAAGACATGCTCGACTATACCCGCGATTATATGACCGATGAGGAGATCCGCGAGGAGATAATAGCAATTGCCGCGCAGTATAATGTTTCTCTCACTGATAAGCAGATAGACCAGCTCATTTCTCTCTGCCGCTCACTTGAAGGTCTTGATACCGATGCGCTTCTTGAGCGCGTTAAAGACGTGCAGGGCACGCTCACAAAGGTATCTGAGGCCAAAACAAGAGTTGTAGGCTTTATTCAGACGGTGCGCAAGGTAGTTACCTCAGTGCAGAGCTTCTTTGAAAGAATCAAAGACATAATAGGTCTTGAATAAAGACAAAAAATATCACCCGCAGAATTTGCTGCAGGTGATATTTTTATTAAGCTAAGCTTATAATTTGAAAAGATATAAGCACAGATAAGCTGTTGGAACTGCAAACATAATAGCATCAGCTCTGTCGAATAATCCGCCGTGGCCGGGAATGAGATTTGAGAAGTCTTTAACTCCCAGATAGCGCTTTATAAGCGACTCTGCAAGGTCTCCTATCTGCCCCATTGTGGACGCTGCAAGCGCTGTTACAAGGCAGGGGATAAGCGGCAGGGGAGTGAAAAATTTAGAACCGAAGTAAACGATAACTCCTGCCAGCAGTGACATTACCGCGCCGCACACAGCGCCCTCGATTGTTTTATTCGGGGAGACGTGCGGGGCGAGCTTGTGCCTGCCGAATGCCCTTCCGCCGAATAAGGCAAACGCATCGCATAACCAGCTTGCAAGACAGCCCAGAGCCAGAGTCTGTGCCCAGCGGTCGCTCACGGATATTATCATCATCAGCGCAAACGGGAAGCACGGGTAGGATAGAGCTGCCAGAGTATATAAAGCCCCTTTGCCGGATACATCCTCATGCAGCACTCCCGAGAAGAGCGCAATGAAGACAGCGCAGGTAAACCATGCCATATATGCCATGAGCCCGCATTTTGTGAGGGCAAGGATGACCTGGATAACCATGTATGAGTAGAGTACCCAGCTTGTGCATTTTATTCCTATATTTTTAAGATTGATGCATAGCTCGTATGCACATAATATTCCAGCCACGCCAAAGAAGAGGACTCTTGTTGCAGCAAACGGAATACACACGGCCACCAGAGCTATCAGCACAGCCGCAGAGATGATGCGGGTTTTCATTAAAACATCACAGCCTTATAGTAGAATTAAAGTAATATCAAGCTGGTTCATAGGACTTGCTGACTTCGTTGCCGTCAGCGTCGTATTCTATGTCCTCCATAAGACTCGGGTCTACCTTGCTGCGTTTTTTAACTGTCATTCCCTGACCCTGGAGATTGAATACCCAGATTTTGTATCCGGGATTTTCGGGATCGTCTTTTCTGAAGATGGAGGTCTCGTTTAGGCGGCAGAACTTTGCTCTGCCCTCGGCGGTGTCGAGAAGATCGCCCTTGCCGTTATAATAGAGCTCGTCCTTAACGGCTTCTTTTTTGAATTCTTCCCAGTTATTATCGTCAACATTCATAACTTCTTTTGGGTCTATCATCAACAAAAACCTCCGCCAAAAAAATTAAAAATACTTAATAAATATATCATTTATACAAATTTTAATCAACCGCCAATTGCGCTTCTTGAAAATTACTTTAATTAGTATATAATACCAACATGAACTAAAACTAAAGGAGTATGCTTAAATAATGAAGAAAATGACCCGCGTTGGTCTTCTCACCAGCGGTGGAGATTGCCAGGGCCTGAATGCAGCTATCCGCGGCGTTGCAAAGGCTTTGTATGAACAGATAGAAAACGTAGAAATATTCGGTATGCTCGACGGGTACCGCGGTCTTATCGATTCCGACTATAAATTCATGGAGCCGAAGGATTTCTCCGGTATTCTCACAGAGGGCGGCACTATCCTCGGCACCTCAAGACAGCTTTATGTTCCGGGCAAAGACATAGTCGATGAAAACGGCGAGAGCCTTATCCCTGCAATGATGGATACATATAATAAGCTCAATCTCGACTGCCTTGTTGTTATGGGCGGCAACGGCACTCAGAAGAGCGCAAAGCTCCTTATGGACGCAGGCATGAATATCGTCACCCTGCCAAAGACTATAGACAACGATATCTACGGCACAGACACTACCTTCGGCTTCCAGAGCGCAGTAGATATAGCAACAAACGTTATAGACTATGTCCACACCACTGCCAGCTCCCACGGCAGAGTGTTCATTGTTGAGCTCATGGGCAGAGACGCCGGCTGGCTTACTCTTTATGCAGGCATGGGCAGCGGCGCTGATATAATCCTCATCCCTGAAATTCCATATGATAAGCAGAGTATAGTAAATCTTATCGAAAAGCGCAAAAAGGCAGGGCGCAGCTTTTCAATCATTGCCTGTGCTGAGGGCGCGGTTGAAAAAGGCGATGCTATCCTCTCTGAAGAAGAGAGCCGCAAAAAGAAAGAGAATGCAAATTACCCAACCGTCTCCTACAAGCTTGCAGCAGAGCTTGAGGAGCTTACACGCCAGGAGTGCAGAGTTGTTGTACCGGGGCACTTCCAGAGAGGCGGTCCTCCGTGCCCGTATGACAGAGTCCTTGCCACACAGTTCGGTGTTGCGGCAGCAAACCTTATAATCAACAAGGAATACGGCCGCATGGTAGCCATAAAGGGCGGAGAGATCACTTCTATCAGCATAGAAGAGGCCGCCAGCAAGACAAAGTTCCTCCCTGTAGACCACCCCATGATAAAAACCGCCAGAGACATGGGCATATGCATGGGCGACTGAGAATTAAAAAATTAACTGCAGAGTTCAAAGCGAACGCTGCAGTTTTTATTTTTGCTGTTTTATTCCTTAACCCACCTGCTCATAAGGGCGGTCTTTTTGCCGTAGAGTATGAACTCAAGGATAATTACCATTATCATTCCTGCCGCAACATCTACAAACGAATGCTGCTTAACAGCACATACTGCATACGACACTGCAAAGGAGAATACCCAGCAGAGAATTTTTACCCATACGGGCATATTTTTATCTTTGGTAACAACCGAGGTTATCGCAAAAGAATATCCCACGTGGAGTGAAGGGCACACGCCCGTGCTTGTATCAAATGCATATATGATAGACATTATGAATGTAAAGAAGTTTTCTCTGCTGAAGGTCTCGGGGCGCAGATCCTGCCGGTTGGGGTAGATAATGTATACGGCCATGGCAATTGCCTGCGTGCACATTATATATATCTGCACTCTGCTGAACTGCTTTACGTCTTTAAGAAGATAGTAGAGCAGCCATCCGAAACAGAACAGAAACCACATCGTATAGATTATAACGAAATACTCGTTAAACGGGATCATATCGTCAACGATGCAGTGTATGGGGTGGCATTTTTCAGCCGGAATAAGATTTTCTGTTAGAAAATAAAGAGCAAAATAGACTATCCAGCCGCCGAGCAGCTTTAAATGAGAGTACTCGGGCTCATTTAATTTAGACAGTCTGAAATTTCTATAGTCAACCATGACCCGGATTAATCACCTGATTTATCTGAATTTTCTTCGCGGTTATAGTGGTAATACTTTTTGGGTATATTGCGGTAGGGGACAACTCTGTGGCGCGGAAGAGAGCGTGCCATATCTGTTATGCTGTCCATAAGGTATATGCAAACCTTGTCCATCTGCTCTTTCTTGGGTATTTCGGGGTCGTAGTATATCGGCTTGCCGAAATATATAGTCTTGAGCTCGGGCGCAAGATACATAGGCACAAAGGGAATGCACACTTTTTCTTTTATATAATACTGCCTTGCAACATCAACGAAGTTGCGCTGAAAATCGCAGAGAAGGTCATTATAGTCCACATAGTGCTCGGGGAATATAACTACCCTTGCGCCGTCTTTAAGAGCCTCGAGAGTCTGACGGAAGGTCTGTATGAGACGGGAGTCTTTGTATACGGCAATTGTGTCGGCATTATTGAATAGAAATACGGCCAGAGGAGCTATGAGATAGGAGAGAATCCTATATAGCCACCTTATCCACTTTGGCTTGCGGTTCCACCAGAAGTCTGTGTAGGAATAGTCGGGGACGGTCTTCATGTGCATCATCTCGCCTATGCACCAGGTATAGTGCTTGCCGGGGGTATAGAGCTCTGAGCAGATTGGTCCGTTCATCTGGGAGTGGTTGCCGACTATTATTGAAGCGCCTTCGGGCAGGTTTTCGGTCCCTTCAAGCTTCATCTTGGGGTAAAACAGCCACACTAGCCATCTTACTAACTGAAATAAAATGTTTTTCTTCTGATGCTGCGGTTTTTCCATAATATCCCTTTTCCTGTTCTAATTCAAGGGAAAATATAGCTTTTTAAAATAAACTCATCATAAACATGCACTGCGAATCTTTCTAAAAAATTCGCAGTGCAGGAAGTTTATTTAATAAAGCTTCAGACGCGTTTCCACTTGGCTCCGTTGGGGATATCGGTAATCTCAATTCCCTGAGCCTTGAGTTCATCGCGTATTGCATCGGCAAGAGCAAAGTTTTTAGCCTTCTTTGCATCGCGGCGCTCGAGAATCTTTGCTTCCACTGCCTCATCAGGGGTGCCGTCTTCAGATATAACAGCAAATTCGCTGCCGGATGCTGCCTGCTTCTTAAGCTCTTCGCGCTTTTCAGCGGCCTTTTCAATAAGGCTGAGCGAGAGAACTTTATCAAAATCATCAATGACCTGCAGCTTTGTCTCGTCGTTGGTCTTTGCTTTGAGCACGTCATAAACAGCGGTTATTGCAAGGGAGGTGTTGAGATCGTTATCAAGAGCTGCAGTGAACTTTGCCTTGAGAGCCTCGGCTGCGTCCTTATCAAACTCACCGTCGCCGGGCTTGAGTGCGGCAATCTTTGCAATGAGCTTATTATAAGAAAGCTTTGCGTTATCCAGGTTTTCCCAGGTGAATACCAGAGACTTGCGGTAGTGGCTCTGCAGGCAGAAGAATCTGTATACGAGCGGGTCATAGCCCTTCTCTTCAAGCAGAGAGACTGTGAGGAACTCGCCCTTGGACTTGCTCATCTTGCCCTCGGGAGTGTTGAGATGCAGAACGTGCATCCAGTAGTTGCACCAGTGATGGCCGATGTATGACTCAGACTGGGCAATCTCGTTGGTGTGGTGGGGGAATGCGTTGTCGATTCCGCCGCAGTGGATATCAAGGTTCTCGCCGAGGTGCTTGAGAGAAATGCCGGAGCACTCAATATGCCATCCGGGATATCCTACGCCCCAGGGGGAGTCCCATTTAAGAGCCTGGTCTTCGAATTTAGACTTGGTGAACCATAAAACGAAGTCATTCTTGTTGCGCTTGTTGGTGTCTTCATCAACGCCCTCGCGCACGCCTACTGCAAGGTCTTCTTCGTTGAAGTCGTTGAAGATGTAGTATTTTTCAAGCTTGGATGTGTCAAAATACACATTGCCGCCTGCAAAATAGGCATAGCCTGTGTCCATAAGCTTGCTTATTATCTTGATATACTCATCAATGCAGTTTGTGGCGGGCTCTACTACATCAGGGGTCTTGATGTTGAGCTTTGCACAGTCGGCAAAGAAAGCGTCGGTATAGAACTTTGCTATCTCCATAACTGTTTTGTGCTCGCGTCTTGCACCCTTGAGCATCTTGTCTTCGCCCTCGTCGGCATCGGATGTGAGATGACCCACGTCGGTTATATTCATAACGCGCTTAACGTTATAGCCTGAGTAGCGGAGATATTTTTCAAGAATATCCTCCATGATGTATGAGCGCAGATTGCCTATGTGGGCAAAGTGATAGACTGTAGGTCCGCATGTATACATGCTTACAAGCTCAGGGTTGTTCGGCACAAACTCTTCGCGTTTGCGGCTTGCACTATTATATAAGATCATTTTTCTTCTCCTGCTTCATCTGATAATACATTTATATTAACTTTGAAATATTCAATTCCCGAATACAGTGTTGTTGCAACAATTATTACGGTGGATAAAATATTTACCCAGTTATAGTCTGAAAAGATAAGCATCGCGCCAAGACATACCATAGTTGACGCTGTTTTGAGCTTGCCGGACCTGGCAGCTGCAATAACTATATTTTTCTGCGCAGCTATAAGCCTTAAGCCCGATACGGCAAACTCGCGGAATATAACTATTGCCACAGCCCAGCCGGGGATCTTGCCCGCTTCTATAAAGTAACACATTGCGGCAAGCACCAGCATTTTATCCGCCAGGGGGTCCATAAACTTGCCGAAGACCGTTATCTGGTTATAGTGCCGGGCGATATACCCGTCAAGAAAATCCGAAAGGCAGGCGATCACATATACGGCAAAAGCTATATACGGCTTATTTATATAGGCCAGCAACATGAATACCGGCACCAGGATTATCCTGACTACGGTAATTTTATTTGCTGTTGTTTTAAGAGCATTCATTATTTAAGCCTCCTCGCCATAGAGAATTCCGCATTCGGCAGATGTTATAAGCACATCCGCAAAGCCGCTTTCGGGATATTCGCCGGTGAAGTGAACTTCGCCGTCTATATCAGGGGAGTCGGCATAGCTGCGCCCGATAATCTCGCCGCTTTCCTCATCAACGCTCTGACAGAGCACGCGGATGGTTTTGCCAATGAATGAATTGCAGAAATCGTCCATTATGCCTGCCTGGAGCTCGTTTATAAGCTCGGCGCGGCGCTCGGCCTCTTCATAATCGCAGTGCTCCATTTTCGCTGCCGGTGTGCCTTCTTCTGGGGAGAAGGGGAATACGCCTGCGCGCTCAATGCGAGCCTCTTTAAGAAATTCGCACAGCTCCTCAAACTCGGCCTCGCCTTCACCCGGCAGACCTGCTATAAGACTTGTTCTGAGCACAAGCCCCGGAATGCGCGCTCTGAGCTTTGCGAAAAGCTCTTTTATCTCATCGCCCGTATCGCGGCGGTTCATACGCTTTAATATGGCGGAATTGATGTGCTGAATAGGAATATCAAGATACTTAACAATCTTGCTGTTATTTGCTATCTCATCAATAAGCTCATCGTCGAACTTATCGGGGTAGAGGTAATGGAGCCTTATCCACTCAACTCCGTCGATTTCGGATATTTTTCTGCACAGCTCAGCAAGACACTTATGCCCGTAGAGATCCTCACCGTAGCGGGTGATGTCCTGCGCTATAACGATTATCTCCTTAACGCCGTGAGATACAAGATCTTTTACTTCATCAAGGATATTTTCCATCCTGCGTGAGCGGTAGCGCCCGCGGATATATGGTATTGCGCAGAAGGCACAGAAGTTATCGCAGCCCTCGGCAATTCTCAAGTATGCCCATGCGGGACCTGTGGATATAACTCTGGGGATTTCATCAATCGGCATGCTGTTGCCGCAGAAGGAGGCATAGTGCGCATCTGCAAATACAGACTCTGCCGCCTCAACGATTTTATCAAAATCGCCAACGCCCAGAACCGCGTCAATCTCGGGCAGCTCTTCGCAAATGGAGTCTTTATATCTCTCCGAAAGACAGCCTGTAACTATTATTTTATCCGGCTTGCCGACTTTTTTAAGTTCAGCCATTTCAAGGACGGTATCAATGGCCTCGCTCTTGGCGGCATCTATAAAGCCGCAGGTATTTATGATCACAAGATCTGAATCCTCAGGCTCGGGGGTGTAGGTATATCCCGCCTCGGTCATAAGGTAGAGCATCTGCTCGCTGTTTACAAGGTTTTTCGCACAGCCGAGCGATATCAATGAGAAACTGTGTTGCATCAGAACTCCTCTGTAGTAGTAAATCTTTGCATAGCTGAACGTATCTCGTCCCAGCTGTAGCCGCGCCTAGCAAGCGCTGCGGCCACTTTTTTCTGCTGATCTTTATCATCAGGGTCTTTAAGACGGGACGAAATAAATCTATCAAGCTTATCATCCTGCGAGGGCATCAATTCAAGCTGCTCCTCCAGAAGTTCACGGTTAATTCCTCTTCGCCCGAGCTCTGCCTTTATCCGAGCTGCACCATAGCCTTTAGCTGAATAGTGCCTCACTATAGCTGCAGCATACTCTTCGTCATTTAAAATGCCGAGCTCATAGAGCCTTGAGACCGCAAAATCGGCGCTTTCCTCTTCATAGCCCTTGTGCATAAGCTTATCCTTAAGCTCCTTGCCCGACATCATTCTCAGCGAAATAAGCTCATAGGATTTTTTAAGGGCGGTATATTTTGCAGATTCAGTCTTAATGCGCTCAAAAAGCTCTTCATCAAGCTCCATGCCGACATAAAGCCTCTCGTCTGCAGCGACTTCAAGAGTTGTTATTATCTCAGCGCCGCTGTCGGTCTGCAGGATATATTTTCCGGGCGAGGATTCTTTTAAACCGGTAATGAGCATTTATCAGCCTTCGTCAAAATTTTCAGCGCTCACATCAACGGGCTTGGAGGCAGATGCAGCAGCTGCTTCCGCACGGCCGCGGGGAGTGAGCTTGTAGGCATTTTCGCGAACCTCTTTTTCTATCTCGTCGCAGATTTCGGGATTTTCGGTGAGGAACTGCTTTACGCCGTCGCGTCCCTGAATTCTCTGCCCTGCGCAGGTAAACCATGCGCCGGCTTTGTCGATTATCTCGAGCTTAACTGCCATATCGACTATCTCGCCCATCTTTGAGATGCCCTGGCCATACATTATATCAAACTCAGCCTCGCGGAACGGGGGAGCGACTTTATTCTTGACAACCTTTGCTCTTGTGTGGTTGCCGACCACCTCGCCGCCGACCTTGAGAGTTTCAACTCTGCGCACGTCAATACGCACGGAGGAATAATACTTTAATGCAAGACCGCCCGGAGTTGTCTCGGGGTTGCCATACATTACGCCGATTTTCTGTCTTAACTGGTTTATAAATATTACGGTGCAGTTATTTTTGGATATAGCACCGGCAAGGCGGCGCATAGCCTGAGACATAAGTCTTGCAAGAGCGCCCACAACAACATCGCCGACTTCGCCTTCAAGCTCTGCCCGCGGGATAAGTGCTGCAACAGAGTCAACCACAACAACGTCAACTGCTGATGAGCGAACAAGGGATTCTGCAATATCAAGTGCCTGCTCACCGGTATCAGGCTGGGAGATGAGAAGACTCTCTATATCTACACCCAGTGCTTGGGCATATGCAGGCTCAAGAGCGTGCTCAACGTCTATATAGGCAGCCTCGCCGCCGTTTTTCTGTGCGGATGCAACAACGTGCAGGGCTAAGGTTGTCTTGCCTGATGCCTCAGGACCATAGATTTCGATAATACGTCCCTTTGGAACACCGCCTATGCCGAGGGCAAGGTCAAGTGAGAGAGAGCCTGTAGACAGTGCCTCTACGTTTATTGGAATATCTTCGCCAAGTCTCATAATGGTGCCTTTGCCGTAATCGCGGTTTATTTTGGCAATGGCTGTTTCAAGGGCTTTTTTCTTGTCGGTGTTAACTGCCTCTGCAGCGGCTGCTGCTGCTTTTTTCTTTTCTGCCATAAGTTCTGTATCTCCTTAATATTTTTTCAACGTTATGAAAGTCTGCCGATAACGACTCTATCCACATCTATTGTGTCTTTTTTCGTCGCTACAGAGCTGAAGCCCGCGGAAGAGAGCATGTCCTTAACAGCCTCTGCCTGACCTTCTCCAACTTCAAAGAGCATGTATCCGCCGGGGTTTAAGAGTATTTTCCAGTATTTTATAATTTTTCTATAAAAATCCAGCCCGTCAGCCCCGCCGTCGAGCGCCCAGATGGGCTCATAGTCACGCACGGAGGAGTCGAGAGAGAATATCTCGCTGCCGGAGATATATGGCGGATTTGAAATAATCATGTCGAATTTGCCGATTGCAAGCGGCGGTGCGGCAGTCGCATCGGCCTGCATGCAGATAACGCGGGAATTGAGCCGGTTGGCGGCAACATTTTTTCTGCAGACATCAAGTGCGCCCTGGCTTATATCAATAGCCACAAGGTGCGTTGCCGGCAGTTCATGCCCTACAGCGCATGTGATGCAGCCGCTGCCGCAGCAAAGGTCGAGTATACGCGCGTCCATCTTATGCCCCGTGAGAATCTCTTTGGCGGCATCTATTATAACTTCGGTATCGATGCGCGGGATAAGGACATTCTCATCAACATACATCGGCAGCCCGTAGAATTCCCAGGAGTTTGTGATGTATGCAACAGGCTCGCCTCTTAAGCGGCGGGCGGTATAGTCGGTGACTTTATTTTCAATCTCGTCTGATGCATACAGTCTGAAATCGCGCACCAGCTGCGCAACACTCTTTCCCGAGGCTGCAGCCACAAGATGCTTTGCCTCAAATGAAGGGTCCTCTATGCCGCGCTGGCGGAGAATATTTCGTGATGTAAGATATATATCGTTATATGTTTTCAAGTTAACGTCCCCACTCGTCAGTGCCCTTTTCTTCGGGGATAACAAGCTCAAGTGCCCTTATGGCACATTCTATCATGGAATCGTCGGGCTCATTGGTTGTAAGGTGCTGCAGCCATTTGCCGGGAGCTGAGAGAATGCGGGAGAGGATATTATCGTGCAGTCCGCACCAGCGGTTTATCTCATAGCTTATGCCCACAACCACCGGCAGCAGAAGCAGGTGAAAGCCCATGCGCACAAATGTGTTGTCTGCACGCACAACTGAGTTTACAAGTATGCTCACTATCACAACCACCAGAAGAAAGCTTGTGCCGCATCTGGGGTGAAAACGTGATTCGGGGCGGACGTTCTCCACTGTGAGCTCTTTGCCGTGCTCATAGCAGAAAATGGTCTTGTGCTCAGCGCCGTGATATGAAAATACTCTGCGTATCTCCTTCATAGAGCAGCATAGCTTCATATAGAGGAGAAGAACTATTATCTTAACAACACCCTCGCAGAGGTTTCTGAGGATGTATTTTTCCTTTATCGGCTCTATGAAGCCCACCAGGAGAGTCGGCAGGAAGATAAAGAGAAACAGCGCCAGCGCTATGCCTAATACAACAGCTGTGCCGATTATAAGCTTTTTCGCTTTATCCTCGGGGAAATGCTCGGTTATCCAGCGGTCTATCGCGTCGGGCTCCTCCTGCATGTCTTCGGGGATAAGCTCGGCCGAGTAGGTGAGAGCCTGCATGCCTTTAACAAGAGAGTCTATGAATGTTACGCACCCGCGCACAAGCGGAAGACCGAAAAACGGGTATTTATCTCTGAGAAGGTTAATCTCCTCAACTTTTTCAACAAGACCCTCTTCCGTTCTGCACACTATGGCCTGCTTTTTAGGACCGCGCATAAGAATGCCTTCCATTAAAGCCTGACCGCCGATTGAAGTTTTAAAGTTTGTTTTATTGCTGTTTTCTGCCATTTATTAAGTCCTTTTTTAACTGTCCGGTCTGCACTTTGAGCTGAAGAATATCAGTCTTCGCTCATGGGGAGCTTTATTGTAACCTTGCACCCGCCGCCTTCGGCATTGCCTATAAGAAGCTCGCCGTTGTGGCGCGTGACTATCTCATCGCATACAGAAAGACCTATGCCGGTTCCGCGGTTTTTGGAGCTGCCTTTATAGAATTTCTCCTTAACATGCGGGAGCTCATCTTCGGGGATGCCGCGGCCGTGGTCTCTAACGGTGATATATACGAACTTATTGTCGCTTTTGAGCTTAACGTCTATCTGCTTGCCGTCGCCGCCGTGCTTGGAGGCATTGTCGAGCAGATTGAGAAATACCTGCTTGAGTCTTTCAGGGTCGCCGGGGATGAGAGGAATCTCTACATCGGGAGATGTGTAGTTAAGCTTGATTCCCGCCTGCTTTGCAAGCTCGCCGTAGGTGAAAAGGGAGTCTTCAAGCTCGGCGGCGATGTCGATAAGCTCTATTCTAAGATTAAAGCGCCCGTCCTGAATTCTGGTGAATTCAAGCAGCTCAGATACCATTCTTGTGAGTCTTTCGGCCTCTTTAGAGATGATATTTATCCCTCTTAAGGAGTCGCCCTGAACGGCGGGGTCATATGCTATAGTTTCGGCCCAGCCCGTTATTGCGGTGAGAGGAGTTCTCAGCTCATGGGAAATCTGGGAGATGAACTCTGTTCTTGATTTTTCTGCCATGGCGATTTTTTTAGACATCTCGTTAATAGAGTCGGTCAGGTCGCCAATCTCGCTGTCGGTTACTTTTTCTTCCTGCACGCCGTAGCGTCCGTCGGCTATTTTCTGAGAAAAGCCGGTTAATTTTTCTATAGGGTCTGTAACATAGCTTCGAAACCACAGGTTTATAAGGATGATGTATACGCACATTACCGTTATAGCGATAATGGCGGCTGTTATATAGCCTTTAACTATCATCCATATGCACAGCATCAGCAGTATAAGCGCTGCCACGCCCGAGATGAGAAGCTGATTTTTTAATTTATTAAGCATTTGAAATATCAGTAACCCCACTTATAACCATAACCCCAGACGGTTGTGAGATACTCAGGCTCGGTAGGGTCAAGTTCTATTTTCATGCGGAGTCTTCTGATATTAACGTCAACGGTTTTGAGCTCGCCGCTGAAATCCGAGCCCCAGACTGCTGCAAGGATGTCTTCTCTGGACATAGCTCTGCCCGGATTTTCAATGAAGAGCTTCATAAGGAGATACTCTATCTGTGTGAGCTTGAGTCTCTCGCCGTCTCTTTCAAGAGTACGGTTGCGTGTGTTGAGCACGAACGGACCGCTTCTGAGCTCAACGGAGTTCTTTTCATCATCGTCTATGCCAAGGCGGCGTACAAGAGCGTCGATTCTCGCTGTGAGCTCGGCTGGTGAGAAGGGCTTTGTGATATAGTCGTCGGCGCCTGTCATAAGACCTGTGACTTTATCTATCTCCTGGCTCTTTGCTGTGAGCATAATTATGCCGATTTTTGAGCCCGAGGCGCGGATGCGGCGGCATACTTCAAAGCCGTCTATATCAGGCAGCATAACATCGAGCAGTGCCAGGCATATATCGGGGTTTACTTTTAATTTTTCAAGAGCCATGTTGCCGTTTTCGGCTTCAATCGGCTCGAATCCGCTGCGGCGCAGGTTGATAACAACAAAGCTGCGGATATTGTCTTCATCCTCAAGAACGAGTATTTTTTTCATATTCAGATTCCTTCCGGCTAAGAATGATTATAATTTGTTAAAGATAATTTATTATCCGTAGAATTATATCATATGTTTTACATATTTGGTAGAGTCAGTTTTCAGATTTGTTAAAAAATAAAAACGAAAATATTAAACATAACTACATAAAAAATCGGACCGGAGTGTGTATATACTAGCACACTCGCGGCCCGAAAATGTAAATTGCGAATTTACATTTTTAAAGATTTTTTGTGATAGAATATCCTGCTTAAAAATCAGAATTTGCCTGTCCAGACATTGTCTTTGGTGATGTCTTTAAGAGTCGGGCAGCCGCACATGGTCATTGTGGACTTGAGCTCGCCGACGATCTTGTCCATGAATACGTTGAAGCCCTCTTCGCCTGCACCGTAGATGCAGTTGAGTATCGGGCGGCCGATGAGAACACCGTCTGCACCAAGAGCAATAGCACGGAATACGTCAACACCGCTGCGGATACCGCCGTCTACAAGAATGGTGATCTGACCCTTTACTGCCTCTGCAATAGCGGGGAGAACCTCGCAGGTGGAAGGAGTGCTGCCCTGAACTCTGCCGCCGTGGTTGGATACAACTATTGCCTTTGCACCGGACTCAACTGCCTTTTTGGCGGCATTGGGAGTCATGATGCCCTTGATGATGAAAGGCATTTTTGCATAGTTTACTATTTCGGACATTTCGGCTACAGATTTGCTGCCGGCGTTGGGGTTCATAGCCTTGAGGAAGGGGAGACCTGCGCCGTCAACATCCATTGCAGCGGCGAAAATGCCGTTGGAGTTGAGAATGTCGAGCTTTTCAAAAACTGCTTCTTTATTCCATGGCTTGATGGTAGGAATGCCGCAGCCGTTAACTTTAATCATGTCCTGAACGGAGCTTTTCATAATCTCGGGGTTAACGCCGTCGCCTGTGAAGGCTGTTACGCCGTATTTTGCTGCAGCGGCAACAAGAATGGAGTTATATTTAAAGTCGTCATACTTTGGACCGTAGTGCATATCCACAGCGCCGAGAGGTGCTGCAAATATAGGAGCCTTGAATGTGTGACCGAACATCTCAAATGAGATATCAACGTCTGCATTGGGGCAGAGAGTGTCCATATTTACGCAGATTTCCTGCCATTTTTCATAGTTTCTGGCAGCTACATTGCCGGGATATTTGCACCCCGGACCTGGCATTGTGTTGCCGCAGGCCTTGCCGTTGCACACAGGGCATGCCTTGCAGTAGGGACCTATGCAGTCTCTTGCTGCAGAGATAACTTCGTTGTAGTTCATGATAAATTCCCCCATAAGTTATTTTTATTAAAAAGTTTTGTTGGAAATATTATTATTCAAATAAGATAAAAAGTCAATCCAAAAATGCCTACAGCCCCGTGAGGTCAAACTCAGGTATCATCTCATCCGTTGCCGATTCTGCATCCTGCCAGAAGCCGTCGGTTATGCCGCGAGTTTTGATATAGTGGCGCAGGAGCTCATTCTCATCATTGCTCACGCGCTTATTCAGAGCGGGAATCGCAGAGCATGCGGGCATGGGTGTATACTGGCTCATAAGCGAAAAGAGCACGCTGCCGGGAGCAAAATTATCGGCTACGGAATCTATTACATCCATAGAATTTTCGCTCTCGCCGGGCAGAATGAGATGGCGGATAAGAAGCCCCGAGCGCATAATGCCGTTTTCATCAAGCTTATATGCCCCCACCTGCCGGTACATTTCTTTTATTGCCTCAAGAGCCCTCTCGGGATAGTCCTCTGCAAAGCTGTACTTTTTTGCAAGAGTATGGTCTGAGTATTTATAGTCCGGCATATATATCTGCACAAGCCCCTCAAGCATCCTGAGCGTCTCGATTCTTTCGTAGCCTGAGCTGTTCCACACCACGGGGATGCTGAGCTTTATGCCCGAGAGCGCCTCGGCAATGGGGCGGGTATAGTG
>R14__coassemble_705_pt1 | contig 20878 bp, 19 predicted proteins | sample R14__metabat2_low_PE_022 | metagenome-assembled genome bin R14 | reverse complement strand
TCTAAGATCCATTTAAACCTCATGCATATAAATTAAATATGATATTGATATAATAAATATATTATATATTTTTTATATGGTAACGTCAATATAATATATATTTGTTTGAAATATATTGTTTGAATATAATGAAAACCAAGTTTTAATGACCGACGGTTGACTTGCAGTTTTCGGATAAAATTTGAAAGGATGACATACAATGCGCGATTACGTTAAAGAACTGGAATTGAGAGTAGATTTTATCAGAGCTGTTCTTAATTTTGCAGGGGCGGATGGAATAGTATACGGCAACAGCGGCGGAAAAGACAGCGCTCTTGTTGGAATACTGTGCAAGTATGCCTGCGAAAATACAGTCGGCATTATTATGCCTTGTGAATCAAAGCGAAATTACGGCATGGACAAGGAAGATGCCATTACAGTCGCGGATTATTTCCATATTGAGACACGTGAAGTTGATATAACACCTGTGAAAAAGAGTGTATGCAAGTCACTTAAAGGAACGACAGAACTTACAAAAATGGCATCGGCTAATATAAATCCGAGAATACGCATGCTTACATTATACGCTGTGGCTGCAAGTGAAAACAGACTTGTTGCAGGAACAGGCAATTACAGCGAATCATACATGGGATATTTTACCAAATGGGGAGACGGAGCATGCGACTTTAATCCGATTTCGGATCTTACGGTTACGGAGGTATATGAGTTTCTCAATTACCTGAATTGCCCGGAGTGCGTTATTAATAAAGCACCTTCTGCTGCTCTTTTTGATGACCAGACAGATGAGGGCGAAATGGGAGTGAGCTATAAGGATATAGATAAATTCCTTCTTACAGGCGTGGCTGACAAGGATGTTAAGAAAATAATTGATGAAAAACATGCAAAGAGCAGCCACAAGCGCGGACAACCGTATTATTTTAAATAACAAGGAGAATAAACACTATGTGTTCAATAATAGGATTTTGCGACAGCAAATTTGATATAGATGCATTTAAACTCGGATTTGACAAGACAATCTCGAGAGGACCTGATGACAGCCGCATAATTGATACAGGAAGCGGGCTTTTGGGGTTTCATCGTCTGGCGATTATGGGAATAACACCGGAGGGAATGCAGCCATTTGAGCTTGACGGATCATACTGCGTGTGCAACGGCGAGATTTATGGCTATGAAAAAGAAAAAGAGAAGCTTATAGCTTTAGGATATAAATTCAACTCGGGTTCCGACTGCGAAGTGCTGCTGCCGATGTATTTTGAATATGGCACGGAAATGTTTAAAATGCTTGATGCAGAGTTTGCTCTTATTATTTTTGACGGCAGAACAAAAGAATTTATTGCAGCAAGAGACCCTATAGGCATAAGACCATTATACTATGGATACAGCAGGGATGGGGCAATAATTTTTGCAAGCGAGGCTAAAAACCTTGTAAACTTATGCGATAAGATTATGCCGTTCCCTCCCGGATGCTACTATAAAGACGGCAAATTTATATCATACTGCAGGATCGAAGAAGTTGAGAAGGTCTGCTATGATGATATTGATACAGTGTGCACAAATATCCGCGAGAAGCTTATTGCGGGTGTAAAAAAGCGCCTTGTTGCGGATGTTAATGTGGGATTTCTTCTTTCGGGCGGACTTGATTCATCTCTTGTATGCTCGATTGCTGCAAAGTGCAGCGATAAGCCGATAAGAACATTTGCCGTGGGCATGGAAAAGGATGCAATTGACCTTAAGTATGCAAAGCAGGTTGCAGATTATATAGGCAGCGACCATACGGAAGTATATATGACAAGGCAGCAGGTGCTGGATTCCTTAGAAGAGGTTATATATATTCTGGGCACTTATGATATCACAACTATCCGCGCAAGCATGGGAATGTATCTTATGTGCAAATGGATACATGAGAACACGGATATAAAGGTGCTGCTGACAGGCGAGATATCCGATGAACTTTTTGGATATAAATATACGGACTTTGCTCCATCTGCAGAGGAATTTCAGAAGGAAGCGGAGAAACGTATACGTGAGCTTCATATGTATGATGTGCTCAGAGCAGACAGATGCATATCCACAAACTCTATTGAGGCAAGAGTGCCGTTTGGAGATCTGGCTTTTGTTAAATATGTAATGGCTATTGATCCTGAGAAGAAGATTAATGTATACGGCAAGGGCAAATATCTCTTAAGACGTGCATTTGAGGGCGATTATCTGCCGTATGATATTCTTATGAGAGAGAAAGCCGCCTTCTCGGATGCGGTAGGTCATTCAATGGTAGATGATCTTAAGGAATATGCAGAAGGCAAATATACACAGGAAGAGTACGAGGAAAAACGCAAAAAGTATTCTTATGCAACACCATTTACAAAAGAGTCTCTCCTCTATAGAGAGATATTTGAAAAGTACTATCCGGGACAGGCGGAGATGGTTGTTGATTTCTGGATGCCGAACAAAAACTGGGAAGGCTGCAATGTAAATGATCCATCCGCACGTGTTCTTTCAAACTACGGCGACAGCGGGAAATAAATAGTTGCACATTTATAATTATTCAAATATTGCAAATATAACGCGGTGTGTATTATAATTTAAAAGATGGTCTGAATTAATAAGGACCATATAAGGTATTTGAATAATAAATAATTCATCTGCTGTTTGTAGGAGGAAATTATATGTCTAACTGTGCAGTTGTTGGTATTAACTGGGGCGATGAAGGCAAAGGCAGAATGGTAGATCTGCTGACTGAAAATTATGACATCGTTGTGCGCTATCAGGGCGGCGGAAATGCCGGCCATACGGTAGTAAACGAGTTTGGAAAGTTTGCACTTCATCTTCTCCCTTCAGGAATTTTCAGAAAAGATGTTGTCAATATTCTGGGCAACGGTGTTGCTCTTGACCCTGAAAATCTGAGCAAAGAGATTGAGGGGCTGGAGTCTAAAGGAATTAAAATAACTCCTGAAAATCTTAAGATAAGCGACAGAGCATCTCTGCTGCTCCCATGGCACAGACAGCTTGATGAGCTGGAAGAGAATAGACTTAAAGATAAAAAGTATGGCTCTACAAAGCAGGGCATAGCACCGTTCTACTCTGATAAATATCAGAAAAAGACCGTGATGGCAGGAGAGCTGTTCTATCCTGAGAAGCTGCGGACTCATCTTGAAGACCTGCTCACATGGAAAAACCTTACTATTACAGGCGTTTACGGAGCAGAGCCTTATACATATGAAATGCTTGAGCAGTGGCTTAATGATTACTGTGAAAAGATTAAGCCGTATATCTGCGACACAAGAGTTTTCCTGCGCAACTCACAGAAAGAGAATAAGAATATTCTTTTTGAGGCACAGCTTGGCTCACTGAGAGATCTTGATTACGGTATTTATCCGTATACAACTTCCACCAATACAACTGCAGGCTATGCACCTGTTGGAGCGGGATGCCCGAGCGCAAAGATTGATGACATTATAGGCATTGTTAAGGCCTATTCCACATGCGTTGGTGAAGGTCCGTTTGTAAGCGAGATGTTTGGACCCGAGGCAGACGCACTGCGCGAGGCAGGCATGGAATATGGCGCAAAGACAGGCAGACCGAGAAGAGTCGGCGCACTTGATATTCCGGCAACACGTTATGGTGTTGAAGTTCAGGCAGCAACAGAGATAGCGCTTACAAAGCTTGATGTTCTCAGCTATATGGACGAGATACCAGTATGCACAAAGTATGTTGTTGACGGCGAGGAGACCGGTGAATTCCCGTTCCCGGATGCACTCGATGACGCAAAGCCTGTTATTGAATATTTCAAAGGCTGGAAGCAGGATATTTCCGGTATTAAAGACTGGGATAAGCTTCCTAAAGAGGCACAGGACTATGTTCTTTTCATAGAAAAAGAAATTGACTGCCCGATAAAATATGTTTCTGTAGGACCGGAGCGCGAAAGCATTATCGTAAGAGAAGTTTGAGAGGCAGGGTCTGAAAGAAATGAATAATAAATACGAATCTGTTTTTTCAACAAGATATTCCTCTCCGGCAATGCAGAGCCTTTTCTCTGCAGACACGAGATACAGCACATGGCGCAAGCTGTGGGTATCTCTTGCAAAGGCCGAAAAAGAACTCGGACTTCCGATAAGCGATGAACAGGTCGCTGAGCTTGAAGCACATATATATGATATAGATTATGAGTGCGTTAAGAAAAGAGAGCAGGAAGTAAGACACGATGTTATGGCACATATTTATGCCTACGGCCAGGTCGCTCCCAAGGCAGCAGGAATAATTCATCTTGGCGCAACAAGCTGCTATGTAACAGACAATGCGGATCTTATTATATATAGAGATGCGCTGCTTCTTATAAGAGAAGAGCTTGTATCTCTTTGCGCAGCTCTTGCTGCATTTGCAGATAAGTATAAATCGCTGCCGACTCTTGGATACACACATTACCAGCCGGCACAGCTTGTGACGGTGGGAAAGCGCGCAAGTTTATGGCTTCTTAATTTTGTGAGTGACCTGAAGGAAATTGATTTTGTCCTTTCAAATATAAAATTCAGAGGCGCTGTTGGAACAACAGGTACGGATGCAAGCTTTGCAGATCTTTTTAACGGGGATGTTGAAAAGATAAGAGCTCTTAACCGCAGTATAGCAAATGACTTCGGATTTGAATCCTGCTTTGCAGTGTGCGGACAGACCTATCCGCGCAAGCTGGACAGCAGAATATTGAATGTTCTCTCTTCTATAGCTCAGAGCAGCTACAAAATGGCGGAAGACATACGCCTTCTCCAGCATGACAGACAGCTTGAAGAGCCATTCGGTGAAAACCAGATAGGTTCATCGGCTATGGCCTACAAGCAGAACCCGATGCGCAGCGAGAGAATATGTTCACTTTCAAGATTTCTTATAGCAGAGGCTATGAATGCTCCAATGACTGCGGCAACGCAGTGGCTTGAGAGAACGCTTGATGACTCTGCAAACCGCCGCATAAGCATTCCGGAGGCTTTCTTATGCTGTGACAGTATAATAAGGCTGGCAGAGAATGTTGTGAGCGGGCTTAAGGTAAACGAGAAAATTATAGATAAGACCGTGAGAGAATATCTCCCGTTTATAGCAACAGAGAATATCCTGATGGAGGCTGTAAAAAAAGGCGGCAACCGTCAGACAATTCATGGTCTTATAAGGAAGTGCTCTCTTGAAGCAAGCGCAAAGATGAAAAACGGTGAAGAGTGCGACCTTATGCAGAGACTTGCTGCAGAAGAGCAGATAGGTCTTTCATATGAAGAGCTGTGCGAGCTTCTGGATCCTTCACTCTATACGGGAATATGTGATAAGCAGGTAGAGAGCTTTATTGAAGAGCTTAAACCCATCCTCTCAGGTGCGAAGGCACTTAATGCAGAGATTAATATTTAAGGGGAGGACGGACAGTATGGATAAGATTCTCGTTTTAGACTTTGGCGGGCAGTATAACCAGCTTATTGCCAGAAGAGTGCGCAGCGAAAACGTTTTTGCTGAAATAAAAAATTTCGACAGGATAACTGTTGATGAGATAAAAGAACAAGGCTATAAGGGCATAATTTTTACAGGCGGACCGAACAGCGTTTATGATCCTAAGTCACCTCATTATGATCCGGAAGTACTTAATTTAGGAATTCCTGTACTCGGTATATGCTACGGGCATCAGCTTATGGCATATATGGCAGGAGGCGAGATCGCTTCGGCTGAAAATAACAGCGAATACGGGAAGACAACAGTATATGTTGATGAGAGCACGATTTTTGAGTCGGTTCCACATGAGAGCATATGCTGGATGAGCCATACGGACTTTGTAAAAGAAGTTCCGGAAGGATTTAAGGTGACTGCGCATACAGATATATGCCCGTGCGCTGCTATGGCGAATGAAGAGCGCAAATTATACGGTGTGCAGTTCCACCCGGAAGTTACCCACACGGTATACGGCAGCAGGATACTGCATAACTTTATATTTAATGTATGCGGATGCAATGCCGACTGGAAGATGGAGGATTTTGCAGAGAGCACGATTGCTTCTCTGAAAGAAAGTCTTGCAGGCAAGAAGGTACTGCTGGCATTATCAGGCGGTGTTGACTCATCGGTCGCGGCGCTTATTCTTCATAAAGCGGTAGGCGACAACCTTTACTGTGTGTTCGTTGACCATGGTCTGCTGAGAAAAAATGAGGCTGACTATGTTGAAAATCTGTTCAAGGGCAAATTCGGGATAAACCTTGTAAGGGCCGATGCTCAGCAGAGATTCCTCAATAAGCTTAAAGGCGTTACAGAGCCGGAGAAGAAAAGAAAGATAATCGGCGAGGAATTCGTTAGAGTCTTTGAAGAGGAAGCTAAAAAAATAGGCAAAGTTCACGCGCTTGCTCAGGGGACTATCTACCCGGACGTTATTGAAAGCGGAAAAGGCTCGGCAGCGGTTATAAAGAGTCACCACAATGTGGGCGGGCTTCCGAAGGATATGAGTTTTGAGGAAGTTGTTGAGCCGCTGAGAGCTTTATTTAAGGACGAGGTCCGTGAAGTGGGGCTGAAGCTTGGGCTTCCGAAAGAAATGGTATACCGTCAGCCGTTCCCGGGACCGGGACTTGCGGTTAGAGTGATGGGAGAGATTACAGAGGAAAAGCTCTCTCTTCTTAAAGAAGCAGATGCCATATTCAGAGAAGAGCTTGAAAAAGCGGGCTGTGCTTCTATGGCAAACCAGTACTTTGCGGTAATTCTGGATACACGTTCTGTTGGCGTAATGGGCGACTTTAGAACTTATGGATATACAGTTGCGCTGAGATCCGTTACAACAGACGATTTTATGACTGCTGAATGGACAAGACTTCCGTATGAAGTTCTTGAAAGGGCAAGCAGCCGTATAACGAATGAGGTTAAGGGAATCAGCAGAGTGGTTTATGATATAACTTCTAAACCGCCTGCGACCATTGAGTGGGAATAAAGGAGAACCGTAAATGACAAAGTATATTTTCGTTACAGGCGGAGTGGTTTCGGGACTTGGCAAGGGGATAACTGCCGCATCTTTAGGACGGCTGCTGAAGGCTCGCGGACTGAAGGTAGCAGCACAGAAGCTTGACCCGTATATTAATGTGGATCCGGGCACTATGAGCCCTTATCAGCACGGCGAGGTGTATGTAACAGAGGACGGCGCAGAGACCGACCTTGACCTTGGCCATTATGAGAGGTTTATAGATGAGGATCTGAATAAGTATTCAAACCTCACCACCGGAAAAGTATATTGGAATGTCCTCAATAAAGAGCGCAGAGGCGAATATCTTGGCTCGACCGTGCAGGTAATTCCACATGTTACTAACGAAATTAAAGACTTTGTCTATAGAGTCGGCAAAAAAACGGCTGCAGATGTTGTTATAACAGAAATAGGCGGCACTATCGGCGATATAGAATCCCAGCCTTTTATTGAAGCTATAAGACAGATTGCGGCAGAAGTCGGTAAAGAAAACAGCCTTTTTATCCATGTTACGCTCGTTCCGTTTCTTAGCGGGTCTGATGAGCACAAAACAAAACCAACGCAGCACTCGGTTAAGGAACTGCAGGGACTTGGCATCAACCCGAACATTATTGTTTTGAGATGCGATGAGCCGCTTGAGCCATCGGTATTTAAAAAGATAGCACTTTTCTGCAATGTAAAAGAAAAGTGCGTCATTGAAAACATGACCATCCCATGCCTCTATGAGGCTCCGCTGATGCTTGAAAGCTCTGATTTTTCCAAGGTGGTTTTAGAGGAACTGTGCCTTGATGCGCCGGAGGCAGACCTTTCAGAGTGGATAGCGATGGTGGATAAAATCAAGAACAGCAGCAAGAGCGTTAATGTTGCGCTGGTTGGCAAATATGTTGCACTGCACGATGCTTATCTTTCAGTGGCTGAGGCATTGAGACATGCAGGATATGCGCTTGACTGCAATGTGAATATTGACTGGGTTGATTCTGAAAAGGTTGATAATCAGAACGCTGCAGAGGTATTTGAGAATGCTGATGCAATAATCGTTCCGGGGGGCTTTGGCAACCGTGGAATAGAGGGCATGATAGCAACGGCAAAATATGCCAGAGAAAATAAAGTTCCGTATTTTGGAATCTGCCTTGGAATGCAGATAGCGGTAATTGAATTTGCCAGAGATGTGCTGGGTATTGAAGATGCAAACTCCGGTGAATTTGATGAGCTGTGCAAAAATAAAGTGATAGATTTTATGCCGGGGCAGAACGATGATATCGATAAGGGCGGAACGCTGAGGCTTGGAGCTTATCCATGCTGCATAGCACCGGAGACAACTATGAAGAAATGCTATCAGGCAGATCAGATTTCCGAAAGACATAGGCACCGCTATGAGCTTAATAATGACTATCGTGAAGAGCTTAAAGCAAACGGAATGACTTTGAGCGGCATCTCTCCTGACGACAGGCTTGTTGAGGCGGTTGAATTAACAGATTATCCGTTTTATGTTGGTGTGCAGTATCACCCGGAATTTAAATCACGACCCAACAGACCGCACCCGCTTTTTAAAGGCTTTATTGCTGCTGCGGTTGATGCTAAATATAATAAGTAACAAAAAAAGAAGGACTGCTTTTTTACAGGCGGTCCTTCTTTTTTGCGCAGGACATCGGGATAAGGGCTAATACATTTTAAATAAGGTTATTATAGAATTATCAGTCCGGTGAAGCATAATGGCAGAGATACCGCATGAGCTCATGGTCCATTACAATAGGAAACCTGATATGGTTGCAAAAATCTATTCTAAACGAGATGAGATATCTTGTACTTTTCCTCTCAAAATACTAAAGTGGAATAGAAAAATGTGAATGGTTGCAAAAATCTATTTTGAGCAGAGGCATAATTATGGGTCATTAAGAATCTCACTTGGCGAGGACGCGACAGAAGAACAGATAGACTATATTATTAAGTCAGTAACAGAGGTAGTTACATATCTGAGAAATATGTCACCATTCTGGAGAGACCTGGTAAACGGAAAGAGACCGCATGTTTTTAAAGAATATCAGTTAGAGACGAAAGGAGAAGCATAAAAATGGCATTATATAGTGAAAAGGTAATGGATCATTTCCGCAACCCGAGAAATGTTGGAGTAATAGAGGATGCAGACGGTGTCGGCGAAGTTGGCAACCCGGTATGCGGAGATATTATGAAGATTTATCTGAAGATCAACGATGAACAGGTCGTTTCAGATGTGAAATTTGAGACTTTCGGCTGCGGCAGTGCAATCGCTTCAAGCTCAATGGCTACTGAGATGATTAAAGGCAAACCGCTTTCGGAGGCTTTACAGCTGAGCAACAAGGCAGTAACTGAGGCATTAGACGGCCTGCCGGCACATAAACTTCACTGCTCTGTATTGGCAGAGGAGGCCATTAAGAGTGCCGTTAAGGATTACTATGATAAAAACGGCATTGCATACGATCCGAAAGATTTCCCGGAGGAAGAAAATTGTGCACATTGTTCTGCACAAAACTGATTGAAATAGTAGGGAAATAAGAATAAAATAGTGCTGATGAAAATGAGAAAGGGGAAGAGCATGATTTCAACAAGAGGAAGGTATGCACTTCGTGTTATGATTGATCTCGCGACGCATCAGCAGGATGGGCTTATTCCAATGAAAGAAGTTGCTGCAAGGCAGGGGATATCTCTAAAATATCTGGAGCAGATTCTGCCGGTGCTGTCCCAAAACAAGATGGTGACTGCAGTGCATGGCAAAGGCGGCGGATATATCCTTGCAAAGGATCCGGCAGAAATTAAGGTAGGGGATATACTTCGCCTTACAGAACGAGAGCTTGCTCCGGTTGCGTGCCTTGCTGAAGATGCTGAACCATGCGAGCGAGAAAAAGTATGTGCTACGCTTGAATTCTGGAAAGGCTATCAGAAGGTAATTACTGATTACCTTGATGGCAAGTCACTTGCAGACTTTATTTAAAAAGCGCAGAGAGCAACTAATTTTATATTCAGGCTCACTGATAAAAGGCAGACATTTAAATGTCTGCCTTTTATCGGATTTAGTGCCGGCTGCGGAGATGTATTTGCTTAAACATATAAATAGTGGTATAATCTCCCCATATTTGCTAAAAGGAAGTATATCGTAAATGTGTGGAATCGTTGGTTACACAGGCAGCAGCCAGGCTGCACCAATCCTTCTTGAGGGCTTAACAAAGCTTGAATACCGCGGATATGATTCTGCCGGAATTGCAGTGAGAGACGGAGATAGGCCGGCTGAAGTTGTTAAATCTATAGGGAGACTTAAAAACCTTAAGGAGAAAACAGACAACGGCAATGCTCTGCAGGGTACCTGCGGAATCGGGCATACACGCTGGGCAACGCATGGAGAGCCTTCGCAGATAAATGCCCACCCGCATGTAAGCGGAAACTGCACGGGGTCGGCTTCTGGACCGGTAGTTTCAAAGGTGGTTGGAGTGCACAACGGCATTATAGAGAACTATCAGGAACTTAAAGAAAAGCTTGCCAAGCACGGGTATCAGTTCTACTCCCAGACGGATACGGAAGTTGTTATAAAGCTTGTTGACTACTATTATAAAAAATATAATATCGGGCCGGTTGATGCAATCGCCAAAACCATGGTGCGTGTAAGAGGCTCTTATGCACTTGCACTTATGTTTACGGATTATCCGGGAGAGATATGGGTTGCAAGAAAAGACTCGCCTATGATAATAGGCATAAATGAGGGCAACACATATATTGCATCTGATGTTCCGGCAATATTAAAGTATACAAGAGATGTTTATTATATAGGAAACCTGGAGTTTGCAAGACTTGTTCCGGGAAAGGCATATTTTTATGATCTTAACGGCGACGAAATAGAGAAAGAGTCCGTTAGAATCACGTGGGATGCTGAAGCTGCAGAAAAAGACGGCTATGAGCATTTTATGATGAAGGAAATTCACGAGCAGCCCAAAGCAATATCAGATACTTTAAAGAGCATTATTAAAGAAGATAAAATCTGCCTGGACAGCATAGGACTCGATGATGGGACTATGAAGGGTATTTCATCGGTTACTATTGCGGCCTGCGGCTCAGCATGGCATGTGGGAATGGCAGGGCAATATGTGATAGAAGACATGGCAAGGATCCCGGTGCGAGTGGAGCTTGCAAGTGAGTTTCGTTATAGAAAGCCTATTCTTGATAAAAAGCAGCTGGTTATTATAATAAGTCAGTCGGGTGAGACGGCGGATTCTCTTGCAGCATTAAGACTTGCCAAGGAAAACGGCATAAGGACGCTTGCTATAGTTAATGTGGTGGGGTCTTCAATTGCAAGAGAAGCAGACAATGTGCTGTACACTCTTGCCGGACCTGAAATTTCAGTTGCAACGACCAAAGCATACAGCGCACAGCTTGCAGCTGTATATTGCCTGGCAGTGCAGCTTGCATATGCTAAAGGTACGATAACGGAAGAAAATTATAAACATTATATTTCTGAAATGTTTTCTCTGCCTTCTAAGATAGAAAAGATACTTGATGATCAGGAACGCATACAGTGGTTTGCGTCTAAATACTCAAATGCTAAAGATGTATTCTTTATCGGCAGAGGGGTAGATTATGCAGTAGGTCTTGAAGGTAGTCTCAAGTTAAAGGAAGTATCATATATCCACAGCGAGGCATACGCCGCAGGTGAACTCAAACATGGTACAATAAGCCTTATTGAGGACCGCACACTTGTTATAGGACTTCTCACACAGTCTGAACTGTATGAAAAGACTATTTCAAACATGGTGGAATGCCGGTCGCGCGGGGCATATCTTATGGGAGTGACTTCTTACGGCAGATATGAGACTGAGGACCAGGTGAACTTCACTGTCTATGTGCCAAATGTTGATGAGCACTTTATAGGAAGTCTTGCGGTTATTCCGCTGCAGCTGCTTGGCTATTATGTAAGTGTTGCTAAGGGACTTGATGTAGACAAGCCGAGAAACCTTGCAAAATCGGTTACCGTTGAATGAAATAATGCAGATTAATGGTGCCTGAATCATCGGGCACCATTTAAAACTGTATTGCTCGGGAAAATACTGGCTATTTCATTAAAATTAGTATATAATCAATCAACTTTATCTGTATTTGGGGGAATACCGGATGGGCTGGAATTTTTTATTTTTCCTTAACAGTGTTCTTTTCGGAGTTGGGCTGGCGATGGATGCATTTTCAGTGTCGCTGTCTAACGGACTGAATGAGCCTAAAATGAAAAAAAGCAGAATGTGTATTATTGCAGGCACATTCGGATTTTTTCAGATAGCTATGCCGCTTATCGGCTGGATCTGCGTTAAGACCATTGCTGAGACGTTTACTGCATTTCAGAAGTTTATACCATGGATTGCACTGATACTGCTTGCATATATAGGCGGAAAGATGCTGATAGAAGGCATAAAAAATAAGGACTCAGAAGCGGAAAAACCGGCTGTTGGCTATGGTGAATTATTCATTCAGGGTATTGCCACATCAATAGATGCACTCTCGGTTGGCTTTACGATAGCTGAGCTTGACTGGAGCATGGCTCTGATTGAAGCGATTATAATTGGAGTTGTAACATTTATTATATGCATATGCGGACTTCTTATAGGAAAGAAGTTTGGTGCAAAGCTTGCTAACAAGGCATCTATTCTGGGCGGTATTATTCTTATTGCTATTGGGATAGAGATATTCCTGAGCAACATGCTGTAATACTTACAAAAATTAAAGGAATCAATTGGCAAATTTATAACACTTTAACTATTTACAGCATGATTATGCAGTGCTATAATCCAAACATAAAAGTTAATACAAGTCAGTCTTTGGGGCAGAGTGAAATTCTCTACCGATGGTAAAGTCCATGACCCTTTTTGGTATAAAAAGGTTGATCCGGTGAAATTCCGGAACCGACGGTTACAGTCCGGATGGGAAAAGACGATTTTTGCGGTTCTCCGTAGAATATCCAGAGGCTAATTTGCAGGCTTTTGGATATTATTTTTTAAGGAGGCTCGATATGAGCAACAAAAAATCGTCAAAGCTGTCGACCCAGTATCTGGCAAGAATAGCAATAATGGCAGCTGCATCAGCAGTATTGTTCCTGATTCTGGAAATCCCTATATTCGGAAGTGTTTACAAGCTTGACTTCTCTGCGGTTCCGGTAATGCTGGTATCTTTTGCAATGGGTCCGATTCCGGGAATTATCACTCTTTTTCTGAAGGACCTTATTCATCTCATCTTTAAGGGGCTGAGCACAACAGTAGGCATAGGCAATCTTGCAGACTTTATTATGGGGACAGCATTTCTTCTGCCGGCAGCTCTTATTTATGCAAAGAATAAAAGCCGCAAGAACGCTCTTATAGGAATGGCAGTTGGTACGGTGACAATGGCCCTTGTGGCACTGCTGGTTAACGGATTTATTCTCTTCCCGTTTTATATGAAGGCTTTCCATATGGATATAAGCCAGATCTCATCTATGATGGGACTTTCTTCGGACAGCATGATAAGGCTTCTTTTAACTGCTACACTTCCGTTTAATATTTTAAAGGGAGTTATTATCAGCCTTATTACATATCTTATCTACAAACCACTCTCTCCTATTCTCCATGTGAAAGAGAAATGATTTAAGCTTTTATTTGCTAAACACAGACTGCAGTATATGCGGTCTGTGTTTTTGCATGATACAACATGGCTTTCGCACGTAAATTGTGGTAATATTAGTCCGAAAGGTGAAGGAATATGATAAAATTTCCGGATTATGAAAACAGTATACTTTCAGTTACATCATCGATTCTCAAGTACTATGGGGCGGAATGCGGGCATAAATCACTGAAGGTGCTTGATGAGAAACTTACGCAAGAGTACAAAAATGTAGTATTAATGCTGTTTGATGGAATGGGCGCGAAGAGTCTTGAGACAGCGCTGAGTGAAAGGTCATTTTTAAGGCAGCATCTTGAATGTCCTATATCGTCTGTATTCCCACCAACAACTGTTGCGGCCACAACAAGTGTGCAGTCAGGGCTATCTCCGGCAGAGCACGGAAGGCTTGGGTGGTATTTATATTTTAAAGAAGCTCACGATAATGTAGCAGTTTTCAGCAATATAAAACAAAGTGATGGCAAGAGTGCAGGAAAAGTTAGCCTTGCTGACACATATCTTCCTTATGTTGATATATGTGATAAAATAAAGGCCGCAGCGGATGTCGAGGCAGATACAGTATCTCCGTTTTCAGAGTATAAATGCCGCACAATGCGTTCAATATTCACCACAGCCGGTAAAATACTTAATAAAGACGGACGGCATTTTATATATTGCTACTGGCCGCAGCCAGATAAGGATATGCATATATGCGGAGTGAATTCTTTAAAAGCAAAGATGGATATAAGAAGAATTAATCATCTTGCAAAAAAATTTTGCTCCAAGCTGAGTGACACGCTTGTGGTGATAATTGCAGACCACGGGCTTATAGATACTAAATGGCTGCGTATTGAAGATTACCCGAAACTTTCGGGCATGCTGGAGAAAAAACCATCTATAGAGAGGCGGGCAGCAGCACTTTTCGTGAAAGATGGTATGCAGGGTGAATTTGAAAAAGAATTTAAGAATATTTTTGGAGATAAATTTCTTCTGCTGAATAAAAATGAAATAATAGATAGTAAGCTTTTCGGAGAAGGTCGGATTAACGAAAGAATAGATGACTTTACAGGCGACTTTATTGCTATATCTACAGGTGACTGGGCGCTTGAACTGCAGAAGGGCGATACGCTTATGAAGGGATGCCATGCAGGTCTGACAGAGCAGGAAATGCTTGTTCCGCTTATAATAGCAGATTCAAAATGTCAGGCGAATCTATAGAGAGCAGTATAAGCGAATTCATAATTCGTTTACAAAATGTTCATCGGGCATTAAGTTATTGTTCATAAGAGCGTGTTAAGATATCTCACGTAATACAGAGTATTGCAAAACAATTATCTCTTTCCTCTCTTTTCTTTCTTTTCTTAAATTCCGGCGCGGCACTATCTGCTGCGCCGGAAAACTATTATCAGGGGAAATAAATTTTATGTCCTTTTTAAAAAAACTATTCAGATTTATATTCGCTATTATCCTCGTAGGTGCGTTAGCGGTAGGGGGATATTGTGTACTATTTGGATTAAACGGAATATATGGAGGGGGAAGCAGCCTTGAAGAAAATGTGCTGAGGGTTGCCTCTTCAACAGTGTCAAGTATCAGCGCTTCAATAAACGGATATATACCGATTGAGTCAGATGGGCAGCTTATAAGCGACGATGATAAAGCGTCCCTGGAAGATAACGATACGGGACCGAGCGGCGAAAATTATGATTTCGACGAGGGAAATTTTTACCCGTATTATGAAATGCTATCTGAGAAGGGGAAAGCAGTATATAAAAAAGCGTATGCAAATGCAGTTGAATTTAACAGCAGCTTTATTATTACCAACGGAATAAAAACAGACGAAGTGCAGAAAGCTATAGAGGCGCTATTTAATGACCATCCTGAGCTTTTCTGGCTGGAAACAAAATATAATTATCTTTATACGGAAGGCGATATATGTGTTCAGGTAAGTCTTGAATATAATATGACTGCCGATCAGCTTCCGCAGGCACAGGTATGGTTTGAGACGGCGGCAGTCGAGATAGTGAATGGCGCGGCAGCATACGGCAGCGATTATGAAAAAGAAAAGTTCGTGCACGATACTCTGGCCGGAAGCGTTGAATATGATGAAGAAGCGCCTTTGAGCCAGAGCGCATACAGCGCTCTTGTGGCAAGAAGGTCTGTATGTGCAGGGTATGCAAGGGCGTTCCAATATATAATGAACAGAATAGGGATACCAACTTATTATGTTATAGGATATTCAAGCGGGAGTCATGCGTGGAATATAGTAAAGCTTGATGATGGATATTATAATGTGGATGTTACCTGGGATGCGTCAACTCCTGTTTCTTACAGATACTTTAACAGGACGGATGCAGACTTTGCCGAGACACATACCCGCGAGGATGAGTCTTGCAACCTGCCGCAATGCACAGCGGAGAAGTACCGCGGGTTGGAGAGTTCACCAGGGCTTGGATTATTCAATAACATAGATAACTTCTTCCCGAGCGGCAGAGATGACAACACTCTGCCTGAACCGGAAACTTATGTCCCTGACCCTATGCCGAATAACACATTTCCGGGGCAGTTTGACGGAACTGCACAGGGCGGGCATATAATAATATACTAAAAAACAGAGCAGCTGCGAAAAAATTCGCGGCTGCCTGTTATTTTTATATAAAATTTTTAAGAATTGTGGTATTATCTCTACAATAATATATTAATGGCATATAAGCCGAAAAGAGGAATTATAATGGACAGAATTATCCGGGCAACTGCTGCGGAAGGAAATATAAAAATGGCAGTGATAAGTGCGCGTGACATGGTGCAGCGTGCAAGAGAGATACATAACTGCAGTCCCACGGCCTCGGCGGCACTTGGAAGAACACTATGTGCAGCGTCTATGATGGGCAACATGATGAAAGAAGAAAATGCCAGTCTTACTATCCGCATCAACGGCAATGGACCAATCAACGGTATAGTTGCTGTATCGGATTCAATGGGATATGTTAGAGGTTATGTGGGTGATCCGGCGGTTGATCTTCCACTACGCCAGGATGGGAAACTGAATGTAGGAGGAGCGGTTGGAAAAGACGGAATGCTCACTGTGAGTAAAGATATCGGCTTGAGGGAACCATATATAGGCTCTGTAGAGCTTGTAAGCGGTGAGATAGCAGAAGATGTTACAGCTTATCTTCTTGAGAGCGAGCAGGTTCCATCGGCATGCGGCCTTGGAGTGCTGGTTGATACGGATACGAGTATAAAGGCAGCAGGCGGATTTATTGTACAGCTGATGCCGGGAGCGGACGAGAACCTTATAAGCAAGCTTGAGGATAATATATTCTTCATGGACCAGCTTACTACCATACTCGATGAAGATGGGGCAGAGAAAGTATTTGAGCAGGTACTTAACGGAATAGAATATCACATTGTAAGCTCTGAAGAAGTGGGATACAGATGTTTCTGCAGCAGAGAGCGAGTTGAAAAAGCAGTTGCATGTATAGACAAAAATGAACTGCACAGCATGATAGACGGCAACAGTAATATTGAGGTCGGCTGCCAGTTCTGCGATGCAAAGTATATATTTACACCTGATGAACTTAAAAATTTGATCGATAAAAAAGATGAAGGAGAAGAATGATGAGAGACTTTATTGCAGAGCGTTTCCGGACTCCGGGCGGTGGACTTAGCCTGAATACAGAGGCACTCCAAAAATATAAAGATGATATTATAGATCTCAGCATTGGCGATACTGACATTATTACTGATGAGAGAATAATTGATGCTGCCTTTGCGGATACTAAAAGAGGATACACGCACTATGGCAATCCCAAGGGAGATCCGGAGCTGGTTACTGCAATTCAGAAGCAGTGGAGCGAGGATTTTGGAATAAAAGTTCCAAAGGAAAATATTCTCGTGACGGCTTCAAGCTGCCTTGGAATGTCAATAGTAATGTTCAGCATTCTGAATCCAGGTGATGAGGTTATAGTTTTTTCACCTTATTTTGCAATGTATAAGCAGCAGATAGAGCTTGCAGGAGGGGTTTGCATTGAGGTTCCGTGCTATGCAGCCGAGAATTTTGATATCAGTGAAGAGAGGCTGCGCTCAGCTTTAAGCAAAAAAACCAAAGCGATAATCCTGAATAACCCGTCTAACCCTACAGGCAAAGCATATAACAGGGCTGACCTGGAAATGATATCAAAGGTCGCAATAGAGGCAGATCTGATGCTGGTCTCTGACGAAATATATACAACTTATATGTATGAAGACGAATTCGTTCCGGTAAGCTCTCTGCCGGGAATGTGGGAGAGAACAATAACGCTGAACAGCTTTTCCAAGAATTTCCTTATGACCGGCTGGCGCATAGGCTCTGTTGTAGCATCGCCAAATCTTATAAACGTAATGAGCAGAATTAACGGCTCTCTTATCTATACAGCACCATCAGTTTCGCAGCGAGCGGGGATTAAAGCTCTCGAAATCAGAGAAGACATTCGCAAAAAATATATTGAGATATATAAAGATAGAGTCCTTTATTCTGCCGAAAGAATTGAAAAGATTCCGTATCTGAGTCTTGTGAGACCTGGCGGAACATTCTATCTTTTCCCGGGCGTAGAGAAGACCGGATTAACATCAGCTCAGTTTTGCAACGAACTGCTTGAAAGAGCCCATATACTTGTAACAACGGGCAGCGCATTCGGCGAGGTAGGGGAAGGATTTTTCCGTATTGCATGTACAGTAAGCAAGGATAAGCTCAAAGAAGCTTTTGACAGAATGGACGGCCTGAAATTTTAAAAACACAGAGACCGCGCCATGATTTTTGACACGGTCTCTGCGTTCTTTCTAACAAGATCCCCGATAAGTTTAATTTTATATTTATGCTTTTGGATGTGCTTTATTATATATATCCAGCAGTGACTTTTTAACAAGATTTGAGTACATCTGAGTGGATGAGATATCAGCATGACCGAGCATATCCTGCAGAGCATGGATGTCGGCACCATTTTCAAGAAGATGAGCAGCAAATGAATGTCTTAATGTATGCGGGGTAATATCCTTGCTGATCTTTGCAGTGGAGGCATAGTGCTTAACAAGTTTCCAGAACCCCTGACGTGACATTCTCTCACCTGAAACGTTAACGAAAAGGGCTTTCTCATCAGGATTGGATATCATCTGCGGACGCACAAGGCGAATATAATCATCTAGTGCCTTTACTGCTGCAGGATACATTGGGATTACACGCTCTTTTGCCTTGCCTCGGCAGACTATATATGAAGCGGAAAGGTTAACGTCGGTCAGATCAAGGTCAATGAGTTCTGACACACGAATTCCGGTTGCATATAAAAGTTCAAGCATAGCCTTATCACGGATGCCTTTTGCATCTATAGGCCGAGGCTGAGCAAGAAGAAGTTCAATCTCCTCGTTAGTGAGAATCTGAGGAAGAGCTTTTTCACTTTTCTCAGGAACAAGCTTAAGAGCAGGATTGTGAGTGAGGACCTGCTTTATGCAGAAGTGCGTATACATATTTTTTATAGAGGCAATGCTTCTTGAAACTGTGGAGACTGACTTGCCTGCTCCGCGCAGATAAGCAATGTATTCTGCCAGATCCTCATCCGTGGCAGTCTCAATTGTGTGGTCAGTCTCGGAATAAAGATATTCGCTGAGCTGACGTATATCGCGCACGTAAGATGAGAGAGTATTGGCTGAAGCTCCCTTGTCATCACGTAAGTATTTTTCAAACTGTTCTATAAATTCTATATCCTGCATAGGGCTTACCTCTAAAAATTAATTGGGTCTACATAATCCGATTACAAATATATTACAAAATAGAAAAAAGTCAAGACGTTTTTTAAATATTTTTGAAATTTTATTGAAATAAATTTAAAGTTTTTTTAATTAAATGTAATTATTTACCAAATCACACCCACATAAGCCGATAAACATAATTATATTACCCATGAATTTAAGTCCCTTACTCCCTTACCATGCGGGCTTGAAATATTTTGTTGCTCAAGTATAATTATACAAAGTGTGAATGGAAGGAAAATTTATTATGGCATTTGAGAAAGCAGACTCGGTGTCACTTTGTGATAGGGCGCTGCATGATATAAGGGCGAAAATACTCTCCGGGGAACTGAAAGCCGGTGAATGGCTTCCGGCGGAGCGGGAAATGGCTGAACGGATGGGGATAAGCAGAAGTTCTCTTCACCAGGCTATATTAGAACTTGAGTATCAGGGCTTTTTGTCAATAGTGCCACGAAAAGGAACATATGTATGTGACTTCAGAAAACATCCAACCCCGCAGTCTCTGAAGGCTATTATGAGCAATGACTCTCTAGAATTAGATAAATCGCTTTTTGACGATCTTATGGACCTTCGCTTGTGGCTTGAATCCGAATGTGCACGCCTTGCCTGCAGAAATATTTATGAGAGCACATTTAATGAGATGCAGGATATAACTGAGAAGCTTACAGAACCTGGTGCAGATGTGGCGGAGCTCCTGTTTAATTTTCACTATAAACTTACACAGGCGTCTGGAAACAGTCTGTACAGCATGATATTTAGAGGATTTGAACCTCTGCTCAGAACATCAATTGAGCAGCACTATAGCGTTAGGCACAACGATATTATTGAATCAGCAGCTATGCGAAAACAGCTGCTGAAGCATATTGCAGATAGAGACGAAACTGCGGCGGCAGAATGCGTAACTGAGATTATAAGGCAGGGAATAAATGTACTCGAAGAAAGATATGTGAAGTAAAAAGTCAATAATGAAAATACCAGCGGAGAAGACGTAAATGAACAGCTTCTCCGCTGATATTTTTTTAAAGTTCTTTTATTAAGTTAATTAAGGCTTTTTGCTGCTGCTTATTTAAAGCTCTGTAAAAGGCAATTATTTTTAATTCATCTTCATTTAAAACAGGCACGTTACTTGAACTTGGCTCATGACCAATAAGGTAATCTACAGAAACCCCGAAGTGATCGGCAATACGTTTTAGGGTTGATATATCCGGTTCAACATTCTGATTTTCATATTTATTTATTGATTGCTGACTGGTACCAACAATGTCAGCAAGACTTTTTTGGGAGATACCGGCCTGAGTCCGCAGCACTTTGAGTTTTTCAAGCAAATATAATCGCCTCCAAAAAAAGAATACTGTAATATTTAAAATTTAACAGTATAAATAAAAATAATAAAACACTTTGGAGTTGTATAAATTACTTGAAAAACAACTTTAGGTTGTATATAATCCACAAGGGAGTCACTTTGGAATGAAATGGCAAAGAGTAAACAAATAGCTAAAGCAA